>LFIK01001665.1_pt1 | contig 17787 bp, 11 predicted proteins | sample 643401 | NCBI WGS metagenome assembly LFIK01 (sample SAMN03777447, study PRJNA286221) | soda lake metagenome | biome: soda lake; feature: Kulunda steppe; material: water; isolation source: sample T5-Br brine of Lake Tanatar-5 | place: Russia: Kulunda steppe | collected 2010-07
ATCGACGACGCGAGGCGTTCGACGAGCCCTCCGGTACCCAGAACTTCCAGCGCCTTGCCGAGCAGACCGTGACGGTCGAACAGCTTCACACCGACGTCGCGCAGCTGCTGGCCTTCGAGTTCCACACCCTCTGCACGGGCCAGCAGCATCGCGAACGTGACGGTCTGCGCGTACTGGTCGGCGAACGCCTCGTCGGTCTGGTCTGGGAACAGCATCTCGCGCCACTCCTCGGCGAGAGTGCCCAGCTCGTCGGATGCAGCCAGTTCGTCGATGACCTCATCGCGAAGTAGGCGGCACAACCTCGCGGTGGTCTCTGCGAGCGCAGCGAACGAACGCGGCGGGGTCGGCTTCCACCCCAGAAACTCCGACAGGAGGTAAGCCATGCTCGTGTAGTTGGCGGGTTGGGCAGGGCCGTCACGGACATCGCCGTCAAGTCGGCAGATGTCGCCGAATCGCTCTCCCTGCCGGTACAGCGCCCAACTGTTTCCGTCGGTGTAGAGCACGTTGGGGAGTGCCGAGAGCCGCTCCCACTGATGGCGGTTGTGGCCGGTGTAACGAGCGGTGTTGACACCTGTGTCCGGCTGCTTGGCCTCGATGTACCCCACAACCACGCCATCGACGGTCACAGCCCAGTCCGGCCGAACACCCACGTCGGACAGCAGGTCCTCATCTGACAGCACGACGTTGGCGCCGAACAGGGGGCCAACCGCGATCATCAGCTGCTCGAGTGGACCACGCAGATTCGCTTCATCTTCGCCGACACCTGTCGCGTACTTCTTGGCGACGGCATCACCGAATGCCTCGAACAGGGCACCAAGCTGCTCGTGATCCACTCAACCCCCACCCGGACGAGCCGCAACGGTAGACGTTGCGCGCAGGCCCTGAGCGCTCGATCGGCATCCCGGTATTGCCTCATCTTCACCCCGTTGGGAAGCGAGAGACTTCAGAGGCACCATCAGGGCTTCCTTGCGCCGAGGCTCAGCCTTACCGGCTGGTCTGCGTTTCGGCCTCAGCGTCCCGGGCAGCTGCCCTCAGCACCTCGACCAGACCCCCGTCGATCTTCGCGGTCCGACGCCCGGTGCGTTCCAGCAGCGCTTCAACCTCAGCTGCGACCGCCGGGTCCGCCGAGGACGACGACCGCCCACGCTGCGGCGGATCGACCCACTCTGCGGTCGCGTCCGGCACCGTGAGCTCGGTCGCCACCTGCCGAGCGAACGCTTCGTAGACACGCCTGCGGGTACTGGACGAACGAAGCAGCACCACACCCGTCTGCCCAACGTCGACGTCCGCCTTCTGCCACGGCAGCTGCAAGTCAGCGAAGACCGGCGTCCAGCCCTCAGCTGCCGCCCACACGCGGGCGAGGTCCGCCGTCGTGTCGGGGATGTGGAGCAGCTCCCGGTACAGGAGCCCCTCGCCTCGGCGCGCATCACCGCCGATCGACATGCCGTAGGCGAGCCACTTCACGTGCGACGGATCAAGCGCCCACCGCAGGATCTTCGCCGTCAGCACACCGGGGCGGGTGTCGTAGCGGTCCTGCAGCTGCCGCAGACGTGGGACGTCACGGCCGGCAGCGGCGCGCACGGCGTCCGCTTCAACACGTCCCTCCCGCACGATCGCGGTCATCACCTGCAGCGCGACCAGGGCGTCACGGTCGGCGGGGCGGATCCCGTCAGGCAGCAGGAAGATGTCGGGGAGCAGGCGGTCCTCCGGGTACCGGCTCGAATCGGCGCGCATCTGCAGGCCGAGCGTGGCGCGCGGGGTGAAGGACACCGTGACCTCCTTCACCGCCGACCTCCGAGCTTGCGGCCCGCTTCCTGCCAGGCGGACTCGTTGGCTTCGAGCCACCGCGACACCGCCTCGTTCGTGATCGCCTCGGCCGTGATGATCTGCCGGCCGTCAGCGTCACGGACCCCGCGGGCGGCGCTGGTGAGCGAGGTCAGCCGCGCCCAACACTCCGGAGACAGCTTCGCCCACGGCACCTTCGGGGCGTCGCGGTGCGGAGCACCGTCACGGTGCGTGCCGACGGTGAGGATGTCGCTCACATCGACCCGGCGGCTGCCGGCAGCTTCCGCGAGCTCCTGCAGCTCTTCGCCACAAGCGGCCAGCAGCGCATCGGTCGCGACGGTCGCAAGCCGCCCGACGCTGACGAGTTTCTCCCGTGGACGCTTCGGGTCACGGCGGTCACCGAACGGCTGAGCGATCTCTTGCAGGCGCACGTACAGCTCCGGCTGCAGCTTCACCCGCCGGTCGGACCCATCTGCGACCGCCGCTTCCGGCAGCGACGCGAGCAGCTCATCGCCCGCCCCAGCCAGATCGACCGTGGCCGTCTTCTTCGTCGTCTTCTTCGCCGTCGCCTTCTTCGCGACCTTCTTCGTGACCTTCGCGCTGGCGGTCTTCTTCGTGGCCTTCTTGGTCGTCTTCGCGCTGCTGGTCTTCTTGGTGGTCTTCTTCGCGCCGCCCAGCACGTTCGCCGCGGCGCTCTGCCCGAGCACGTCCTTCGGCATCAGCTACCCCCTTCCAGGATGGCTGAGACCGCCGCAGCGACCTCTCCGAGCTCCTGGGACGCTCGGCTGTCAGGATCAGCCAGCGGCGCCGGCATCGCCGCGAAGGACGCCTCCTGGATCGCGACACGGTTGGCGATCGTCGGACCGACCGGCCAGCCGTGCTCACGCAGCTGGGCACGGACCTGACGAGCGACGACGCTGCCCTCAGTGAGCCGCGTCGGCACCACCAGGTCGATGCCCTCCACCGGCGAGCTCGGAGGCAACCAGCCCACCTCACGGCCCTCCACGATGAAGCTGTACGCGTTCGTCAGCGACTGCAGGTCCGTGAGCGCCGCGCCGGTCGGCACCACGACCGCATCAGCGGCGACCAGGCCGACCGCGAGCTCGACGTCGAGCCGACCCGGCGTGTCGATCACCACGGCGTCGTAGCGGTCCGCCGCGCCCCACCGGTCGAGCAGCTGCGCGAGCGTGTCGAACGCCGCATCCGGGTCGCGCTCGAGCTCACGCAGCCGGGCGAGCTGGCTCAGTGACGGATGCCCGGCAGCGAGCGCCAGGTTCGGGACCGCGCTGGCCGCCACGACCGCGTCGTGCTCGAGTTCGCTGTCGTCCAACGGGTCGTCGTCGATCTCGGCCCACACGTCCGCAAGCAGCGCTGCGGTCAACGCCGGGTCGGGCTCCGACTGCAGTAGCCGCGTCGCCGCGTGGCGCGGGTCCATATCGACCAGCAACACCTCTCTGCCGGCTGCAGCCCACACCGAGGCGACGCCGACGGCCAGCGTGGACTTCCCCACGCCTCCCGCCTCACCTGCGAACACCACGCAACCCATCAAACCGCCCCTGTCCCGGTGACGCGAACAGACGCGCCGTCATAGGTTGTAAGGTTCTGGGTTTCGGGTTGGAAGTGATGAACCCAGAACCCTGCAACCCTACAAGCTCGCCTTTGCGCTGTGACCGGCGACATCACGACCGCGCCAGGTTCTGGCCGTGCAGGGAGGGGTGAACCTCCCACTTCGGCGACGGTGGCCGGCCCGGGCCCCCGGTGCGTACCGGAACCGCCCGAATCCACCCGGTCTCCGTCAGCAGCGCCAGAGGCCCATCGACCGCCTCGGCGTGCGGGAAGGTCGCCCGGTTGGCCGGTGCGGCGTACGCGTCACGGCGGCTGAACACCGTCGTGCCGCTGCTGCGCAGCCACGCGAGCACATGCTGCGCCCCAGCCACGACCGGCGAGATGGCGCCCATCACGGCAAGCGCCTGGCGGTGGCCGAGGAAGCAGTTGATCAGCGTCACCGCCCGTGTGACCGCCTCAGCCCCGACGTGGGTCGGCGCAGCACCCGGATCGTCCGCCACGGTGATGAGCCCGGCAAGACGCCACACGGCCGCTTCTGCCTTGGCCAGCCACGGCGTCAGGTGCGCGAGGTCACCGCCGGGTGCCCGACGCGGCTCGATCTCGCTCCACCACGCGTGCCACACCTCGTAGGCGTCGTCGGTCGCTTCCAGCACGACCGGTTCCTCGAGGTCGAGGAACCGCCCGGCGAGCTTGCGCAGCGCGTCGCCGTACAGCACCGCGACGCCTGGGTCGGTCGCTGCTGGTCGCCCAGTTCGCGATCCGACCTGCGAAGGTGGCATCACCGGCAGGAACCGGTGCGTGATCCCGCGACTGTCCAGCTCCGGGTCGGTGAACGCCCGCAGCAGCGGCTCCGGCTGCGTCGCGATCGCGACGCTGAGCCTCGGGTCGCGCACGACGGCGGTCGCGGAGATGTCGGTCGTTGAGCGCTTCAGTCCGCCGCGGTCCACCCGTAACGTGTCTCCGGAGTAGCCCTTGAGGTAGACGTCGAGGTTCACGCCGCCGTTGCCGGCGTAGACCCGGCCACCCAGCAGGTCGAACAGCAGCCCTTCGCTGGACGCGATCGTGATGGAGCCGCGCTGCTCGTGCAGGATCCGTGTCAGCGCCTCCGGACTCGAGTCGTCGACGAGCAGCCGCGGCGGTGAGCGCAGCTCGTCGCGGGCCTGTTCACGGTGCTCCAACGCCGACTCGAGCTCCGCACCCACCTCGGTGTCGCTCGCTCCCTGCTTCGACGCGGCCGCGAGCGCCTGTTCGGCGTCCCGCACGCTGCGCTCCGCGAGCGCGAAACGCGTCTCGGCGGCGAGAAGCTCCGAGCGCGCCGCCTTCTGCCGTTCTGCCTCGAGGTCCTCGATCGGCCGCATCATCGCGGCGAAGACCGGGGACTTCTTCTCCCCCGATGCGGCACCGACGACGGTGTAGAGGTTGGTTCCCTCCCGCCATCCTGCGCTCACCTGGACCCGGCAACGCGGCGCGACGACCGATGTCAACGCGCCCAGCGCGAACGCCGCAGGCATCGCCGGATCGACCTCGAGCTGCCCGGCGACCGCTTCGACCTGAGCGGCAACCCACGACGGCAACGCAGCGACGGGGAACGGTGGCGGTGTCGCTGCCGGTTCGGTCAGCGGTGTCGGGTCGGGCCACGACCCCTTCCCGCCTTGGGCGACCGGGACCGCGCGCATCACCGCGGCACGGACCTCACGCACGCCATCGGGGTCAGCGACCATGGCGCGCAGCGGCCGTTCGAGACGCACGACCGCACACGTCAACGCGACACCGGCGAGGACCCTCTCTCGCTCGTCGCCGGTGACGCCCGGGTCGAGGCAGACGACCACACGCGCCTGCTTCAGCGGGCGTGTGTCGGCCACCTCAGCCAGCTCGCGACCGGCCTGAAGCAGCGGTGAGGGGGCGAGCACGGTCGCGGTCAGACCGGCGTCCATGACCGCGTCAGCTTCGGTCTCGTCGCGGCAGACGAAGATCCAGGCGCCACGTTCGATGGTCTGCTCGACCTCGGACGCGCGGTACAGCCCAACCCGCGAGGTCATCGCGTCAGGGGCAACTTCGCTGGCGGTGGCGGCGTCCGGATCGTCGGGGCGCAGCAGGCGGCGGGTGCCGTCCTCATCGACCTCTACGACCGCGCGGGCGACGCCGGCGGGCGTGCGGTAGATGTGCCGCGTACGTGCGGACGCCCCAAGCGCGGGGGTAAGCTCGCTCAAGAGATCTTCCGTTCGTCGTCGAGCGTCGAACGACTTGGGGCCCCGGTGGCAGCCGGGGCCTCGCTGTGTTCAGCGAGGCATGGCCTCAGTCGTCAGGTGTCTTGGGTCAGGCGGCTCCCTCGGACGGTCGGTCCAGTTCCTCCTCGAGGAACCGCTGCACGGCGATCCGTACAACGGAGCTCATCGAGCGGTCGGACCGCTCGGCGAGCTCCCGTAGCTGCGCGTGCTGGCTGGCTGGCATCCGCACGACGAAGGCCTGGCGGTCGGTTGTCTGCTGGCTCACGGGGCACCTGCCTGTCGTGGTGATGGCGTGGTGATAGCACTGTGATGCGACGAATCCACGCAACCTCTGCAAGAACCCGTTACCTCCGACCAACGTCCGGCGGCCGCAGTGAGACCGATTTGATGGGTTCCAGGGTTGTCGGTTCCAGGTTCGCGGTTGTGGGTTTCGGTGGGGCGCAACCTGCAACCCGGCAACCGCGAACCTCCGACCCTGTCGGGCGGGCTCCAGCGCCGCGGCCGCGCCGCAGGGCGCCACAGCCGGGTTGTGTGCATCTGGTGAGTTCCGCACGGCGGTCATGAGGCCGGGTCTCTGCGTCGCCGTGCGTCGTCCTCCCCGTCGTAGATCGCTCGGACGGCGTCCTCGGAGCCGTGCAGGTAGCCGGCCAGCGACCGCAGGCTCTTGTGCCCTGAGATCTGCTGCAGCAGGTGTGGTGGCACACCACGGTCCGCGAGGTGGCTCAGGCGGGTGTGGCGCAGCTGGTGCAACGTCCATGTGCCGTCAGTCGCCGCAGCGAAGATCTCGTGTGCCCGGCCGTAGGACAGCCGGGCGCGGCCGTCAGGGGCGAGATCTGCCCGGGCAACGTCCCGGGAGGCCTTGCGGTCGGTGACGAACAGCGGGCCGCTGGTGCGTTCACCAGCGAGCTCGCGCAGCAGCCGGTTGGTTCCGGTCCCCCACCGGACCCGTCGCACGTCACCGCCCTTGCCGACCACTGGAGCCGACCGGTCGTCGAGGTCCAGGTCACCGACGTCGAGGTTGAGCAGCTCCTCGGTGCGTGCGGCGGTGTCGTAGGCGAGCCGCCACAGCGCCCGGTCTCGGAGCGGGTGGACCTGGTGGCCGGCACCGCGGTTGCCCCACAGCTTCTCGAGCAGCTCGAGCGGGACGGTGCGCTGCCGCTGCTCGCCGCGGGCGGTCTTGGTCGCCTTGCGGCGCTCCACCTGGCGCACCAACCCGGCTGCCGCCCAGCCGCGCCGCTCGGCGTACGACCACAAGCTGCCGAGCGCCGCGCGGTGGCGGTTCCACGTCTGCCCGGTCGCCTCGCCGGCAAGCTCCTCGAGCAGCGTCGTGAGCTCGTCCGGGCCCAGCTCACCGATCGGTGTGCCGCCGTGCGCAGCGATGAGCGCACCGAGGGTGTGCTCGTACTTGCGTCGGGTGCTGGCCGCCAGATCCACGCGGTCGAAGTAGATCGCTACCACCTCGTCGAGCTCCGGCGCGGCCGGGCTCGGCAGGCGGCTGACGCTGGCGGCGACCATCACAGCTCCTTGTCGGAGGGAACGTGCGGTGCTCGACACCGCTGCGGGCGGGTTGGACGTGGGTCTGGGAGGGGTGTTGCCGGAGGGAACTGGCCGTTCCCTCCGATGTTCAGATGATGCCTGGTGGGTGTGACAAGCCCGGAACCTTCCAACATTGCGAGCGGCCCGGCATCGTCGTAGATGCGTAAGTGGTGGGTTGAGGGGTTGGGAGGTTTGAGGGTTATGAAGTAGCAACCTACAACCTGGAACCTGTGAACCCCCCAAAGGTGGTACGTAACTGCCGCCGTTTTGTAGTTCGTGTTGGTGGGTTATTGCCTGCTTGCCTGGTGGAGGCTGACCGCGAGGCGGTCGATCTGCTGGCGGTGCCGGTCGGGTCCCTCGATGTAGGTGGCGATCAGGGCGCGCATCAGTGCGGCCTTGGGCACGCCGGCGTCGAGCGCCGCGACCGACAGGGCCCGGTGCATCTCGGGGTCGAGGTCGAGCGTGATGCGGGTGGTCATCGGTTCTCCAGGCGTGCGACGGTGGGACGCAGCGTCGTCGAGTTGCGCGCCTGGAGCGAGGACGTCGCCCCGGCCGGTCACAGACCCTCCTCGAGGTTCGTCTGCATCAGCAGGTCTTCGACACTGGAGAAGCCGGACCCGGCGTCGGCGAGGTCATCGACATCGACGAGGAACGCGAGGCTGTCCTCGAATGGATCTGCGAGCCGGAAGTACCCGGCGAGGCTCTCGGTCGAAGCACGGCCTTGACGTCGGGCGACGGCCTCCGCCGGCATCCCGCCGGAGAGGGCTTCGGTCGCGTAGCCGGCCCGCAGCCCGTGGTGGGTGAGGTACTCGCCGATCTCGGCCTGGAGCCCGGCCTTCTCGGCGTAGCGGGCAATGACCTTGCCGACAGCGTCTGTCTTCACGGCCTCGAGCTTGACGGTCTTGTGGTGGGCGTTGATGAACAAAGGATCGCCGGGTTCGAGTGGGCGGCCGAGGCGGCGGGCGTAGGCGTCGAGGTAGCGGTGCAGCACGGTCTGCAGGTCGATCGGCAGAGTTCGCCCGTTGACCCGGGCGTGGGGGACCGCGACGAACCGGCCCTGGCCTTCCTGGTCGTTCTTGGACCGTCCGACCAGCACGATCAGGCCCCGGCCGCGGCTGTCGCCACCGATGGAGCCGACGGTGAGCTCAGCAACCTCGGAGCGCCGCAGCGACGCCCACCAGGACACGCACAGGATGGCGGCATCACGCAGGCCGATGAACTCTGGCTCGTCCAGTGCGAGCAGCGCGAGGGCACGGTCATCGAAGGACAGCGTCGGGGCGTAATCGATACCGGCTGCAGCGCAGAGAGTCGTCAGCACCTTCTTGATGCCGGTGTTACCCATCGCGGCGCCGGTGGGCTTGGGGAACACCGGTCCGGTGGCGCGGGAGCTGCTGCTGACCTTGCGGGCGTGGAGGCTGCGCAACGCTGCGACCCCGCACAGGCGGGCGACCAGGGGCACCTCCTCGCCTGAGAGATCGGCCGGGCTGATCCCTGCCGAACGGTTCGGGATCTCGACCTCACGTTCGGTCTTCTTCCCCCGACCGGCGAGCAGCACGACAGGCTCATCTGCCCCCTCTTCGGGCCAACGGACGACGTCCCGCCAGGTCAGCGCCGCAGCCTCGACCTGGGACAGCCCGACTTCCGGGTCGGCAACGATCGCGAGGATGGCCTCGTCACGCAGCTGCTGGTCACCGACGATCTTGACGCCGTGGGCAGCCTGGACGAGCCGCACCAGCTCGGGGGCGCGGATCGCGTGGGCCTGCCGCTGAACGCGCCCGTAGGTGCGCGCGTAGCCGTCCAACGCCATCCGGAGGTCCGGGTCCAACTTGAAGGGATCGGGGTGATTCATCGCATCATGCAGACGCGAAATCGTGGTCTGGAAACCCCTGAAGGTGCTTGTCTGGAGCGGCTCACCGTCGTAGGTCCGGCCGCGTTCCGCCAGCCAACCGAGGAACAGCAGCACGTCGGTCGGCTCAGCCGGGCAAGGGGAGACGAGGTTCTCCTCACACCACTCGAACCACGGCTTGAGCTTCGAGGTGTAGGAACGCAACGTGCTGGTGGCTCGCCCCTTCGCTATCAGCTTCACCGCCCGGGCAGCCTCCTCGGGATCGCGACCCTCTGCGAGCATCGCCTGGTAGCGCCGCCGGGCACCGGTCAGGTCGTGGGGGTCCTTCTCGGCAATCTCCCGGACAGCATCAGGAAGCCCCGCGAGCGGGTCAGGAACCGGATCCGACATCGACACCCCCACCTCGTCATTACTGCATGCAGTAACACTACGGTTGGGGTGTGACACGCCCGAGGCAGAGGCTGCCGATCCCGCGTCGAGCTCGGCGAGGAGCATCCGCGCACGGCCCGCCTGCAGACGCATGAGCGTGTCGGCACGAGGGGTGATGAAGAAGCGCATGAGAGCCTCCTGGTCGTAGTCGAGTTGCCCGGGTGTCCATCCGTGATGGCGGTCGCACGTCGTGTGCGGTTCGACCGCCAGGCGACGGCACCGGAACCCGCGCGGGACTGCGGCACAGCGCGGTTGGTGGTGGCCGTGCTCGCTGCAGAAACGGCGGCGCGGCATCCGCCGCCACACGCACGGCAGACCGTCGTCGTCGGTGTGGTGGCAGCGGGTCGCGTCGTCGATGGAGACCTGGTGGATCCCGCAGGTCCCGGTGTCGTCCAACGCCAGGTACTCGCACGCGGTGTCGCGTCTGGTCCGGGCGCGGCACGTCGGCTGTTCATCGACATGCTCGGCGCAGTAGAGGCGTCCAGGCAGCCGGTGGAAGGGGCAGCGGTCATCTCCGGTGCCTGCCCGGCACTGCCGCTCAGGGTCGGCGGGGGGCGCGTGGGTCCCGCAGTACACGAGGTCGCCGACGGTGGACCAGACACACCGATCGCCTGTCAGCTGCGAGGTCGCCACGCAGATCGGCTGCTGGTCCTGGTGTGCGGCGCAGTAGAGGCGCCCTTGGTGGCGTTGAGCAGGGCAGCGCCCGCCGGTGACGAACTCGAACACGCACCGCTGCTCGGCCGGTACCGGGAAGTGCAGAACGCAGGTTTCTGTCGGCTTCCCGTCGGCATCCAGCATCGCTGGGCTTCGGCATGCCTCGCCGGCCACCGTCACCGACTGGCAGTCCAACCCGCTGCTGGTCCAGTGGGCGGTGCAGAACGCGTGGTGCTGCCGTTCCGGCAGCTCCCGGACGCCGACGGTGCCGCTGCCGAGTGGGGACCGGGCACCGGGGCATCGCTGCCCCGTGCCGAACACGTACAGGCAGCGCAGCTGCAGCTGCTCGAGATCCCCGGCGTGCTTCGCGCAGATGTGACCGTCGTCGGTGTGGACCGACGCGGGCCAGGCGCACGGCGTGCCGCGCATCGTGAGCAGTTCGCACCGTCCGCCGTGCTTGCGTTGGAAGTGGGGGCTGCACAGCCCGGCGTGCAGTTCGTAGGCCGGCTGTGTGCAGCGCTCGCCGTTGACCTTCGTCTCGGCGCAGAGCGGGCGGTGGGCCCGGCACAGCCCATCGCCCTGCTGGGTGAGCTCCCCACAGACCGAGCATGCCACCCGGTGCAGGCGGCAGCGGCTCCCGGACTCCAGGCACGCGTTGAGGCATGCAGATCCGTCGTCGTACACGAACCGGCAGCCGTCATCTCGTCCGGCGAGGGCACGGTGACGCCCGCAGAAGTTCGAGTTCGCTTGGGCGCCGTGTCGGCACAGTTGGCCGCTTTTGCCTGACCGGGCGGTGCAGCGCGGACGATGGTCGCGGCACAGGCCTCGTGCGACATCGGCAGTCTGGACCTGGCACACCGTGCAGGCGACCCGATGATCGACGCACACCAGCCCTGAGCCTCGGCCGGTCGCGGCGAGGTGCTGCGCTGGGCATCGGGAACCGTCGCTGTAGCGGTGCTGGCACCGGTCGTCGTCACCAACGATGTCGAGATGTATCTGGCACAGCCCATCCTCGAGCGCCGGGTTCGCGCACGGGTGGCCGTCACCAGGGCCTCTCCGGATGACGCACCCGCCGGTCCCGAAGCCGCTGTCGGCTGGGTCGCGGCCGATCAGCTCCCAGCTGTTGCGGTGCCGGTGGCAGACCTCGTCGGGGTTGCCGGGTTTCCGCCGGTTGGGGCAGCGTCGGCCGTAGCCGGTGTGGAACACCACGCAGCGGTCCTCGTCAGCGGGGAGGTCCCGGTGATGCTTGCAACGTCCGTTCTCTACAGCGGGGGAGCCGCAGAGCTCGTTGCTGTGCGCGGCGATCTCCGAGCAGGAGACACGGCTGTGGGCATAGCATCGGTCGGCACCCGGGGTGGGTGGCCGCAGGCATTCGACACATCGCGGTGAGCATCGCCCGCAGAGCCCCTCGACCCGTCCGGTCTGCTGACCGCACTCACACACCCGATAGTGACGGATGCAGACCTCGGCACCTCGGTTTCGGGCACGGTGGCAGCGCTCGCCGGACGGGTAGCGGCGCTGACAGCGATGCTCGTCGTCCGGCCACTTCGACGGCTCGTGGTTGCCGCACCGATCGGCCGGGTCGCTGACCTTCGCCTCGCACAACCGGCCGTCCTCGTCGAGCTCGAGCAGGCAACGCCGCTCGAGCGCAGCGCAGCTGCGGCACAGGCCGTCATCGAGCCGTGCCCTGCGCCGCCCGCACGGCGTGCCGTCCCAGCCGCGGCACGGCTGTTGATGCGGGACGCAGGTCTCATCGCCACGCCCGGCGTTCTTGACGCGCCCTTCGCATCGGACGCCGTCAGACCACCGGTACTGGCAGCGGATCCGTTCGGCGGGGACCTGCCGGTGCCGCCTGCATCGACGGGTCCCAGAGACGACGTCCGCACCGCAACGGTTGCCGTTGGGACGCCGTGTGACGCAGCGCAGCTGCGCAAGCTCGACGCTCACGAGGACACCTCCCCGACGATACTGACGAGCTGCTCGTCGTCCAGGCCGTCACCGACGAACGGGTCCCACCGGGCGATGTAGCCGCGGGTGGTCCGGCTGTCGGTGTGCCCGAGGCGTTCGGCGATCGCCTCGAGGTCGGTGCCTGCCTCGACCGCCTCGGTCGCGACCGCGAACCGGAACGAGCGGGACGTGAGCCCGTCAGCGGCGAGCCCGGCCGCAGCGATCTGGGCCGTCAGGTGTGCGTTGAGGCCGTTCCAGGTCTTGATGTCACCGGCTGCGGTCTCGGCGGGTCTGCCAAGCGGGGGGAGCAGCGGACCGTCGTCGTATGGCCACCACGTCTGCCACTCCTCGAGTGCGGCCAGCGGGTCGAGGTCGTCATCACGTTGTGGCGCCCACAGCAGCTCCGGGACGACCCGGCTGCCGGGACGGCGGCCCTTGCGAGCACCGAGCACGACCGCGAGCCCGCCCGGCTGCGGAGCCAACCCGGCGAACCGCGCACGCCGCAGGTCGGACGGCCGCGCGCCGGAGCCACGCAGCAGACAGATCAGCAGACGGTTGCGCAGCGACTCCGACCGGCGGCGCCCGAGGCGGACGACCTCCTCCCATGTGGCGGCACCGTTGAGGTCGACGATGCCAGCCTCGACGAGCAGTTCTGCGGCGGCCACCGGACAGACGAGATCGCCGGGACCGCGCCGCAGCTTCCGGTGCTTGCCACCGACCGTCACGTCGACGTGGTCGGTACCGACCTCGAGCACGGTCACGTTCTGACCGGGCAGAGGGCGGCACACCGCGAGCAGGACGGCTGCTGCCCACGCCCGGCCCGGCGCCGCGATGGACGGCAGCAACGTCGCCGCGTCCTCGTCGGTCGCGACGTGACGGTCCGGCGTGGCCTGGCGGTTTTGGTCGCGCATCGCACCGTCCAGCAACTGACGAGCAAGATCGTGGCCAGGCATCTGCGAGCTGCGGGTCGCGTCCGCCCATCCGACGATCACCGCGGCCAGCTCGGTCACGACCGACGCGGCGGGCCGTCCGGCATCGAGTAGACGCAGGGCCCACAGCATCAGGTCGTGCTCGCCCGGACCGGTCGGGTCCACGTTCTGGCTCTGCGCCCAGGTGGACCATCGGCGGAACGCCTGCCGACCACCTTCGATCGTCGATGACGCCAGAGGCACCAGCACCGACGGGACCCGCAGGGTCGGCAGCTCGATGTCGGCGAGCAGCTCGTCGAGTGTTCCCGCGGCGAACGCGTATGGCTGGGGGCGACGACGATGTGGATTGCCAGACACGGCAGCGAGTTCGACCGGCGGGGTAGCGGGGATGGCCTGGTCGAGGAAGTGGGCTGCGGCCCGGTCGCGGTCCATCACGGCCAGCAGCGGTTCGATGTAGCGGCGCACGACCGCACCACCGGGCTGGTGGCGCAGCAGCCGACGGATCGTCGGGGACGACGCTCCGGCGAGCGCGAGGTGCGTCGCCCGCGAACGACGCAGGCTGTAGGAGGAGAAGTGCACCGTCCCGGCTGCAGCTGCTGCGGACCGCAGCGCCGCCTGGATCGCATCGGGACGCAGCCGCCCGTCAGGGACGGCCGGGTCGATGACCAACGGTCCCGGCTCGTCGCCGCGCTGTGCGAGGTAGGCCTCGATGGCGGCGACCGGGTCGAGGACGGCTGGCAACCCTGGCGGGCTGGTGACTGTGACGGGGACCCAACTGTTGGTCTTGGTGCGGGGCAGCATCAGCCGGTATGCGTGCCGCCCCCGGACGGTGGTCGGCCCGAGATGGTCCCGGTCAGGCCACACCCACTCGCCCGGACGCAGCGCCGCGCAGTAGCCGACGGCGACGAGCATCCGGTCACGGGCGGCGAGCAGCTGCTGACGGTTGGTCGGAGTTCGGCGGCTGGCGCGGTCGGTTGCGGCGGCGAGCCCGGCAACCTGCCCGAGCGTGAGCAGCGGAGCCTGGGTCGTCGGGTCGAACTGGCCGTCGTCCCACAGCTGCCTGAGCCTGCGGACTGCGGGGATGGTCACCGAGGTGTCGGTGAGCTGTTCAGTGTGCTCGAGTGCGAGACGGACGGTCGTGAGCGTCGCGGACAGCGTCGCGATGGAGACCCCGGCGCGAGCGCGAGCTTCGACGAACGCGACGAGGTGGTGGTCGGCCGGGCGTTCGGGGTCGAGGTGGTGGTGGTCCGCGAACGCGTCCCAGGTGCCCCAGCGGGCGGCGTGGCCGTCGAGCCACCCGTCGCAGCGGCCGTTGAGGACCAGCCGAAGCGCGGGAGGGAGCCCCGGGTCGTCCTTGCACTCCTTGCCGGGCAACCTTGCACTACTTACCGGTTTATCGCGATTTCTCAGGAGTTGCTGGTGCACCCCTTCAGAGATGAGGGGTTCCTGGTGCAACGTTGGTGGCGCTGTATCCACGCGTGCTCCTGGCTGTTGGCAGCAGCTGCCGACGCCTGCCGGCGCTGCTCGAGTGACACTGTCCGTCTGGTGCCACAGGCCGCAGTCAGGTCACGCGAGAAGCCATACCACTGTCACCACAGCGATGAGGGGCGCAAGCCGCTCGAGGCTCTGGCGGACGTCTGGGTCCTTGAGTAGCTCGATGAGAGCGCGGAACAGCCCGCCACCCTGGCCGTCTTGGTTGTCTGGTGCGTTCATGTGGGAATCCTTCTCCACTACCAGACAGTCGCCCGCTTCAATGCGTGCGGTCACTCTTCCTTATCCACAGCCCGCGGGCTGTCCGCCGAGACGATCCCGAGAGAGTGAGGGAAGCTGCCTCGACCACCAGCAACCGAGGCCACCATGACAACTGCAGACCGGGTGCTCGAGGTCCTCGAGCTGCTCGCTCCACACCGCCAGCAGCTGCTGCTCGACACCGCTGTTGCGCTGCTCGAGATGCAGGTCGAGGTAGACACTCGACCCCCATACACGGAATGCACAGAACTCACAGAACCTGACGACCAGTGAGGCGGCCCCAAGCAGCAGCGCACACAGGTCGATTCTGAGCGCCGTTCCGTAGCGGCCTGGTGCCGTGACCTATCGGCTGCTCATCGCCGCTCTGGCGGCCGTACAGCCCCTGATACGGCCGATCGCATGGTGCCGGCGGCACACACCCGGGTCAGGCCCTCGGTTGACACGGCCGAACCACTCTCGAGCGCATCCGAGGGGACACTGACACCGGGGCGGCGGTGTTACAAGCCGAAGGTTGGTTGAGCGACTTCCTCGTCCGTGGGAGCCTGGGTCGCGGACTTGGGGACGGGGAGAACCCCGGCGTCCTCAAGATCGCCAGTGGTGAGCAACGGGCCGTCGAGGATCTGGGTGAGCAGATCTGCCTGGTCTTCATGGAGGGCGACGACGCGTCCGAGGACATGCAACAGATCGACGAGCTCGTCGATCGTCGCTTTGGTCCAGTGGTCGGCAGTCAGCTTGTCGAGCGGGGAGGAGTGCTTCCCAGCAGGAGTGGCGCGACGGTAGGAGAACCACTTGTCGAGCACGTTCATGCCGGAGATCTCGTAGCTGTAGACCGCCGCTGGCACGTTGACGATGGTGCCGGCACCTACGTGGAGAGTGGCGGTATCGGGGTCATGGCTGAGGACGTCGGGAATGCCGTCGGGAGTGGTCGGTATGGGGGTGTCGATCTTGGGGGCCTGCTCGTCAGGCAGCCGCGGGGCGTGTGCCGGGCGACCTGCGGCCGGATCGCTGTACCGCTGGCCGTAGGTGTGCAGCCACACGATCTCGTAGCCGAGGTTCATGGCTGCATCCCACAGGGACACGTCGGTGGTGACGGGTACACGCAGACCGGGCTGGTCGAGCTGGTCCCAGAAGTGGCTGGCGTAGGCTGGGTGGGAGGTGACGGCGACGATGTAGGCCATCAGGTCGTCTGCGGTGACGGTCTTGCCGTGGCTGGCGGAGAGATGGTCGAGAAGGCCCGGAGCGACGTTGGGGATGGTGGCTTCGGGGTCCCGCCACAGGGGGATGGTGGTGTCGTTCCTCGCGTTGAAGTGCCCCTGGATGGGCATGTGTGCTGACACGACGGTGGCCGGTCCGTGCCCGGCCGGGTCGGCGTGGTTGTGTGAGAGGAAGATCTGGCCGGGAGTTCGTTCGGCGCGCCACAGGTTCGGGCTGGGAGAGTGGATGACGCGTCGGTCAGGGATGAGCCACTGCCGGTCGAAGGAGCGGAAGATGACACGGACCGGGTCGGGGCAGGGGCCGGTCTCGTCGCGGATGGTGCCGCTGTGTGAGTGTCCCGGAAGCGGTGGGTAGTCGCCGTCGAACGCGGCGTGGTAGGAGGGTTTGAACAGCTTCTTCTTGACGGACGGGTCCGTCTCCGACACGAGCCGGTCCCACCGGGTCTTGAGGACATCTGGGGCGGGGTCGTGCACCCAGGTACGGGAGGGCTCGACACCGCGGGTGGACCATGGCAGCAAGTCGAGCAGTCGTGGGTGCTGGACCCAGGAGGGGTCGGCCGCAGCTGAGATGGGGGCGTGCGCCGCCGAGGTCACGTCCAGCCAGCCGTCGTCGGTCAAGGAGATCGGAACGGCCGAGGGCTTGCCGTCCGGGTCAAGCGGGGGGTCGAGCGCGTCCAGTTTGGTCTGACGGTCACCGTCGATCTTGCGGTAGTGGACCTCGGCCGGCTGTCCCGCACGGGTGCCATCTCGCACGGCTACGCAGATCGCGACGGGCGTGCGGATGGTGAAGATGTTCTCGTCCTGACGCCCTCCTCGACCCTGCCCACCAAGGTCGATCACGTACAGGTGGTCGCACAGGTCGCGGATGTGATGGCGCATACCGACGAACCCGGTGCCGGTGAGCCACGACGACGCCGTGATGAACGCTACGACGCCGTGAGGGGCGGACGCATGGGCCTCGAAGGCCTTCCAGATGGCCCATCGCCAGAAGTACACGTAGAGGTTGCGGAGCTCCTGGGACTGGTTGCCTGAAGGTTCGTGGCCCTCCGGAGGCTGAAACGAGTCGAGCAGCGGGGGTCGGTCAGCGTTGGGGTCGCCCTGTTCGACCCAACCGCCCTGCCCCTTCGCCCGATTCCGGTACGGGGGGTTCCCGACGACGACTACCACTCGTTCGTCGGCCTTCACCTTGTTGGCCTCGCGGCCCGACCGAGCGATCGCATCGTAGAACGACCCCAGATGGGTCTCCTCCACGTAGGGGTTGGCCAGGGTGTCGGTGACGTACAACCGCAGATCGTCAGCACCGATGTCGGCGCCCTGGTTGCGGATGGTGTCGAGCATCCGCAGCTGAGCGACAGCGAACGGCCCCGTCTGCATCTCGAAACCGATGAGGCGGCCGGTGAGATCCTTGAGCGCCAGCGGCACGTAACCGTCGCCATGCTGGTCGGCCGCGGCCGCGGCTGCAGCTTCGATGACACGCAGCGCGTAGGTGCCAGTGCCGGCAGCAGGATCCACCACTGTCACATCGTCGTCGATGAAACCGCCGGGGCGGTTCAGGTGTGTACGCAATGTCTCTTCAACCAGCCGAACGGTGCAGGCAACCACCTGGTCTGGTGTGTAGTACGAGCCTGTCTCGCGGCGGAGCGCCGGGTCGTAGGCAGCGAGGAAATCCTCGTAGAAGTGCAGCCATGGTGAGCGGACCCCACCAGTTGCAGACGCCGAACCGGTGTCCTTGAGCTTGTCCCAGGCAACGGCACCCACGACCCGCTGCAGAGGCACGATCGACGACGCGAGGCGTTCGACGAGCCCTCCGGTACCCAGAACTTCCAGCGCCTTGCCGAGCAGACCGTGACGGTCGAACAGCTTCACACCGACGTCGCGCAGCTGCTGGCCTTCGAGTTCCACAC
>LFIK01001666.1_pt1 | contig 17786 bp, 18 predicted proteins | sample 643401 | NCBI WGS metagenome assembly LFIK01 (sample SAMN03777447, study PRJNA286221) | soda lake metagenome | biome: soda lake; feature: Kulunda steppe; material: water; isolation source: sample T5-Br brine of Lake Tanatar-5 | place: Russia: Kulunda steppe | collected 2010-07
CAAGGGCAGCTGTCTGCAGCTTGTCCCACCAGCTGGCCTTGTCAACCGTTGGGGGGGGCAGGAGGGGGGGTGGGGGGTGTGCTGCTGCCTGCTGCTGCCTCTGCTGCACATGAATCAGCATGAGGTCTTTCCGCTGCAGGTAGTGAGCCGCCATGAGCGGCTGGAGTTGGGTAGCTGAGTAATTGGGAGATGTTTGTGAACCCTGCCCTGACACTCACTCTGCGCACCACCTGCAGCGGAAGGCGAACGTAGCTGGGCACTACTAGTAGTGAAACACCACACGCGCAGCCATTACCAACAGCCTACTGAGTTGTCCCACCAGCATACTATGGCCTGTCACACTATTTTGTGTCTTTGCCGAATTGGTGTCTGAGACTGTGTGTTTGAGATCAGGCAAGCTGTTGTTTAGCCAATAAAGGTGATCTGGCATGGCAGGCCAACTACTGGCTACTAGCTTAGTAAGCCCATCCCAGTCCACACAAACAGACGCGCGCAGAATATGCACCAAGGTGGATGAGTATTCTGTTTGAGCCTGTGTTCAAAAGTGCTCTGGCCCACAGGAGTCTACTACAACCTTGCTCCCATCCCAGCCTTGAAGCGCTTTCAAGAATAGGCGGTAAAGCTCAGAATCTTGGGCAGCCTTCTTCTTCCCCTTGGCATTTCCCCGCTTAAACTGCCTGGGGGGGAGAGGAAGGGGCAAGGGAGGTAGGAGTGCACCCTCAAAATTGAGCCATGGCCACGTACTACGAGAGTACTACTATGAGAGTAGTACTCTCTCTGGTCTTCAATGCTCTTGAGCTCGATCAGTGCATGCTGCGGCAGCTTGGCCACGTTGATCCTGCCGTGTCGCATCACGCGCTCCATGCATCCTCAGGCTGGTTCAGGGTAGGCATTGCTGGGGCGGAGCTTGTGCAGGACTGCACTTCGTTCATTTGCTCCCTACCAATCACACTTCCACGCTGTCTTTTTTTCACCTACAAAAAATCAGCTTACTAGGTTACAACTATTTAGAAACAACCAGGTTGGCAGTCAATCCTACCCTGGAACCCTAAACCTTAAGCCCGCTGAAGGGTGACCTTGTAGACCTTGTTCATCATTATGAAGACCTTGTTAATCATGATGCTTTTACCTATGAAGATGTCATGAGTTACGCTTGGGGTGAGATTTGCACTAGAAGCAGGGGGAAGCTTGACCAGATATGCTAACCTGTTGATTCAGTGGGTGAAGAGTTTGATCCAGTTGGCGGTATAGCTATAGCTGTATGTGAGCACGCCAAAGACAAACTCGCAGTAATACTTTATTTGCCCCTAGGAACATTGCAAGATGGACACCAAGGAGGAAAATCTCCTAGCCCTTGGGGGGCAAAAGGCGTGGCAGCGCCACCCAGTCTGGTCCAGTCCCAAATCCAGTGTGAATACGTCTGACAGCAGCTGCATGCAGCGCTAACCTTGCTGTCCGCAGGCTAAATAGAGATAGAAGGTTCAGCAAAGAATTAGGAAGGTTTAAGGAAGGATAAAAGCATCAGAAACTCTACAGTTTCATAGCAGTCAACCTGTTATCTGCTTGGCCTTATTCCTCGTTATTTGCTTGGTGCACACCGTGTGACTGTCGCTGTCCACAGCCAGTCCACTATCCCTATTTTGGCCATGCCACGAGTCTTTTTCATGCGCAGCCATCTTTCTACATGCTAAGTCATGTTTAAGCCTTAGTCTCCTCTTGAAGTCAGGGAATCATCATGAAAAAAGTGGGATAGAGCAAAAATCAGGGCATTTGGATAATTGGGCCAAAAGTACGTTAAAACTAGAGAGCCCCCCTACCCTAAACCCTCAACCCTAGGGCCTAACCCTTACCCTTATCTAGGCTTTTAGTTAAGCTGCCCTTGTCCGACAGGTACTGATAGCTGTAGTACAGCTATGTAGCCCATCCTAACCAAACCCGACCCTAGGCAAGACAGTCATACACCAATTTGAAGGACATGGCAATCGCCGCTTGCTGTTCTCGCAATTTTTTTCACTGATAATAACCCTATTTCTATGGGGAGATGAAATGAAACACAACTCCAAGCCCTAGAAGCAAGTTCGCAAATACAACTGCCACATACAGCATACCTCTTGACTCCTCATAGCGTCTGCCGCCTGCCAGCGCCTATGCAATCTGTCAGTGCTTCTGCACCCCACCACCCTTCCTGTTCACCATGATCCGTACCACACACTTTGAGCAGCCCAGCACCTCGTCCTTCTTAAGCACAGTGCGAGAAGCGGTGCTGGGCTTGTCATGGGTGCCTTGGTGCCCATGGGAGCCACACTGCAAGTAGGAAATATTGTGCAAGACAATGCACTTGTCACTATGTTGGAGAGGGAATAAGTCCTCAAGAGTCCACCCAACCCGGAGCTGGGCGTTGTGATTAAGTTTTACATGAGTCCAGCCAGTGAGTTGGATTTCTGTGAGTAATTGGGTTTCCTGTAAGTCTAGCCAAACCAGCAATGTCCGCTGCTTTATACTAGGCTTGAAGGCTGCTGCCGCCCTGCACCTGAGTATTCTGTGAGCACGATCCTTCCTCGGGCTGGAGAGTGGTTTGTGTCACAGAGACTTTGTGGATGTGCTTAACCTGATCTGACGGGAGCGGACATAGGCCAGACACACAGTCTGTGAGCCTAGGAAAATTTTACTCCCATGCTCAGATGTCCACCAGTTGTTTCACTGGTGGACGTCTGAGCACAGGAGTAATTTTTTACCTCACCTGTGAGTGCCTTGATGCCATACAAGCCACTTGCACTTGTAACAGTGTACAGGCCAAATTGTTGGTCACATAGTGAAAGTTGCACAGTAAAGGCCTCTGTGTGCCCTTATAGACAACACTGTAGACGCACAGCGGGACAATCTGCGAGAGGATTTGGCATTTGCTAGGAACCAGATGGGTAGGAGCGCTACAGCAAACCCCTTTCTGAACTGTATTGGCATGCCGTGAGGGACTTAACTGCAAAAGTCAGGAGCATCAGATCAAGGATCAGAGCAATTAGGATCTACATGACCTCTCAAAGAGCCAGCAAGCGTGCTAATGTAACCTCAGTGCTGGATCAGTGGTACAAGTTATAGAGGTGCATCAACCTTTGCTACTGGAATGATCAAGTTCCCTTGATAGAAAATGGGCTGCAAGGAGCCTGGCATGACTTTGTCCTAGAATAGGCTGAGTGCACGCTTGTCTGAGGTTTGCATATGATGGTCCAGTACTTGACACCTTGAGATGTTTAGATTGCTGCATGACTTTGCTTTCAAGTCATGTGGACCTTAGTAAGGACAATGCCATGGTACTCAGCACAAAGACATGCAGAGCCAGGCAACATAATGCCATGGTGCACAGCACAGCGGCGCGTATGGAGCCTGGCAACAAAATGCGCACACAACACTTGCAGCGTACTGGCCGCTGTATCAAGTCTCTCCCCAACCCCTCCCCTTCTTTCACTTGCCCTCACAATCCTGGCTATGCCCACACATGCACACACGCATGCACGCATACCCATCTGACACGCATTCACACCTGCAGCACCCTGGCCTCCGCACGCACAAACTGTGAGTTGGCATCCACAAGCTGCCAGGGAGGACGGTGTAGAACGGAGAACAAGTCGGCTGGTGTGCTCCCAGGCTTCATGAGCACGGCATCTCGCAGCACGCTTGGGGCGTTGCCTGGAAGCCAGGCCAGAAATAAATGTTTGGGCAATCCTTGACAGAAAATGCCGTCCGGCAATGCGTGCACGTGCACAAGGGGACCTGAGGCAGGAATCTTAAAGGGATGGGGATCACTTTATCACAGGCTAGGCAAGTACCTCCCTGTTCTAGGGTAGGGGGGACACGCATCTAGGACAAAACCAGGAAGCTGAGCTGCAATAACCCTGCTGTCTACTGCCCTCAAAATGGCAGAACAAGCTGAGGCCAAAAAAAGCATGTCGGAATCTTGTACATAGCATGCGCAGACTTCTGACAGCAGTTCTACAGTATCAGCGCAAGAATGTCACCTTCAGCAGCTCGTGCCTTAGCATCTTCTCCCCCTAGAAGCACCCCGCCGCTGGCAATGGTGCGAGCAGGGAGGGCTGTGCATGTGGCGAGGTCCCCCACAGGGAAAACCACGGACGGGGGGCGCATGGCCTGCGTATGTACGCGTGCATGCATACACTCTGAACATTCCCTTTTCAAATCATGTATGCGCTAAGGTATGAAAGCATGCGCTCATGTTTCTCACGGTATGTTTCCATATGCTTGTGTGACTGTGTACAAAAGCAACCGTACCATGAACAAATACCTAATGAAACCTGCAGTGTCCACACACAATTGTAATGTGGATGCATAGTTTAAGGTGCAGGTTGAGGTTAGAGAGTATGAATAAGAATTGTTGCAACCATTGAATGATTGACTAAGAAATGACTTGGTAGTTTCCTTGCCCAGCGTGCTAATTTCCATGACCTCTTGACCAAGATAATGTCCCTTGCTGCTGATACGACAGCACACATAGCACTGCTACTAGTTACCCACTTCGCACGACCCTGGCACAAGGCCCCCTACTTCACAATCCTGACCATGTCCTGACGAGCACAAGGGCAGCAGCAGCAGCAAAAACTGCAGCAGCAACTATTTCTGTCCACCCTCGCCTCCTCACCACCACTAGCATTGCCGTTGTCATCCCTTTCTTCATTGTCATCATCATAAAAAGCAGCAGCAGCAGCAGCAGCAGCAGCAGCAGCAGCAGCAGCAGCAGCAGCAGCATGCTCACCACAGCAGTGGAGATGGCCAGCAGTGCGCCGGTGCCCCCAAAAGGCTGGAGCACCCGGCGATTTAGCTCAGCCACCTGGCGAGCTACGGATGGGTCATCACAGCTGGCGGCAACCGATGCACAGGGCGCACCATCCTGTGCACAAGGTTGAATTTTCACAGTTGAGGCCTGCTGAGCAGCGGCAGCAGCAGTAAGACCATCAGGACTGCTGAGCAGCAGGAGCTGCAGTGGGTGCAGTAGATGCGGATGGAAGACCATGATAAGGAGAGGCCAGGCTGGCTAAGCAGCAGCAGCAGCAGCAGCAGCAGCAGCAGCAGCGGCAGCAAATGAATGTGTTAGGCAAGCATGCCGGGCATGATGAATTGCCTCATGCTTGTGGGAGGGATGCAGGTGGATGCTCGTTGCCTTCATTGAGCAGGTACAGCTACATAACCTAACCAGACCTTCATTGAGCTCGGCCATCAGCTTTCCAAGTGCACAGAAAGGCAGCATGAGGGTGACTCCCAGCGGGAACCTAGAAGCAGCATGCTGCCCGGCACGCCCAGTCGACCTCCCACCATTTCCTGGCACTTCAGATTTTGCATGACCGATTCCCTGGTGCTCTAACGCATGCCTGAAGCACAGCCAACCTTTCCTTGGACCTATCCGAGCATGCCAAAAGCACAGCCAGGCACTCCTTGGACCCACCCGGGCATACATAAAGCACAACCAACCTTTCCTTGGACCCATCACCCGCATGCGTGGCTGACAGCGCGCCCCTTCCTTTTGGTGTATCCAGGCGCACCTTTTCTTGCATTCCACAGTCTCCCTGCTGCGCACTACTCTTCCTATCACTACTGCCTCACCGCTGGTGCACCACCCGCTGCTCCCTGGAGCACCACTTGCTGTTCCCCGCAGCCCCACAACACACCTCATACGACACATTCCCCTTCCTGGCCGCCGCATTTAGCCACCGCTCGCTGGCAGCGCTCATGGCCACGGCAGGCTCCCCCGGAAGCGCAGATCGGATTCGCCGGATATGGTGGGGAGCTGAGGCTGTGTCGCACTGCATGGGCGCATTTGCACGTGCATCTGTGCACTTGCGCTCGTGCACATGTACCATTGCATATGAACCTTGGTGTGCTCATCAAAACACATTTTTGTGCACGAGCGTGTGCGCTTCTGCTTGCGTGTGCCATTTGAGATTCTAGAGGGTGTGCACAAGTCCGTGCTCATGCTCACAGGTTACAGTGTGCATGCATGCATCTCCTAGTGTTACAGGTTACAGAGTGCATGCATGCATCTCCTAGTGTCACAGGTTACAGTGTGCATGCATGCATCTCCTAGTGTCACAGGTTACAGTGTGCATGCATGCATCTCCTTGTGTCACAGGTTACAGTGTGCATGCATGCATCCCCTAGTGTCACAGGTTACAGTGTGCATGCATGCATCTCCTAGTGTTGGTCCATGGACGCATTGAACATGCAAAGCACGCCATTGTGTGATTTGGGTCACGCTTAAAGCTTGAATTGAAATCCCTCTCTTGTTTGTATATGTGCAAGATGCGTGCAATGTGGGCAAAGAAGCAGACACTGAAGCACACGTAGATTCACACCTTATTCAATGCCAGTAAAATTGGAAAGCGTGCTGCTAGAAAGGTAGCCACGAGCCTGAAATACATGGAGCAAAATAAATGGATAAGGATAAGATTCACGTGGGGGCAGCCGTTACAGGTCCAAACAAGCCTAAGGCAATTTATTGCTAAGCACAAGCTTGTGTCAGTCGCTTGGTTTGTTGAAGAACAATCAAAGGGAAGATAGAAATTGAACCTTAAAAAACGCAAAGCAAGCAGGGATAACTCTGTAGGCATGTATGGTGAAAGAGTTATCCACCAAGTACAAGCACCAAGCAGAGTAAATCATTCAAGGTAAATCTGAAGGCGCACCCCAGCATCAACAAGTGATTGTCTTGGCATGGTGACGAAAAGCAGTTTGTGTAACTAACTTCGGCTCACATCCCAGAGGGATTGCCTCTGTAGGGTAGTGCAACCAGCTGAACTTACATGGACAATGCCTTCAGCAGCGAGGCTGGCACGCGCGACAAAGAGGGAATCAAGGACAGTGAGGCGAGTGTATGCTGAGAGGAAAACAGAAAAGTATTTAGATTTTCAGGCCGGGGCCTCCAGGTGTAGTCTGATGTGAGGCTCTCAACAATGCTCCAAGCATTCCCTGCCCAAGGCCCATACCCACGTGTCATATACCTGAAGCCTTGACTCATGTGGGATACACACAAGTCCCACTCTCAAATGGGCTCCCTGAAATGCACGCACTTGCTTATGCACAAAAGCCAGCTGCGCCCACTGCACGCACTTGGCCTCCCGCGCATAATATCCACACCCATTCCCAAAAAACATACATATACACACACTTGACATATTTCTGTGGCCACACAGGGTTGCAACAGCCTACTGCATGCATGTTCTGCTCACATGTGTGTATCATCTCGATCCACTTCGCGTGCTTGGTCACTTCTGCACATGCCATTGCTCACCTGTGCAGGTCAGCTTCGCCCATGGCACACACGTGGTCCATTGCGCCTGATCCATTGTTAAGGAGCAGGGCATTCACGGAAAGGCCCACATGCTCCAGCACCTGGCCACACTGGGAAAAACAGGCCTTTATTAGAAAGCTTAAATAAGCAGCAGCCTCGAGGTGCTACTTTTTCTGTTTGCTGTATGTGGGAACGTGAGCTGCGGCTTTTTGCCATTGAAATAGATTTAAGTATGTGTTTGCATGGAATCCTGGGTCTTCCAGGCCAAAGAGAAAATGTACCTTGGCTCGTAGACTGATAATGTGGCGAGTTAAACATAGAGTTCGATCTCCTTTTTCAGAAATTGTGCCAGGATCATAGTGCAGACAAAGCAACTAATAGAAGTTTAAGTATTTACTGGCAAGCCAGCCTCTTCTTGCAAAGAAATTCATTTTAAGCATTCATTTTAATACTCCAACGATAAAGAGGAAGCTGATCCACACAACATGTACCAACCAAGCATCTTTGCCAACTGTCTCTCCAGTGTCAAATAGCACCCAACTTGAGAAGCTGCTTCTTACGCACCTTGCAAACAAGTGCCTGAGGTGCATGGTAGCCGCTAAACAAATCACAGAGCTTAGCAGGCCGACGTCGGACAGATGCCCACTTGGCACGTACGTTATTGTACACCCCTACATGACAGGCAATACCCAAGTTGCATGCTCAAAGGGTAAGAGCACAACAAACACCATTTTACCATTTTAGATGGACCCTGGCGCATACTCAATGAAATGTGTTGAGGTTTGTGATGTTGGGGCCATGCTTCAAAAAGACGCAAGGGGTGAAACTGATGTTGGCTGCATGTGACAGGTGGCAGGCATTGCTTTGGTTCATATGTTGCTTTAGCAACAAAATATAAAGCAAAAACAAGGAGCATCTCAATACCACTGACCTATTAAAGATTAATTATATGAAATATTAAAACAATTTCTGAAGTGCTTATTCATATTTAATTATCATTGGAGATTCTGCGGCAAGACATGGAGCAGACACATGGAGCTCTTAGAGGCACAGAGTAAGCATCCCTCCAAAAATACATCAGCCAATGATGGCCTACCAATTGCATTTAAACAAGGGACACTTACAGCGATGAATCTCCTCACGCACCCACCTACAATTGCAAGCACAGGGAGGAAGAAGTGAAGCTTAATGGCTAGCTCTCCCTTATACTGTGCAATTTTTCAAAGAAGCAAGCTGTTCATGAGCACAGTCTAGCATTGGCTTGTCAGCTTATGCGTTTATAGCTCCTGTCTCAATGAACGCAGCTTAACTTTTCACAGTCAAAGAAGCCCCAATGTTGAAGCAGACTCACCCAATATCTGCCAGAGGATCTCCACCTTCCTCAATTGCCTCTTGCTCTCCTTGTATTCCTGCAAGAGTGAAATAGAGGAAGATGTTGTTGGGCACATGCACTCAATTGCAGGCAGATTTGTATCAATGATTTTGATTCTTGGTGCCTTCATTTCCCCTCAGTTGCTCTGCTAACACATATCTTTCGTTGTATCTGAAATGGTAGATGCAGGCAAGCATCTTGAAATGCATCCAATGCACAGCACAAGCCTCAAACACAGTCTGAAACAAATTGAAGCACTGAAAAGGGCATTTGACAAGGCTCATGTCTGCAAAAATTGGCATGCTGCTGGCAAATTTGTTCTGCACATGTGCAACAACACCTCATAGAAGTAGTGCAAAAGCATAGGTGCAAAGCCTCCATTCCATATACATAAGCACAATCGTATTCCATGTAAATGTTGCATATATATGTTGCATCACAGTGCCCAAGACCTTTTTTTCTCTCACAGCCTCTTTTCCTCAATATTGTCCATTACACACCTTCTTTCCCCACGACCGCCCTTCCCTCTTTGTCTGTGCAGCCACTAGCATCCACGACATGCACCAGCACAGATGCCTCACAGAGGTCGTTCAGGAAAGCGTTGCCACGTCCACGACCCTGAAGTTTTGCACACAGAAGACCACACACGCCTTTTGCCTGTAAATCACATGAGAGAGTGGTGAGCTAATTGATAGTACCAGTGCATATTGCACGCTACGCTATTGTACAAGTGCAGAAAGGGCGTTGGTAGCATTAAAAGGGAGCACCTTAACAACAGCTCCTCAAATGCAATGGAATTAGTTGATTCAGTCTACGCAAGGAAGGCAAACAATTGCTGACACATTCTTTTGGCATTAGGTCCAGCTGGCTTGTGGTATGCTAGTCCAAGCACCCATTAGCCCCAAGTACGCACATACACGCATGTTGCGTGACACATACACACGACTAACACACCTGGTAAGCACCTGGCACAAGCCCAGCAACGTCCTTGACTGACACAGGCACCCTCCGCCATGCCACCTCTGCAGCTCTGTCACCCATGGCCCCTGATAGCCAGCGCTGCAAGGGCTCTGTGTTGTTGAGCTCGGGACTTGCACGCGCGATGTCAAACCCATGGGCAAAGCCATGCAAGGGCTTGCACCTGAGGTGTGCACGCAGCAGAAGCAGGGGCAGCCCCAGCGGCGGACCTGTAGCAGCAATTCCAGTTTGGTCAGTCCAAGGGAAGACCAGGTCGCACTCGATATCCTTTCCTCATTCTCTTGATGTCAAGCTAGGGTCATGCTTGTAGCAATACCAAATTCAAAGCTCACAAACGCTAGTCCACACATTTTTCATCTTCAAGCCTGCCAGTAGCATTTATATAGTTTTGGGGCACCCCTCCAGCCTCTGTATATTGCACACACTTGTCATAGATAACTGAGCATGTGCACCAAAAATTGCCAGCAGAAGAAGGGATAGGCCTTGCTTTCATCAGCTTCCATACATGGATACTCACACATGCATGTCTTTGAGCACCTTGTTGTCTTAGCATAACAAAAGAACATCAGAGGCATTACATGGCAAATGACAAAACAATGGACTGTGCATGCAGGTAAATTTTCTTTATAAAGAGGAAAAAGTCATGGAGGCCCTACTGCCCCCCACCCCCCAACCTTAATCCCCACTAAGCATGAGAAAGGTGGAGAGCAGATGGGACCCATACATGCACTCACTGCGCTGCAATTTCAGGCCCTAGGAAAGCCACTGGGTCAGGGACCACAGCAAAACCTCTGCCTGTCTGAGGGTCAATCGTGGTGAAGGGGAACGCAGCCACTTGTGCGCCCTCATCTTCTTCAACAGGCTGGGTAACTGCATTAAAAAAGGAGCTCTGCAAACATCAATATGCACGGTTTTTGCAGAGGGGAGAGTTAGTGAGTGAGAGAGAGAGTGTGAGAGAGAGAGAGAGAGAGAGAGCCAAATCAGTATTTTTGTTTGTGCAGCCTCTAGAGCACAAGCCTTGATCTAAACAAACAGCCAAAACAGAAAGGCTGTATGTACAAAGATAAAGTACAAGATTTTGTTCCTTAATAATGTGCATAAGGAATAGCATGATTCCTTGCCAAGCCTGCGGATTAGAATTCAGCTCTCCTGGCACTGACTCATGTTTGCTCTCTGGTACACACTCCTGGGTTTACCTCCCATCCTCTAGGATTTTTGCATAGAACACGATTCAAGACCCCTTGGGCTTGCACCATACAATGGGTTGCATAAGATTGGCTTGTCCTCCGGAAACAGTACCAGAGCTTCAGATCAATGGCCTGGGCCCAAAACCATTTTTCATGTTGCACCCCTATACCTCATCTGATTGCATTTAAGGGCACAGGCCTAGCAACTTTACAAGGCCTCACAAACCCGTACCGTTGGCTTATCCATAGACGGAGGTTGGAAGCCTGTCTGCCTATTTTAAGAATTCACCCATACCATGTACAAAAGCCTGCATATTCATGCACTTGACCAAAAACTGCTTCATCTCATTTAACCCCTGAAATCCTGATTCACCGGCCACTTGAACCCAGAGCAAGGGACACCAACCATCTGAGCACGAGCCTGCATCTAAAGCGCCCTGTGGCCCTCTGCACGCCAAACCTGCCTACCAAATGCATCACCACAAGGCTGGTTAGGTTTTCCTGCCGCGGACCATGTAACCCTGTATCCAATCCCTGCACACCTTGTCTTCCCTCTAAGCACAGCCCCAAACATCGCACCTTCCCTGCTGACGGCTTTCCCACAAGGCCAACAACGTAGTCCCACCGGCCATGCTGCGCAGAGTCTGCAGCCTCAGCGACCCCCATACCACCAGCAAGGGTGCGCGCGCCACTGCCTGCACAGTTTGCCATGCACATACGGGTGCAAAGTATTTTGTTTTAAACAAGGCAACTGATCAAAGCTTCCCAGAGGACGCAGCATATGAGCCTGCGCTGGTCTGTGCTGCGGTGGGCCCTGTGTTCATTGGCTGGGCCCCAAAACTTGCACAGTGCTACAGAGCCTTGAGAGGCCTCAGCAGGGCAGGGGGAAAAAGCTACGTAGGCAGTTGAGAGATCTCAGCCGGCAGGCAAGGTTATTTTGTGCACTGAGTGCAACACGCCTGTTGTGGGGCAGTGTGACAGGGCTTAGGAAGGTTCATGCATGCCCCAACGCCAAACAGCACAACGAGGAGTACCATTAAGTGTAACAAGAAAGTCACAGATGACATGGATCAGTGCTGAGGTTTTGTTTGGGTATCTACTTGTGGGCCCCTGACTACCACCAACCCCAGCGTTATAAAGGCCTTATGCAATTGTTCTGTCTTGGCCTTACTCAGTGAAGGTTCGGTCGCATCTCATCTGCCGTGCTCTTTACCATGCCAAGGGATTCTCCATCACAAGGAAAACATAGTGAGGGCCAGCAAGGGCTCATTTGTAACTGATCTGTCGTGATCCTCTGCTTCATCAGGCATACTCATTGCAAAACTGATCGAACTTTGCAATAGGCAAGTGAGCTTTGCCTAAAACTGCACCAGTAGACTGCCACTGCAGATGGGCAGCTACACCTCCTGGCCCACCAGCAGACTGCTGCTCTTAGTGTGCCAAAAGCACAGCCCAGGTCACTGTGGCACATGCATAACAACAAGAATTGTGCAGCAGCACTTTCATGTGGTGTTTGCAGAGCGCACAATGCCCAAAGGGGCCTTGCTTACTTTCTCACCCTCAGGGATGGAGGATTCAGGCAATTTGAATCATTCATGCGATCCAATTTTATCAAATCATTTGCCGTACATGGAAAAATGAATCATATAGACCCTCCCAAAATGGGCCTCACAATGTACCTGTTCTGCTCCTTCTTACAACTTAGAGCGGCCCTACATCAGACATTCGACACAGTACGAAGTGTATGATTACTAAATAGAATGTTGTTTAGGGAGAAGGGGAGGGTTAGTTGACACGAGTTTAGTGCCTCCCCCCCACTCCCCCTTTTGAAAGCTCACAGGCAAATGTACATTCGAAGTATTCAACATGCTTTAACTTTTCCAAACTAGTCATGAATTCAAAACTGACAAATCCTCCAATCGTTGCCGCATTGGATAATTGTCATGAGGAGAGCAGGCAAGTGTCTATCAGGAGAGCAGCACAAGCAACCATGGTTGCATGCCTTGCTTAACCATTCAGGCCCCCTTAGCTTAATCCATTATCTGTAATCTTGTGCTGCTAGGTTGGCTGTTCTGATTTGCTTCACACATATATCAAGTGACACAATCCCTTACCATGGGCTAATGGGTCGGCTATGACACTGTCAGGGCCATCCTTGTCAAGTTGCTTCAGGTCGTGCAGGTCTTGCGCCAGCCAATCTCGCGATGCAGAGGCGTTTGCAATGGCTTGGGCCACCAGCTACAGCAGCAAAGTACGGGGCAGGGCAGGCGTGCTTCTCTGCCTTCCATCGTCTGAATCAGCAAAGTATAGGGCAGAGCAGACGGCTATTTTGCCCTCCACCCCCTGCAGCAGCAAAGTACGGGGCAGGTCAGGCAAGCTACTTTGCCCAGCGAGCACCAATCATTCATTGGGCCCTGGCAGCGGCAGCAAGGCGCAGTGCTAAGCGCTGCTTCACCCCACAGTCACCTCTTTTTCATTGGGAGCCAAGAAGCAACAGCAAGGCCCTGCAGAATCCCCTCGTTCATTGGGATCAAGTAGCAGCAAGGCACCAGGTTTATGAGCTGCACTTCCCCACAGTCACTGCTCACTCATTTGGCCTTGGCAGCAACCGAGCAGCTGAGCCAGGTGGGCTGGTCTGCTGCCTCAGCTGTGCCGTGGATCAGCCTGACAAGAACTGCGCTGGTGCACTGCGCACATCAGCGGACACCTTTCCTTAGGATTAAGCAGTGTGCTTGGTAAGATCAAGGATGGCAGGCAAGTGTTAAACGGCAGACGCCTGCAACGCAGGCACGCAGAGGCTCTGCCAGAGGTAGAATGTGACAGGCAACGAAAGTCTTCAAATTTGTGAGGCATCAGTATGGCATCACACAGCTAGACAGAAGAGAAGAAACGAAAAGGAAGTCACGCTGCCCTTGAAACGTTAAGGACACAGCTTGAAAATCATACTCTGCACCTGTGTCAAACTGCCCACCATCTGCCCAAACAAGCGGGCCCTTGAGTATTTGCACTTAGAAGTGTCAGAGCATGGCTTTCAGCAAGCCAGGAAGCTTGGGGTGTGTGTGAGAAGGGCTCGCACTTCAAAGTAATCATCACGCATTAACAAATGAGCGAATGCCAAGGCAAAAACAAACATGCACACACGCACAGGTACAGACGCCCACCTGTGCATCTGCCTCCTCATTGTCCCACCAGGCAGGCGCCTGGTCCACAGGCTCCTCGCCAGCCAAGGCCTTGGCAGCCTGTCTAGAAGTGGAGCAGTTCCTGGCAGCGTAGCTCTGGACAAAGTTGGGCGGGAGCTTGGTGTCTAGCCATTCCTTTGCTGCTTCGACAGCCTGCAAAGCATGCGAGGAAATAGAAGCGCTTCCAGGACATCAGCTCAGACAGAGCAGGGAATACGCAAGAAAAGCAAGCAGGCCGTCCAGTGCGTACTTTAGTCCTGGGGTACCAAGTATGCGCTTCTACAGGGGCCTTCCGCCAAAATGATGAATGCAGGCGGCGGGAAGTCAGTGCTGTCGAGGCACCCTGAATTTGGGGAGTGCCCCAGGATATGGCACATGCAATTGGTCGCCTGGTCAATGCAGCCCATGCTCATTTGCCCCACGACCCTAATTCATACATGCTCTGTTCTTTCATGTCACACACACACACACTCCATTCTCAGGTGCAACATATACCTGGTACAAGCAACCCAAGTTCATGTGCTCCACGTTCTCGCGTGCAACAGCCTCCAAGTGGTCATTGAGGCAGCGGTATTGATCCGGGGCGAGGGCCGGTCCAAGCAACTGAAAGGCAGGCAGCCGACCTTGGGAGGGATACCCCTGCAGGGCAGGCATGCACTCTGTGAGTCCAGCTTGCAAATGGACTGGCCTGCAGCGGTATACATGTTGTTTGGGGTGCACTATGGCAAGAACATGCACGGAGTTTTGAGCTCACAGCGTCTAAAGGCCGACACCACTTTCCCCAGGGCTCCCTGCTGAATCCTTGCCTTAGGCATGCCTACCCTTGGCCTGGAAGCCCATCTCAAAAGGGTGAGGATCAAGCAGCATAGAAATTCAGCCCTGACAGGTCAAAGCAGGTCCATTGCATCAAAGTACAGCTGCTTTGCACTCAAAGGAATCTAATTGGTTCCAGAGAGAGTGGAGTGAGCAGGATTTTGTTAGAAGTCACACGCAAATTGTTCCATAATGTAAGCTACCAGTTGTACGCAGGTTACAAGAGCAGAAGGAAAATACATCAGCAGTCTGCATGCTCACCATTGGATGCAAGCGTCATAGATAGCTAATCCAAAAGAGCTTTCAAAAGCGATATGGTCAAGGGAAATTACCTCAGGCAAAGTGCAGTCAAGAGTAAAAAGGGAGGACGGATTTAAATTGGCTAGCACTTCACCGCTGCAATCTTCCAAATCTGCCTCCGCCAATGAAGGGTCTCTTAATTTGACTCGCACTCGGACAACAGGCGAGCTTGGAACAACAGTGCAGCAGCTTTCAAAAATGGCCTGTGTTCAAGAAGAGGAAAGCATAACGTATCACCAGGTATACTTCATTGCTGGATTTTTGATGCAATTGGTACTTTCAAGCAAGAGAGAACTCCAACATGCAAAAGAAAATGTTTGCTAGCTTTTCACCTTAGAGCGGGCACTGAAGACCTTCCCAATGATGCATTCCACTTCAGACCATGATCCACAGAAGATCAGCAAAAGAACATGCATGATGTATCAAAGTCCAGACGATCCACAGAAATCTGTGCTTCGCTTGAGATCATCGTTCACAGGAGTTCATGCCTCTGGCAGCGCAGAGACTGTTGCCAGACACAAAAAGAATGCATCTGTGCCCCACCTGCAGCGCCTCAATTTCCTCCTGCTGGTCTGCAGTGGGAACAGCGCCGCTGTCCATGCCTTCACCAGGTGCTGCCAGCTCCGGCAGCTGCAGTGGTTGCCACGATGTAAAGGAAGGGATTGCCTTGATTCAGGGGCACTCGTTTAAATGTGTGAGACGCCCAAGACCCCACACATTTGAGGGTGTGAATGGGCAATTAGCAAACAAGGCTTAGGCTACACCTATGCCAGGATTTTATGTAAGCCTACGTAGGCCCCTTTATAATACGGCCATTAAAAACTGCCAAGACCAAAGGCATGCCAGCCTAAGTATCAAATTCTTAGGCGCAAGGCCCTTCAGGCATCAGGTGCTCTTTGATGCCTAGGACATCCTTGCCTCAACTTGAACACGAAGCTCTAGGTGCCCACTCCATGAAAGCCAAAAAAGCTGAAAATTTACCATGTAAGATGAGATGCATGGACTCTACAGTGTTGAGTACTGCAACTTACGCTCTGGCTCACGCATGCCATACAAGTCAGTTCCAAAGGGTCACCCATCAATGCCCAGCCATTCACCTGCAGAGAGCCATAGCTAACTGGCTGATCAAGGGGTAGATGCTGGTGGTGGTGGTGCTGCTGCTATGGACCTACCTGCTGCACCTCGCTCTTTGCGCCTTGGCCTTGCTGCTGCTGCTCCGGCTGTGGCCCTGCCTGCTGCGCCATGTTCTGTGCGCCTGGGCATGCTTGCTGCTGAGTACTCTCGGGGTTTAAGGCGCTGCCCCCGGCACAGCCCTGGTCTTGGAGCTGGTCAGAGGCCTGGCTGGGCGCCAACTCATCCGGGGGCGGTTGGAACCAGCTCAGGAAATCCAAGAGGGTGCTGACATGGCCTGCCTTCAGGGGCACGCAGCTGCATGCGGGATGGGTGGGGTGAGCCGGCCAGCACAGTGGTGAGTGTGTGGATGTTCATGCCACAATGTCGATCCGCTGGACTAGCTTAGTGTACGCACACATAGGAGCAGGTTCATGAGCGTGCTGATGATCGATGAACAGGTAGCAAACGTCTCGAGATCTCAACCAAGGACACGCGCGATGCAATGCAGGCGCACCTGTGCCCCCTCATCAAACTTATTTGTGGAAAAGGACTCATAAGATGCAAGCACGCAAACCCCCCCCCAACCAAACTCAAGGGTCAGGCAAAGCATGCTTTGTCAATCCTCAAAGCCAAGCAACCTTGAGCAGCCATGCATCAAACCCATCGGTGCCCAGGAGGCCTCACATGCCCATGCTTGCACAGGCGAACAGACACTCACTGGCCCAGCTCATGTTCCATCTTTTGGCTGCGTGACGGTTCAAACTGCTGGGACAGCTGCCTCGACTGCTCGGCGCTGACCAGGCAATCCTGTGGGCTGTAGATGTGCAAGCTGGGCAGGCACAGTGGCTGCGCAAGCACGCGCTGCTCGGAGGCGGGGGGAACACCTGTAGCGGCAGTGCACGTGGAAACAACTCATGGTAAGATCATCGTGGACAGCATCAGGATGGTAAGATCATCGTGGACAGCATCAGGATGATCACGTATGGCTGATCAAAAGGCTGATCACATTGGGTGGATGCACCACGTGCGCTGTCAGGCTTGCTTCCTGGTGGGAGCACAACGGTCAGCTTGTGGCGAGAAGGGACAAGCAGCCTTGTGGACTGGGAGGGAGTCACATGCAAGGATACAAGATGCATGCAACAATAGGAGGGAGTCAACGCAAGGATGCAAGATGCATGCAACAGTGAGAGGGAGTCACATGCAAGGATGCAAGATGCATGCAACAGTGAGAGGGAGTCCCATGCGAGGATACAAGATGCATGCAACAATGAGAAGAGGCACACAATGACTGGAGAGGGGAGACGAGCGCAATGAGGGCGTGCGATGATGCTGGGGATACCAGAATGATCAAAGTTTGGCAGCGCTTGCTGCATGCCTTGTTCTGGGCCCGGCCCCTTGCCTATGCATGCACAGCCCAACCCCTCCTCCTGCCTCTTCCGTGCCTCTGTGTGTGTGTGTGTGTGTGTGTGTGTGTTGGGGGGCTTGTGTCTGCTTGTGTGCGCATGTGTGTGCGTAGGTGTGTTTGTTGCCCTCAAATTATTGCTCTGCTG
>LFIK01001667.1_pt1 | contig 17786 bp, 10 predicted proteins | sample 643401 | NCBI WGS metagenome assembly LFIK01 (sample SAMN03777447, study PRJNA286221) | soda lake metagenome | biome: soda lake; feature: Kulunda steppe; material: water; isolation source: sample T5-Br brine of Lake Tanatar-5 | place: Russia: Kulunda steppe | collected 2010-07
GGGGGTTTTCTGGGCCTTTATGGCGGGAGCCGGTGAGTTTTTCGGAGGATTGATGATTCTGTTCGGCGTCCTGACGCGGGTCGGAGCGGGGCTGGGGGCGATCACGATGGCGGTCGCGGTGCTACTGGTTCACCGTCACGCTTTCTTCGCGAGCGAGGGGGGCATGGAGTTTCCGCTAATGTTGTTCCTGGCCTCCGTGACCTTGTTGATCGCCGGCGCCGGCGGAGTCTCGGTGGATCGGAAGTGGACGCTGGCAAAGCAATCCCGTTAATGAAAACCGATCGGTCGGATCCGACCGATCCGACCGATCCACCCGGGACGCTACTTCTTCCCTTTACTAATCGAGAGAACGCGCAGAATGAGCACCTTTCCCCGCTTTTCCGTGGCAGCATCGAGGCTGTAACGGCCCGCCCCCCAGAACAGGAGCGGAAGGGATGCCGCAAAGAAGACCATGACGTGATGCCGGGGAAGCAGTTCGCCCGCGCCGAGCAGCGCGATCCCGATGGTGAGTGAGAGGAAAACGATGACGGCCGCTGAAAAGCGGCTGAAAAATCCGACGATCAGAAGCGCCCCAAAGACCAACTCCAACCAAGGCAGGGCATAGCCGTAGGGAGCGGCGATAAAATCGGGCAGCCAACTTGGATTGCGTTCCTGGAAACCACCGCCGCGGTAGAAAGAACCGACGCCTTCGTTCAATTCACCCATGGTTTTCGTCCACCCGGCCACCGCGAAATACCATCCGATCGCGATCCGGTTGAGTAACAGGATAAGATTCACCAGCGGCAGGCTCTTTCCGGCGGAAGCGTTGTTTTGATCCGTATTCGATGTGGGCTGTTCTTTGGTTTGCATGCGGATGAAAGGTTGAATTCGTTTTAAATCACACTCAGCGTGGTGTTTGCCGGTCTTGGCTTTCTCGCTATCGGGGGCATGGTAGGGAAGGGGGGTATGAAATGCACGCCGATAATTCCCTCTTCCGCGTGGGCGAGGGCCAACAGGTATAAACCGCCATCGGCGGCTTACGACTCGAAATCAGGGCGGACGTTCAGGGTCTGTCCGGGCTCGACTTCGAGCACCCCGGCCCGATCCTGGACCTCGTCGTCTCGAAAAATCTGGAGTCGAATCGCGCCGGTTGCCTCGGTGGTGGTCCAGCTCCATTTGTCGCTTTCCATCCATTTCATCGGCACGCCTTCCTCCCAACTGAGGCCGGGACCTTCGCCCCGCAGGTAAAGCCTGTGGGGCTTTCCGAGAGAGGCGGTGGCGACGAGGGTCGTTGTGGAAAAGAGGGAAATGCCACTGTCGCTTTGCACTTTGACCTTCGCCGCGGCTGATTTGCGCTTCCGGGGAGGAACTGGCTCCGTCGACGTTTCGTCAATCTCCGGCTCGGCGGTGATGTTCATTTCCGCCCCCTTTTCAGGGGCCGCTTCAGGTTCGACCTCCGCTTCCGGTTCGGAAAACGGATGGGAAGGCTCCGCCGCCGCATCTCCTTCATCAGGCGAAATCTGCGGGGGAACCTCTCCCGCCTTGTCGACCGATGCGAAGGGGGATGTGGCGGGCTCCTCGCGATCTTTGACGGCTGCCGGCGGGGCCGCGTTTGCGGTGGCGGTTGCCAGCTGACCCAAAGCCTGGTCGATGTAGCGGCGAAATTCGTCCCGCCTTTCCTGTTCGTCGGCGAGAAGTTTTTCCGTCTCGGAAGCGAGTTTCCGTTCCCGTTCCTCGATCTGCTCCAGCCATTGTCCAAAAGATTGCTTGGCCTCTTCGAATTGGGCGCTCAAGCTGGCGGCCGCCTCGGGCGAGACTTCGGGGTGGGGGTTGGATTGCGGTTGAAGCTGTTCCAAGCGAGCGATCATCCGGGGGATTTCCGCCCCGATTTTGGCCATGGTTTGCTGCCGGGCTTCGTTTCGTTCCCGCTCTTCGGCCTGGGTGTGCTGCCAGTTCCAGTAAAACTCGATCAAATAGGGGACCATGATCGCTCCGGCGGCGATCAGGAGAAGAAGGAGCGTGGCGGCCACCGCACCCGGAGAAGGGGGCGAGCCGGCGAACCATTGGGTGAAGCCCGCAGTGGCGACCAACAATCCGTTCGCCCAAAAAAACGGCCACTTCGCCACAGTAAGTTGAGTTTTGGAATTCATTCCGAATTGGATTGAAAGCAGGTTCTGACGATTTTTTGCCCGGTTCTCAATGTATTTTTTCTCACGGGTGGGCACGGGAACGTGGTCTCCGGTCAGAAGGTGAATCCGAATCGGCCGGACTCTTGAAGCCAAACCGTGACCCGCGAGCCCGGGTCTGGGGGGTAGTTTTCTGAAAATCAGGGACTATTCCCTATGGAGACAATGTAAAAAAAATGTTTAGATTGATTTTTGTGTACTTTGCTCTGCAGGGATCACATCACTCATAAAGAAACAGACATCTCATGTTAAAAAAATCAATAGCCTTCATTACTTTCTTTGCCGGCACCGCGGGCGCTTCGGTTCATGGTGCCGTGCCCAATATCAATATCGATTTCACCGATTCTGGTGACGCCGATCTTTTCAACGCAAATGCCGCGTTTAATACTGACCCCGGCACTTGGAGTGAGATTGCTGGTACGGGTGGGAACGGGGGTTTTTCCCTACCGGAGGAATCCATAAGTGCATTGGTTTACAATCAGGAAGCCTTTTCTGTGAATCCTGGTGGCAGTATCACCGTTTCCGGAATGTTCAGGACCGGGGCACCTCCCGACGAGGCCCGTAGCAATGATGTTCTGTTGTTCGGTGTCGGCTTGGAGGCGCGAGCGGAAGCGAATTTTGAGCAATCGCCTTACGAGGGTTTGATCGCGGCGGAGCTCCGCACGGGAACAACGATTGGTCAGGTGCAGATGTGGGGGCGGAGCGCCGAGGGTTCTTCGGGTTCGAACCGAGGTATGACTGGTAGCGCTACACTCCAGGAGAATCACTGGTATAGGTTGACTAGCACCTTTGAAAAAGCGCAGGACGATCCGGAGTGGATGGTTACGGCTACTCTTGATGATTATGGCATGGACGGTCTCGAATTCCAACAGAGTCTAATATCTGGAAGCGCCAGCCTCACAGGGCATACCGCTGAAGCAGCTTACAACACAGACGCACATTACGCGGGCCTCTTTGGCCGAAACAGACCCGATCTTGATATGATTCCTGCGACGGAAATGGACAACTTCAGCGTGATTCCGGAGCCCGGCACCTACGCTCTGATTCTCGGCGGCGGGGTAATGTTACTCCTTGGAGCGCGCCGGATGCGCGTCAATTCGAAGTGTCAGTCAAGGGTATAGGTTCAGGGTTACTTTGACGCATTTGAAGAGCCCGCGGTGGACTTTTGTGCCCGCCGCGGGCGAATCGGAAGGCTCCAAGGTCCACGCTTGGCTCGTAAGGTTTCGTCTTTACGAGCGCTTTGCGTGCCGGGTTTTTCTGGTCCGCCGCCAGAGTGCGACGAGGATCGATCCGATCCCCAAACCCAGGGCATAGGTGTGGGGTTCGGGGATGGCGTTGTAGTGGAGGTTTAAATGATTGTCGGACTGAACCAGCGAAAAGGTTCCGTTGGCGTTCGCGTTGCGGGCCTCGAAATCGGATGAGTCAATTTCCACGTGATCTGGATCGAAGTCGGCAATACTTCCGGCTGTGGCCAGGGTCCAGATATAATCGGATAAGCCGTCAAAATTGGCGATCGCCCCGGACTCGTTCGACAAGTCCAAGGAGAGGACGCGTATGATGAAGGGATTCAGGGAATCCGCTGCCAGCGTCAACTGTCCCGCCACATCGATCCAATCCCAGCCCGGATCCGCGCCCCGCGTTCCCGCGGCGTCGTTAATTTCCCAGAGGTAGGCCGCGCCGCCTTCCCAGGTTACGTCGTCGTCATAGGTCTGGGTTCCCGGACTGGCACCCGGACTCAGGAAACTACCGCTGTTAAACGTAACCGGACCGCCTACGCGGCCGTTCCCGGCCAGTGTCGCTCCCGAAAAGACGGTCACGGTTCCGGAGCCGGTGGCGCTTCCACTGGTGTTGTTCACACGCAACACGCCACTGCGCACTTCCACCGCGCCGAGCATGTCGTTGCTGTCTTCGCTCAGGGTCAACGTTCCGCTTCCACTTTGCACCAGGGTTCCACTCCCGCGCAATTGTCCTTTGAGGCGGATGTTTCCCGACCCGACGAAGCTCGTTTCTCCCCCTAGGTTGAAGTCGCTCGAAATCATGAGGTCGCTTCCGTTTGGGGTGCGAATACGGTCGCCGGCCACGAAATTGAGTTCTCCACTCGTTTGTGGAGTCAGTTGCATTTGCACGCCCCAGCTGTGCAGCATGCCGTTTCCACCTGCGGAGGTGTCTTCGACCGTCAGCCACCAGTCGCCACTTGCGGCGGTGCCGTCGAAGGAGCCGAGACGAGCCGCCTCCGAGCGCGGGGTGCTGTCCAAAACATCTCCCGGCTGGGCCACCCGTCCGCTCGATTGCCAGGTTCCGGTCACCGGCTGCGGGTAGGCTGGTGTCGCGCCATCCACCGTGCGGTAGGTGTGAATGTCGTGGGCCGCCGCGTCGTCGAAGGTGACGTTGAAACCGTTGTCGCCGTAGCCGAACGCGTTCTCCGACGTCCGCCCCACCCGATTGGCGAGAACGGCGAAGCCGCCCCCGGAGTTGGCTACCGAGATGAAGTAGTCACCATTGAAGGCGGGGTCGGCCGCGCTAAAGCCTCCGATATCGACGCTCACCCGCAGGTTGTCGACGGTGGCGTCGCCGAAATCCAACGACTGCACGTTGGCAACGGGATCGAAGTCGAACAACGGGATGTTCAGATTGGAAAAGGTCCGCTCGACCTCCAGCGCGGCGTTTAGAGTCGCAGTGCTTAAGAGGAAGGACAGGCCGAGCCAGGCAAGCCCGGCTTTGGTAACAAATCGTGGTGTTAATGTCATGGTGTGACTCATCGGTTGGAAAAATTGTAGGCGAAGCGGGTAAGGGAGAAGAACGAAACGTTTCTATTTTTGCCGGTAAACATCACTCGCGGGCGGTTCGATAAAAACGTCGGGGGTCGAGGAAGCCGTCGATGTGAATGTATTCATAAATCCCCGTCGATCCGGCCTGCACCGTCGCCAACACCGTCCAGTTTTCCAGATCGGTGGAGGTTTCGATCCGGTAGTTCGCGCCCGGAATTCCGGCGAAACGCAGACTCATGTCGTTCGTCTCCGGAACGCGCTCCATTTTTAAAAGATTGCTGGCCTCGCGGATTATCGGCTCCGCCACCGTGACGGTTACCGTTCCCGTCGCCGGAACCCCGCGCCCGTCCTCGATGGTGTAGGTGAATGTATCCGCGTCGTTCATACCACCTGACGGCACGTAAAAGATCCAGGCTCCGTCCCAGGTCACCGAAGCACCCTGCTCACTGGTCGGGGCCACCCCGGTCAGGAAGACGGAAAGTTCCTCTTCCGGCGAGGTGTCGTTGCCGAGGAGCGAGGCCACGGTAAACTTGAACGACTGCCCGGTCGGCCGCTCGACCGTATCCGGATTCGCGACCGGCGGCACGAGCGTCACCGCAAACTCGGCCGGAGCCGGTGCGGCCATTTGGGTGAATTCGGAGGCGAAAGAATAACTGCCGTCGGTGGGGATCACCCAATCGTTTCCAAGGATGGTGCCGTAGCGGGCGCCGAGGGTGGTTTCGTCCAGGGCGGTCGTGGCAGCGGGCAGGCCCTCGAACCAGACGATGGCAAATGGATCGCCGACCGCCACGCCGTGGTCGCCCAGCGCGAAAGTGGCGTTGCCGGCGGCGAAAGCGAGATCTTCGCCGAAACTGACGGAACTCTCTCGCTGGAGGATGATAAAATCGTCCCCGATGCTCGCGCCGAGGCTCAGGTCCTGGCCGTCGTACAATCCCGGCAGATCGGCGAAGTCGGCCCCGTTGGTAGCGACGATTAGAAGAGTGAGGTTGCCGGCAGCGAGGTCGGCGCCGTCGCCATCTTTGAGTTGGCTGACGGCCAGGCCGTTGAAGGCGACCGAGGCGGAAGCGACGCTGCTCACGAGGAGAGAAAACAGAATGAGTCGGAGCGTTTTCATGTGCAAAATATTCATACCCATCAGTCGAGATTGTAGGTCGGTTCCAGTGTCCAGATCGGATCGGCGGGGGAAGCGGACGACTTCCGCACCACGAATGATCCGCCGGGCGGAATGAGTGGGGCCTCGGCGTCCACGGTCAGCGACGGCTGGCCTTCCCGTTTCCAGCCGGAATCGAAAACCCCCGCCGCGCCCGAATAATAAAAATAGCTTTCGGCCGGAGGCAGTTTCGTGCCGGTCGCTTCCGCCGGGTAGACCAGCAAACGGTCGCCCTCGGGCGCGAAGGGAGAATCGGAGGCAACAAAGGGGGCGGCTTCTTCGCCGAGCCCGAGTTGCGCCAGCGAGACGGGCAACGGGAACGGGTTAAGGACCCGATTGTCGGTCGGCTGCGGGGCGACCGGATTGAGCACCGGTTGCGCCCGGGAACCCGTCGGCACGAATCCCTGGAGCGTGACCAAACGGGCGCTACCGGCCGTCCGAAGAGTCAGAATGGCATCCGGCGTCAGGCGGCGGTCGCCGTGGGGGCCGCCGGTTTCACCGATTTGATACCAACCGGCTGGATACGTTTCGGAGTCGAGTTCGGCATTGTCGCCGTCGTAATAAATAAAGATTTGCTCGGGAAACACGTTGATTCCGCTCGCCGCGATTTCGGCGTCGTAGAGCAAAATGGAATCGCCGGTCGCCTCCGACGGACTGCCGCTGGCCGCCAGTCCCCCGCCTTCGGGGAGGATCTGGTCGAGAGTCTGATACGGGTGAATGGTGATGCCATCTTCCGCCGCGAGCGCCGCCAGGCCAGGTCCGCCGTGATCGCGGGCGGTGTCCACCGTCAGTTCATTTGTCGTGTTGTCGAGAATCGGATACCAAACTCCGGCTCGCGCCCCGGTCTGGACCCGCAGGTAGGCCGCTTCGCCCGTTTCCCCGAATGCCCCCGTCTGCCACGGTTCGCCGGCCACCGCGACCGTGCCCCGCTTCGCCTCCGCGTCGGTGACGGCGGCGGAAGTGATGGTCCCGGTGAACAGCGTCGCCGGATCGAAGGGGACCCCGAAGACCCGCTCGCTCTGAGCCGGCGCCTCTCGCGCCACGTATCCATAAACCAACTCGGCAGAGACCGGCGTCAACGCCCCGCCGCTCAGGAGCAGGCAAGCCAGCCCGCAACCGAGCGATTTGGCGAAACGGTTGCGCGGGCGACACGCCCCGCCTTTCGTAAAAGATCGTTTCATCGTGTCACCGAAGCGAGCTGCAGACTTTGTATTGTTACTGGTTATCATGGTGATGTCCCAAAAATGTGTTAAAATTCACTAAAAGCAGTTTTCCTCCGAAAAGATTAAGGTGGGGCCGTCCAACGGCCCTGAGTCCAAATAGATGACCAATCGGCCTTCCGTGCCGCGGACATCCCGACCTTGGGTGTCCATCTGGATAGTAACATCGGAATCCGCCGCAATGGTAAAGGGACCGCTGATTAACGTCGGAAACTCAACCGACTGAATCCGCACCGTAAACCCTTCATTTTGATTGTTATTGATCACCTGGGTAAAGGAGGTGAAGTCGTCGGCGCAAAACGGGTTAAAGCTGAAATCGATCACCGTGGGGCACTCCGACGTACTGCTGTCGAATAGTCCCAGATCCCCATCCCGGAGTTTGGCCGGGACTCTTGGAAGGTAATTGACCTCGAATTCCACCGTCTGTCCGGCGGACACAGGCACCTGTTTCTCTTCGTCGCCGACGGTGAGCACGATGTCCTCAGCGTTCAGGTTTTGGGCGGTAAAGCGGCTGATGTCATTGGTGCGGCAGATCGCCTCAATGATGATATTAGCGGCGAAGACTGGCTTGACGATCCGTATGTTGGAGGGGGCGGAGCGAGCAACTAATCCTTGGTGGTAGAGCGTTACGATCGAATTGTAGGCGAAATCGCCGACATGAACCCCGGTGGGAAAGGGCTGCCGGAAGCCGCCAATCGCTATTTCATTGGGCCAGTGGGGACTGGAGGCTCCACTATAGGCGAAGAACGAACGCGAGTAAGTCGAATAGAGAGGGGTGAGTATCATGTTCCCCGAAGAGCGTCCGTAGTTGATAGGGTCGCCGTCCAGAGTATCGATTTCCAGGTCATAGCTATCGAAAAAGTCACCCTCTCCAAGGTCTTCGCCCTCGGGTAGATCAAAACTGATGTCTATGCTTGCACGGCTGGGCAGGGTGTATTCGGCGTGACCGATTTCGGCTCCGGTTTGCCGGTGCTTTACATAGATTTCGGCAGTGATGGGAAAGTTGTATTCGGAATGCAGCCGCACGGTGCGGAGCGGGACCGAGCTATTAAAGCGGCGATCTTCATAGCTGATCCTCTGCTCTTTGCCCAGCGCATCATCGATCCAGATGGGGAGCTCGGCGGTGGCCCCCGCCGCATTGACTACGGTGAGAGTGAATGCATCGATGTATCGTTCACCTCCGGAGAGCGTCCGAACGGAAGCACCCCAACCATCATAATGGAGGGATTTTTGCCTCCCGCTCGTGCCCAGAGAGATTTTGGCGGTGGAAGGGAGTGTGGCGGTGAGGGTTTCCGCACCCAGCAGGGGGGTATCACCCACTCCGACGATGCGGAGCGGGTCGCCGTCTGCATCGCCGATGCTACCGCCCAGCGAGAGGTCGCCCCTGTTGAAAAAAAGATCGGTTACCAGCTGGGTCGAGCTGGCGGCGGTGGGCGCGGTGTTGAGTCGGGCCAGGTCTATGCTGGCGGTGCCGGTGGCCGAGAGTCCGCCGGTGTCGGTGACGGTGTAGGTGAAGTTTTCGGTGGCGGTCGCTTCGTGCAAAAGGGTCTTGCCGGGCGCGGGGTGGTAGGTGACTTGGCCGTCGCCCGCGAGAGTCACGGTGGCGCCGGAGGGCAGGACGGCGGGCGCGCCTTCGGCGATGGCCTCGCCGTTGAGATGGGAAAGGTGCAGGATGTCGCCCTCATCAATGTCACTGGCGATTCCAAGCGGCAGGTCTGCCAGCCGGGGAAATGCGTTGGCCGGGATTGGTTCGCGCGGCAGCCCGGGGCCGGAGTAGTCAACCGTCAATACCGCAGGCTCGGCGGCGTCGAAGGTGCGCACGCGGATCGTGTGGCTGCCGGCCTCCAACGTGACCGTGCCGCTGCGTTCGGTGGCGGGGGCTTCGAAGCTGTTTCCCACGCCACGACCGGCTCGGCGAGCGGTCCCGAAAAGTCAAACCAGGGAACGCCCCAGACCCGGAACGGCCCGACTCCGTCGGTGAGTTGGGTGCCGCCGACGTCGGTGAAAGGAGCCGTCGGCGCGGGGCTGACCGCGTAACCGGCCACCGTCGCGGCCAAACTTCCGGCCGGCAGAGGCACGATCAGGGTGTCATCGTCCAGCAATGACGGCGGCAAAACCGGCGCGACCGGACTGGGGCCGCTTAGGAGGTTTCCGGTGAGGTTTCCGGTTGCGTCGGGCACATCGTTTTCGACGATACTTTCGAAAGTGAAAAGCGCCTCCAGGCCGGGGGAGTTCGCCGCCGGAGTGGCAAAACGGCCGGCCAGAATGTCCGCCTCCGCCCGGGCGTGATCCCAGATCCGCACCTCCAGCATTCGCCCGCGGAAAGGTTCGTGATCAGCGGAATTCCCGAATACGCCGAGGTAGAGCGGAAGATTGTTTTCGCCAAAGGCGTTGCCCTCCGACCTGCTCCCGTCGAGAACGCCGTTGACAAAGACCCGTTGGGTGCTCGTGCCCGAATCAAACGAGTAGGCGACATGCACCCACTCCTCGGCGGGGAGAAGCGTCGTGCCCGTGAGATCGTCATTCCAAAATCCCAGGAGAAGTCGTCCATTGCGCACCAGCAGGTGGAGCAAGTCCGCTCCACCGAGCTGGGCGAGCACCGGTTGGTCGCCCGCCGTGGTGTCGAGCCAGATCCAAGCCTCCACCGTAAAGGACCGTCCGGCCAGCGAGAAGTCATCATCGAGCCGCACGTTGGCGCCGACGCTGTCGAACTGCAGGCCGGCGGTCAACGCATCGTCAGCCTCCATGGATACCGGGACGGCAATGACCGCGAAAAACACTCCGTAGATGAGGGTGGTGCGAGCGGCCACGAAACGGACGGTGCGGGAAACTAAATTGGAGAACAGAATGGTGATCATGGCGCGACTTCGCAGGTTTCGAACGGGTGACCGAGAGGGCAATCGCCCTCTCCCAGCACTCCGATTCTGAACGCGGAAGAAAGGCGGAAACGGTTCCGGTTGTCACCACCTTTCGCTAAAATGTCCAATAATGTCAGATAATGTCCAAATTGGTCATGGTTGGTCGGCCCCCTGCGGTATTGAGTGTTGCGACATCTCCGAGCACTCCATGCCTGTTGCGCCCCTCCACCATGACTAGCACCCATCATCCTCCTCAGTGAAGGTGAAGGTGGCGCCTTCTATTATTTCGCCGTCCAGTTTGAAATACAAAACCCCTTCCGTACCCCCGAGGTCGAAGCCTTGCGAGTTGATACTAAATGTTTTGGTCTGATTCGGAGATATCTCTTCGTACGACGTCGCCAGCGAAGAAATCAGTTTTGATTGCAACCTGATGGTATAGCTGTCGTTCTCATTGTTATTCGTCACACTGAGCCATGCGACGTTCGTACTGGTGCAAAGGGAATCGACCGTGAAATCGAAATCGGCGCCACAGGGGGCATCTCCGGGAAAAACAACGTCCAGTATAGCATCTCTGACTTTCACCACCACCTGAGACGCATAAGTCACCTCGAATTCCCTGGATTCACCGGCATTTACACTGATTGTGCCGGGATTCCCGACCACGGTAATTACCACGTCTTCGTCGTTGTTGTTTTCGATCGAAAATCTGGCCATCCCATCGCTGCTGCAAATGGGTTGAACGACAAAGTTTTCTCTGAAGACCGGATCCAACGTAGTGAGATTCGCCTGCAGGCTAAATAAAAGCCTTTTTGCTTGGAGCAAGCTTACGCCGACGTTGTACTCCGTTTTTATTCTATACGTGCTCTGGGGGCGCATGCGGAAAGGCCCCTGGAGGACGCCTTTGATTGCACTTGTATAAATGAACGGTTCGGGGCTGGGATTGGAGAGCGTGAAGTAGGAATAGGCATAGGTGGAGCTGTCCGCCGTCAACGAAAATTCTTCATGTTGGTGCGCGATGACTTCCACGGTGGTGGTCGATGTGTCGCTGGCACCGTGGCTGTCGGTCGTGGTTAACTCAAAGGTGTCGATAAACACGGCTTCCGATTGGGGCTGGTAGTTGGAATACTCGAGCGTTCCGTCTTCCAATCGCTGGATCACCGCGCCGCTGTTGAGTTCGAAGGAGGTGTCGAAGGGTTGGCCGTCGATATGGGTAATGCTTAGAGTATCGCCTGTATCGACGTCGGTGTCGTTGGCCAGCGGATCGTACGTTGTGCTGAACGGGCGGTTCCAGAAGAGTTGAGCCGCCAATGGGAGCGGCGCGGGGGTGTCGGCTTCATCCTTCACGCAGGAGAGTTCGAGGGTCACTTCAGTCGGAGTGAAGCCCGCCGGTGTCGCCACGATATGGCGCAACTCGATTGGATGCGTGCCCGCTTCGAGCGTGATGGTTCCGTCAACGGTGACCGGCGCGCCGGCCGGATCGGAGTCGAGGGTGGCGACGATTTGGTCGTCGATCCGGAGTTCAGCCTTGAACCCGCCTTGCAACGAAAACGTATAGTTGCCGGTTTCCGGGATGTCGATAAAGCCGTCCAACACATCCGCATACTGCCCGGTCGGGCCGATCAGGACCCAGGGATCCAGGGGCGGTTCCTCCTCGGTTTCGATCCCGTACTGGTAAAGCTCGGCGTGTTCGGTGTCGGAGATGGTGGAAAAGTCGGCGAAGGCCCCCGTCTCCCGGCGCAACCAGAGGCCGGGCAGGCGCTCGCCAAGCTGATCGTAGCGAAAGAAATCGTCTTCGGCCACCGGCGCGTCGTTTAGGCCGACAACGACGAGCGTCGCGGTCCCGGAGGCGGAGAGGTCGGTGGAATCGGTAACCGTGTAGGTGAACGTTTCGCTGGCCGTGCTTCCCTTGGGCAAAGCGACCAGCGCCGGATCGGGGGTGTAGGAAAAGGAGCCATCGGCCAGAAGAACGAGAGTTCCATGGGTGAGCGCCAGCGGGACGCCGATCGCGGGAGGAGCGGCGCCGTTTACACTGGTGAAGGTATGGGTGTCGTTTTTGTCGGGATCGGTGAACAGGTCGGAGTGGGAAATCGCGAGAACCTCGTCCTGGGTGAGGGAAAGCGTCGGACTGGTCGCAACGGGGGGATCGTCTTCTCCGGTCACGTTGAAGTTGATCGTGTTTCTCATCGAACCGCCGCCGAGGCGGTTGGCGACGGTATAGGTGATGCTGTCCATAATCGTCTCCCCGGCCATCGCGGCCTTCGAGGCGACATACGTCATCGACCCGTCGGCCGCGATTTGAATCGAACCGCCGCCCTTTGTGGTGAAAGTTGATTCAGATGCTACCGGTCGGTCGTTGATCGCGACGATGCGGAAGTCGTCCGCGGAATAGGGGCTGGAAATGGCGTCGAGCAGTCCGGCGGTGGTGAGATCGACCGGGGCGTCATTCTGATTGAGCGCGAATGCCAGTGGTTCTGCCGATTCCGGAACCGGTTCCGTGAATCGCAACCGGAAGAAGGCGCGGCCGCTTTCCGGCGGCGGGGTGAGTTCGGCGACGTTTCGTCCGGAAACGCCGGCCGGCGCGTGGGCGATCGGTTGCCACGTAGCCAGATCCTCCGACCATTGCAGGTGGGCCTGCACGCCGTAGGTGTCGGCCGCTTCGGGGAAGCGGAAGCGGGCGGCAAGTTCATCCGTCTCGGTGCCAATGTCGAGTTGAGCCGCGTCGTCCGCCGCCGGATCGAGCCCGAAGTAACGTTGCGCCGCGAGAGACAAGCCATCGTTGTCGGTGGGCCGCTCGACCACCCGAGTGCCGTCAAAGGCAACTTCCGCCAGCGCGAACATGTTACCCGCGTTGTGAATCGTCAGCGTCAGTTCCCCGGTGAGCAGTTCCAGGTCGTCCAGGGTCAATGCCTGAATCGCCCTGTTTTCATCGATTGGGGCGACGTTCAGCTCCCGTTCGAAACCACCCGGCGACCGAACCTGAATCCGCGCGGGAAGCGCGATTCCGTCCACGACGTCGTTGCTGAGGGCGTGGAGCGTGATGCGATCGACGTGCACGCGTTCCTCAAAGATGAACGTAAGATCGGCGGCGGCATCCGACCAAGCGACCAAAGGTTCGGCCCAGGCACCGGTGACGTCCGGCCACGGTTCGTCCCAGATAAGAATCGGTGGAACCACGCCGTCGGACAATTGCGTCCCACCGGCATCGTCGAAGGGAGCGTGCGGCGCGGGCGATATTGAATACGCGGCGAGGGCGTCGCGGAGGCTGCCCGCGGGAACGTCCACGGTCAGTGTCGGATCGGACCAGGCTGAAGGAGCGAGGACGCCGGTGACGACCGTAAGATCGCTCAACACATTTTCCGTATAGGTGCCGGCGGCGTCGGGCACGTTGTCCCCGTCGATTTCTTCGAAAGTAAACAACGCCTCCAGACCGGACGTTTCCACCGCCGGCGTGACGAAACGTCCCGCCTCGATCTCCGCTTCGGTCAATGCGCGATCCCAGATGCGGACCTCCAGCATCCGTCCCGCGAAACCATCCACGCCTAACGTGTACAACTGCCCCAGGTAGAGCGGGCGGTCGTTCTCCGGAAAGAGCCCGTTTGCGACCCGTTGTCCGTCCAACGCCCCGTTTAGATAGACACGCTGCTCCTCTGTCTCCAGATCGTAGGCATAAGCGACGTGGATCCACTCGCCCGCCGGTAAGGTGGAAGCGCCCTCCAGGTCATCCGTCCAAAATCCGAAATAAAGCCGACCGTTCCGCACGATCAGGTGCAGGATTTTGTCACTTCCCAACTGCGCCAGGATCGGCTGGTCGCCAGTTGTGTGGTCGAGCCAGATCCACGCCTCCACCGTAAAGGAGCGCTCGGCCAGCGAGAATTCGTCATCGAGCCGCACGTTGCCGCCGACGCTGTCGAACTGCAGGCCGGCGGTCAGCTGTGCGGACATCTGCGCTCGGGCCGGCGACATCGCGGCGCTCGAGAGAAGGGTTGCGACGGCCACGGCCAGAAAAAAGCAGGTACACCGCGAGGCGCAAAAGAAGGATGCGAACGATTTATTGAAATTTCTCATAGACTTTGGAACCAAACTTGGACCTGGGCAGGCAAAAAATCCGTGCCGTGGACCTTTTCTCCGTTTGGAAAGGCGAGCAGGCGGCGAAAGAATGTCACTCCCTTTCAGGGAAATGTCGGAAGATGTCACGAAATGTCCGAAATGGTCACTTTCAGGCGCTCGTTGGTTCGTTTCGTCAGGGTGCCGGTGGAGGGCCGCCGCAAGCGGGCGACACCACGGGGGGTTTGCCATGTGGTGTCCGCGCTTGTGCGGGCCTGCAGGTGAGGTGGGTCCGGCGGCGGAGGCTCCTTAATAGAGGCTATCTTGTTTTTTCCTTTGTCATTACGTCGTTTTACGGGTCGTTTAAGAAGCTCTGCCGCCGATGGCAGAGTCTTTTTATTTTTTGCTAAATGGAACTATGGTTAGATGAACCTTTTATTCATCTGTGGGAGGGCTCAAGTCAGCGTCTGACTGCGGATGCCGAAGCCGTTTTGATGAGGCATGCGCCGGGGGCGTCGACGCTGCTGGCTGAGGCGATTCTTAATCGGGCCGAATTCCGGGAGCCGGGATTCCCGTTTGTCGTCGACGTAAAATGGGGAGACGCCGGATCCCTTTATTTCGAGTTGCTGCGCCTGAAATCGGATGACTTGAGTGACGAAGGATCCTTGCTGTTTCGTGATTGCACCGACCGGGAACGAGTCGTGCGGGAACTCGCCCGTTCGCGAGCCCTGGTCGAGCTGAGCGCCGAGGGATTCACGCTCTTCGACGGCCAGGCCAACATCCTTTTCGAAAGCGCCAATAACGAGCGAATCACCGGATATCCCCCTGGGGAAATCGTTGGACACAGCTTTTTCGAATTCATTCATCCCGAGGATGCGGCCAAACTGGTTCCCCGATTCGCCCGGTTAGCGCAAAATTTTGGAACGATGGATCGCGACATCGTCCGCTGGCGACACCGGGACGGTCACTGGGTTTACCTCGAAGGGTCGGTGGTCAACCATTTGGATCACCCCTTGATTGGGGGATTGATCAACACCTTTCGCGACGTGACCCACCGGGTGGAAATGGAGCGGGAGCTCAAGGCGGCCAAAGAGGCCGCCGAGGCGGCCCAGTCCCTGCAGCAGGAATTTCTGGCCAATATTTCCCACGAATTCCGAACTCCCCTTACGCTCGTCAAGCAGCCGCTGGAAGAGCTCTTTAGCGAGCGAAACGACGATCCTCGATGGGGGATCGTCCAGCGCAACCTCCGCCGCATGGATCTGCTCATGACCGAGTTGATCGATCTCTCGATTCTCGACGCCGGGCTGTTTAAACTGCGGGTCAGCGAAGTCCGCGTCGCCCCTTTTCTCACCGACCTTCTAGCCGAAGTCGAAAGCCTCGCCGCCGCCAGGGCGATCCGTTTCCAAACGGAATTCCGTGAGTCCGAAGCAACCGCTTACCTCGACCGAGCGCGCTTTGCCAAAGCGTTCCTCAACCTGGTTGGAAACGCGATCAAGTTCGGCCCCCCGACGAGCCGGATCACGGTCCGTCTCATTCGCGAACAAGCTCCCGAGCTGGCAGGAGAGGCCCTCCGCGTCGAAGTGGAAGACGAGGGGGCGGCCATTCCCCCAGCCGAGCACGAATCGATCTTCCGGCGTTTCTATCAAGCCGAAGGCGGAGACAGACGAGCTTCTGAAGGCATGGGAATCGGTTTGAACTTGGCGCGGGAAATGATTGAGCTGCACGGCGGAGAAATCGGTCTCAAGACCGTCGGATACAAGGGGAACTGCTTTTGGATTCAAATTCCCACCGGCGCGGCACACCTGGGTCCGGAAGACATCGACTTGACCAGCGCCCCGCCTCAACCCGGTCCTCTCGAAGAAGCGGCGCCTCTGGTCGCGCCCCCGGTTTCCGCCGTTCCGGTTCCTTTCGAATCCAGTGCTTCCGCCCACGCCCGCCTCCTGATCGTCGAAGACAATGCCGATCTTCGCCGTTACCTGTCGCTGCACTTGGAATCGATCTACCGCATCTCCTTCGCCATCGACGGGGCGGCCGCTCTGGACTTTGTCCTGCGTGATCCGCCGGATTTGGTCTTGAGCGATGTGATGATGCCCGTTCTCGATGGCGTTACGCTCTGTGAAAAGTTGCGGAAACGCTACTCAGCCGCGGAACTGCCCATCATTCTTCTCACCGCGAAAAACAATGGAAGCGATCGTCTTCGGGGCTTGCAAGCCGGGGCCAACGACTACCTCGGAAAACCCTTTTCCATGGATGAACTCCGCTTCCGTATTCACAATCTTCTGGCAGCCGGGAGGGGAACGCCGGAAGAGCAGGAGGAGAGCGAAACGTCGAGTTGGATCCAACAGACGCGTCGTTTGATGGAAGGCCAACTGGACGATACGCAATTCGGGGTGGCCCAATGGGCCGAACATCTTAAACTCAGTCAGCGACAGCTCCTGCGCCGGTGTATTGATCATTTCGGGGAGACGCCGACCGAGTTTCTCCAATCCCAACGCGTGCAACGCGCCCGAAGTTTCCTGGAATCCGGCGAGGTTTCAAGCGTGAGGGAAGCGGCCGAAAAAGTCGCGATGAGTCCCAGCTATCTTTCCCGGCGCTTCCAAGCCGTGTTCAAGAAATCGCCCAAAGCCTTCCTTCGATGATAAATTACTTGCCTCAGGAAGAGGCATTAAACCGGGCATTCAACTGGATGAGGTGGACATCAGGTCGGTAGCTGTGACGGCTGCCCGCCTGTTGGGACTGACCATTGAAACTGCCGACGGCGAAGTTCTCGAAGAGATTCTGGAACGTTGACGTGTGATCTGCCTTAGAGCTGTTAAATATCTTTTTATCCGTCGTTTATATGAGTACAATCAACCTATTTCGGAGAGGGCGTTTCGGCGAAGCGCCGGTAGTGGCGGGAGATTCGCGCGTCGCGGGCGTCGCCGGAATGTACTAGGATGCGGTAAACGAAGGTCATGGAATCGCCTTCGCTCAGAGTGTGACTGCCGTCCCGGTCTTCGCCGCCCACGGAACGCGCCCCAAAAGGGTTGGCCGCCGCGAGACCGTAGTCGCGCACATGCCAGAAGGTCGGGTGCCGGAAATTGTCGGGGTGATCGAACAGGGCGATGCCGCGCATACCGTGGCCTTCGATGGGACCGGAATAGTCCATCCAGGGAGAAGGTTTTCCGTAAACATTGGCTTCCCCCTGCTCCCCTTCGGCATTCGTCAGCACCCCGGCGCGATTTCCTTGGATTTCAGGGCGAATCCTGAAGGCCATCAGTCCCTCCTTGTCGTCGCCGAACCTTACATCACCGTAGGCGGCTTCCAGTCTGGACATGACATCGATCGTTCTCGCCGCGGCCGGCGTATCGTAAAAACGCAGTTCCTGGCGTTCCCGCAGGACCGCCTCGGCCTCGCGGTTCAACCATTCATTGTGCAGGCGAATCCAGGCGTGATCCTCGCCCTTGCCGGTTTCCACCTTGCGGGTGCGAATGGTTTCGTTGTGCCAGTGATCGTAACCATTGACATCGCCGTAGGTCAAAAACAGGGAACGGTGGTGCGGGTGATCCTCGCTCGCCGGCTCATCTGTACCCATAGGATAA
>LFIK01001669.1_pt1 | contig 17779 bp, 18 predicted proteins | sample 643401 | NCBI WGS metagenome assembly LFIK01 (sample SAMN03777447, study PRJNA286221) | soda lake metagenome | biome: soda lake; feature: Kulunda steppe; material: water; isolation source: sample T5-Br brine of Lake Tanatar-5 | place: Russia: Kulunda steppe | collected 2010-07
ACCTATCCAAAGGAGGATGTGATATATCTAATACATGAACATTAGTAAAATCATTTTGATGCAAATAAGCTGCTTCATAAGCATTACCTGCTCCCGGAATTAAAATTTGCTGATTTTTATCGGTAAGACCGTCAAAAAAGGCTTTCAAAGGAGGAGAAACTTCCCCCATATCCCAACCTGTATCCTGCTGGATATATTTTTCTTCCCAAAATGCTTGTGTGTTATTTTTCATCACCTTCGTTGGCTTGTTCTTTTTCAATATCTAGGTAATCATCAATTTCTCTTCGGTCTTTTTTAGTAGGTCTTCCAGTTCCTTTTTTTCTGTAATAATCTTTTGAATATTTCAGTAAATCAAGTTTTTCTAGGTTTTCTTTTGGCGTAATATCCATGCAATAAATAGAAACTAGCTTAGCTCCCACCCTAGATTCAGGGTAATCAAGAACTTTAATTTTATAGTTGATCTGATTTTTTCTAAGTTCAACAATATCTTCAGGATAAACTTCTCTTGAAGGTTTAACTGCTTCTCCTCTAATTTTGATCTGTCCTTTTTTACAGGCTCTAGTAGCTATACTTCGCGTTTTAAAATAACGCACACACCATAAATACTTATCTATTCGCATAATCTTTTCAAGACTCTTTCGTTTACACTTCACAAAAATAAGAGAAAATCGTATCTTGCACCCAAATTTAAGATAAATAATAAAGTGCACCTAGACTCTCAAAATTATCTTGAAGTTGATGAACACAAAAAGCACTTAAAATCAAATTTGAATTAAACATGAAAAATATAGCCTCAGTAGTTTTAATTTTATTGGCAATTGCACAGTTTTCTTGTAGTCCCGACGACAACAGAGGAGATGATATTCAGCTAAGAGACCCGGTAGAGGTTTGGGAGGAAAATAAAATTGAAATACAAACTTTTCTTGAAACACATTATTACGAGATTGAAGAAAACGCTATCAATGAAAACGCCAGAACTGTTATTTTTAAAGAAATTACAGAAGAAAACAATGAAACTCCAATCATACAATCTGAATTTCTAATTTCTGAAACAGTTACCGTGAGTGGCATAGATTATGAACTTTATCAACTTCAATTTAGAGAAGGAAACCCAGAAAGAAGAAAACCTACTTTTGCAGATTCGGTCTTAGTTACATATCATGGCCAAACCATCAGAAAAACAATATTCGACTCTTCACCATCTCCTATCTGGCTAGATAACACGGAAAATATTATTGGCTTTAGAGAAGGCTTAACTCACTATAGAGGAGCTGGAGGGTTTACTGAAAATCCTGATGGAACCTTTATTTTTGACGAAGATTTTGGTTTTGGTGTAGTCTTCATACCCTCTGGATTAGGCTATTTTGGTGTTACTCCTATTGGTTCTGGAATTTTTAGCTACGAACCTATTATTTTTACTTATCAATTGTATCGCTCGAGAGAATCTGATCATGATCGTGATGGCATACCTAATTGGCTAGAGGATGTAAACGAAACAAGAGATGTTCAAGATGTTGACACAGACGCTAATGGAATACCTAATTATTTAGATACTGATGATGACGGAGATGGTGTTCCTACACGAGAAGAGGTTGAATTTGATGAAGACGGAAACTTAATTTTACCTTTTCCAGACTCTAATGGAAATGGAACTCCAGATCATTTAGACCCAACCTGGCCAGAAGATGAGAATGCATAAGTTTGTATCCCTTTTTATGTAAACCAGCTTTCAATTTTAAACCACTTAAAATTACTTTCATAATGAAAAAAATTCTTTATTTATTATTAGTTCTTATACTAATTGCTTGTCAAAGTGAATCTAAAAAAAATGAAGCACTTAGAGCTGAAGCTGAAAAAATTCATGATAAGGGTTTGATTAAACTGCAGGCAGGAAATATGGAAGAAGCTTTAGCGCTTTTTAATCAAGCCATTGAAATTGACGAAACATTTGACCAGCCTCATGTAAATAAAGTTGAAGTTTATTTAAATTCATCAGAATATAAAAAAGCAATTAAAGAAATTAACATCATTACTGAAAAGGCACCTCAAGTCGCTGAAAATTGGGTGTTAGCTGGAATTTTTGAAGAAAAAAAAGGAAACCAAGAAAAAGCGTTTGAACATTACAGAACAAGTATAGAGAAATTTAAAAAACGAATAGAAACTAACAAAAAAACTGACGAGGAAACCGATTCTGAAGATTTTGATAGCTTAGTAGGAATAGTCTTTTCTTACATTTTATTAGAAGACTATGAACAAGTGGACTCCTATATAGCATTGCTTGAAGAAGACCAAACAGATGAACAAATGATTGAATTCTTATTAGATTTTAACAAGGAAACTTATCTAGAAAATATATTTCCTGATTTTAACTAAAGGAAAAATCTAAAATCTTCTTCTGAAGTTAAGTCTGATTCATTTTTTTTACGGAAAAATAATTGTTGTTGGTTTTTATTCACTTCCTGGTCATAAAGAAGGTCATCAGTTACATTGTGGAAAATCAATCCAAAAAAGTAATATTTGCCGTGCTTGTATTTATGATTAATTACTAAACTCCCTTCTTTATTAATGGCTAGCTGCATTCTATCAATTTTAGTTTCCTAATACAAGGGAGGTAAACCCATATTTTTACGTTCAAAATAAACTTGGTAATAATTATTTTTAAATTCTCCACTGTAGGTTTCAGATACTAATTTGCCACGTTGATTTTGGTAACTTATACGTAAGTCTTGATCTTCTGTAAAATCCATATAGATAGGTCCCTTTAGAATACTACTTATGGATAATGCATCCAAAAATGAGATAAACCTAAAATTGGTTTGTTCAGTCATATAAGGAAAATTATCAAAATAAAATGAAGTGGCTGTATTGATTTCTGAAAGCTCTACATCCTTTAATTTAATACTACTTCCACATGAAGTAAAAAATATAAGTACAAAAAAAGCAAGTAAGTAAGTAACTGCTGTAAATAGGCAAAAAATTATTCCTCAATGAATTTTTTATAATGTTCATAGCGCTTAAAAATTTGTTTAACATAATTATAAGGTTCTATACCTCTTACATAACCGTAACGCATTTCAGGTAAATTATAATATTCTGGTTGAGATAAATCTAAAATAGATAACTCTACATTATTGTCCCAAATTAATGGGTCTCTTCCTTTCAACTTTGAAACACGTTGCGCATCTTTAAGATGAGCATAGCCACAATTATACGCTGCTAAAGTAAATTTTATTCGTTGAATTGAGTCTTGTATATCGTCATTTTTTTTCCAAAGCTGATTCAGGTAATAGGTTCCTCCTCTTACACTTTCATAAGGATCGTTTGGGTTAATATTTAGTTCTCTTGCTGTTTCTGGCATAATTTGCATCAAGCCTTTTGCGCCAGCCCAAGACTCTGACTGGGGCTCAAATCTTGATTCTTGAAATGCTAATGAAGCTACTAAACGCCAATCCCATTCTATTTCAGCCGCATATTTTTTAATCATCTCGTCGTAAGGACTAATCTTCTTATCATTAATGCTGTAAAATTCACTTTTTACTCGAGCTTTATATTTACGTTTATTCTTGTAATACTTATTAAAAATTACATGGAAGTCCACTTCTTTTTTAAATTCATCAATCCAAGTATTTACAGCTTCAAGCAATACAGGAGAATTTTTTCTTACGCCCCAGCCAATTTGTTGCGAAAAACTTACTTGAGTATTAGCATCTAAAATAGGGTAGTAAGAAGCATTAATATTGGCAATATTCTGATCTACAACAGTGTATTTAATATCTCCATCCACCACCATTTTTATGATCTCTTCTGTAGTTTTAGTTCCAGGTATGGTATCGATAATAATTTCACCTCCTATTTCCTGGCTTAAGGACTTCATTCGCTCTGCGTAAGAAGAATTCTTTTTTACCGAGACAGTATCTCCTATTAGCTGAATAGGATCAGTAATCATATAGTTTTGAATTTGGTGAAGTTTAAGACTTCTCCAATTTTTTGGCTTTCGTTGAACTAAGACTTGATTAGATAAATACAGTGGACTGGTGAATTCTATTTTCTCTTTTCTACTAGGCAAAATTGTATAGCCGTAAGCAATTAAATCTCCGTCTCCAGCCAATAACATCTCCATTAATTCATCTTCATTTCTAGCGATAACAATTTCTAAATCTACTTCTAAGTATTCAGCTAAGCGATTAAGAAGTTCATACTCAAACCCCATAGTTCTTCCTCTGTAAAGGAAATATGTAGTACCACTGTAAGTTGTAATAGCTCTTAGTTTGCCTCGTTCTTTAATTTCTTGTAAATCTACTTCAATATTTTTAATTGATTTCTCTGCAGTTTCACCTTGACTTTCAGTACTTTGATTAATGCAAGAAACAAATGCTAAAAAAACTAAAGTAAAAAAGTAATTAAATTTCATGATTAAATTTTAAACCAATTTACAAAAAATATTAGAAAAAATCTTCTCAAACATAAAAAAGAAACAAGCAATTGAAGTTAGAAAACCTCTATTTAATATCATTTGAAATTACAGCCACAAAGCTCTCCTTCCTACTTGCATATCGGCTTAGCTCAATGAGCTAAAGTAAAGGCTGCTTTCCTTTCAATTTCGTTGCAAAAAAAACCATAATACAGTTGAACTTTAAAATAAGACTAAAATAAATTGAATTATTTTTTGATTTGATTAGGTAAAAAAATAAGAATAGACTTAGCTATGGTTTATTTTTCTAATTAATGTAAAGAAAAAAATTTATGATTTTCTTTAACGGTGATTTCAAAAAAAAACTAATATAAGAAGAAAAACACACTCAAATAAGCTGTTTTTGAGTCTAAAATAGGATTATAATCAGGCTCAAATAAATTTTGTAATGAAACAACAATGATTTATCACAAAATTTACCTCACCATATTCAAAACAATCAATTTATATTGTCTGTTAATTTAGCAAAATCAGTTCCTGTTGGGTATTCAAAAATTTCTAAATCGAAATAAGGAACGGAAGCAAACACATGATCAAATATATCAGCCATAATCCCTTCATAATTTACCCAAGCCTTATCTGCACTAAAGGCATAAATTTCAAGTGGTATTCCGTTAGGTGTAGGAGCTAAATGTCTGCACATAATCATCATATCTTGGTTAACACCTGGATGACTTCTCAAATACGCATCAATATATCTTCTAAACAAACCAAAATTTGTCATATTTCTACCATTCACTAAAATAGATTTATCAATTTCATTTTCTTTATTGTGTTCGTTAATTTCTTGACTTCGTTGTTGGACGTAATCAGCAATTAAGTGAACTCCCTTGTATTTATCTAAATCCTGATCAGTAATAAACTTAACACTTTGGCTTTTAATTAAAACAGAACGCTTCATTCTTCTTCCGCCAGATTGAGCCATTCCACGCCAGTTTTTAAAGGAATCTGAAATCAGATAATAGGTAGGAATTGTAGTTATAGTATTGTCAAAATTTCTCACTTTAACGGAAGCTAAATTAATTTCAAAAACATCACCATCAGCGCTGTATTTTTCCATTGTAATCCAATCGCCAATCCGTACCGTATCATTAACTGTGACTTGTATGCTAGCTACAAAACCTAAAATAGTATCTTTAAAAACTAAAAGTAAAATTGCAGATAAAGCACCTAAACCAGTAAGTAACTTGATAACCGACTGTCCTGTAACAATTCCAAAAATTAAGATTAAGGCAAACAGCCATAAAATAATCATTACAACTTGAATGTAACTTTCTACAGGTTTATCTTTAAAAGCATTAATTGTTCTTAAAAAATCTTTTAAGGTGAGTAAAATACTACGAAGTAACCAAATTACAAAAACTACAGTTAGTACCCCAACAAACTTTTCAGCTAAAATTTCAAAATCAGGATAATCATAAAACAAATCTGGAATTAATAATGAAACAAAATTAATAGTGAGAAGATTTGAAAGATGGAGAAAAGTTTTATTTTCAACTAAAAAATCATCGAATTTTGTTTTTGATTTTTCAGCAAATGAAGCCACAAAAGTCTCAGCTGCATAACGCAACAGCTTGAACAAAACATAAGCAAGAATAAGTACAATAATTAAATTGATTACTAAATTTAAGGTGGTTGCAATTTCTTGAGACAAACCTGATTCTAAAAATAAGTTATAAAAGTACCTGAATAAGTTTGAAATTGTCATTTTTTTATTTTTTTACAAATTTAGAAATTAACGCAAAACAACAATCAAGTTTTCAACAAACAATGAGGTTTTATTTATAATCTAAGAAATCATTCAAAATCAACTATCTAAAACATTTTAGCAAAAAAGGAAAATTAATCATTTTAGATTAAGTTTAGTTTTTTCAAACTAAGATTCATCGGAAAAAAATATGTTTTCAAAAATTCATGAATAATGGTGATTAAAATAGCGCTCATGAACTCAAAAAACTTATTTTTGCCCAAAATTACTAAAAGTTCTTATGCTTACAAGAAGACATATTCGCACTAAAGTTATGCAAAGTATATACGCCTTTAATCAGTCCAAAAGGGATCACATTGGCGTTGAAGAAAAGTTTTTAAACAAGAGTATTCATGAAATGTACGATTTGTTTATTTTGAATTTAGATTTGATTATTCAAGTTAAAAATCAGGCTCAAAAATATTATGAATTATCTCAGAAAAAGCATTTAGCAACCCCCCAGGACAAAGCGCCAAATCTAAAATTTGTTCAAAACAAACTAGTAAGACAACTAGAAGAATCAGAAAAATTGAACCAGATAATAGAGGACAGAAAGCTTAAAAATTGGACAATTGACCCAGAGGTACCAAGGAATATTTGGGATGAGCTTATCAATAGCGATTTATATAAGACGTATTTAGAAGATGATTTTAATAGCCATAAGGAGGATAAGGATTTTATTATTCAGTTTTTCAAAAAAATTCTTGCTCCAAACACTAACTTATATGAATATTATGAAGACCATAAACTTACCTGGTTAGACGATTTTCCTATTGTTAATACAAGTGTGGTAAAGTTTCTAAAGCACGTTAAAAGCGATGATGAAATCACTATTCCCCCATTGTTTAAAAATTTTGAAGATAAAAACTTTGCAAGTGAATTGTTCAAAAAAACAGTCTTGAACTATACTGAGCTTCTTGCAGATACAGACGGTAAAACTCCAGGTTGGGAAAAAGATCGAATTGCGGAAATTGACCAAGTTTTAATTTGTATGGCCTTGGCTGAATTTAAAAAATTTCCTAGTATTCCTGTTAAAGTTACAATTAACGAATACCTTGAAATTGCCAAAGAATACAGCACACCAAAAAGCAGCTTTTTCATTAATGGAGTTTTAGATAAAATTGCTAAAGACTACAAAGAAAATGATAAATTAAATAAAGTAGGACGTGGGCTTATGTAATCAGTATATTTTTGTTATTTTTGGCTCAAATTTAAAATAAATAAAAAATGAAAAAGGTATTTTTATTGTTAGTTTCGTTTGCATTAGTATCATTTACTTCATGCAATGAAGACGCATCAAAAAAGGTAGATGAAAATAAGGTAGCAGAAGCGTCTGAAAAAGCTGCTCAGGAAGAAAAATTTCCAGTGTTAAGTTTTGAAGAAAAGGAGCATGACTTTGGAAACGTTGAAGAAGGTGATGTTGTAGAACACACTTTTACATTTACCAACACTGGTGATGCACCATTAATTATTAGTAATGCAAAAGCATCTTGTGGTTGTACGGTTCCTTCTTATCCTAAAAATGAAGCCATTGCTCCAGGTGAACAAGGTGATATGACTGTGAAGTTTAACACTAGAGGGAAACCTAACCAACAAATGAAAACGGTTAGAATTACAGCTAACACAGAATCTGGAAGAGAAACAATTAGAATCAAGGCTTTTGTAAATCCAAAAGGAGGAGCTCAAGCAGGTTCACCAGTAAAATAAATTATGGATCAAATTACAGGATTACTTCCTTTACTGTTGATTTTTGTGGTACTGTATTTTTTTATGATACGCCCACAAATGAAACGTCAAAAGGAAGAGAAAAAGTTTATTGAAGAACTTAAGAAAGGTGATAAAGTTGTAACAAAAAGTGGATTACATGGCAAAGTAGTTGACTTTAGCGAAAAGCTAAATGCCATCATAATTGAAACTGGTGCTGGTAAATTGACTTTTGATAAATCATCAGTTTCTAATGAATTATCAGTTGCTCTCAATAAGCCAAAAGAAGAGAAAAAGAAATAAATCTTTTTTACATAAGAAAAAAAAGAGGTGACCTAAAATCACCTCTTTTTTTTTACCCAAATGATAATGCCCTTTTAAATTACAAAGGTATATTTCCGTGTTTTCTTTTAGGTCTTAAAACTTCTTTATTTTCTAGCATAGCAAACGCTTTAATTAGTTTTCTTCTTGTCTCCCTAGGCATTATTACCTCATCAACAAAACCACGTTGAGCTGCTTTAAAGGGGTTAGCAAATTTGTCTGCATATTCAGCTTCTTTTTCTAATAACTTAGCTGTTGCATCTTTTGCCTCTGCTATTTCTTTTCTAAAAATAATTTCTGAGGCTCCCTTAGCTCCCATTACAGCAATTTCAGCAGTAGGCCATGCGTAATTTAAATCTGCTCCAATATGTTTAGAGTTCATTACATCATAAGCGCCTCCATAGGCTTTCCTTGTAATTACTGTAATTCTAGGAACAGTGGCTTCACTTAAAGCATACAACAACTTAGCTCCGTGTAGAATAATTCCATTCCATTCTTGATCTGTACCAGGTAAAAAGCCAGGCACATCTACTAAAACCAAAAGAGGGATATTAAAGGCATCACAAAAGCGCACAAATCTTGCCGCCTTTTTAGAAGCATCAACATCTAAAACCCCTGCTAAACTCATAGGTTGGTTAGCAACAACTCCAACGCTTCTTCCTCCAATTCTTGAAAACCCAACAATAATATTCGTTGCATAATCTTTATGAATTTCAAAAAAAGAATCGTTGTCAATAATTCCTTTAATTACCTCATGCATATCATAAGGTTTATTTGCATTTTCAGGAACAAGTTGGTCTAGTTCAGTGCGCAACTCCTCCCCTAAATCGAAAGGTAATGATGCAGGCCGCTCTTGATTGTTTTGAGGCATGTAGCTTAACATTCTCTTTACTTGCTCTAGGCATTCAATATCGTTTGCAGCAGTACAATGAGTTACTCCAGATTTGGTTGAATGTGCACTTGCTCCCCCTAATTCTTCTGAGGTTACTTCCTCATTAGTTACTGTTTTTACAACATTTGGTCCAGTTACAAACATATATGAAGTGTCTTGAACCATTACTGTAAAATCTGTCATAGCTGGTGAATAAACCGCACCACCAGCACAAGGTCCCATGATAGCAGAAATTTGTGGCACCACTCCAGAGGCTTGTACATTTCTAAAGAAAATATCTGCATAACCTCCTAAAGAACGAACTCCTTCTTGAATTCTTGCTCCTCCAGAGTCATTTAGACCTATAATTGGAGCTCCTACTTTTACCGCATGGTCCATTACCTTACAGATTTTTTCTGCGTGAGTTTCAGACAAAGCACCACCAAATACAGTAAAGTCTTGCGCATAAACATATACCAATCTTCCATTTACCGTTCCATAACCTGTCACCACACCGTCACCATAAAAATGCTGTTGATCCATGCCAAAATCGGTGGTTCTATGAGTTACTAAAATTCCTATTTCTTCAAAAGAACCCTCATCTAAAAAGTAGTCAACACGTTCTCTAGCGGTTAACTTTTTCTTTTCATGTTGTTTGTCTATTCGCTTTTGACCACCACCAAGATGGGCTTGCTCAATTTTATTTTTTAACTCTTCTATATTTTTACTCATTGGTTTCTTTTTTTCTATAAATTCTACATGAATTAAATAACACCTCCTCTCTAAAAATTTTATTTATTAAGAGGAACACGCAACTGCTTTTGGTCTTTTTGGTATTTTTTTAAAGCTAGTAATGCTGCCATTAAAGCTTCTTGCTCCTTTTCTTCTTCAAGTGCTTCAGGAGTATAGTAATGCTTGACAAAATGTGTGTCAAAATTGCCTGATTTAAAAGCGTCATGTTCAAAAACAAAACGACCAAAATCTAAGGTTGTAGAAACACCTTCAACAAGGTAATTTTCAATAGCATCAAGCATTAATTGGATAGCTTCGTTTCTATCTTTTCCAAAAGTTATTAATTTAGAGAGCATTGGGTCGTAATAAATAGGAACTTCCATGCCTTCCTCAAAGCCATCATCTACCCGAATACCTTTTCCTTGTGGGGCTTGGTACTTTTTCAGTAGCCCAACACTAGGCAAGAAGTTGTTTAAAGGATCTTCAGCATATACTCTTAACTCTAAAGCATGGCCATTAATTTGTAAATCATTCTGCTGAATTTCAAGTTTTTCTCCACGGGCAATTTTAATTTGTTGTTCTACTAAATCAATGTCAGAAATTAATTCGGTAACAGGATGTTCTACCTGTAACCGGGTATTCATTTCTAAGAAGTAAAAATTCTTATTCTCGTCCATTAAAAATTCAACCGTACCAGCACCAACATAATCACAGGCTCTAGCAACATCAACAGCAGCTTTTCCCATTTTTTCCCTAAGCGCTGGAGTTAAAACAACTGATGGAGCCTCTTCAATTACTTTTTGATGTCTTCGTTGAACGCTACATTCTCGTTCAAACAAATGAATAATATTTCCATGTTGATCTGCTAAGATCTGAATTTCAATATGACGAGGTGAACCTACGTATTTTTCAATAAAAACAGCACCGTTACCAAAAGCAGATTCTGCTTCAGAAATGGCTCTTTTCATTTGCTCTTCTAAAACAGATTCCTTTTCTACTACTCGCATTCCTTTACCTCCGCCACCTGCAGAAGCTTTAATTAAGATAGGGAAACCTATCTCTAATGCAATTTTTTTAGCTTTATCAACATCAGTAATGGCTTCATCAATACCAGGAACCATAGGTATGTTGTAAGATTTTACAGTTTCCTTTGCGGCTAATTTATCTCCCATTACTTTAATGGCATGAGACTTTGGACCAATAAAAGTAATATTATTATTTTCTGCTTTTTCAGCAAAGGAAGCGTTTTCACTTAAAAAACCATAACCAGGATGAATACCATCCACGCCTAATTCTCTACAAACTTCAATAATTTTATCGCCCCTCAAATAAGATTCGTTAGATGGTGCTGGTCCCAGGCATACAGCTTCATCTGCATATTTTACATGTGGTGAATTTCGGTCAGCTTCAGAATAAACTGCAACCGATTTAATGCCCATTTTTTTTATACTTTTCATCACTCTAAGGGCTATTTCACCCCTGTTTGCTACTAATATTTTCTTCATCTGATTATTCTAATTTTTTAAAAATAAAATTTATGAGCTTAAGTCTTTAATTGAATCAAAAAGTTATTTTTCTATTGGCATTTTAGCTTAAGGAATAATAATAACTTTAATAATAAGCTCAGTAAAATTAAATCTTGACCAACTTTTAATAAAGTCCACTTCATCTACAGGAAAGAAAGATAACTTCATTTTTTCTGTTGGCTTGTTGTTTACGCACTAATTAATTACTCAAGCTCAATAAGCAATTCATTCTTAGCAACAGAATCTGATTTATTTACAAAAATTGATTTTACTGTTCCGTCCATTGGAGAGCTAAGTGCATTTTCCATTTTCATTGCCTCCAGTACAATTAAAGTATCTCCTTCTTTAACTTCGTCTCCTTCAGCAACAGGAATATCTAGAATTAGACCAGGCATAGGAGCTTTAATTTCATTCTCAATCACCCCAGTATTTAACGTTAGCCCCATTTCTTGGATTAACAAGTCTAAAGGGTTAGAAATTTTAACCGTGTAGGTGTTTGATTTAACTCGGATGGTGTATGTTTGATTGTTAAAATCTTCAGCTATAACTTGAGCGTGAAAAGATTGATTTTGATGTATAATATGAAAAGTTTTTTCACTAATTGGTGAGGCATCAAATTGCTCAATATCCAACTGTTTAAATTCAAATTCATATTTTTCATCAACTTTAGCTTTGAGTTGATTATGCATAAGCTTGTTTTTATTTTTAAATAAGTTGTAAATATATAAATAAATTTAAGTCTAAAAATAGAGATATTTACCAAAAAGAAGGCTAATTGACTAAAATTAGGGTTTTACTAATCAAAATCACATTTCTTACACACCTTTTACTAAAACGATTGAAATTTTGAGAATTATTAAAATTAATTTTTGTGAACTTAAGGTTTATATTTGAAGGAATATTAGCATGAGTTCATTTTCAAAAATCAGGCTAAGAATTAAAATAAATAACACTGTATTTTTTTCATTTTAAGTTACTTATTAGCAATAATTAAGGCCTGTTTTCTCCTTACTTCACTCATCAAAATAGCTCCGGCCGTAGCCACATTAAGGCTTTCTGTTTCTTTCATTTTTCCATATTGAGGAATACTCACTTTTTGGCTGATTAGTGCTTCAACAGAGGGCCTAATCCCATTAGCTTCATTTCCTAAAACCAAAATACAGTCTTCAGTATTATAATTGGTATCGTAAATAGACTCTCCATCCATAAAAGCTCCTAATTTAATGCGTTGATCACTGGAAAGAAAACCCTCAAGTTCTGTATAAATCACTTCAACACGGGTAATTGACCCCATACTTGCCTGAACTACTTTAGGGTTGTAAACATCAACCGTATCTGTAGAACAGATTAATTGTTTAATACCAAACCAATCACATTGTCTAATTATAGTTCCAAGATTTCCAGGGTCTCTTATTCCGTCTAATGCCAAGCTTATTCCAGCTGTATAAACAGGCGAATTTTCTGGAATTTTAAAAAGAGCCAAAGCCGTTTGTGGTGTTGTTAAATTACTAATTTTTTTAAGTTCTGCTTCAGTAACAAATAGGGAGTTTTGCTCAGAATGAATAAAAATATCTGCGGTAGTGTACAATGCATGCAATTCAAACTTACTTTTTAAAAATTCTTTGATTACTTTTACACCCTCAGCAACAAAAAGTTGATTTTTGTATCTAAATTTCTTTTTTTGCAAATTGTTAATCAACTTAATTTGGTTCTTGCTAAGCATAATTTTAAAATTTGATATAAGTTACTTGGAAAAATTTTTAGCAAAAATATCATTTATTATTGTAATAACCATTTTACTTATGTCGTGCAATGCTACTAAGCATTTAAACGAAAAAGAGTTCTTATTAACCGAACATGGCTTTGAAGAAAACCAAAAAAACATACGGCCCCGAAAATTTAGGAACACGCTAAAAATTGAGCCTAATACTAAAGCTTTTGGTACTCCACTTAAACTTCATGTATATAATCTTGCCAAACAAGAGCCGGATACTGTTTTTGATAGTTGGCTCTATAAAAAACCAAAGCGTTCTAAGCGCTTGGTAAATCTATTGTCTAAAAAACAAGTAGTTAACTTAAGAAACACTTATATTGGTTTAAATGAACGTATTCAAAATGCTGGTGAAGCTCCTGCAATTGTTGATGATAATAAAATAGAAGCTACTAAATCTAACTTAAAAGCTTGGTATTGGAACAATGGCTGGTTTAACGCTGAAATTAATCATGAATTAGAAAAAGATACTACTCGTCAAACAGCTAGTGTTAAATACTATATAGATACAGGCAAAGCTTTTATAATTGATAGCCTCACGGCGGCTATACAATCTGAAGTAGTTGATTCTATTTATCAATCAAATATTCAAAATTCTGCTATTAAAGAAGGACAAAAGTTTAAAACGCTTGATTTTGATATTGAACGAGAAAGGATTACACGTTTAATGCGTAATAATGGAATTTTCAATTTTAAACGTGAACATATTAATTTTACTGCAGATACTATTAACACAAATGGTAAAGTAAATATTAGCTTAAGAATTGAAGACCTAAATCGTCTTAGAGAAGGTGATTCTGTGAATTTGGGTTATCGACTAAAGAAAATAAGCGAAGTAAATATTTTCACCAACTATTCTATTGAAAACAAGAATGCTGTGGTAACAGATAGTCTGCATTACAATGGCTATCAAATCTATTCTTTTGGTAAACAAGCCTACAAGCCTAAGGTGTTAACCGATGCCGTTTTTATTAAGGAAAATCAACTATTTAGTGAGCGACAACGCACCCAAACATTTGAACGGTTTTCAGATATGCGTGTGTTTAAATACCCTAATATTCAATACCAAGATGACCCTAGAGATGAATCTGGTGAAAGCATGATTGCTAATGTTTACTTAACACCAAGGGAAAAATTTGGATTTACCATAAGTAATGATGTTTCACAAAGTAATATCATGGATTTTGGGGTAGGTTTTAATACTTCTCTATTAGTAAGAAATGTTTTTAAAGGGGCTGAAATTCTTGAACTTTCTGGACGAGGTATTATTGGTTCTTCTCGTGATGCCGCAAGCTCTAGTGATCAGTTTTTTAATGTAAATGAAATTGGAGCAAATGCCCGACTTAGTTGGCCTAAAATTGCTTTCCCTATAAAAACAGATCAACTAATAGCCAATGATATGTCGCCCTTCACCTCTCTAAACCTAGGCTTTAGTTCACAGCGAAACATTGGCTTAGACCGAAGAAATTTTACAGGAAGTTTTTCCTACGCTTGGCAACCTAGAAGTAGGGTTTCTCATCAGTTAGATTTGGTGAATGTTCAATTCGTAAACAACCTTAATTTAAATAATTATTTTAATGTGTTTGGAAATTCGTTTTCTCAATTAAACAATTTAGCTCTAAATTATCAAGATTTGGTAGATCCTAGTTTGTTTGAGACTGATGACGATGGAAATGTAAGCCAACTTATTATTCCTGAAGGAGCAGATGGATTTATTAATAATTTACAGACAGGGAATTTACCACTGAGTGCCGAAGAAGACCAATTAGCTTCTTCTATTATTGAGCGTAAAGATAGATTAACCGAAAATAACTTAATTATTGCTTCAAACTTTGTTTACAATTACTCTAACCGATTAAATATAGAAGACCAACAGTATTTTCAATTTAGGGGGAAGGTTGAATTAGCAGGAAATTTACTTTCAGGTCTAGCCTCAACAATAGGATTAGAAGAAAATAGTAATAATAACTATAATTTATTTGGTGTTCAATTTTCTCAATATGCTAAAACAGAATTAAGCTTTATTAAACAATGGGATTTTGATAAAAAAAGAGTCATTGCTACAAGGGCTTATACAGGAATTGCAGTACCCTACGGAAATGCTAATTCTATACCCTTTATACGAAGTTTTTTTGCTGGTGGCCCTAATGACAATAGAGGTTGGCAACCCTATGATTTAGGTCCTGGTAGAACAGGCGGAGTAAATGATTTTAACGAGGCTAATTTTAAAATTGCCCTAAATGCTGAATACAGATTTAACCTTTTTGGCTCATGGAATTCAGCTTTTTTTGTAGATGCGGGTAATATATGGAATGTTTTTGACAGCGTAACGGATGAAAATGCTATTTTTAACGGCTTTGAAAGTTTAGGTGATTTAGCTGTAGGTTCAGGTTTTGGAATTAGGTATGATTTAAGCTTTTTTGTAATTCGAGTAGATGTTGGCTTTAAAACCTACGAACCAAACCCTCAAGGTGGAGACTGGCTTAAAAATTATAACTTTAGCAATGCCGTTTATAATTTTGGAATTAACTATCCTTTTTAAACAATTAAATTTTATTACATTTGACCTTTATTTTTAACTTAGAAAACAATAGATTATGAGTCATAATATAAAACCCGGAGTTGCTACCGGAAAAGATGTTCAAGCAATTTTTAAACATGCTAAGGAAAACGCTTATGCTTTACCAGCTGTAAATGTAATTGGCACTAGCTCTATTAATGCTGTATTAGAAACGGCTGCCGAGTTAAATTCTCCTGTTATTATTCAGTTTTCTAATGGAGGTGCTCAATTTAATGCAGGTAAAGGACTTTCAAATAAAGATGAAAAAGCAGCTATTTTAGGAGCCATTTCTGGAGCTAAGCACGTACATGAACTTGCTGAGGCTTATGGCGCTACAGTTATTATGCATACCGATCATTGTGCTAAAAAATTATTACCTTGGATTGACGGGCTTTTGGATGCTAGTGAAGAGTATTTCAAAATACATGGCAAGCCTCTGTATAGCTCACATATGATTGATTTATCTGAAGAACCTATTGAAGAAAATATTGAAATTTGTAAAACCTATTTAAAGCGCATGACTAAAATGGGTATGACTCTAGAAATTGAACTTGGAGTAACTGGTGGTGAAGAAGACGGTGTAGATAACACAGATGTTGATGTTTCTAAACTTTATACACAACCAGAAGAAGTGGCTTATGCCTATGAAGAATTAAGTAAAATTAGTGACCAGTTTACAATTGCCGCTGCTTTTGGTAATGTTCACGGGGTTTATAAACCAGGAAATGTAAAACTTACACCAACTATTTTAAAAGACTCTCAAGCTTATATATCTGAAAAATACGGTGTTGGTCACAATCATATTGATTTTGTTTTTCACGGTGGAAGTGGTTCTACTAATGAAGAAATCAAGGAATCAATTGGCTATGGAGTAATTAAAATGAATATTGATACAGATTTACAATATGCATTTAATGAAGGAATTAGAGATTATATGACCAGCAAAATTGAATATTTAAATACACAAATAGGCAATCCAGATGGAGATGATGTTCCTAACAAGAAATATTACGATCCTAGAAAATGGTTAAGAGAAGGTGAATTGACTTTTAAAGCGCGTTTAATGCAAGCCTTTAAAGACCTTAACAATGTTAACACACTTTAGTATTAACTTTTAAATAAGCAACTATGGCTTGGTTCAAGCGAAAGAAAAAAGGTATTCAAACCTCTACAGAAGAAAAAAAAGACACCCCAAAAGGATTGTGGTACAAATCACCTACTGGAAAAGTTATTGATTCTGAACAGTTAGCAAAAAACTTTTACGTTAGTCCTGAAGATGATTATCACGTAAGAATTGGAAGTAAGGAATATTTTGAGATTCTTTTTGATGAGGGTGAATTTGAGGAGATTGAAAAAAAATTAACATCAAAAGATCCGCTAAAATTTGAAGATACTAAAAAATATAAAGACCGATTAAAACAGGTTGAAAAAAAGACTAACCTTAAAGACGCTATTAGAATTGGAGTTGGAAATTCTAAAGGCAACAAGCTTGTAGTAGCCGCAATGGATTTTGCATTTATTGGTGGTTCTATGGGTTCTGTTGTAGGCGAAAAAATAGCTAGAGCAGTTGATTACTCCATAAAACACAAATTACCTTTGGTCATAATTTCGAAATCTGGAGGAGCTAGAATGATGGAAGCCGCATTATCTTTGATGCAATTGGCAAAAACCTCAGTAAAATTAAGTCAATTAGCAGATGCGCAATTGCCGTATATTTCACTTTGTACAGATCCAACCACGGGTGGAACTACAGCTTCATTTGCTATGCTAGGTGATATTAATATTGCTGAACCTGGCGCCTTAATCGGTTTTGCAGGACCACGTGTTGTAAAAGACACCACTGGAAAAGATTTACCCGATGGCTTTCAGTCTGCTGAATTTTTAAAAGAACATGGCTTCTTAGATTTCATATCACATAGAAAGGAATTGAAAAATAAAATTAACCTGTATATTGATTTAATTATGAATCAACCGGTTAGAGCTTAATTACAAACTATTACAACACCAAAAGCCATCAAATTTTGATGGCTTTTGGTGTTAAATAAAGTGGCTAATACCTGTTCTCTTTTTAAAAAT
>LFIK01001670.1_pt1 | contig 17778 bp, 9 predicted proteins | sample 643401 | NCBI WGS metagenome assembly LFIK01 (sample SAMN03777447, study PRJNA286221) | soda lake metagenome | biome: soda lake; feature: Kulunda steppe; material: water; isolation source: sample T5-Br brine of Lake Tanatar-5 | place: Russia: Kulunda steppe | collected 2010-07
GCGTTCATCGAGGGCCACGAGCTGCACGAGCTGTGGGCGCTCGCCGCCTCGACCGGGCTGCGACGCTCCGAGCTGCTGGGCCTGCGTTGGATCGATGTCGACCTGGGGCGGCGGCTGCTGTCGGTCCGTCGGGTGCTGGTCCTGGTGGGCGGGCAGCCGCAGTTCAAGGACGCGCCGAAGTCCGCTCACGGGTTCCGTACGATCAGCCTGCCGCCGAAGGTGACCGAGCTGCTCGTCGAGCTACGCGACTGGCAGGCCCAGCAGCCGCGGTTGCGAGCGATCCCGCCCGAGCAGGCGCTGGTGTTCTGCCGGCACGACGGTGCCCCGTGGCACCCCGACCACGTGACCTCGACCCTGCGGGAGCTCATGATCGCGAGCGGGTTGCCACGGATCCGACCCATGCAGGATCTTCGCCACACGCACGCGACCCTGCTGATCGGCGAAGGCGGGGTCAACGTCAAGGTCGTGCAGGAACGGCTCGGCCACCACTCCCACTCCTTCACCGCCGACACCTACCAGCACGTCATCCCCGGCATGGACGCAGCCGCCGCCGACCGCTTCGACCAGCTCGTGTTCCGAGAGCCAGGAACCGATGACTCCACCGCTCGTCAGGATCCTGGCTCCAGCTCGTAACGTTGCGAACTCTGGCAGGATCCCCCCGTATAGCCGCAGTCATCGGCAGCAGCGCGGCATTGGGGTCCGTGCGTCCACGGAGTCGGCGACCTCATGCGCAGAGGCTGCCGTCGAGCGAGTCACTGAAACCATCGCCCCGGGGCCAGACACATCCGATCGTCAGCCCATCGAGTAGCCGACGTAGATCACGGACCGGCTCCTTCGGGACCAGTACAGCCAACTCGGGGACAGTCGACTCGAAGCGTCGGTAGTCGTGAAGTTGGCCGATGGCCATCCGGATCGCGTAGCGGGCGTCGCTCGCCTTCGCCTCAACTAGGACATTGAGGTCCTTGACGAGTAGATCCGCCCGCAGCGGTCGGGACTCGCCCTCGACGAGGTAGTGACGGCCTGAAACGGTGTGTCCAAGGTTTGTCAGGAACTCGCCATAGGAGCTGACGAGGGCTGCCTCGTTGCGTGATCGTCTTCCTCCTGGGCCCGCAACCGACTCGTACTCGGCGATGCCGCCGCCATCGATGGGCGCATCCCGGGCAACCAAGTAGGTGCCGCGCTCATCCCGGACGATGCTCGCCCGCGCGAACCCAGCGGCCTCCCAGATGGCCTCTGACTCGAGACGCACGTCCGCCCAGCGTCCGGAGTACTCCTCGAAGACGATGCGATCGAGCCTGCTATAGGAGCCCATTCCGCGGGGAAGATCGTCAGCGCCTCGTAGCTGATGTTGAACGGCAACGTCGCGCTCGATGGCGCGGAAGTTCGCCAACTTCAGTGCCACCCCAGCAGGGTTGCGGAAGGTGTCAGCACGTTCTGAATCGACCCAGATGGGCAGCGCGTTCATCCGACGGCTGACCTCAACGACGACGGCATCGTCCTTCAACGGAAGCGTCCCCCCGCCGAGGCACCCTGAGCGGACATACAGGTCGAGGGCGAGGATTATTTCGTCACGGTGCCATGCAGGGCTCCGCTTCCCACCCCGCTGCACGACAGCTCCTCATCACTCGCAAGGGGGTGGAGGCTAGTCGGATGTTGACCCATGCCGCGGCGGACTTGTCGAGTTCGACTCCGATGCTTGCAGTCCGGCTACCGCAGCTGCCAGAACGCTCCCCAGGCTGGCGGCAGGCCACGCGCAACACCTACGGGACGCTCGTGTAATGCTGTCGGCGCAGCCGGCGCTCCGTGAAGTCGCTGGGTTCCTGTCGGTCGAAGGCCGAATGCTTCGATTGCCGCCCCGGCGTCTAGGCCAGGGCGCGTCAATGGCACCCCGCGCACAAGGGCGCGTGCACCATCTGGCTTAGCCAAATCGACCGTGAAGGTCTCATCCTCAGCAGGAACAACGCTGTCCACGTCGCCCCAAACGTCGCTCTCGGCGACGGGCCAGCCCTCTGCCCACTGTCGCTCGGTCCAGTCCCGGTAAGCAGTACATGAGTCGCGGACCGGACAGCCCCCGCAGGCGGAGGTGCCGGGACTGGCCTCGGTTTCGTCGGCCTGTTGAGCAACCTCAAGGAGTTCCATTATGCAGCGACGGGCATCCTCGTCGAAGGGGATCTCAAACGGGCCTCGGGGCCCGAGGATCTCGCAGTGCGACACCGATCCACCGCCGGCACGCTCAAGAGCCATCGCATACGTATACGCCTGGATCTTCGCCGCCTCTCCGCCTGCAGCACGCTCGGTTGTCTTCATCTCGACGACGATCCAGCCATCGGCACCTTGCCGCACCTCATCTACGACCCCACGGAGTCCGAGATCGGCGCAGGCGACGAGGACCTCGATTCCTGGTAAGGGGTCGACGTGGTTCGAGATCGGGAAGTCCGGTTCGGCGGCACCTGCAGCGCCTGCTTGCGTGGGAGCTGCACGTCGGCGAGGTGCAGGTGACGTGATGCCAGCTAGGCGGTTGGCCATAGGCAGCACTACCGATCTCGCCTCATTCCAGGGAAGGTGTTCCCCGAGGTCGAACCACTCCATCCACCAGGATCGCTGCTCTAGTCGATTCTGTTCCCGAGTCCTGGCGGCGAGGAAGACGGCCTCGGCCGCAGTCCTCAACGCTTTCGAAGACCGATCCAGCTGAGCTGCGAGGTCCTCGCGGACGGCGTGCAGGATTCGACCTCGTACAGCTGCGAGAGTCGGCGGCAACTGGTTGTCACCGTGCATTCCCACAAACCGGCGTGGGCACACGGCAGCCCAGTACAACGTCGACGGATGGATCGGTCGGACCATCGTCAGGTTGCTCGGAGAAGCCAATCGCGGACCTCCCCCGGTCGACGAGCCACATTGAACGAGTCAACAAACAAGACACGTTGGGTTGCGTTGTGGTTAGTAAGCAGGTCCTCCTCTGCATCAGCAAGCCAGCCCTGCACACCGGTGCCGGTATCCCAGAGCGGGTGACGCACTACCACCCACGGACCCTGGTCGCCAGGTAGGCCGAAGGCAGGCAACTGCTGGGCGCTGCGTAATCCGACGTCAATCCGCTTCAAGCGGAACGTCGTCGCCATCGCACTCGTAGCTTCGTGCGCTGACCGCAACCAGGAATTCGCCTCGGCAAGCTCGCCCCCATGGTCGGTAATCAGCCCACAGGTGTAGTGCGGATCGACCATCGCCCGAAGGAGCTGGAGGGCCAGGCGCCAGTCGAGAAGCGCGTGACTCGGTTGGTTCCCGTAGCGGCGCATGCAGTCGTAGCATGAGGACCGACAGCGATCCGCGTGCTCCGCACTTGCCCACTCAGCGCGGGGGTAGCCGTCACCGTCGTCGAGCATCTGTCGGACAATGGCCGTGAGCGGGCTCGTTCCGTGAACCGTGGGAGACGTGAGGTACTCGCAGAGGCCCGACCCGTTGATGAGTTCGTCGGTGAGCTGTAGCACGAGTGTTCGCTCCGTGCCGTAGAGCCGAGGCTCGATCTGGTCGAACTCGTCTGGGTCCACGTCGAGCAGGTCGGCGCAGGCCGAAGCGAGAGCAGATGTCGCCGAAATTGCTGCGGCTCTCAGCCCCGCCCAGGCTTTGGCACGGTTGGGTGCGAGCTCGCTCATCTCCGTATGCTCTGGACCCAACTGTGCGGCTACGAGCCGGGACCATGCCAGCGGGTTAGACCTAGCGTCTCCGTTCGGCGTGACGAACAACGATGATGTTGTCTTGGGCGCACCAAGCCAGGTGAGCGGGATGCTGTCTCCGGCAGGCTGCAGGGAGACCTTGTCGCTCTCCGTGTCCACCGCCTGATGCTCTAGTCGTGGTTTGGCTCGCCCCCGCGGTACATCCGTTGACCCGACCGTTAGCCGGAAGCCCGTGCCGTCGTCCCACGATGGGCCCCGGTTGACGCGGAAGGTGCGCGCTTCCGGCGACTGCAGCAAGTCCAAGCGCCGGCTGGTGTCCAGAGCCTCGCTGCGCCATTCGTCGAGCGGAGCTCCCTCGGCTTGCACGGAGCGATGACGACGCCCACCACCTGGATCGTCGTCGTCGTCTGGGAGGAAGTCCGTGCGAAAGGCAGCGGGGACCACGACGTGGTGAACCTCAGGGCCTGAGGTGGGCAGCCCCGACCCGCAGCCACCGCAGTTCCGGAACTCCTGGCTCTGGTCGAGCCGCCCCCATGCGTAACAGACCGAGCACTGAGTGACATCGAACTCCTCGGTGACATAGGGACGTGGGCCCTTGCGACCGATCGGGACCCGCCGGAAGTCCTCGTCAGCACGCCTATGGGACGGAGGTAAGAGGGGCGGACTCAAGCCAACCGAGGTGTGCAGTCGCTTGTCAACGACGACGCTGGCGCCCGGAGCGAACTCGTAGATCGCGATGTCAAGGTCGCGGTCGATGGTCATCCACTCTTGACGGCCTTCGCTCCCGTCGAGGTCGTAGTACAGGGACCGGACACGCGTCGGCATCCCGTACATCGGAAGAACTCCCAACTCGGCCAGAGCCTCACCGAGTCCTTCAGGGCCAAGGGTGGCAGCCGCGCCGAACCTATCCAGCAAGTCGCTGGCGACCGGAGCCGTAGCGCGATCGACCTCTAGACCGTCGTCGGCATGCAGGAAGTCAACCAGACGTTCGCCAGAGGTAAGCGCTTCTTTCGCAGCCGGGTCGCTGGTGAGCCACTCCGTGAAGTCTTCTCTCCAGTAGGCGAGTTTGTCGTCGACGAGGAAGAGCGCTGGTAGGAACTCGCCATGGATGTCTGGTGGCGCTCCGAAGTCGGCCGGGTAGGTCGCGGATGCGATTGTCCGTGCGCGGCGACGATAGGCGTCGAAAACTGAGCGCAATGCTCCCTTCCACGCGATGCGGCGAGCGATATGTGGCAGGCGCTTCGTGAGGAACGGCACCGGCGGCGGATCGCCGGTGATGCTGGCTGGATCGTTGAAGTAGTGAAGGTCGTGGCTCTTGCTCCTACAGATGGTCACCGCAAGGGAGAACGCTCGGCCGCGTCGACCAGCCCGGCCGACGCGCTGCTGGTAGTTGAAGCGCTGCGGCGGCATGTTGGCCTGGAGGACACTCGAAAGGCCGCCGATGTCGATGCCGACTTCCATGGTCGTTGTCACTGTCAGCAAATCGATCTCGTCGCGGCGCGCTGCTAGTCGGTCGCGCTCACGGGTCGTGAAGTCGAGGATGCTCTTGGTCCAGCCTGCAGCATCATCGTCGGTCGCCTCGGCATGCAAGACGTCGGGAACTTCAACGCCACGGAAGTGCTGCTGACGGCTGATTGGGTCGTGGGTCTGTCCGGTCAACTCCTCCGCGTGGAGCCGGAAGGTCGAGTCGCCACCGGTGCGTGTCGCGCGGCGAGTGAGGAATCCTTGTCTCACCTCGCCGACCGGTACCTCGTTCTCCCTTCCGAGTCGAGCAGCGCAGCGTGTGCAGGTACCAATCCCGGGGTGCAGGTGCACACGCGAACAGATTTTGCACCGCAGCGCCGTGGCGTCGTCTTCAACGAGGTGCAGTGCAAGCCGACTGACGTCAACGAATCCTCGGTGACGTGCTCGATCCAGGCGTCCCACGTCCGGCAGGAGGTCTTCGAGGTCCAGTCCCCTGGCTTCGAGTCGACGGAACGAGGCCACTTCGGCCAACTGAGTTCGGTTCTCAAGGCTGGGCCAATCGCTGTCGCGATGAAAACGGGAGGGGTCATAGCGGTATCCGTCGGCAAGGATCCGGATGACCGCCGCAGCACGCTGCTGCTGCACAGCGTCGAGAGTGTCAACGTCATCTGGGCCGAGACAGACATACGCCAGCCCGGTCTCCTCGATCGCGTAGTAGGTCTTGGAGAACAGCACGTCTGTGGAGACCTCAAGCGTCCGCGCGAGAATCTTGTCTCGGGCGCGACGTGTGTCGTCCTCTGTCAGTCCGGTGCGTTCCTCCCAGACGACTTCCTTGCCGTCGAGACTCAGCAATCTCGTCCAGTCGATGAGCCGCCGATCTGGACCCTCGCCGAGCGGGATCCGTCGTCGCGCGACTTCGTCGAAAGGATTGGTTCCCGTCTTGGCAATCTCGGCTACGAGTGGTCCAGGTGCAGTCTCAGGATCACCGAGCAAACTCTGCACGGTCACCACTCCGTCCCGTGCCGCCGCGATGCCGCGGTTCGCATCGGCGAGTTTGCTGGCCAAGAAGTCTCGGTAGTGCGGGTCCTCGGCGGCAGCCGGACCGTTGAGACTCGCGGTGAGTTTCAGCGCTTCCTCCTCGAACTGTTCGAGCTTGGCGCGAGATGCCCTCTGCTCGCGGACAGCCGCTTCGTAGAGGACTTGCCGCCGGAGGTCCTGGTGATGCAGGCTCTCGACGGATAGCGCGGCGCGGGCAGCGTCCTGTCGGCTGTCGCTGAAGCTGATCAGCTTCGGGCGGTCTGAAGACCCCTGTCGTGGGCCGATCGCGAAGGTCTCCGTTGCGAACAGCTGGGTTGTCTTGCCGAAGCCTGCTCGGAAGTTCCTGATCGGGCTACGGGGGTACTTGGCGGGGCGTGGGCCATAGTCAGTACCGCAGCGAGGACACACATGCGGCACGTGAGAACCGGCCTGGGTGCGAGCATCGCCGTCGCCGGTGAAGTACAGATAGTGGCCGCTGAGTTGCCCTGGCGATGGCTCAGAACGACCATTCCAGTTGAGGACGACACCCGATCCACCATCCAGCAAGGCCGGAACCCACCGCCAGTTCCAGCCCTTCACGGCACGATTGTTGCGCGTCTCGGGAGACAGGTCCGTTCTATCGGTGTGCCAGAACACGCCGTACGTGGTGGCGTTCTGACCTTCAAAATCTGATGCCGTACTAACGTCGGGGAGCAGTTCGATCTCTGCCTGGTGAGGCATCAGTTCCGTGAATACACCCGGGCCGGGGGCCGCCGTCGGCGTATTGCCGCCGAAGAGGACCTCCCCGCAGGCTTCGCAGTACAACAGTTCGAACTGACGCCGGATCGCCCCGGCGACGACGGTGTCGGCACCGCCGGACAGGGACAGCTTGCCGACGCCACTGGGCCGGTCGGCGTCGACTGGCGCAAAGAGGCCCTCCGGGCTACGGAAGAACGTGTGCAGCCGGAGGGACGGCGCGTCTGAGACCCCGCACCGATCACCGAGCCCACGGACGGCGGCGAGCCCTCTCAGCGCCTCAATCTCCTCGGTACCGAAAAGTTCGCGGGCGACTTCGGTTAGCGCCAACGGGCGACCGGCCGCAGCGAGGCCGGCGCCTGCGAGTTGCAGTCCTGCTTGTCGCGCTGCCATCGCGAGATCGACTTCGCCCCCCGTGAGCTCCTGAACCGCCTGCGTGAGTGCAGGGTCGTCCAAGATCTCGACCTGGCGATCCGCCCAGGTAGCTGCGCCGACACTAGTGTCCGCGTCGTCGAGGCACGCGGCGAGCGCCTCGAAGGGAGAGGGCCGTAGCGGCGACGGTTCCGACGCGGGGGGCCACGGCGCGGGGTCGCCACGCACGACCTGGTCCAGCCAATCCTCACCTTGCATACCGAGCGTTCCAAACATTTCCTCGAGGTAGGTTCGGGATTGTTTCGCGCGGTCACCTTCTGTGGGCAGTGACGCGCTGGATGCGAGAATCTTCAATTTGTGGCGATGGTCCGGGTGATCAAGCCCGAGCCGGTGCACGAGCAGTCGCAGCAGATAGCTCACCTCGGTGCCGCCAGAACCGCGGTGCAGGTGAAGCTCGTCCAACACGAGATGAAAGTAGGAGTCGTCGTTGTCCAGAAGCCATGACCGAGTCTGTTCGAAGATGGAGTCCTCGACCTCGCGGTTCAGCATGGCGCTGAGCATGGAGATGTTCGTGATCAGGATGTCCGGAGGGGCTACCTGCATGTCCCACCGTGATGCGAGCTCGGCCCCGTCGATGCTCTGGAAGTCGAATGCCTCGTCATCGATACTGTCAGCCGGTGGGGGCCCAGGAGGCGCGGGTGGGACTGCCGCGATGGCTTGGTCGATGACTTCGGCATCCACGGCCTGGGCCTCGAGCAGCGTCTGCAGGTCGTCGACGTTGAGATGTCCGATCGACGCAACGAGAGCGGGCACATCGGTGTGCGGATCAGCCTGCAGACGCGCGCGGAGACGCTCGTGGTTTCGGCGCTGCAGCGCGCGGAGTCGCACTTGCTTCTGAGCCAGCTCAAGATCGAGCATGTTGTCGAGTAGTTGTTGCTGGCGCCGACGCTGACGTGCGACGTAGTCCTCAAGTGCTGTCTCGTCGTCCACCCGTTGTAGCGCCGCGAGGCCGGGATGAACGCGGTAGCCGGTGACTGGTGTCTTGCTCGTGTACCGGCCGAAAAAGATCCGGTTGCCGTCCAGATGCCGATCCATGATGTCGCGAGCGTCAGCCGAATCGAGTGACTTGCGCAGACGAACGAGTTGATCTTCGACGAGCGCGTTCATTGGATAGATCACCAAGGCCCGAACGGCCCTAGGGCGGGTGGGTGCCTCACCCTCACGCACGTCACGGTGGGGAGTTGCTGTCGGGTCGCCTTTGCTGATGCGCCGGGCGGCTGGAAGGTCGCCCCAGCGGTTGCGAACGTCGCGACCCTTGACGCGTCCGTAAGGCCGGTCTTGCTCGTCGCGCCACCACGGGTGGCGGAGGTACCCGTCGTCAGGTGGGTCCCAAGATTCTGCCTCCGCAACAATCCTTGCGAGGATTGGGAGCAGGAATGCTTCGGTCTTTCCTGACCCGGTTCCGGAAGTGACAATACCGGGCGTGCCCTCACCGAGACCGAGTTCGAGCATCTGTAGCTGGTGGGCGTAAGGAGCGAACGTCGAGCGGCGATCGCCGCGCCCGTCAGTCAGAGGCGACTTGTCCTCGCCGCGCTCGGGGTCGAACAACCCAGCCAGGACAACTTGGACGAAGGCTCGCCGCGCTGTCGGAGTTAGGGCCGCCAGCGGGTTGGCCGGGTCGTCGTCCTCGACCAGCTGTTCGAGGCGGATTGGCTCGCCGCCTGCGTCCTTACTGGGGGCGTACCGAGGCACGAGTTCGAGATACGGGTCAGTCGCAAGCTCTCCGGGTGATCGCAGTAGCTGGCGACGTTCCTCAGCCAGTTCTCTGTCGTCGATCCGAAAGGCCGTGTCGAGATACGCGATGTAGTGGTCGCGCATGTCAGTGAAGGCTCCTACAGGGTCATGCATGTGCAGTCCTCGGGGTCAATCCAGGATTCAGGGAGTCCGTCGAGCGCAGATGCCCCACGCCCGAAGGGATACGTCACCGTGGCGAGTCGGCCGGTGCGATCGAAAGTGCTTGAAGCGAGACCGAAGCCATGAGCCAGGAGTGCACGGCCAACGGGCATCGGCAACCGGGAGAAGATCGTTGACCGTGACCGAAGGATGCCATGGCGGCACCGTCCGAACAGCGGCACGCCCGCCAACTCTGCCGCACGCGTCGCAGCCCAGTCGCGGTCAAGGTTGGTGTAGACGACTTCACCGTCGGCGACCACGGTGTAGACATCGCTGCGTGTTGCAGCGCGGAGCCGTTCCACGACTACTCCGTCGGTGTCTACACGGCCCAGAACATGCTTAGGGCCTGTCGCGGTGACGAGGTACGAGTCAGCCACATCGAAACCGCCTGGCCGATCGGCCTTAGCAGATGGCACGAACGGCGCAAGCTGGGGAACACCGGCTAGAACTCCTGGCGCGCCGAGCCGCCCCCCAAGGTGGCGCTTCGCGACTTCGTTCACATATTTGGGCTCGTCGGTGAGCAGCTTCAATACTGGCGCAACAAGCCGGTCCGTGTGACCCGATTCTTGCGGGAGGGTTGTTGCAGTTAGCCAGCGTGTGTCTGCGAACGAGGCAAGATCGTCCCTTATGCGCTGGGCCGTGGAAGACTCTACAAGCCCCACGAGAGCCCCCTCGAAGACACCCCTTTTCGGAGCAGGTAGTGACGCAACCATGGCCCAACGCAGACGTGGTTGAACGCCCATGAGTTCTACTGCAGGTCGAGCCCGGTGTAGGGCCAGCTCGAACCGGCCAGCTTCCGCATTGGCCCGCAGCAATGAAAACAGCATCGATGTGGTGATTCCGTCACGTGCGGTCGTCAGCTGAGTGATCATGTCGAGGTGATCCTTGCGGCTGACGCTTCGTCGTCCTAGGTCTACGCATGTGACCGCGAGAAGCTCGTCAGCTGTGCGACGACTCTCGGGGCTGGAATAGGCCCGCTGAAGCTGATGGAGCAGCACGGCTGCGTCAGGTTCATCAAGCTCGACCGTTGGCAGGTCGCGCTGGGTGGTCGCTTGTCGCAGCGTCACGAGGGCAGGGTGGTCGTGGTCGAGCAAGCGTCCGTCATGACTCAAGACATTTCGTCCGCGTCCGGTGGCGGTCACGTCGTGCCGCCACTTACGTCGGGCCGACGGATTGGTGACCTTGCCGGTCACCTTGGGCGACGAATCATGTAGCACGGAAAAGAGCTGGCGGCCGGGATGCCCGTAGTGCGTCAGAATGGCGTCTTGCGGGCTTGCGTCGATCGACCCGGCAACGGCACCGGCGTGCCGTGTGGTCGCTGTTGCGTATCCCAGTCGAATCATGCTTCCGTGCCGTGCCTGCAGGCCCACGTCGCCGTCACAGATTGGGGGTGTCTCGGGCCCGATCAGTACATGATCCTCGGACGTGAATGTCTTCGGAGGATGCACCGCTCCATCCTCGAACCGCGCTCGTAGCACGGTGTCGGGCCAGGTGTCCTCCGCAGGCCAAATCACGCGGACGTGGAGGCCGCCTGGAGGGGTCTCGGGGTCGAAGGACCAGCGTGCCTCGTCATACTGCAGGTGCGCGCCTCTCGTCTCGTCGACGACGGCTCGGGCCTCAGGTGCAGAAACCGCTGGGAGCAGCTGCAGGTGGCGAAAGTAGGTTCCCGGACCGACGCGGACGCCACCAACCCACCGGGCGGTTGGCGGTGCCGTTGTCCTGACGAGTTGCCGTACGGCTTCGAAGCCTTTGGGAAGGCGATCCTCCGTGACAGACTGAAGACTGGCGCCTCGAACCAGCGTCCAGCCGCTCGCTGGCACCCACTCGGTGCTACCGCCTACCCACTGGAAAAGTTGGGCAGCCAGGTCGTCGCGTACCAGCACCACCGCAGCGTTCGCCACCTCAGCGCCGGTCACGACACCGAACCGCGCACGCTCGTCGCGCGCGAAGCACACGAGTCCCTCACGGACGAGGCGAGCGAGCCCCGTGCGGGGGGCTTCCCACGGGCTCTCTAGGAACGACCAGAGCTGTCCACCGCTGCTTGCACCCTCAAGAAAGTGTTCGTCAGAAAGGGGATCGTGCTTCCACGAGGATTGTTCAGGCGCAGCTGGTGGCTCGTCGTCGCCCTTCCAAACGATGTGGCCGTCGACACCGTCGATGAAATCTTCGAGGACTGCGGAGAGAGCGGAGATCGGCACCACCCCGCCTGCAGTGGTCACAGGAGCGATGCACTCCCGCCGGATGGCGGCCCAAACAGGATCGTCATGTAGACGCCCGCCTGAGCGATGCAGGTCCACCAGCCGCTTCAGCTGCTCCGAGAACTCGTCGGATGGCGCGCTATAGAGGGCGCGGGCGCTCAGGCTTTCAAGTACAGGTCCCGGTGGCGGGTCGTATCCAGCAACATCGAGAGCGGTGACAGCACGCGCGAGCCACCGTCGCTCGCGTAGGTCAGGCTGGCTAAGTGCATAGCTCGTCCCAACGTGACGCTCGTGGCCCGCCGGCTGCGGAAGAACGAGATTGCGATGATCCGGGCTATCGGCAAGCCACCGCGCAGTCAGTTCCCAAAGATCGATGATCTCGACCTTGGCGAGATTGCGTCCGAGGAGTTCTCGAGCGGTGGCGACGTCCCTCTGGCTCGTTGAAGGCTGCACGCCTCCACCTTCAACCGAAAACAGCGTCCGCCATCGTGATGCAAAGTCGCCATCATCGACGTCGGGGTGACCCCAGGCGACAAGGCATGTTGTCCACAGCAGGCTGAAGAAGGGCGGTATGCGTGTGCCACCTACTTGCCAAACGCGGTCCCGGCACGTCTGCAGGGCCGCTGAGACCACCGAGCCGCCGGCATTTGTAACGAGCGGCCGATGTGCATCGACGAGCATCTCGATAGCTCGCTGTCCCGTGTCCTCGGTGGAGGGCCAACCTAGAAGCTCGGTCAGCCCAGCCGGATGCACATTGAGGTAGGTGACGGACTCATCGACGCCGCTGAACACCGCTGAGAACAGATGGTCGTTCCACTCAGCTACAGCCCACAGCTCGACAACGCCCGGATGCACCAACGATTGCCCACTTCCTGCCGCAGGCCCAGAGCCCATTGTTCTCAGGTCACTGCGACGCCTGGTCTGCGTCTCGTTTGACCCTATCCCTCGGCTGTGACTGTGGAGGGAAAGATGCCACTTGCGACCGCTCCGGGGAGGCGCCCTGCCGCAAAGAAACCGGGGACGGTCTACTTGCGAGGCGGGCTCGTCAGAAATTCAGCCAGCCTGGCCCCAAGCGCCAACTCGATGCTCCGGGATGTCGCCGCCCAGTTGATTCGGCCCACCCTACTGCTTGCCCGTGACGCCTGACGAGGACAGGCCGTGCTCGACAAGCGCAGCGGTCAGCGCCATCGCGAGCTTGGGCGGAACAGCATTCCCGATCATCTCGGCCCAGGCACCACGCTTCGAGACGACGTCGAATGGATACCAGTCAGGGAAGTACTGGAGCCGCGCAGCCTCATGAGGCGTAAGTGTTCGCCGTCTCTCAGGGTGTACGTAGCGCCCCTGCCCCATCGACCCGTACCCGCTGGTGATTGTCTGCGCAGGACGATCCCAAGCCAGGCGGCCGTACATGGAGACGTAGCTGTGCTCACCTTGATGGCAGGTGGGTCGAAACTGGTTCGGAAGGTCGTTGGTGTTGCTGTCGAAGAGGTAATCGATCCGATCCTTGTTGACTTTCGACAGCCGTCCTGATGAGTGGAACGGGCGGTCGCCCTCCCGCACCATCAGGTCCGCGATGGCCCAGGCCAGATTTCGGGCTTCTTCCGCGGCTACTACCAAATTCTTGAGAACGTGGGCCGGATCGGCCCAACCGTCTCGCGTGCCGAGGAGCAAGTGTCGCCGTCGCCGCTGAGGAACACCGAGCTGATCCAGTCGGATGACGTCATCTGCCACCACGTACCCAGTGTCTGCCAGCACGGATCTCGTGATGTCAACGACACCACCCCTATCGTGAACCACGGCGGGCACGTTTTCGATGACCACGGCGCTAGGCATCAGAACCTCGGCGGCCCGTGCCATCCGTACGTAGAAGGCATTCCTCGGATCGTCGCGACGGCTGCGGTTGTTCAAATCGGAGTGGCCTTGACAAGGGGGCCCGCCTACCAGCAGGTCGAGCCCCTCTCGGCCCAGGGCCTTCCAGACTCTCTCAGCCGTTGCCTGTTCGGTCTGTGTCAGAGGCTCGCGCACCTCACCGTCGAAGAACTCCTCGACAGGCCCGCGCTCCGCAGACGCCTTCGGGAATGCAGCGGCGAAGACGCGCGTGGGCGCCTCGGCGAAATCGACTGCTAGAGGTACGTCGACTGCCATGCCAGCACGCCGGGCCGCTTCAGCGACACCCAAAGTTAGTCCGCCGCAGCCGGCAAACAGATCGACCACGGACAGCGAGGAGTGACCGCGCTCGAACTGGGGTCGATCGACTGACTGCAGAAACTGGAGATCTTCGTCCACAGTGCTCCTAGACCTCTCTGCAGCCGGGGGACGACAGCGTACGTTGCCCTCCAGGCACATCCGATGACTGTCCACATCTAACCGAAGCTCCGACATGAGTGACCGATCGCCAAGGGCGTCCTCACCCGCAGTCTCGGCTCGGATGCGCCGTACGGGCCGGCGGGACACGGCGGCCGAGGTTGCGATCCGACGTGAACTCCACCGACGTGGCCACCGCTATCGGGTCGATCTGCGTCCCAGCCAGCGGCTACGAACTCGAGCCGACGTCGTATTCACGAGGTGGCGCGTGGCCGTGTTCATCGACGGGTGCTTCTGGCACGGTTGCCCGGATCACTGGACAGCGCCGAAGGCGAACGCAGCCTGGTGGCAGGAGAAGATCGAAACGAACGTCGCGCGTGATCGTCAAGCTGACGCGGAGCTTGCGGCTGAAGGGTGGCTCATCGTGCGCATCTGGGAGCACGAGAACGTATCGATCGGCGTGGACCGGATCGAGAAAGCCCTCGACGATCGACGTGCTGGTCGCATTCGGTGACTGGATCCTGCGGCCCAGATCCTGTAGGTGTGTCCCTTCAGATAGGGGGCCACCGTGCCAAACAAGCAGCAAGTCTGGTCCTTCGCCATCACAAGCGAGTCCACCTACGGGGGCAACACCGGCTACGACGACCTGGCGTCGAGCCTCTATCGATATGACGACAAGGTCCAGTACCACGGACAGGTTCGTGCGGGCGACCTCGCGGTGGTCGTCGTCGACGGTGCGGCAGAGGGGATCGCTCGGATCGATCGCATCGTCGTGCACCGCGGCACCAAGACGTTGCAGCGCTGTCCCGGCTGCAAGACCACGGATATCGCACGACGCCGCACTCTCTCGCCGACGTACAGATGCAACCGCTGCAAGGAGACGTTCGAGCACCCCAAGCACGACGAAGTCGACGTCGACGTCCACGAAGCACATCTCATCGAATGGGCGGCCCTCCAGGGCGTCTCCGGCGGCGAGATTCGGATGACCGCGCTGAGCCGGGGGCAGACGTCGATACGGCCGCTGGAGCCGTCGAGCGTGCGCGCCCTATTGGCAGGTTCCCCGGACGCCGTGCGCCTCATCGAGTCGTGACATCCCCGCCGGGATCACCGGGGTCAACCTGACGCGATCAGAGCCACCGCAGAGCTGCGGCCACGACGGTGGTCGGGGAGTCAGAGCCAGGGCGCCCACGATGACCCGGGACGGTTCGTGATGGCGCGTCGGGACCTGGGACGGAGCGTGCCCGGGCAGACGGACCACGGACTTTCACACCGCGCCAACGTCTCAGGTACAGCCTAGGGTTCCGGGGGACTACTCGACTGTCGACGGGGAATCGCTCGTGGAGAAGAAGTTCAACAGCGACGAGGTACCGCTCGGGCAGCTTCTCCAGCAGGCACAGTCAGGGGAGCTGCAGCTGCCCGACTTCCAGCGCGGCTGGGTCTGGGACGACAACCACATCGCGAGCCTGCTTGCTTCGATCTCCGTGTCGTACCCGATCGGAGCGGTCATGACGCTCCGGACCGGGAACCCGGATGTGAGGTTCCGCCCTCGCCCACTGGAAGGGGTCGAGCTGGGCAACACGGTGGAGCCAGATCTGATGCTGCTCGACGGACAGCAGCGCACCACGTCGCTCTACCTCGCGCTCAAGTCGGGGAAGCCCGTCCCGACCACCGACTCCCGTGGCAAGGATCTGCAGCGGCGCTACTACATCGACATCCGTGAGGCCCTGCGTCCGGATGGAGACCGTGAGGAAGCAATCGTCAGTGTCCCGCCGGACGGGCGCGTCAAGAACTTCCGTGGCGAGGTCCGTCTCGACGTCTCCGATCGTGAGGCCGAGATCGCCGCAGAGATGTTCCCGCTCGACATCGTGATGGATCAGCCCGCCACGATGGACTGGCAGCTGGCCTACCTCGACCATGGGCCCGGTGAGCAGAGCGAACGCCTGCAGACCTGGATGCGATTCAACGAGTCGGTCATCAACCCGTTCGTGCAGTACCAGGTGCCGGTCATCCAGCTCGCGAAGTCGACACCGAAGGAAGCGGTGTGTCAGGTGTTCGAGAAGGTGAACACCGGAGGTGTGTCACTCACCGTCTTCGAGTTGATCACCGCTACCTACGCCGCCGACGACTTCAACCTCCGCGACGACTGGAATGCACGCCACGCAGCATTCAGAGAGCATCCCGTCCTCGCTCGCTTCGAACCGAGCGACTTCCTCCAGGTCGTCACCCTGCTCACGACCTACGAACGGCGCGTCGCCCATCTTGCAGCCAACCCCGACCTCGAGAAGGCTCCGGCCGTCTCGTGCAAGCGGCGCGATGTACTCCGCCTGAGTCTGGAGGACTATCGAAAGTGGGCGGATGTCGCCACGGAGGCGCTGCTGCGGGCAGTGCCCTTCGTGCACGGCGAGCATGTCTTCACCGCGCGAGATCTCCCCTACGCAACCCAACTCGTGCCGCTGACGGCGATCTTCGCCACCCTCGGTGATCGCGCCAATGGACACGGAGTGCGGCAGAAGCTGCGCCAGTGGTACTGGTCAGGGGTCTTCGGTGAGATGTACGGGGGCTCCACCGAGACGCGGTTCGCGAACGACCTCCTCGATGTCGTGGCCTGGATCACCTCAGACGGTTCAGAACCACGCACTGTTCGGGAAGCGCAGTTCCAGGCAGACCGACTGCTGACCCTGCGCTCGCGCAACAGCGCGGCCTACAAGGGGTTGTACGCCCTGCAGATGAAGCGGGGCGGTCGTGACTTCCGTACCGGCAATCCCATAGATGTACACGCCTACTTCGATGACGCGATCGACATCCACCATGTCTTCCCGCAGAAGTGGTGCTCCGACAACTCGATCGCTCGCGGCATCGCCGACAGCGTCGTCAACAAGACGGCCATCGACGCGCACACGAACCGACGTATCGGCGGCGCCGCCCCGAGCCACTACCTGCAGCGCATCGAGTCACAAGAGGAGATCGATCCCGCCGAGCTCGACGCCATCCTGCGCTCGCACGACATCGACCCCATCGCGCTACGGCAGGATGACTTCGCAGCCTTCTTCAACCACCGCTTCGAGCGGCTGCTGAAGCAGATCGAGGAGGCGATGGGCAAGCCTGTCAACCGCAGCGCAGACCGGACAGAGAGCCCCTTCGCCGTACCTGAGCAGCGCGAGGAGCTCAAACGGCAGCGCCTCGAAACGCTGATCGCCGGAGGTGAGAGCAAGGTCGTCGAGTTCAAGTCGACCGGCCGCAGGAACCTGCACACCGGCGACAAGGATCCCGCGATGGAGTGGGCGATCGTGAAGACCATCGCCGGCTTCATGAACGGACACGGTGGCACTCTGGTCGTCGGGGTCGATGACGACGGCCGAGCGATCGGCCTCGAGCAGGACTACCCCTACCTCAAGAAGCCCGATCGGGATGGCTGGGAGTTGTGGCTCACGGACCTGCTCACCACCTGTCTTGGGAAGGCCGCAGCCGCCGAAGTGGAGGTCAGCATCACCGACCACGACGGTGCTGACGTCGCACGGCTCGACGTCGGACCCGCCGTCGCCCCCGTCTTCGCCGTTCCACTCAAGGGAGAGAAGCACGAACGGTTCCTCGTCCGCATCAACAACAGCACCCAGGAGCTCGTTGGCAGCGAGGCGCTCGCCTACCAGCAGCGCCGGTGGCCCGGTTAGGCCCCGGGGGGGCCGATCCAGCCCCGAGGCATTCGAGGCTGCTCGCTCGAGGTCATAGCCGTGTCGGAGGACAGATGGCCTACTCGTTGCCTTGTGGCTCCGCGGGGTCCACCGACAGCCGCCATCGTCTGGCAGTCACGCTGCTGGTGCCGCCTGCCGATCGATCAGGACGCTCGAAGGGAGATGCCGATGCGGATTTGTCTGGCGACTAGGTGGGGTCGCGGTCCGCAGGCACCCCGCCGCGCGAGTATGGCACCCATAGGGCACCCATGAAATGCGAAAAGGCCCCGAAGGGCCTTTTCGTGGTAGCGGGGGCAGGATTTGAACCTGCGACCTCCGGGTTATGAGCCCGGCGAGCTGACCGAACTGCTCCACCCC
>LFIK01001671.1_pt1 | contig 17775 bp, 14 predicted proteins | sample 643401 | NCBI WGS metagenome assembly LFIK01 (sample SAMN03777447, study PRJNA286221) | soda lake metagenome | biome: soda lake; feature: Kulunda steppe; material: water; isolation source: sample T5-Br brine of Lake Tanatar-5 | place: Russia: Kulunda steppe | collected 2010-07
AAACGCTATCATGTTATAATCAAAATTGTTGTTAAACTACATGCTTATAGGAGGCTTTTATGAGTAAAAAAATATTGGCAATCAACCCTGGGTCAACCTCAACAAAGATTGCTGTTTTTAATGAGAAGGAATGTGTTTTTAAAACAACGTTAAGACACGATACTGATACCATACAATCTTACAAATCTATTATAGATCAATACGATTTTAGAAAAGAAGCAATTCTTTCTACATTAAAAGCTGAAAACATTGAAATTGACAATCTTGATGCGGTGGTTGGCCGCGGAGGAATGTTAAAACCAATTGAAAGTGGAACATACTTAGTAAATGATGCAATGATCGATTATTTAAAAAGAGCACCCCGTGGGGAACATGCTTCGAATTTAGGGTGTGTTATCGCAAAAGAAATTGCTGATTTACAAAATATCCCTTCTTTTATTGTCGATCCTGTCGCGGTTGATGAGATGGAAGATATTGCAAGATATACCGGGATGCCTGAAATAAAAAGAGATTCTTTATTTCATGCACTGAATCAAAAAGCAGTTGCTTTAAAAGCAAGTGAAGATTTAAATAAACCATATGAATCACTTAATATGATTATCGCACATTTAGGTGGCGGAATAAGTGTTGGCGTTCACAAAAAAGGACGCGTGATTGATGTGAATAACGCTTTAGACGGTGATGGTCCAATGAGTCCTGAAAGAAGCGGACAAGTTCCGATTGGGCCCCTTTATAAAATGGTTTTTTCTGGAAAATATACATTAGAAGACATTAAAAAGAAAAACTATGGACAAGGTGGATTGGTTGCTTATTTAGGCACAAACGATGGCTATGAAATTCAAAAGCGCATTGAAAATGGCGACAAGGAAGCTGAATTTATTTATAAAGTCATGTGCTATCAAATCGCAAAAGAAATTGGTAGTGGTGCCACTGTCTTAGAAGGCGATGTTGACGCGATTGTTATTACGGGTGGCCTTGCATATGACAAACATATTTTAGTTGAAGAAATTAAAAGACGTACTGAATTTATTGCACCGCTAAAAGTTTATCCAGGTGAAGATGAAATGGAATCACTTGCATTAGGTGCACTTCGAGTTTTAAATAATGTTGAACAGCCTAAAACATACGAATAATGGTGATAATATGAAAACAATGCAAGATTTAATTCAAAAAGCAAAATCGCAATCTAAGAAAACATTGGTTGTGGCGGTCGCTGAAGACCAAGCAGTGATGGAAGCTGTTGAAATGGCACGCAAGGAAGGCTTTATCGATGCAGTGCTTTATGGAGATGAGGCAAAAATTTTAACGATTTTAAACGATTTAGGGATCGATACAAATCATTATGAAATCCATCATAGTAGCGACGCAAAACAAGCATCCTATGATGCAGTGAAACATGTTAGTTCTAATCCTAAACATTTTTTAATGAAAGGGTTAGTCGATACTTCTGTAATTTTAAAAGCAGCTTTAGATAAAGAAATTGGTCTTAGAACCAACCGAAGAATTTCACATGTGAGTGTATTTGAAATAGCGCATTATCACAAATTACTAGCAATGAGTGATGGGGCTATGAACATTGCTCCAAGTGTTGATGAAAAACAAGAGATTATAGAAAATGCTTCTGTGATTTTAAATGCCCTTGGTATCGACAAGCCTAAAGTTGGATGCATTGGTGCTGTTGAAAAGGTTAATCCTAAAATGCAAGCAACACTCGACGCTAAAGCATTACAAGAGCGTGCAAAAGATGGCATTATCAAAGGAGCTATCGTTGAAGGACCTTTTGGCTTAGATAATGCGGTGAGTGTTGAGGCTGCCAAACAAAAAGGCATTGAATCTAGTGTTGCTGGGGATGTTGATTTATTATTAATGCCTATGATTGAAGCTGGTAATGTATTTTATAAAAGCATGATGTTTTTAGCTGGCGCTAAAAGCGCTTCTGTGATTGCTGGAGCGAGTCGTCCGATTGTTTTAACCTCTCGCGCTGATTCTAAAGCATCTAAATTCTATTCGATTGCGCTTTCCGCATTAGTCGCGGAATTACAATAAAACTATAAAAACTATGAAGGAGAATAAAATGAAAAAAGATTCTAATTTTACCAATGAAGTTTTCTCTTATACCAATGAAGGATTTGAACAAATTATTTATTTCCACAATAAGGAAACAGGATTAAAAGGAATTTCGTGTATTCATGATACGCGCTTAGGACCATCATGTGGTGGAACAAGGTTTTATAATTACGCTTCTGAAGAAGAAGCATTATATGATGTAACGCGTCTTGCACGTGGGATGACTTATAAAAATGCAGCGGCTGGGTTAGATATCGGTGGATGTAAAACCGTTATTATTGGGGATCCTAAAAAGCTAAAAAGCGAACAATTTTTCCGTTCTTACGGACGTTATATTCAAAGTTTAAACGGACGTTTATATACCGGCCAAGATATGAATATTACCTTACAAGATTGTGAGTTTATGGATAGAGAAACTGACTACGTTAGTGGTGTGTTAAGAAAAGGGGCTGGGAGCACAACTATTTTAACAGCTAAAGGGACTTATGTTGGAATGCTTGCAGCAGTTAAAAGGAAGTTCAAACAAGATAACTTAGATGGTTTAGTCATTGGATTCCAAGGCGTTGGAGCCGTTGTACAGGAAATGGTTAAGTATTTAAAAGAAAACGACCTTAAACGTATCTATTTTACTGATATTGACGAAGAAAAAATTAAACAATTTAAAGAACTTATGCCGCTTGCAAACTTTGTTGAACCTGATGAGTTTTTCAATAAAAATATGGATGTCTTCTCTCCTAATGCAATTGGTGCGGTATTAAATGATGAAACCATTCCAAAACTCACCGCAAAAGTGGTTGCGGGTGCAGCAAATAATGTCTTAAAAGAGGAAGAAAAACATGGAAAGATGTTAGAAGAAAAAGGTATTTTATACGCGCCTGATTTCGTGATCAATGCAGGTGGAGTGATTAATGTTTATCATGAAATGATTGGCTATCATGAACCTTCTGCTATTAATACAACTGAAGGCATTTATGATCGTTTAATGGATATCTTTGAAATTGCTGAAAAAGAAAATATGCCAACATATAAAGCGGCAAATATAATGGCTGAAAGACGCATTGAGAAAAACTTAAAGATGCGTGGAGATTACGTTAAATCACGTCCAAAGTTCAAGTGGAATATCGAATAAAATTAGAAAGGACTGATTTTCATGGCAACAAAACATCAATTAAATCGAAAAGAAATTGGTGGGAAAAATCCTCACATATATAACCGAATTAGAAGCACAATTGAAACAGCCTTTTATAGAAATAATGTCATTCGCATTAATAGTTTAGAAGAAGCTTATAACTTAGCTAAAAATGCACCTGGAGTGATTAAAACTGATCTTCCAGTATATAGAAGCGAAGACTTAGGGCTCCCAAGTGATGCGAAAGTTCTACTTTTCAATGATGGAGCCATAACTGGTAGACAAGCTCAAAACCGTCGAATTATCAATAAAGAAAATAAAGAGGATTACGCGAAAGTTTTAAGAGAAGGGATTTTCGCCTCAAGAGACGTTACGATGTATCACGCAAGTGTTATCATCGGACTCCATAAAGACTTTTCTGTAAGAGCACATCTTTTAATCCCTGAAGGATATGAAAACACACTATATTCATGGATGCTTAATTTCCAAAGCGCTGAAGGCTCTTGGGTAGAGATGTATAATGACTCAAGAGAATTTGATGAAGGCGATATTTTCTTATATAGTGACCCTGATTACTATGTGGATGGGTTTGAAAAAGGGCTAGCGCTTTTTGATAGAGATCATAACTGTGCTGCGCTATTTGGCATGCGTTATTTTGGTGAACATAAAAAAGGTAGCCTTACTATGGCTTGGTCTTTGGCCAAACGACAAAACTTTACAGCGGCACATGGTGGCATTAAAAAGATTAAACGTTCTTCACAAAATCCATACATTATGAGTGTCTTTGGACTCTCAGGCAGTGGAAAGAGTACAATTACCCACGCTAAACACGATGGAAAATATGATGTAGAAGTCTTGCATGATGATGCGTTTGTGATTGAAAATGATGAGCTATATACGGTGAGTTTAGAGCCTTCATATTTTGATAAAGTTCAAGATTATCCAACTGACTCTAAAGATAACCGCTTTTTATTGACTGTACAGAATGCTGCAGTCACTAAAGATGAAGATGGTTTAGTTGTGCCTGTTACGGAAGATATTCGAAATGGAAATGGTCGTGCAGTAAAATCAATCTTTTGGACCCCTTCAAGAGTCTTTAAATTTGAAGAGCCTATCAATGCGATTTTTTGGATTATGAAAGATAATACGCTGCCGCCATTAATTAAAGTCAATGACCCAGCATTGGCCGCTACTTTAGGGGCTACTTTAGCGACTAAACGTACCAGTGCTGAAGAGGGTGCTGACCCTAATGAGTTGGCTTTTGTCCCATATGCTAATCCGTTTAGATTATATCCGTTAAAAGAGGATTACGAGAACTTCAAACATCTTTTCAAAACACAAAATGTTGATTGTTATATTATCAATACAGGCCATTATAAAGAGACAAAAGTGAAACCTGAAACAACTTTAAAATCCATTGAATCTATTATTGAAAATACGGCAACTTTCAAACCATTTTTAAATCTTCAGTCACTCTCTTATTTACCGGTAGAAGGATTTGAAGTCACTCATGATGATAAAACGTATTTAGAAAACTTTAAAACACGTATGAAAAACCGTGTAGATTTTATCGAAAATTTAAAAGGTGAAGATGTTTTACCTAATGAAGCGACCAAAGTCTTAAACACTACCGCTAAAAATGCTGGTGGTGAAAAGTAATGAAGTCGTTTATCAGTGAGGCCGCACACGGAAAAGAAATTGTTGATACTGTATTTGAAGCAGCAAGTGGCGCAATATCTGCGATAAAAAAACATGGAGATGATGCAGTAGTTAATGGTGCATTTGGAACGTATTTTAAAGAAGATAAAGCGTTTTTAACGTTTGATAGTGTGTATAAAGTATTTCATAATGTTGATAACGTTCAAAAAGCGAAGTATGCATCTTCTATTGCTGGGCCTCCTGAGTTTCAAAAGGCGGTTAAAGACTGGTTATTTAAAAGCGCTGATTTAGATATAGATGCGGATGTTATCGCAACACCAGGTGGAACTGGTGCATTATCTTCTACCACAAAAAATACTTTAGCACCAGGTGAAAGTGTTATTCACCCCGATATAGGATGGGGCCCTTATAAAACCATCGCAAAAGAAAATAATACCCCGGTTGAATATTATCAATTATTCGATGGCGATCGGTTTAATTTAGAATCATTTAAAGAAACATGCACAAAAGTCATGAAATCCCAAGGGAAGGTATTAGCCTTTATCAATGACCCTTGTCAAAATCCAACAGGATACACGATGAGTGAAAATGAGTGGGACAATGTTTTAGCATTTATCAATGAATTAAGTGAACAAGGTCCTTTCATATTACTACATGATATTGCCTATATTGATTTTAATAAACGTGGCGATGCCTATAAAAAGATCTTTGAAAAATTTACCAAAATGAACGAAAATGTCTTAACCGTAATTGCTTTTTCTGTTAGTAAAACATTAACGGCTTATGGTTGGAGAGTTGGCGCTCAGGTCTTAATTTCAAGCAATGATGAAGGAAAAAAAGAATTCAAGCACGCGTGTGGTAACGCAGCACGAGGTGGATGGTCTACTGTGAATAACGGTGGGATGGTCGCCTTTAGTGATATTGCATTAAATGAAGAAAATAAAACCATGTATTTAAAAGAAAAGAATAACTATGTACAGTTACTACAAGAGCGTGCAGACATTTTAGTGAAAGAAAGCAAAGCTGTGGGTCTTCCGTTATACCCTTATCACGAAGGCTTTTTCATCACCATTAGAATTGATGATCAAATTGTTAAAAACGAACTCCATTTAAAACTTAAAGATCACAATATCTTTTTCGTAAATGTTTACGGAGGATTAAGAGTTGCGATTTGCTCCATCCCTAAAGCAAAGTTAAAAGGCCTCGCCAAACGCATTAAAGATGTTTTAGATACGATTACAGAAGACGAAGTAGAGCCTTTAAATGATGAAAATCATTCAAAAGATAAAGAAAATGCTACAGGATAACAAAAAGTCTGCAAATTTTTGCAGACTTTTATTTTTTAATGAAAGAGAATATCCGGGTGCAAGATATCCTCTTTCGCGACGGGAGGAGCTAATTACAAGCCCCTGGTCTTTACAAATGCACAAAATAAATTGTGCGGAGGAACTGAAATAAAATGAAAGGGTTTCTGCAGCACTTTTTGTTTAATAATCGCCTAACTAAACGATTTTAAGGCAATAAAAAAGTTTATAAAAAAACTATATTGCCCTAAATTGTTTTGTTTTAGACATTTCACCCATATATTTGTATTATAGATTATTTTGTAATACAAGTAAATAGTATTTATAAAATTTTCTCAGTAAAAAAAGACCTATTTATTAAATATAGGTCTTTTACTTTTTGTTTAAGCTATTTTCTATGATATTAACTGCTTCTTTTTGAATGGTTTCTAGTGGCTTATTATCGACATCAATTATATTGGGTTCGAATTGGTTATAAAAGTAAGTAAATTGTCTTTTAGCATATCGTCGCGTGTTTCTTTTAATTAGTTCAATCGCTTCGTCTAAAGAAATATTTCCTTTAAAATATTCAAACAATTCCTTATAGCCTATCGCTTTTTTTGCGGTCAAGGAAGGGTGGTTACGATAAAGCGTTTTGGCTTCTTCTACTAACCCTTGTTCAATCATTTGATCTACTCGTTCATTGATGATTTGATAAAGGGTTTCACGGTTTCTTCTTAAGACGATTAAGCAGTAATCATACAATGGTTTTTCTGCATTCAATGTATTGGAACGTTTAACATTGTTTTGGGCTCTATAAAGTGCCTGAATAATGCGTTTTTTATTATTTGGATGAATGATTTTAGCCGCTTCATGGTCTAGATATTTTAACTTATCGTAAAGGATTTCACTATCTAATGATTCATGTTCCTTTAAAAACGCCTCATCAGGATGCGCTGCCTCAAAATTAAAATCATGCAAGACACTTTTGATATAAAATCCTGTTCCCCCTACAATTAAAGGCACTTTATTGTTTGCTTTAAACGTTTCAATTAACGATCTGACCTTTTTTTGATAAAGGGCAACGCTGAATGATTCTTGAGGCGATAAAATATCTATCATATGGTGTGGGATTAGCGATTGTTCTTCTTTAGTGACTTTTGCAGTCCCAATATCTAACGTTTTATAAATTTGCATTGAGTCACCGGATATGATTTCTGTTTCGTAGTGTTTAGCAATTTTTAAGGATAGTTTTGTTTTCCCAACGCCTGTAGGGCCTGTAATTACTATAACCATTATTGTACCCTCTTAAAGCGTGTTTCTAATTCATTTAAAGAGATTTCGATAATGGTAGGTCTACCGTGTGGACAAGTAAAGGGATTTTTTGCTTGATTTAAATCACTAATCAATTTTTCAACTTCTCCGCGGTTAATATATTTATTGGCCCGAATCGAATGTTTACACGATAAATCTTTTGCGAGTTGGTTGATGATTTTATCAATTGAAAGGGTCATATCATTTAAAAGGTATTTAATCATCGCTTCAGCGTAATCCGTTTCTAAATTTTTTCTAAACCATGTAGGAATAGATGTAATGTGTAAGGTATTTGAATCATGTTTTTCTGTATGTAGCCCAAAATATTCAAGATGTGATTTAAAGGTATCATACGCTTCAACTTCATCGTTTGATAAAAATAGTTCGATAGGGGTTAATAAATGTTGAGTCGATGAAACAGGATGAGACATTTTTTCTAAATATTTTTCATAACGAATCCGTTCTGCAGCGGCGTGTTGGTCTATAATATATAATCCTTCATCGTTTTGAAAAAGTAAGTAAGTTCCACTATATTGCCCGATATATTCTAAAGCGGGCAAACGTTTTGTTTTAGGAACTTTATTTAATAAATCTTTAGGTGTTTCTTGAACTTTGTTTGTCGGTTTAAAATTTTGTTGGTAAGTAGGGGACTGGGAATCTAGTAGAGCGTCTTCTTGTTTAAAAGACTTAGTTTCAAATGATTCGTTCGATTCTAATGATTCATTAGAGTGGCGACTCATATCAAACTGCGTTTGTGTTTCTTGAGTTTCTCTTTTCTCTTTATGAAGTTTGTATGTTTTCGGAATTAAATTTTCTTGTTTTAAATGATCGTTAATGGTTGATGTGATTAATTGTTCTAAACTATGTTGTTCGCTGAATTTAACCTCGAGTTTTTGTGGGTGAATATTAACATCAAGCATAATAGGATCAACGTCTACTTCTAAAAATATTATAGGGCTTTTATGCATCGGTAAAAATGTGTCATACCCTGCTTTAATCGCATTGATTAATCGTCTATTTTTGATGATTCTTTTGTTCGTTATAATATGAATATGCTGATTTGAAGAACGGTTATAGGCGGGTTTGGTTAAATAGCCTTTAATGTTAAAATATTGATTAGAGTTCTCAAAATACACCATATTTTTGATAATTTCTAAGGCATAAATACTATTGAGTATTTTTAAATGATTGCCATCGCCATTGGTTTTTAATAGCACCTTTTGATTGTTAGAAAGTTCAAACGCAATAAACGGATGAGAAAGCGCAAGTTTATTGACATAATCTAAAAGTAATGACAATTCACGCTGTTCGCTTTTTAAATGCTTTAATCGAGCGGGGGTATTATAAAATAGGTTTTCAACGATGATGGTTGTACCTTTTAAAGCGCGTCCTTTACCTAAGCTTTTTAAATGACCATTTTCGATAATTGCTTTATGACCAGGATTTTTGTCTATAGAACTTTCAAGTGTCACTTTTGAAACACTCGCAATAGAAGGTAAAGCTTCTCCTCTAAACCCTAGTGAGCCAATATGATGCAAATCATGGTGTGTTTTGATTTTGCTAGTCGCATGACGTTTGAAAGCCATTTTAATGTCACTTTCATCCATCCCATCGCCATTGTCTTCTACTTTAATCATTTTTAATCCACTGTCTTTTAAGACAATCTTAATGTTAGTCGCATTGGCATCAATCGAGTTTTCTAACAATTCTTTGATGACACTGGCCATATTTTCAACGACTTCACCAGCCGCTATCATGTTTGAAATATGTTCATCTAATTGGATGATTTTTCCCATAATTTACCCTCAATTCTAATAAGTTCACTCTTATTTTAGCATACCCTATAATAACTGGTATTAAAAATCGCAATTAGAGTCAATTGCGATTTTTGAGTTTTTCTTTCAGTTCATAAATAAGACTTAATGCATCAATCGGACGCATTGAATCAGGATCGGTTTCTTCTAAGGTTTTTCTTACCGCATCGTCTTCTTTTGTAGACGCTTCTTTCGTTTCATTGATAGAAAACAAATCATAGCCTGACGATAAATGAATGGCTTCATTGGAGTTCTCTAGTGATTTTAAAATGGCATCGCTTCTTTTAATAAGCGCTTTTGGTAGATTCGCTAAACTTGCGACATTGATCCCATACGATTTATCGGCTTTTCCAGCTTTCACAGTATGATGGAATATAATTTTTCCATCTTCTTCCTCTGCTGAAACATGGATATTTCTTAAGTGCATTAGGCTTTTTTCTAAGTTGGTTAATTCATGGTAGTGGGTTGAGAATAATGTTTTTGCGCCAATTTTTTCGTGAATGTATTCAATAATTGCTTGTGCAATCGCCATTCCATCATATGTTGATGTCCCACGGCCAATCTCATCAAATAAAATTAAAGACTCTTTCGTTGCATTTTGAATGGCATGGTTTGCATCTAACATTTCAACCATAAAGGTTGATTTACCGCTTAATAAATCATCAGACGCTCCAATGCGTGTAAAAAGTTGATCAAAGCATTTAATGGTTGCCTTTTTAGCAGGCACAAAAGAACCAATTTGAGCCATGATCGCAGTAATCGCAAGTTGTCGCATATACGTTGATTTACCGCTCATATTTGGGCCCGTTATTAAAAATACAATAGTATCTTTATCCATCTTAATATCGTTTTCAATAAATGATTCACTTTGAACCAGTTCAACAATAGGATGCCTTGAGCCATCAATATCAATTATTGGTTCACTGCTTAGAGTAGGTCTCGTTAAACGGTATCTTTCACTTGCTTTAGAAAACGCTAAAAACATGTCTACTTCACTTAAAATTTCAGCGTTCCTTTGAATGATACCAATCGATTGTTTAATTTTATCTCTTAAAGCAATGAAGAGTTCATATTCTCTTTTAATGCTTTTTTCTTCTGATGCGATAATGATCTTTTCTTTTTCTTTTAACGCCTCAGTAATATAACGTTCAGCATTCGCAAGGGTTTGTTTTCGCGTGTAACCAAATTCATCTTTAACGTTTTTAATTTGTCCTTTAGGGACTTCAATATAGTAGCCAAACACACGGTTATACCCAACTTTAAGTTTTTGAATGCCCGTTTTTTCCCGTTCTTCTTTTTCTAAATTTTTTAGCCACTGTGAAATGTTTAGATGGATATCTTTTAACTCATCGAGTGTTTCATCGTAGCCCTCTTTAAAGATATTGCCTTCTTTAATGCTCAGGGGCACTTCTTCTTTTAAAGCACGTTTTAATTCATCGTAAATGTCTGTTAAAGGGTCAATCGATTGACTTAAATAATCCGCATACTCTAAAGAAAGGTCACTAAGTTTTTCTTTAAAGTCTGGTAAAATACTTAAACTTCTTCTGAGTTGAACTAAGTCTTTGGCATTGGTGTTTCCATAAGAGATTCTTCCGACAATTCTCTCTAAATCATACACCGCTTTTAAAAGTTCTCTTAACTCTCCTGTTATAATAAATTCTTCATTGAGTTTTTGAACAAAGTCATAGCGTTTATTTAAAACCTCTTGATTCAGTAAAGGTCTTAAAATTTGGCGTTTTAAGAATCTTGCGCCCATCGCAGTCTGGGTGAATTTTAACAACCAAAAAAGTGAGCCGTTTTCTTTATTTTGTCTTAAGGTTTTCGTAAGTTCAAGATGTCTGATGGTATTGGCATCCATCTTCATAAACCCACTACTTTTAAGTTTTTTAGCAGGTTTGATATGCATGAGGGTTCTTTTTTGCGTTAACATGATGTAAGAAAGTAATCTAGAAGTGGTTTTTTTCTCCTGATCAGTCGGCAAATGACTGAATAAATGACTAAATGTTTCATCTAAATCCGTGGATGCATGGATGCTTATGATAATGCCTTCTTGATCACAAAACGATTGAATATAGGTTTTATCAAATGCATGGGAAACCACAATTTCTTTTAACCCCATCGTCGCAAGTTCTGAAATCAGCGCATTGATGTCTTTAGGAATTTTTAATGCGTATAATTCACCTGTCGAAGCATTTAAATGACTGATTGTATAAAAATAATCACTAAGACCGATTGCGGCGATAAATTGTTCTTCTGCATTAGGGTTATCAATGTTAGTTCCTGGAGTGACGATTCTAACCACTTCACGCTTTACGATTTTTTTGGTCGCTTTAGGATCTTCTGTTTGGTCACAGATCGCAACTTTATATCCTTTTTCAACCAAGCGTGCCAAATAGGCTTCACTACTATGATGGGGAACGCCACACATTGGAATACGTTCATCATCGCCACCATCTCTTGCGGTCAGTTGTATTTCTAATTCTCGAGATGCTAAAACCGCATCTTCAAAAAACATTTCATAAAAATCGCCTAACCTAAAAAAGACTATAGCGTCGCTATGGTCTTCTTTGATGGTCAAATATTGTTGAATCATTGGGGTGTAGTTAGATTTTTCTTTGGGCATAATGCTCACCTTTATAATAAATCAAATATATAAATTGACAGGGCAGCTGCCACAATAATAAAACTTATAATAATATTTCTATACATTTTCTTTCGTTTTTTACGTTCCATGGTATAACGATGGGCAATTTCTTCAAACTTCGCATCGTATAAATAATCTTCTAAATTGATATTTTCAAAAAGCTTCGCGTTCTCTTCTTGAACCGGTACACTTGATGGTTTACGCTTTAAGAAAATAAATTCAATCATATCAATTTTTTTAAGTTCAATCGAAATGTTAATATTGTTTTCTTTGGCATAACGTTCTAAATCTAAAATTGACTTTTTAGCAAGTTTTTCTTGTTCTGCTTCATTTAAATCGAGCTTTAGCGCAATAATTTCAATTAACTGACTTTTATTGATTCTTCTTGGAATATCGACATCGTATTTTTTTCCTAGATCTCTTACATCACTAAGGGTCATCGCATAGACCAACACTTCACGAGCCTTTTCCAACTTACATCCTTCAAAATATCCTGGTGGTTCAAAATAAATCTCTTGAAGATTATTTTTCATGGTTTGATAATCTTCGCTTTGAGACCGTTGATATTTCATCGTTAAGTTATCTAACTTGATAAACTCTAAATTAGAAATTCCAAGTTCATTGCGGTTATGGATAATGATATCCCAAAAGTCCTTTTTATATTCTTTAACATTAATCTCCACACCATAACTATCTGCAAGTTTTTCAAGCTGAAAAATGGTGAATTGATCAAACCATTTTAAACGGTGTTTCATTTCATCTGAAAATTTATCATCATTATCAGCATTTGCGATGATTGGGGCGACATTTTTTCTAATGAGTGCTTTATGTAAGTAATTTGGAAGAAAGATTTCTTTATTCTTTAAATACTTAACAATTTCTGAAGAGGGAATGATCGCAAAGGCATCAATTAATTTTCCGACTTTGACTTTTTTATTATTTAATTCGATGACTTCATCTTTACGGTGTGCGCGTTTTTTCATAATGTGCCCCCTCATAAATATAATCTCTTTCATTATACAATAGCTTAAGCGCTAAATCAATGGAATACCATAATCTAGACTTAATCGTTAATGCCTTGTTCCACCATTTGAAACATCATTTTTATGTCTTCATTAATTTCTTCTTGTAAGGTTAAATATTGATCAATGATGGGATTATCTTTAATCTCACGGATTGCTTTTTCATATTCTCTAATTAATGCTTCTTTATTTGGCATGTTTTTTTCTTTGGCTTGGACCATTCTTTTTTGTTTTTCCAGTAAAGATTGATACGCCTTCATTAACCCTTTATTCGCAAAAATTGCAGTTTCAAGTGCTTTAAATTGCTTCACTTTGGGATCATCATTAAGTAAAGCCTCTAACTTATCCAGTGCCTTCATAAAGACTTCCTTTCATAAACCAAGTTTTCACTTCTTCGACTTTTACTTTTTGAAGGGTTCCAATTAACGATTTAGGCCCTGCAAAATTAATTAATTTGTTGTGCGGTGTATAGCCTGCTAAAATTTCATCGTCTTTTTTACTGACCCCTTCTACTAAAACATCTACCAATTCACCATTAAAGCGAAGGTGTCCATCTTTATATCCATCATTAATGGCTTTATTTAAACGCATTAAGCGCTCTTTTTTTTCAGAAAATGGTGTGTTATCTTTATATGACGCCGCTGGGGTTCCTTTTCGTGCAGAGAACACAAAGGTAAAGGCGCCTTCAAATTGACACTTTTCAACCAAATCTAAGGTTTCTAAGAAATCTTCTTCAGTTTCTGAGGGAAAGCCAACAATGATATCCGTTGTTAACGCTACATCCGGAATTGCTTTTTTAATTTTACGAACAAGTTCTAAATAACTTTCTTTGGTATATTTACGGTTCATTTTCTTTAAGACTGAATTGCTGCCTGATTGAACCGGTAGATGAATGTGAGGCATCATATTATCATAGTTAGCAAGCACTTCAATCGTTTCATCATCAAAATCATTAGGATGTGAGGTGGTGAAGCGTATTCTAGGCATATCGATATTCCCTAAATCGTCTAATAAATTCGCAAAGGTATAGGTTTTATCAGTGAAATCTCTACCATATGCATTGACGTTTTGACCTAGCAAAGTGACTTCTTTATAGCCTTCTTTGACAAGCGATGCGACTTCTTCAATGATACTTTTAGGATCGCGACTTCTTTCTTTTCCTCTTGTATAAGGCACGATACAATAGGTACAAAATTCATCGCATCCAAACATAATGTTGACCCACGCTTTAGAATGATGTTCTCTTTTTTTAGGCATGTTTTCAATGATTGAACCTTCTTCAGAAAACACTTCGACTACCCGTTCTTTATTCATTAAAGCACTTTCGATATATTCTGGTAGTTTATGGATATTATGGGTTCCAAAGATCAAGTCTACATACTGATATTTTTCTAACAAACGATTCACTACCGACTCTTCTTGTGGCATACATCCAGCGATTCCTAATATTAAGTCAGGGTTTTCACGTTTGTATTTTTTTAGCCGTCCCAGTTCTCCAAACACCCGGTTTTCCGCATTCTCACGGATTGCACAGGTATTTAAAATAATAATATCTGCATTTTCTTCTCTTTGGGTTTCTTTAAATGAAAGGGCTTCTAAGATCCCTTTCATTGTCTCACTGTCGGCTTCATTGCCTTGGCAACCATAGGTTTGAATCATATAACGCTTGCCTTGACCGACATCTTTTATATTTATATGCGCATTAAAATCAATATGCTCTGTATGTTTGTTTTTTCTTTTACGAGCTGATTTTAATGAAGGTTTATTATAATATTCTTCATAAAGTTTGTTCACGTATATCACCTGTTAATCTATATATTGTATCGTTTGAATGGTATTTTTTTCAAAATCTAATAATGTTGCGTTTAACTGTAAGGCTTTTTCTTCTGAAGGAAATAACCGTGTTGGCAACCCACTTAAAAACTTATGTAATACACGGTCCTTATCGGCCCCTAAGATTCCATATTTTACCCCACACATTCCAACATCCGTTTGATAAAGCGTCCCCTTAGGTAAACGCATGGCATCGTTGGTAGGTACATGGGTATGCGTGCCTAATACCGCATTCACTTTACCATCAAGAAAATGGCCCATCGCAAGTTTTTCACTGGTAGCTTCTGCGTGGATATCCACCATGATATAATCACATTCTACATCTTTTAAAACATCATCAATTGCTTCAAAAGGATGGTTTGAACTGCTGTTCATAAAAACTTGACCCATCACTTGCAGCAGGCAAAAATGTTGGCCATTAAAATTAATCTTTAAAACATTTTTCCCTGGCGTGTTTTTAGGATAATTGATAGGTTTTACGATGTTACTATCCTCGATATAATCATAGAGCTCATCTTTTGAAAACGCATGATTGCCTAAAGTAACTCCTTTAATCCCTAATTTCATCAATTTTTTATAATCCGCTTTAGTTAAGCCTAAACCATTGCTGACATTCTCACCATTTGCGATTAATAAATCATGGGGATACTCTTTTTTTATTTTCGGTAAAAATTTTTCAAGTGCCTGAATGCCTTTTTCACCGTATATATCCCCTAAATAAACAACTCTCATATTACCTTCTCCTAATCAGTGAAAAATAATTTGGCTCACCTAGTAATACTTTATAATCCCAAAATTCTTGGTTCTCTACCATTTCAAGGATTTCACTTATGCAAGCATATTTCACTTGCAATACTTCTTTTTCATTTAACGTCATTTCGTTTATGGATAAGTTTGCATAGATATGATAAACAAAGGTGATGGTATTATACTTATTATGTGATGATACAATACGTGCGATACGTTTTAATTCTTGTTTATCTAAAGTAATACCAATCTCTTCTTTTGTTTCTCGAATCGCCGCATCAATCGCGCTTTCTCCTTGATCAGGAATGCCACTTGTAATGGCCCATTGATAAGGGATAGGATCATTTGATTTTGCTCTTTGTTGGATTAAAAATTCTCCTTGATCATTTTCAATCCAAACATGAATCACCTTAAAGAATTCTCCTTCTTTAAGGTGATGTCCTCTTAAGGCTTGTTTGTTTAAAGAATTTCCATATTTATCATAAAGGTCGAAATATTCCATATAATCACCTTCGAAAAAGCCTTCCAAAATGGAAGGCTCTTACTTTCTATTTTGCAATGTCTTGTGCTCTTGTTTCTCGTATAACTGTAACTTTAATGGTTCCTGGATAAGAGAGTTGTTCTTCTATTTCAGATTTGATATCTCTGGCTAATTTGTGAGCCATCGTATCATCTATTTTATTCGGTTTTACAAGGACTCTAACTTCTCGTCCTGCTTGAATCGCATAAGCTTGTTCAACACCATCATATTTACTAGAAAGATTTTCTAATTGTTCAAGACGTTTGATATAATTATCGAGCGATTCACTTCTTGCGCCTGGTCTTGCAGCACTTAACGCATCAGCTGCAGCAACCAATACGGCTATGTTGCTTTCGGCTTCTACTTCACCGTGGTGAGAGCGAATGGCATCTAAAACAACTTTTGGTTCTTTATAACGGCTTGCTAGGTTTTCACCAATCTCTACGTGAGAGCCTTCAATTTCATGGTCTACGGCTTTCCCGATATCATGAATTAAGCCTGCGCGTCTTGCTAAAATTTCATCTTCTCCAATTTCAGCGGCCATTTTTCCTGTTAAGAACGCACATTCAACGGAGTGTCTTAAGACATTTTGTCCGTAAGATGTTCTAAAGTGTAAACGACCTAGTAATTTCACTAAATCTGGATGGACTTTTCCAATTCCTACTTCGAATATCGCTTCTTCACCTTTATCTCGGATAAAGCGATCGACTTCTTCACGCATTTTTTCGACTACTTCTTCAATACGTCCCGGATGGATTCTACCGTCACTTACAAGTGCTTCTAATGAACGTTTTGCAATTTCTCTTCTAACTGGATCAAACCCGCTTAAAACGACTGCTTCTGGGGTATCATCAATGATTAAATCGACACCAGTTAAAGCTTCAATAGTTCTAATGTTTCTACCTTCTCTACCAATAATACGACCTTTCATATCATCGTTTGGAAGGTTAACAACACTTACGGTACGTTCGCTTGTTACATCTTGAGCGTACTTTTGCATCGCAAGTGCTAAAATTTGTTGTGATTTTTTGTCTGCTTCGTGTTTTGCTTTTTCTTCTTCTTCTTTAATGTATTGCGCAATTTGTTGACTCATTTCATCTTCTACTCGTTTGAAAATTAATTCTTTTGCTTCACTTTCAGTGTAATTTGCAATTTCATGTAGTTTTTCGTTTTGTTCTTCAATTAAACGCTCTAGCTTGCTATCTTTTTCATCTAAGGCTACTTTTTTCTCTTCGACTTGTTGTTCCTTGCGGTCAATATTTTCCTCACGTCTATCTAAATTTAACGCTCTATTATCAAGCGTTTTCTCACGTTGGAAAATCTTGTTTTCTTGGGCAGAAATCTCTTGTTTACGTTCTTTTATCTCTTTATCTGCCGCAGATTTAAGGCCGTGAATTTCTTGTTTAGTATCAAGTATTGTCTGACGTTTCGTCTTTTCTGCTTGTTTTTCTGCGTCGTCGATTAATTGTTTAGCTTCAGCCTGAGCTTTTTCAAAGCCCTTTTCCACAAGGACAGCACGAATAATTACCCCTGCAAAAATCCCTATGATTAAAATTAGCAAACCGGAGACGATTAATATTAGTGGATCCATATTAATTCCTCCGTCCGTTTTATAAAATATATTTCATGTTTCAAGCTCTTAAAAGAGCTTTCTAAAAAATCAAATTTAAATAATTATTTTAACAACAAATTGTATCTTCCATTATACATGGTATAAAGTTCAAAAGTCAAACAATATTACTA
>LFIK01001672.1_pt1 | contig 17765 bp, 23 predicted proteins | sample 643401 | NCBI WGS metagenome assembly LFIK01 (sample SAMN03777447, study PRJNA286221) | soda lake metagenome | biome: soda lake; feature: Kulunda steppe; material: water; isolation source: sample T5-Br brine of Lake Tanatar-5 | place: Russia: Kulunda steppe | collected 2010-07
AATAAAAGCAAGCTAGGTAGTGTTCTAAGGTCTAGGCACAGCATTCAAGGCACTCATGCACATACAAGGCTAGGCCTTTGGTGTCTGCTTGGCTAATAAAGTCTCTTAGCCTGTTTGAGTTTCTAGACTCTCGGAGGGGGAGCGGAACAGATGAGACTACCCACCCTGCCACTAGAACTAGCCTTGCTCGGCTACAAACGTAAAGGACGAATTTTAAGCTTTTACTAAAAGTATGATTGTCATAAGCTCTTACTTATGAGTGAGCATTACAGACTTAAAAAGGCTTAAACGGACTCAGGTAAAAGTAATATTGGACGGACTCCTTAGCATTTCAGAATTTCTTATGTCGGTGAATAGAAGAAACCCTACCAGGCTGTAGTACAAGAAACTGCACCTAGTAAAAAAACTGAAAATGGAAAGGGGCATCATTGTGTTGGACATTACAGCACTGCCAGTGGGTGGAACCTTACAACTGCTACTTGAACTACTAGTAGGAAATATCTCATTGGCGCAGTCTTTCCCTTTTGATGCCGCATAAAATATAAGCGGCTTTACATGTCACGAAATCCATAATAAGGAACTCCATACATACAGAAACTGGCCCGCCTCTATGGCATGGCCATTACTTCATCATGAAATCTGGATGCCACCCCAGAAGGGTTCTCCAGGCGTACTCCTTGTTTCCCTCTGGCTGTCTCTGGTGGGGGTTTGGTGTCCGGTAGTTAGGTCAAAATGTCTCCCTTTCCTTAATTGGAGCGGGGTTTGTTCAACTGCCTGTGTACTCTTTTTTTTCTTTCATGCATCATGCCAGATCACTGTTATTGACTGATCAACAATTTGATATACACGCGCACTCCTTTATTGAGAAGTGAGGTTGAGCATGGAACCTCACCTGCCCCAGCTCGCCCAAAGCGTAAAAGCCATGCAACAGAGGGCACACGACTGCATAGACCATGAGCTGCATCATCCCTTACCCTGTAGCATGTCTTCAATACTTTTCCCTTTTGCTTCCATCACGCACTCAAACGGCTCGGCTGCCATGCCAACCCCCCTCCCTAGAGCCTCCGAACTTACGCTGCTATCTTGCAGCACTGACCCTGGTCCTTCCGAAGGGATGAGTCATGTAGGTTATCGAGTGTTCCACAACTCTACTGAGATTTCCTTTTTGCCAAAGTCAGAAAAAATAGGAAATCTCAGTAACTGGCCCTTCAATACTGCTGGCTTACTAGTAGTAAAATATTTTCATCCCAGACAATATGGTGTGACACATTCCAGCTGTGTCATGAACCTGATAGCCAAATCCTTATGCTTTCTGGCCATTAGGATTACAGGGATTGCAAGGGTTTAAGAATAATTTAATCTTGAAGGCCTTCAGTCAAGAAGTGCGACTGCTAGCCTGCTCATAGAAAGCAAGTAATTCATGCAGGAAAAATGGAGGTATATTGCCAGTAGGATATTGCTGTTTTGAATTTAAAAAGTAGACATATCAAGAGATCCTGTATGAGAGAACAGGCGGGCACGTTCCCTGCAGAGAGAGAGACCACAAGGGTATGCGTAGAATGGAAGATGGCATATTGCTCGTCCTGGATATGATCATTTGCCTTTTAACGATCGCAACTTTGGGGAGACCAGTGATTCCAAGTGGCTGTCACATAGCAAAGAGTGTGAACACGGATTCTAAATTGTGCCACGCTGCAAATGACATCATGGGGAAGATCAAAGAACATGTATTTGGGAAGAGTGTAAGGAGAACGCATGTAACATAGGCCCTGGCTGTACTACCTAGCCTACGTAGTACCTGCTGAGCAGGTGGAGTGCACCACTAGTGGTAGGTCAATTCTTTACTATTGCGCTCTCTCGGGGAAGTGCTGGAGATAGGGCCCCCAATTATGTACATACCTGATCGTGAGATCCACCACAAAACGACTGAGGTCAACAGGTTTGCAATTCAGCAGGTTATGCTTGAAGACGTGAGAGTGTGCCAACACCTCCATGGCTGACAGGATATGAGAGGACCAACAATCATTAGGCCTTGCGATCAGCTGCATGTCAGCCTGCAAAATCTTATTCATTGTGGTGCAGTTGCAATGGGGCAAGGAGTTATAAAAGCGCATTACTGCTCGGAACCAATTGAATTGCAGGGGCTCCAGACCACATTCTCGCATGATACACCATGAGGGAGTACAGTGTTTCTGACCCCCAGTCTTTTCTTCAGCACTGCTAGCAATCACTTCTAAATGGGATTGTCCATCTCTTTGCCTTGTGGCTGGTAGGGGGCAGCCCAGATTTGGCTTGCATACATGCCAGCTGGGATTGCGTTTTGAGGCGCCAAATCAGGGCATGCAGTCGGTTGGCATGGTTGTGTTCCTGAAACAACTTTTCTCTTGGAAAGCAGCAGCTGTGAATGGTCTCGAACCTGCATCGGTTGCAACGTTCAGGTTGTAAGCTTTGTCACATACCACGCCCAAATATCTGAAGGTATCTGTGTTGAGGAGCTAGGTGCTATCAAAGTAAATTTGCGGCAGATTGTCAGACCTGGAGTTGAAGCATATTACCCCAGATTTTTGTGTGTTGACAATCAGTGACTTTCTTGCAGCATAGCTTCTCGATATTTCTAGCATGGTCTGCACAATGGTGTGATCAGTGGGCATGAGAGAGAGAGAGAGAGAGAGAGAGAGAGAGAGAGAGAGAGAGGTCATCAGCGCACTGTAAGTGTGTTGCCATGAAGCACCCTGCACTTTATCAGCTAGACAATCAAAGTCATTTTTCATGTAAACTAAGAGAAGGCACCCTTGCTTGCCCCCCTTCGTTAGTGAAGGAGACTCACGGCACTTTAGGCTAATGTATCTCCTTCTCATTTATTGATGCAGGGAGCGTCTTGCTGCCTGCATAGTCATTCTCTTTTTTTCCTTTGACCCCAAATGACGGCTGCACATTTGCTTTCTTGTTGCACATTTTCAAGTTTGTACATGGAAGGCTAAAAGTCTGACTTTCTGCATGCCCTGCCAAATCAATTTGTTGGTGACTTCTTCTTATAAACATCCCCACCACCTTGCTCCTTTTGCGCTTGCAGGAGGAGCTGGTGGTGGTGGCCAACTGGTCAACCATCCTGCTGAAATTGCGGGCATGGGTGCCTGTACCTTACACCTTCCACGTCCACTTCCCAACGAGGCGTCTTCCCAGCTCTGGGGACCCCTGACTGCTTAAGTAGCAAGCTTGCAATTGTATTCCAAGGAACAAGCTGTAGGGCTATTTACATAGTTGCCAAATGCCTGACCATATCCTGTCCATCTTAAAAGACTTGTACCATGCTGATGAATATACATTGTTGGATGGCAATAAGACAGCTTCTGTGCAGCCATCGTTTGTTGTTAAGCAAGGATGTCCCTCTCCCCTCTGCTATTTGCCATCTACTTGAAGAACATTGACAGTGTACCAGACGGGGTGAAAGGCACGCTCACTGGCACCAAACTTTCTGATGATCCACATGCTGTTCTCTGATGACCTCTCCCTTATGTCCAATGCCCCTAATCACATGTAGACAATGCTGAACAAACTAAGAGCATGCGCATAAAGAAAGTCTCTCACTGTCAATACACAAGAGTCAGAGGTGATGTGCTTCAACTCTTACACTAACAATCTGCCCCCTCTTTTTTATGATGGCGCGCAGTTCCCCTGCACAGATTCTTCAAATATCTGGGCATGAAATGTGACAGACATATCAATCTGGATACTGCAGCTGATGCAGCGCTAGGTCCGTTCACAGCTGGTACTTTCCGCATCAACAGTTTATACGGGAGCATGACCTCACCAACAGGTTACACGTCTACATGTGGCTCCTTAAAACGCACGCAATTCCTGTTGGAACGCATGCAAGCCAGGTTCGGGCTACCCCTTTTTTACGACAAGGCAAAGAAATACCAATCCTGTACAAAAATGGCTGCAGACGGTGCTGAACAGGATTATGATGGTCAGGGACACAACCCCTTCCGAAGATGAGTCATGGTGCATAATGTGCAAGTGTGGTCTAGAGCCTCTATAATTCAACTGGTTCTGGGCGGCAGTGCAGCTGTACAATGCTTAAACTCAAAGCAATAGCTCCACAGCAATAAAGACTTCACAAGCTGACATGCAAATGAGCTCACGGTGCTATGATTGCTGGTCATCACACGGCTTATCTGCTATGGATGGTCTAACAGAATCCTACGTATTAAAAGAAAGGGTGCTAAAGTGTGCGCCCGTTCTTTTTGGTCGTTTTCTTGTGGACCTCAGGAGAGGCACTTGGATTATTGGGCACCTTATTCTGATACGCATCCACAAGAGCGCAACAGCTAAAGCTCCACTTATCATCAATGGTGTGCCTTCCCTACAAAGAGGGCCATGGTCACACATTCGCCATACATCTTTCCCAGACATGTTTCTTGACCTTCCTTGCGACGTCATCTGCAGCTTGGCACGCTTCAGACTTTTAAGCCACACCCTACAAATTGAAACAGTGACCTGGACACACAACACCTCCCCGGCTTGTTACTTGTGCAATGCTGATGACGCACCAGATGAGCAGCATGTCCTTTTCCACTGCGCCCATCCACACATGGTCTCCCTCCGCAGGACTTATGCGTCTCTGTCTCATCCCATACATTTCCACAATATGTCTACTCTTCTGAGCCAGAACAACAATACGCTCTATTTCTTCCTTCATGCCCTTGTCGCTTTTTATGAGCAGGCTAGCATTCGCACTTTTTGACTGAAGCCTTCAGGGAAGGCCTTTTCTTGTAAGCCCCTTATGATCCTTGTATATAGTCACGCTTTCCTAGGGTAAAGTTTGCAAGGTTTGTGAAAAGGGCCTTCATCTAGAATAAGATTCAAGTCACAAGCCTGATAGGCCTCAGGCTTCAACTATGCTGCCCTCAGAGAGAACAGCTATATAACCCACAGACCTGCTGTGGGTTAAGTGGCCACCCTTTCCCATTATTCCAAACCGGGACTCACATTTAACATTACTAACTGGAAATCCTGGATTTACATAGATGGTAGCTGCCATGTCCAAGTTGGAGCCTTCTTGAGGAAGGCAAGACAATTGTTGGGGCAGGTATCTACCACCCCAGCCCGGGCAACTCTACTAGAGTAAAGTTAGTGACTTGTTTAAACCAAATGGTCCCTTTACAGCCAACACCATACTAGTAGGGAGAGTATAACTGTCAGCTATAGCTGCTAAAATTACGCACAATCATGTTCATATTGCCACTGACAGCCTTACCTCACTCCATCAAATTAGGAACCAATTGTTGTACCCAAAGAAGCACCGTCATAACGTCCAAGGAATAGTAATCGAATTTCTTTAGAATACTGTCCGTAACCCTCAATCCCACATCTTCCTTTATAAAGTGAAATCTCATGCCAGAATCAAAATGAATATACAGACGCCCTAGCAAAATGCCAAGCCTGTTACGGAAACCTCCCAGCTGAAACAACCATCCGGACTGCAGGCCCTGGTGGCAATCCCTTCTTTGATATTACCTGGTTAGCTGTTCAACAAGTTGAGGAAAACAATCAGTTAGGATCTGGCACTGAAGCTCTCCAACACGGCACCAGATTGACTTACCTTCCAAATCTACAAGCCGCACTTAAATCCCACATGCGCTTCATCCATAAACTGGGTTGTGCCGACTCAAAAACAGGGTACTACTCTTGTTACCAGAGTCTGCCTCCACACGTACACGAAGGCATAAGCAATGCTTTTTGGAGCATGCCCACGCTCTCTTACAAAAATGAAACACATTATCTCCTTCTTCCCCACAGGCATCCTTCTTTAGCAGAAACACGCTGCCCGCTTTAAAATGTCCACTGGCCTTCAGTATTGACTCTGTCAGCCAGCTGATAGTGCCCTCCATATTTTCTCAGGGTGTCGACATACAATCATCTCGGGTATGATCATTGAACGCCGTAATGTTGCCTGCAGGCTCATCATGAAAGCCACCGGCAAAGGCTCTCTGGCAGGATATTTCGTCCATTTGGATGCCCGAAGTACTCACATGTTAGTAAGAAGGAAACACACCTCGTTAAGTACTGTGAAGATACACGGCCTGGCAGTTATACATCTTGCTAAGTAGATCTCTAATAACACCAAGTGGAGGCTCTCCAGCAGAAAACATCGCAAGATGCTCTGCAAGCGCTTAAAAGCTAGAAAAGATGTCCTTCACACCATCCTTCTTGTTCGACAAGAAGTTGTGGGGGGCTCTATCTATATCTCTCCTACTTAAATTGTCTTAAAGAACTCGGTCTTGATACACAAAAAGCCCATGAGACTGCTCTTAAATTACATGCTCACCCTGTGCTTTATGCACATGTAGTGAGGTGAGTTTGTGACAACCTCACTACAGCTACGCACTCTTTAAAAAACCAGGTCACCAGGTCACCAGGTCACACGTTGTGAAGCGCACCACTCCCAACTGGTCTGTGTTGCGTGAGTGTGGCCAAGGGCCCTTGCAATCATTGCAATAGAATGATTCTATTGGTTCCGAGCGGCTGTGGGATTTTAAAATGCTCTGCTATGCAGTAACAGTGGCACCCTTGCCAAAGTTCTCAAGGCTGATGTTGCGATGAGCACCGTCAACAACAAGTGCTGGAGTGCTGAGTTCTTGGATGCCTTACATGGTCTGGAAAGGAGCGGTGATTTCCAACATCGCGTGAGAACAATACAAACGATCCCACAGTCAGAATTTGTTGCTGATGTGAGAGAGAGGTTGAGGAGTATCTGGAGCCAGGCAAACCAGCTAGGCAACGAAGATCAGACGGACAAGGCTGCAAAATATAATTGGGTTGCTTTGCCTCTTAGGTCGGTGACTGTTGATGGACGGCCTTTTCCTGTACCTAGGTATCTGCATCTGGATTTGGGCAGGCAAACACAGTGTAACGTGGCACATTTCAGGTTACATTCCCATACGCTGCGTGTCGAGACAAGAAGCTGGGAATATCATGATGGTACTTGTGATAAGTGTGGCTTGGAGGCAATTCAAGATGGAAAACACGCTATTTTCCTGTGTCCTTGCATGCAAATGTGTTCTTTGAGGCTTCAATTTGCAGACTTGTTGACGATTTACCACACAAAATTACCGTCTATCAGACTGGAGCTTTTTATTTCTCCCGAGCTTGTTCTGAGGATGTATTCAATTTTTCCAAGCAATTTTCCAAGCAATTTTCCAAGCAATTTCCAAGCAATTTTCCAAGCAATGTACGGGGCCCTCCCCATGTGTTGCCTAGGTACCTAGAGCTGGAACTAAGTAGGCATGTGCTTCGGAACATTGCTCGTTTTCGTTTGAGAGCTCATACCCTAAGAGTTGGCACCGATTGTTGGCAAAGCCACAATAGGATCTGTGACAAATGTGACTTTCAGGTGTCCAGGACGAAAAGCATGTCCTTTTTTTGTGCCCTTGCTTGGAAATGTGCTGTTTTAGAAGGAGATTCGAAGAACAATTTGCTGATTTTGCTGGCAGGACATACCGTATGTCAATGTGACATTGGAGATACAGGCGCTTTTTATTTTGAAAACATTGGAGCTGAGGATGTGAAATTGTTTCTCTTGAAGCCTTCTGCTGAGCAGACATACAAATCATTCCTTTTTCTCTCTGAAACTATGGATATTTTTTGTCGGGCTGGCAGTGTCCAGCAAGCCCATCAGTCAACCCCATCTGGCTGAAGGTCTAAACCCATTGTAACTTGACTTATTCAATGTTTCCCAGAAACAAACATATGATTCCTATCGTTTTATCTCAGAGCTTATGGATATTTTCTGTATGGCTGGTGTTCACCAGCAACCTGAACAGTCAAACTGCCTGGCTGGTCAAAAGGTCAAATCTTTAAACTGCAATCTTTTAAAATCAGTTGCTCTCAAGGTTTAGGACTGGAGCAGGGGGCGGCTTGCCACCCTCCAGATCCTCACTAGTTCTTCTCTTCCCTGGTGGAGGAGACTCACGACTCTTTGGGCCGATGTGATTCCTAAATTGATGTAGGGAGTGATTACATTTCCTACGCAGTTTTTCTTTTCTTGTCTTTTCTAACACTTCTTTTGTTCTTGCATCTTGTGTCGGTTTTGTTCGCAAGCCTGATAGGTTTCAGCTCAGGTGCCCTCATAACAGGTAAACGTACGCACCCCCCCCTAAGACCTGAAGGGAGATCCCTTCATGCATGCCATGAGGTATCCGTGTAGTCTTGCAAAATTTCTTTTTACCTATTTTTGCTGCTGTGCTACTGGTTTGCATAAATTACAATCCATCGTCACGCTGATAGACTGCTGCACATCAAACTCGTGCATGTTGCCTCACAGCATGACCAGGACTGCACAAATCTGGCATTGCACTTATATGGTGTGACACTTAAATAAAAAAGAAGGCAGGGTCTGGGGGAAATGCCAAGTTTCAAAGAGCAAGGTAAATTTATGACATTCAGACGCAAGGCGCCATTCTTGTATGCAAAGCACTCAGCTAGTCTCCATGCACAAAATCGTTCACATCCAGTACATGGTGATGAGAATGCACAGCACCCTCATGATATGAGGCTCTCTCTCAAATACCTCAACATCATACCTCTCTTTACATACGTGAAGTGCGACATGGAGTGCCCTCACGTCTCTGCGCAAGATTGTTTAACTGACTAGTATTGTTTAATCGACAAAGCATTGGCATTTTGTGCATGGGCACTCACAGGCACTCACACTCAAGCCTTTTCTTCAACCCTGCAGGGCTACCCATTCTTTGTTAGCTTTGCAGCTGGTTTCAAGATTATTCACAGCGCCACACAATGTTCTCCATGCTTTCTTAAAATGTACAATTCACGCCAGACTTTTTGTCCCTCTACACAGCTGAGACTGCCAGGCAACAGCCCCTCCAGTGAGGCTCAGAAGCGCACAAGCAGCAAGCAGTTTCCAATCCTCGCACCTCCAGTGCACAGACATGGCCCTTTAGGCAAATGTTAATCAATATCAAGTGCCCACAAAGCAATAAGCATGCAGGCAGCGAAGTGCCTCATGACAAGGCTACTTAGCAGTCAGCTTTCTTAGGGAGACCCACTTTCTGTTCAGATAAGGAACCCCTCACATGCACATGCTGCTTATCAGTAAATACGCCAAAGCGCACACACTCTCATGCCACAGTTGCCAGCTGTTGCAAGCAGCCTTTGAAATTTCCCTGGGTAGTGATGCAGATAACAAAAGATAATCGAATCAACTGCATTCACCCACAAAGCAGAAAAAGTTGAGTCAGGTGGACACCAATCATCTAGAAAATATCATCTTGCACTATTTCCACAACTGTCAGCCAAGCCATTGCCAATTCTGGCTCTTGGAAACTGTGACTTAGGGACAGGAAGTGCCAGGCTCCACCTTGCACAATACGACAATGCACACCATGTTAAAATTCTTTTATTAAGTGAAATAGCCTGGTCCTATTGCCTTGGATTTGAGGATTTAAGTGTCGTCGAGCCGCCAACCCACCTTGGTCTGTACTGCTGCTTCTATGATTATACTTCATGAAGCACAGTGCCAGCATGCATCCTCAAGTCTGTCAGACACTTGTGAGGCTTGCATGACAACTCAGCAGAGCAAGTGGGAGCGCTTCATCTGCTTGGCATCTTTGATGCAGAGAAGGTCCACACCTGCTGCACATTGGCAGCGTGCATGGAGGTCACCATCTACATGCACTCTTTGCTCCCTGCTCCAGGATGTGTACAAGCTGACTGAGCACTGGTTGTGGCTTTGTGTCGTGCGTACAAGCGCTGGTACCTCCAATCCACCAGGAAGCTCACCTGCGCGTGCGTACATGAGTGGCAATGTACAGCAGACATGCAATGACCCTAGGGCATCCACCAGGAAGCTCACCTCTGTGTACTTGTGGGTATTTCATCCGCTTGTGTAGGAGCCTTGCGCTATGCCAACTGAGCTAGGCTGGCACCAGATGTGTCAACCCGAACTTTACGTACATGTGTGTGTTTCAAACAAGCGTGCATTCAAGTCAATTGCCTTGAGGCCAAAGGCCTTCACTTGGGCGCTCAACTTGTCTAGCAAAAGCTTGCCACCCATCTCCTTCTAGACGCATTTCAGGTCGCATTCTGGATGCGGGTGCAATGAGGCTATGGATCATGAGTTGCATTGTATGCATCAAGGATGTAAACAGCGCCGGTTTGGGAGGTCCCCACCGGTAAAATTCGTGTAATTCGCATTTTTTACATATAGATCTTCGAATTGACCTGGCGAAAACAGAAGCAGGGCCAGGGGGATCTGGGGAAGCCCAACTATCCCCCAACTTCCATCTGACTGACATGTATGGCCATTAAACACAAAATGTCTCCATCTAAGGGCCCTGGGTGGTGCTCTCAGAGGAGGAGGAGGAGGAGGAGGAGGGGGGTAGGTCAAGCAGCTGCAGTGGGGGGGACTTCAGTGATGAGGATTACAGAGGAAGTGCTAGAACTGCATTAAATGATGTGAATTTCTTTTGATTCATGCAAAAACACAGCGACACTGAATAGGAGAGCGTCCCTGAGCAAGGCTGTAGCTGCCAGTACTCTTGAATTTCACAGTATTTAAAAAGGCAAAACGTCCACAGCGCGAGTTTAAGGCATCCCCAGTGAAAAAATACGATTGCGCTGTTTACATCCTTGGTATGCATCAAACATAACCTTTTATCTTTTCTCTGCTACCTTCCAGGCTATTGCCTTGCCAACCAAAAAGCTTGGCCTGACCAGGTCAAGGGATAAGACAGACGAGATTGAAACAACATCTGTGTTGACTTCCAAGACTGCCGGCAAGCAGACTCTATGCTGACTAGCAAAAATAATGCATTTTATTATTTCTTTTATTATTTCTATCTCATGCAAGGCGCAGGCGAAGATCTTGCACCTGCCACTGGTACATCTCAGCGCGCACATGGGGGACCCTCATCATGGTGCAGGCTTAAACGCCCAGCTGCTCTGATCAAGCAATTCCAGACGAAGGCTGCAGGACAATGCGTAAGGGTGGCTCACACTCACCAGTAGGCAGGCGCCATTCATGGCCAGTGATTGAAGCAGAGGACATGGATAGCCACACCTGTGGAGCAACATTCAGCAAGGTGCAGGTGTGGTATGCCTTGGCGCTTAGGTGCAGGTGTGGCATGCCTTGGCACAAAAATGACAGAAACAACCCTAACATGATTTCCCGGCCTCTCTTTGGCAAGTAAAGGTTGCAAGTAAATGCTGGGACTACTGCCAGCCTTGAGCTTGCTCAGGTCAGGGAACAGCTTGTGCGCTGGAAAATTAGTTAAGGGGGCTGACTGAGGCTCCGAATGGGTACCTTACTTACATGCTCCTGCACAGGGTCTCCACGGCTGGCAGTCAAATCTTAAATAATCAATAGATAGAGCTTTGCTGACCAGCTTTCAGGAAGCATACTTCTTTGAAGCTGGCCACACACATGCCCCATCTGCTGCCGCATGGACCCTCTGCTGCCCCATGGACCCTCTGCTGCCGCATGGACCCTAGCTTTCACAGCCATACTACATACCTCATGTACATGTTTGCGTATCCGACCACGAGGGCAGCTCGCAAGGGAATAAGCCAAGAGATGCGGACCTGCCAAGATGATGCAGCAACACATGAAGCCGCTTAGCATTGGAAGCAGACCAGGTGAGGCACTTCAAAGATGATGCCTCACAACGCGATGTCTGGTCCAGAGGATTGATTCATGATGCCTTACAACGAAATGTCTGCTCTAGAGCAAGTCCAGGGAAACTGGAGTGAGCTTGCTCTTTTAAGACGCTCATACAGCCTGTGGATCAACAAACTGGATGAGATTGCGCTATTCAGTCGTGCATGGCCGACTCACGTCCTGCCGTTGACAGCTTATCCCCTGGTTTAAAAAATGTTTGCACAGGCTGGAGTGGCACCCTGAAGACTTCCCAAGCCCAGACGTATGTGAACACAACCAAAAGCACAGCTGACAAAGCAGCTACTTTTGAGGGACACGCACACCCTCCCCTCTGCCCCTCTCACCATCTCCAGGCTGCTCGCAAACAGCACCTCTAGGATGACTTCCGTCCTGAAGCGGAGCACAATGAATGCTGAGGGGCGAACAGGGAAGGGGCCGCTCACTTGGCCGTACAAGAAGGCGAGGCGCCCAACGTGCAAAATGACAGACATGACCTGTCAGGAATCCGTATGACAAACATTGTTTTGTTTGTCTTTGGGTGGGGAAGGTCTGGAGCGTGCAAAGCTTGGAATACAAACGGTTGTGCAACCTGTGGGCTTCAGACACGAGGAACATCCCACAACTCGCTCCTGACATGACATGGGACCCATGCAGAGTGCTCCCACAGGGGTGGCTTTTGTACACTGCAGTCAGTCTTGCCCAGAGCCCTGCTTTAGGCCATCCTGGTCAAACCCTCGCGCATGACGCAGGTACGTGCTCAAAGAAGAGCCACCTGGCTCAGCGTTTACTTCCGCCCTGCGTCTGCGCATCAATCTCCTAACGCCAGTGTCGGCGGCCCCTGGGCTTTTTGAGTGACCTTCCGGTACCATCAGTTTGATGTCAACAAGTGACCTTCCGGTATCAGTGACTTTCCGGTATCAGTGACCTTCTGGTACCATCAGTTTGATGTCAACAAGTTCAATGCCACCAGCCTTGGAGGCTGGCTATCACCGGCTCCAAGGCTGCCTAGAGGGTGGAGGTTGCAGCACCTGTTGGAGTAACCCGAGGCACCCTTGTGTCTTGGGCCCCTGGCATACGGCTCACCTCTGCATACTGGGGGGACTTGTGCACCCAGAGTGCACCAGCAAGGTAGGTGGCGAGCAAGAGGCTGACAGTGGGAGCATCCGTCCTTATGTGGCCCGCAAGCGCTGACCTCAGCAGCAGGATTGTCAGGTGGGCGACAGAGATGACGTAGTATGCCTTGGTCAGTGTGACTCCCTGCGCACATGAAAGCATGGTATGCCTCGGCTTGCGTGCATGCCTTAATATGAGCATGACTCCCTCCGCAAACAAGAGCACAGCGGCCCTTTTGGTGCTTTTGGTGGGGGTGCGCAAGGCTCCATCCCCTGCAACACTTCCCTTACTACAAGCCCATCAGCCCACCAACCACAAGCACCTGGTTCAGGCACTTGCTGCGCAGTTGCTTCTTTGAGCACCACCACCGCACGCCAGGCATGAAGCTGCCAAGCAGGGAGCCTCAGGCATGCTGTACAGCACAGCCCCTCCTGAACTGCAGCCGAGAGCATGGCTGGCGGCTTTCGGAAGATGCCGCTGCACAAAAGACCCTGTGGAAGACAGGTGCTGCCCAGGTACGCACAACTGCAATGGTCCTGGGTTGCATGCTGGCGCGACCATCTCAGTGCAGAGCAGAGGGTGGGGGCACTTAGCTGCAGGACGGACGCCGAGCCCAGCAGGAAGGGCGTTCAGCCACACTCACCTGCGCGGTCACCCAGGCCCTGTAGTCCTGCATCCCAGCGGTAGCCCAAGCACGGGCCAGCCCCTCCTTGCTGCTCTTCAGGCCATGTGCCAGCAGAGCCGCTGCACTTTGGACCTTGCGGCCCTGCACCCTGGCAGCGAGCACTAGGAGCAGCACAGCGCCCCTGCCTGCCTGCTTGCCGTGCTCCTTCAGAGTTCCTCCAGCTTGGATCTCGGTGCTTGCCACTGAAGGTGCAGAGCTGCTGCCGCACGCGCCTGCATTGGTGCCTGGTGCACTGCCCGCACGGCTGGGCCCGGCGTCGCCCTGCTTGCTCTCCCATGCCTGGAACTGAGCAAGCACCCTCGTGCTGGTGCTGTGCTTGACAGCCTCTGCCAGGTCTTGCACCGTGAGGCAGGGAGGGTCTGATGGGCCCTTGGCGTTGCTGCCCCACTGTGCACAGTCCTGCTGCTGCAGGCTGCGGCCGTCCAGCAGTGCGTGCGACGCGAGGGCTTCAGAGGCAAGGGCCTCAAAGGAGTGGTTCAAGGGAGGGGCCGTGAGTCCGTCCAGGATGAAACCTGTACGCGCAGATGGAGGCATCCTTGACAGGCTTTTGCTCCTGCAATAAGGAGACGAGCGGCTCAGAGGATAAGCGCCTCCAAGCCCCTGTCTGCTCCCCTGCTCACATGCACACGCATGCGTGCACATGCGCACAAAAGCGTACACACACACAATTGTACACACACACACACACTGATCTCATGCTGCGAGCACTGCCCCACATTTTTCAGGCTATCACTGCCGGGCACCACCCTCTGGACGTGTGTGATGCCGCTGCCCAGCGCAGCAACAGCACATGTCCTGTGCCCTCCTGCACGCACCTGCCAACCCAAACAGCCCACACTGCATGCTGTGCAGGAAAAGCCCCGTGCCGAGTTCGGCCTGGAGCTGCAGGTGGCTGGCTGTGGCGGCCTCGTCTGAAGGTGAAATGCAGGTGCTCTCCAGGAGATGGGCCCATTGCAGCATGTCATCCAGGAAGTCTGCCGCCTCGCGCTCTGGCATAACCTGGGACGAGCAGGGCCGGGGTCACAACATGATTCCAGCCATGACACCACTGATTCCAGCCCTCTAACAAGGCAGGATATGTGCCTAGCGGTGTCTGTGCTTGGCTTTTGCGCGCTACCTGGTCCCGAGCCTGCTTTTGTCTTGAACAGGTCTTGCGTGCTCTCTGGCCCAATGCCTGCGTAGGTGCTGCATGCTCTCTGGTCCTATGCCTGCGTAGGTGCTGCGTGCTCTCTGGCGCCATGCCTGCGTAGGTGCTGTGTGCTCTCTGGCCCTATGCCTGGGTAGGTGCTGCATGCTTTCTGGCCCCATGCCTGCGTAGGTGCTGCGTGCTCCCTGGCGCCATGCCTGCGTAGGTGCTGTGTGCTCTCTGGTCCTATGCCTGCGTAGGTGCTGCGTGCTCTCTGGCGCCATGCCTGCGTAGGTGCTGCGTGCTCTCTGGCCCTATGCCTGGGTAGGTGCTGTGTGCTCTGGCCCCATGCCTACGTAGGTGCAACGTGCTCTCTGGCCCCATGCCTGCATGTGTCTACAGCCATCAGATGCAGCTCAGGGCCCTTGCAGCTGTTTCGGACAAAAGACGTAAGCCAAGGGCATAGGATACGCGGCACTATTTTTTTGATGCAAGAAATCCAAGGGCGTGGGAACATCCAGTGCTTCTTTAGATACTAGATATTCACCAAGATTTTCGATACAAGCTATCAAGGGCGTAGGGACATGCAACGCTGTCCAGACATAAGACAAACACAGAGGGCTCAGGACATGCAGTGCTGTTTTGGATACAAGGGCGCAAAAACATGTGGTGGGATACAAGATGTACGCCAAGGGCGTTGGGCATGCAGCGCTTGTCATTAACCCCAGAGGCATCCTTATGAAGGAGATCTGTAAAAAGCAGGTCTGCTCGGTGACACAGTTCATTACCAATCTCCCAAAGGGGCACGAGCGGTGTCATGCCTGAGCAGGCCTGTTTGCTTGGCCCGTCTTGCAACCCTGAGGGCGAGGCTCACCTGCTCCCAAGCGATGAGCTCAGCAGCAACAGCGGCTCTGGAGGCAGGGACTAGCAGCACGAGCGAGCTGCAGACAAGCTTGTTCCCTGCCCAGAGCTCCAGGACCGCAGTGGCGCTGCTGGTGATGGTGGCGACCACGTTGGCGGGCAGCATGATGCTGAGCTGCATAGGACACAGAGGGAGGGATGCATTGGACACAGGGAGGGGTGCTGAGCTGCGTAGGACACAGAGGGAGGGATGCATAGGACACAGGGAGGGATGCGTAGGACACAGAGGGAGGGATGCATTGGACACAGGGAGGGATGCTGAGCTGCATAGGACACAGGGAGGGATGCGGGCATGCTGGGGTGTGAGCAACGGGTCCGTGGCCAGAGCACACATGTCCATTCCACAGGTTGAAAAGTGGTCCAGAGCCCACCTCCAAAGGGGCACAGGCCCAAGTCAGGGCACGTCACAGGCAGGCAGAGCTAGGGAAGGCAGGCAGAGCTAGGGAAAAAGACAGCTTCAAGAGCAACAAGGGTAGAGCCCCCAGCCCCACAACTCAGGCTTGCAGCACTCGGGACTGTTGAACCTGATCGGTCACACATCTGTGCAATCTCCTGAACAGGAAGCCCCGCCTTCCGCCCCCACCTCCACGCGCGTCCCCTCCACGCTGCTGATCTCCACAGGGTAGAAGGCGCCATGCACTGCAGCCAGTAGGCTCAGCCTGGCGTCCTCATCCCCCAGCTCCTCTGGGTTATCGTCATGGCAGCGCCAGCCGTGCACCGCACCCATGTGAGCTGGCGCAGTGATGTCCACCATCAGAGGAACGCGCGCGGCGGGTGTCGGCAGCGCGAGGTGAGAGAGACCAGGATCCTGCTCCACAGTGCTGATGTCTGCAGCCTTGGAGACTATGATGGAGACAGGGCAGCCAGCGACCATGGTGCATTGCGCAGCAGCCGAGCCGCCATATGCCTGTGCGCAGAAGGGAAGTTCGCTTTTGGTGAGAGGCAGGGCCTCTGACGGACTTGGACTACCTGCACGCGCTTTTGCTCATTCATGCACTCACAAATGTGCACACCCATGCACGCGACAGCAGGCAAGGTTGTCATGCCCCACTTTGCACGACCTGCTCCCACTTGGTTTCTTGCTCTTAATGCAATGGCCATGTAAGGGAACGAGAGAATAACCTTGCAGCAAGCAGGCGTGTGCAAAGCACGACGAGGCGCTTCTTCTGAGCATTGCAGTGCCCCTTGAGGACTGACATATGTGCAAGTCGCACAACCCACCTGCTGTACAGACAGGGGTGTATCCACGTCATTCCCTCCAAACCCAATGCCAAACTCTTGTGCCCATTCATGAACAGCTTCAGCAATGAGCCCGTTTGCTTTCTCATGGTCTGTGCTCTGCTGCTGCCCCTCCACTGCAGCATTGCACATGTCGAAGCAGATGACCACGCATCCTGCTCTTACAGCCACTCCCGTCACTGATTGTCGACCGAGCCTGGAACCAAATCCATGAAGCAAAGGCAGCCATGATACAGACATCAGGGTCAGCAGAAATTTGCCTGGAAGTAAACAGAACTGGCTTTTGATCTGTGTTAGAACATGCTCAAATGGTTCCCCTCATTTCCAATGCATATGTCACACTCGAGCCAAGTGAATCTTGTGACTATTGTGCGTTGCATAGCTTTTGCACAAGGCCCAACACTGATTAAAATCAGCGTATATGTGTGCTTTAGCAGCCCCTAGATAGCACGGAGTAAACCCTAAACAGCTTTTGGGTCGGTGCCAACAATTTTACTCCAATGTTTGCAAAACAAGGGAACTGCCTGTGAGTCAGTATTGGTCCACTCTTCCCACTGGCGCATGCAATGAATAGCAGCAATGCACAAGGATCACCCTGGAATGCTGCTAGAAACATTCCTACCTTGCATTAATCGTGTTGGCCAAGCAATGCATTGAACCTTCAGGCAAAGATTCTGGTGAGATGTCCCCTCGCAGCACGACTGCTACCTGTTGATGCAATCAAGGCAACGACAATTAGCCCCAGCAGGCTTTCCTAGGACACATCAGCTGAGCTGTTCACAGATTAAACGGAGGTGGAACCAGCAGTAGAAGGAACAAGTAAGACAAGAGTGACAAGCTTCATTGCAATTTCCATAACAGCAAGAACATGGATGCCAGATGCGTCTGATGCAAGATATTCATGGTACTGTACTGCTCCCATGTCATCGCGAGACTCACTTTACACGAGGTCTCCAAATAACAACTCCATGTATTTCCCCGTGAGTCTTAGATGTCTGCGAGCC
>LFIK01001673.1_pt1 | contig 17762 bp, 25 predicted proteins | sample 643401 | NCBI WGS metagenome assembly LFIK01 (sample SAMN03777447, study PRJNA286221) | soda lake metagenome | biome: soda lake; feature: Kulunda steppe; material: water; isolation source: sample T5-Br brine of Lake Tanatar-5 | place: Russia: Kulunda steppe | collected 2010-07
CAGGGTGGAATGTACACAGGGTGGAATGTACACAGGGTGGAATGTACACAGGGTGGAATGTACACAGGGTGGAATGTACACAGGGTGGAATGTACACAGGGTGGAATGTACACAGGGTGGGATGTACACAGGGTGGGATGTACACAGGGTGGAACGTGCACAGGGTGGAACGTACACAGGGTGGAATGTACACAGGGTGGAATGTCCTCTGCTTGAGGTTTCACTACATTGCAACCCAATTACCTTACAGGCCGATGCATGACCAGAGGTGGACACTGGTCCATACCGCTCCTCAGATTCAAGAAATGAAGACTGAGACCCATTCACCGTTGCAGCTGGCGTCTAACAGCGTCTCCTCAGAACACTGTTTGCAATGCAGAATAGAGACGCCTCTAAAGTAGTCAATGGACCAAAGGTATACCACAAACGTAGCATAGCTCTTTACCTTGGTGAAGACAATGCCAAAGGGCACCTTATTGGTGAACAGCCACTTGGCGTATCGCAGGTCTGTCTTTTGGGGGCTGATACTACAGTCTACGAGCAAGTACACCATGGCTAAGCTTGGCCTGCAATTCGGATGACACAAGAGCGCAGAGAATGTCAGGCAGAAAAGAGCGTGGGCGCGTGAAAATCAGAGATGCATGTCTGCAATTGCGCCCAATCCTAAGACATAATGACCACGGTTTTGCCTGTCAATGGCATGTTGCTGAGCACTTGAAGGTCAATGAATGCAAGCAGTGTCTTTGGCATTGCAGTGGGCATGCTTCAAGTGGAGCACTTTCGGCAGTTCTCACCTCTCCAGAAAATAGGCACGCGTGAACTTGTCAAACATGGTCCGAGTCAGAGTATTCCGCTTGGCATAGCTGCATGCATGCATGGATGCATTCGATCATACTGATGCATGTGCGCATCTGTTGGATTTAAAAGGCAGTCAGCCACAGCTTCAAGGATAAATATAGGTGCCAATGTACCTGATTCACACGAAACTGCAGGGTGGTTGAGGTGGCTACACCCATATAAATATGTTGAATTCTTCAGGGATCCAAAGCCAAATTACCTTTATGGCTGCAAATGCTGCTATGGATGCAAAGCCTGTCCAGGTGGGCACTCACCCAAATCCTGGCAAGTCCACCAAGTACCATGAGTCATTGATGAGGAAATGGTTGATGCACTGTGTCTTGCCTGCAAGGCAATGACGTGAGGCATAGCACATGGATTGCTGTACGTGGTTTCCTGAAGCAACAGGGGCTCATAGAAGGTGGTATGGCTTGTATGCACAAGGCTATTCTTGCAGGCTCTTGAAGGCCGTGCACAGGAAGCTTGCATAGCCGTGCTTGGGGCCGGCCCGCCACAGTCAAGATCAAATGCTGGCACTTGTGTGTCTGGCTTGCATCAGGGGTGTGGAATGCCCACGGCAACCAAGCTGTTAGCAGACTGCCGCTGAGGCACCCCTCATCCCTGGTGCCCCTTCAAGCACCCTTCATCCCTGGTGCCCCTTCAAGCACGCAGGAGAGCTTTCTGCTCCTTTTTTTACAATTCAACTGCACCGCCGCGCTCCCAAACATTGGCGTGGCTCAATGGCCATTTCAGGCCTGAAGGCTCAGATGAGATCCTTGTTCTCCTCCTCACAACCCTGTAAGCATGCTTGAGTGCAGTATGGCGCTGAGCACACAGCATGCAGCAGTTGCCTGTGCAGCAGCCCACCTGGCTCCTTGGACACCTTAGCCAGGCGCCTGCTACCCGTGAGCATGTTGATGAGGGAGGACTTGCCGACATTGGACCTCCCAATGACGGCAAACTCAGGGTGTTGGGGGGCCACGGGGCAAGCAGTGTGGTCCACGCAGCTGCTGATGTACTCCGCCATCCGCACCCTGTGTGTGGATGGGGAGCATGGCGTTGCGGGCACATGAGCAGACACATCAAGCACGTTCATGTAGGCGCATGTGCAACAAAGGCTCGCATCGACGCTGGGATGGTGCGACCAGCCATGCGCGTTGTTGAGGTGCCCATGTGCATTGTTCAGGTGCAGAAGATCAATCGCTGGCCCTGAGCGTTCGAGCGGCATGCCCCCACAACCGCAACTTGGCTGGCAGCGCTTCAGGCCACCAACTTGAACAAGAGACCAGATCATGCATAACGTCTTGAGGAATCACCTCGTATAGGTGGCCTGTGCGATGGAGCCATCAGAGCATATGCTGGTGAAAACCTTAGGCAGCAGTGCGTTCTGCAGCATGGTGGCTAAGGACCGGCTGACGCTGTTACTACCACCTCCACTGTCATCCGTGTCATCGTCCTCTTCCTCGCTGTAACCATCTCCATCGCTTCCTGCGTCTTCATCTGAATCCCTGCTGCTACTTGACTCCGCTTGTGCACTGTGCGCTGGCTCAGCATGGAGCACCGAGGGCAGTTGGCCTTGCTCACTATCCCCATCCCCTAGCTCATCCTTTGCCGATCTCTGAGGCTGGGGTGAGGGAGAGAGGCTGCAAGCCAGTGGGGCAAGCAACGGCTTGCGAGGCACGCCATGGGCTACAGGAGGCTGCACCACGCAAGCTGTCTTGTTGCTGCTGGGGGTAACTGCACGCAGAGGCCATGATGCGGCCTTACTGTGCTGCAAAAGTGGGAATGGGTTAAAGAGAGAAAACATCTCATACTATGCTTTGGTGGGTAGGGCTTTGAATAAATATCATTTGTTGGAGATAGTCATCATTCGTATGAAGAAAAACGAAAGTGTTTTGTAATGAGCGTGAGCTGAGGGCAACCAGGCCCTCCGGCATGAGAGCGCGCGAGAATATGGCCCCTCGTGTTCGGGACGATACTGATGGAGCATTAGACGAGCGCCCGAACAAGAGGCCCAGGCAAACCACGCAGGCCAACGCTGGGCTGGCATTGAGGGACATGAACACACAGGTTGGTGATCCTCCGCGGTCCTCCTCCAGTGGCCAGGGCTCTCCGCAAATATGCATGTAATGCTTCCTTGATTGCGTGGGCACCAAAGCTAGTATGATCCAGGGTGATGAGTTGGGTCTTCAAGCACAGCGCGCAGCGCGCAGCTGTCGCCATCCTTCAGCAGATTTCCTGTGGGATGGTGGGCACCTTTCAGGCTTTTGAGCAGAGTGGTTTTGGCATGTTGAACGATGGAAAACACTTACATACGGCCATACGCGCACTCGAGCGCGTTCATGCAAGGAATACGCGCATCTTGCACTAATGGCGCTGCTGAATAAAACTTTCCGGAAACAGCACCTCAGATTCACTTGGCATGGCCCTGTGGCTCTCAAGGTATGGGTTGCCCTTGCCTTTGCTCTCCCACATCAACCACGCCAACGCAATTGCATGCTCATCCTTGAATGCCCTGCATTGCCAAGCCCCTCCCTGCTGATGATCCACAGACCTCTCGCACGCGCATCCGCTGCATGCTTTTGTGCAGGGTGGGGGATTGCCCTTGCAGGTCCCCTCCCTCGGCCCAGCCCAACCAAGCAATGCTGGGATGCAGAGGGTGCAGACGCAGCCTCTGCAGACGCATGGAGGTACTCCTCCGGAGCGCCTGCCCTTGCGAAGGGAAGGCCTGGCAGGCCAGCTGAAGAAGATCCGCCTGGAGGACTTCATGTGCCACCAGTGCTTTGAGATGGAGTTTGGGTGAGTGTGCCAGGGTAGCCCCAGTGGGGTGAAGGCAGGAGCTTGGGTGAATGCGCAAGAGTTCAAGAAGGCCGAGGTTTAGGGCAGATGGGAGGATGATTTGGCTGAGTGCGTACAGCCGCGAGGCCTGGTTTAGGGGCAGAGCTTGGTTGTGCAGAGGGCCCATTGAAAGGCGCGTCTCGGCTGTGCCCTTATGATTATGTGCAGGTGCCGCCCCACACGTCCCCATGCTCACTCTGAATGGGCCTGCTCAGCTCCGTGCAGCGGCGTCGTCATCCTGCCTCCAGGCACGACATAGCCACTAGCTGACCACTGCCACACTGCATGCATGCCTGCAGGCCACACATCACGCTGGTATCAGGAACAAATGGCAGCGGGAAGAGTGCGGTGATGCAGGCAAGTTGTGCTCGGCAGGGGATGGGCAGGAAAGCGTGTGTTGTGTCTTGATGCCATTTGGGAACCAACCAAATGTTTTGTACTGCGACCTGCTCAGGACATGTGTCAGAACCAATTTGCCAAAGTGTGCATGTGGTGAAGCAGGATAGCGTGCCTACCCTGTCATGCCATACATGCGCACTATGTGGTGGCTCACTTGAGGAGCGAGGGTTCTCGCCCAACCCAGCCTCTTGCCTCGGTCTCGCTGGAGGCCAAGCGCGCACACCACTGGCCTGTGGCTGAGGTCCTCATGGCTTGTGACCCAAACACGGCGCTTGAATTGGCATCTCAACGACCGCTGGCAGTCACTTGCGCGCACTGCTGCAGGCCCTGCAAGTCTGCTTGGGTGTGTCAGCGCGCGGGACAGGCCGGAGCCAAAGCCTGTCCGGCTTCATCCGCTCAGGGGCCAGCGAGGCGCGCATCATGGTGAGCGCGCTCCGCCGTAGGGCCATGCACAACTGCCTCAAGCTGCCGTAGGGCCATGCACAACTGCCTCACACTGGCGCAGCCATGTGCACATGCCTCACGCTGCCGCAGGGCCATGCGCATGTGCCTCACGCTGCCGCAGAGCCATGCGCAACTGCCTCACGCTGGCGCAGCCATGTGCACATGCCTCACGCTGCCGCAGGGCCATGCACATGTGCCTCACGCTGCCGCAGGGCCATGCACAAATGCCTCACGCTGCATGCATCACTCAGCGCCGCTCGCTGCACACACAATGGAATGAGTGCGCGCTGCTGTGATGACACACGAGTGCCTCTCACTGCGCACACTGCGGAGTGTCTCGTGCTGCACACCAGTCTTAGAGAGGGGGCATCACCGCAACCTTGATCAAGTACCATTCACGTGGTGTGTGCGCTTTTCTGTGCCTCACACTGCACTCGCATCTTTGTGCACCTTGGTGCGCCTTTGAACGCCCTAGGCAGCACGAAGCCGCTTCGTCTGCTCACATGCTCAAGTCAGTACCTGGCAGATCGAGTTGGGACCGGAGGCTTGTTTACACCAAGTTAATTGAGTGCTCAGTAAGCCTTGTGTTTTCATACAGGTGTGTACGTGTTTTGTTCGCGCAGGTTACTCTTTGGAATGTTGGGCCTAATGCGTTTCAACCTGAGAAGTGAGTGCGCATTTCAGGCATGAAACATCGGCCTGCTGGCTCGCCACTTCATTGCAATTTGTTTAACCCTCGAAACATGCCCACATTACTGGGGGTTGTGATGTGCTTCCATTGAAGGCAGTGCTCATCCTTATCAAGCACATGTCAGTCTTTCACTGTGCCTTTTCCTGCCAAATGGTCCAAAATGGTGCCGGACTGGCCAACAGCCTATGAATGGCTTTCTGTCTCTCTCATCTCACACCAGCTGCTTGCCGTGCAAGGAGCAAGCTGGCCGTTTGCATTACAAGCAGGACTAAATGTGCATGTGATTGGGTTGTGCTGGGATGGGTTGCTGTCCCTAACCAAGCACAGTATGGCTGAACGATAATGAGTTAGTAAGGGCCTGTGTCTTGCAAAGGTGGGTCGACAGTGCTGCTTGATTTGCCTGCAGCAAGATGCCTGCACGAGTGAGAACTCCTGCTGGTCCCCACCCCACGGAGCAGCAGCAAGGCTGTGTGTGGCCCTGGGCAAAAGGAGAGGATTGTGTGTGGTGCAAGGGCAAGGCTGTGTGTGGCGCTGGGCAGAAGGAGAGGACTGTGTGGTGCAACAGCAAGGCTGTGTGTGGCGCTGGGCAGAAGGAGAGGATTGTGTGTGGTGCAACAGCAAGGCCGTGTGTGGCGCTGGCCTAAAGGAGAGGATTGTGTGTGGTGCAAGGGTAAGGCTGTGTGTGGCGCTGGGCAGAAGGAGAGGATTGTGTGTGGTGCAGCAGCAAGGCCTTGTGTGGCGCTGGCCTAAAGGAGAGGATTGTGTGTGGTGCAACAGCAAGGCCGTGTGTTGCTCTGGCCCTGTGCGTCATGCCGCAGCAAGGCCACGTTTGGCTCAGAGTGGGGGCGAAAAAGGGCCGCTGCCTACAAGGCCTGCCGTCGTGGCGTGCGTGTGCAGATTTGGCGACTTCATCATCGTGGAGCGGCGCATCACCGAGCGGGCAGGCTCGTATGTCCTGAGGAACGCCGCGGGCAAGACAGTGTGCACCAGCAAGGATGTGCAGAAGGATATGCAGGATCACTTTGCCATTGATGCCGCCAACCCGCTCACCATTGTCACACAGGACATGGCAAGGTGCTTCTTGTCAGGTGCGCCGCCGCGGGAGCCGTGCACATAACAGGCAGCATGAGTGGTTGGCCGAGCACACTGCCGCACATATGTGCCGCTGCCCCTCGGGGTGTAACGCGACGGGCTCGTCTGGCCATGTCTGTACAGCAGCGAGCTCGCTGCCGCACAGATGTGGTTCACCATGTGTGTCAGCTGAGCTGGCTGCCGCGCAGACATAGCCACACAAGCCTGTCCCTCAACTCCATGGGGCAGCAACCCAAGTGCATGGACCGGGAACTTGCATACATGCATGCGCACACATGCGCGCACATGCCGCATGCCTGCTTTCATGCTGGCACAATTGCACAAGGGTGCCCCCAAAAGCGTCTGTTAGGGCGCGTTTGTGTGTGTGTGTGTGTGGTGTGTGTGTATGTGTGTGTGCATGCAATTTTATGGTCATCATGAGGCAGAAGCGCTTATGGTGTAAACATTATGCGCACTGGCGACAAGCACAAACATGTTACTGCTGCTCCTAGGGCGCGCAAGCTTGCTGTGCTGATGAGCTTACTGTGCTGATGAGCTTGCTGTGCTGATGAGCTCGCTTTGCTAATGAGCTTACTGTGCTGATGAGTTTGCTGTGCTGATGAGCTTGCTTTGCTGATGAGCTTACTGTGCTGATGAGCTTGCTGTGCTGATGAGCTGCACATTACCAATCCCTATGTGCGGTATTCCCAGGTGCCAAGGATGACAATCGCAAAAAATATGAGATGTACATGCAAGGCACGCTGCTGTACCAGATCCAAGACCTCCTCGCTGCAGCACATACAAGCTTGATGGAGGTGTGTGCTTGTCTTGGTATGCGCACACAAGGCAAGAGTGCACAGTTTTTGTGTCTTACCTGATCTGTCAATGTTTCTGAACATGGTGTTGTTTGCATGATGGTGGTATTTGGGATGTTTTAAGGGCAATAATCAGTTTGTTGTATTATCCCTCCCTGTTGGCGTGTTGCTCACCAACATTGCCATCAATCGACTTATGTCTACAATGCTGATAAGCGTCATAGTTTTTGCTCTTAATTCCGCACATGTTCGACTTTTCTGTATCAAGGGGGTCATCAGGGGGCTGAGGTGTGCCCACACCATCATTTGCTAGGGCTTGGCCATGTTTTGGTATATATGTTGGCCACACCATCATTTGCTAGGGCTTGGCCATGGTATAGCATAGGTCTGTGCTTGAGCCTTGGAAGGCACATACTTGCCCCGCATGCTTGCTTGCAATTGTTCTTGCAGTCCAAGCATTGTGTGGCCAATGTCAAGAAGGAGAAGCTGGAGCTTGAGAGGAAGCTGAAAGACGTCACCAGCAAGATCAAGAAACTTGAAGATCTGGATGTGTGAGTGGGATGTTTACATGGCGTCCAAGGCCTGCTGAGTCAGCTTCACTGTCTCATCTGCATAACTGTCTTTGCTGGCTCGTGGGTTGAATGGCACCAAGTCACAGGCATGTTGCCTGCTTTGCTTCTTTGTCAAATAACACACGAGCCTGCAGAGGCAGTGCTGGCAGAACATTGCTGTGGGGTGATGATTGGATGGTATCAGGAGCAGGTCCAAGAACAACAAGCACACATGCTTTGTGTGAGCACGAGCGCTGACGTTTGCCACATGGAGTGAAGGCCCTGGGCGGCCTTGCAAGGGCGTGCATTCGCAGAATGCCTCACAGCCTTGGCTGCTGCTGCTTGCCTTATTCTGCCTGTTTGCTGCATTCGCGGCTGCCCTGCAAAGGTGTGCGCATGAGAGCCCACCTGCCTTTCTTGACTCTACCCTCACAGCAGAGCCTCTGCCAGAGCTTCTGCTGACCCTGCTGGCCAGCAACAGCTGCCCTGCCTGCCTGGTTGTTCCGCGACTGCCCTCGCAGCCAAGCCGAGCTCCTGCTCCAGATTGAGCAGATCCGCGCGTGGTCGCTGGTCAGCACTGCTGAGCGCGAGATCGCATCATATGAGGACCAGCTGGAGTCCATGCCAGAGGTGCGTGCCTGCAAGGCGCCGAGCATGGGACAAATGCGGATGCCTTCATGCACACCTGTGTGCCCTCTGGGTGTGCGTGCATGCACGAACAAATGTGCGCGTCCGCACCTTGGTGCGCGTGTCAGTGTGCGCGTGATCGTGTGTGCGCTTGCACATTGCAAAGCTGTTTGAATCCTCTTGGGAGTTCTGATGAGCTTGTAAATCCAGTTGGAAGCTTTGACAACCTGCTAAAGCAGGGAGGCTGGGCGCGCTCTCGGAGATTTAAGTGGAGACCAGGGATAGCTGTGGAGTGTTGAGACCCGTTTAGCGCTGAGGTGGCACATGTGTAGGCACTGTCAGCCTCTGAGCACTGGCAGCTCCTATTTTGCTCTCAGCTCTGTCACTGTATGTGCATTTTGTTCTCAGCTCCGTCACTGTATGTGCATTTTGCTCTCAGCTCTGTCACTGTATGCGCATGCGCACATCCTTTGCTGTCTATGATCGGGATCAAAAGCTGGGCACGGGCACAGGTGCTCTTTCTTAGTGCCTCCTTGCCCCCTTGCACACCCTTTCAACATGCGTCAAGCGTTCCTGTTTGTATTGGCTTTAATTGATGCGCGTGCCCTTGCCTCAAACTGTGCAGAAAGTGGAGGCGCTGGAGCAGAGGGCTGAAAGTGCGAGCGCACAGAAGCTTGCAGCTCAAGAGCAAGCAAAAGCAATGGTAGGATGATGCTGTGTAGGCAATGGGGTATTGGTGTTGTGGAGATTGGGGGTTGGTGCAGCAATGGCAAGGCTAGTCGAGGTTCAAGAGCAATTCAAGGTTCCGGTTGGTGAACGAGGCTGCGTGCTAATGTGTTTGGCTGTGCGTCAGATGTGGTGATCCTCACGGGTGCCATGCCCAACCCTGGCAGGTGCTGTGCCCAACTCTGGCAGGTGCCGTGCCCAAATCTGGCTGTATCGCCTGTGCTTTTGGTGGAGGTTGAGAGTTGAAGCTGAGCTCCTTTGAAGGAAGATGGTTAGCTGGTTTGACTTCTTGGCAATGAGAGGCAGGGTGCCCACGCTTCAATCCAATATAAAGCTTGCCTGAGCGCTTCCTTGTCAGTCCACCTCAGTATGTGATGTGAAAACTTGCCTGGACTTCCATCCGCGATTCACGTCAATCTGTGCTTTCTGAAGCTTGCCTGAGCACCTTGTGATTTACGTCTTGGTGCGCTGAGAAGGCTTCAATCTGTGGTCGCTTCCAGCATGCGCATACATCCCAATATGCTCTCTTGCTCAGCAAGGACTTGCAAAGCTCCCTTTGAGCACCTGCAGGAGGAACAGCTAAGCGACGCATTCTTCTTAAGATCCGCTGCACTTGCGCACCCTATCTAAGATCCGCTGCACATGCGCACCCTATCTGGGACCCGCTGCACTTGCGCACCCTATCTAAGACCCGCTGCACATGCGCACCCTATCTAAGACTCGCTGCACTTGTGCACCCTATCTAAGACCCGCTGCACTTGCGCACCCTCCCCTGCACAAGGAGACCATGACTTGCTTGAGCTTGCGTGCCGTGCTCCGTTTGCGCATCCTCTCTTGCAGACAGAGGAGCTGTTCCGCGCCAGCAGTAGGGACGACGCCACGCGCAAGGAATGTGGGGAGAGCAAAAGCCGGCACAGTGCCGCGAAGAAGGAGCGCGTTGAGCTGCAAACAGAAGTGGCCGGCCTCAAACAGGGCCTGGAAGACAACACCCGCGAATGCCAGGTGACAAGCTGGAAGATGGATTACATGGCGCCTCGGCGATGGTCGGTCCCTTTTCCTTAATCTATGAAGCGTTTTCGCTGCTCGCAAGGCTTTTATTTTCTTTTTGACCAGCTGGGAGAGGCCGCTGAGAGTTGCTTGCCTGGAGTAGCATGCGCCCATGGTGTATTGCTGTAATGTCATGTGCCCATGATGTATCACTGTGGGGGCATGTGCGCATGATGCATTGCTGTGGAGGCATTTGCGCATCATGGATTGCTGTCGGGGCATGTGCCCATGTGGCTGTGGTGGTGTCAAAGTAGCAGAGGGGCGGAGAGCCAGAGTGAGAGCCAGTCTTGTCAATTCAACAGGCATCACAGCTAGAGGCAGCACATAATTAGAGAAGGGCCAAGCCGAGCCCCATCCTGCCTTCCTCATCCCACTTGCTCCTCCTTGTTCTTCTCCTTCTCCTGAGCCCTCCCTGCTCTTCCATGCCTACTTGCTCTGTCTGCCCTGTCTGTATTAGCTGTTGTGCTATCCTACAACCCAGCCAGAGACAGCTGCATTATAAGGTATTTCCCGAAGGTGCCAGAAATTGGCCACGAATGCTCGCATGATGCCTTGCTGCCTTGCGTCATCCTGCAACCCTGCAAGCGGCTGCTCCCGAAGTGTCCATGTGCAGCGTGGGTGTTTGAGTGTACTGCAACACCCTGTGAAGCGATGAGGAGGGAATCCTATGCATGTGTGATTTTACAGCGAATTCAAGAGGAGATGCTGACGGGCGGTGGCGATGATGCCAAAATGGCAGAGGTCAAGGCGCGGCTGCAGGAGTTTGGAGCTCAGGTGCGCTTTCCACTGATGCCTGTGACCCCCTTGCGCATTTTGCATGTTTGAAGAGCGTCTGTGTCTCGTTGTCACTCTGCTGAGCTGCTGCTGCAGGCACAGCATGTGGCGCACAGCACACCCTGCAGGAATGCTGCTGCTGACCTCTCCCCTGATGCGTTGTGCTCTGAGAGGTACCTACCTGCCTGTGACCACTGCTGAAGTGCTACTACTAGCGCAGTATGCGCAGTGCAGCTTGCAGCGACGTACCTGTGGGTGTTGGGGCGCTCACGCTGCTTGGCTTAGACTTGTGGCACAATGGACGCCCCACACACACACACTCGCTGACATCTGTTTTACTACTTAGACGTACCTGGGTGTTGGGGCGCTCACGCTGCTTGGCTTGTCTTAGACTTGTGGCACAATGGACGCCCCACACAAACACTCGCTGACATGTGTGCAACTACTTAGACGTGTGTGCAACTATGCTGACATGTGTGCAACTACTTAGACGTGTGTGCAACTACGCTGACATGTGTGCAACTACTTAGACGTGTGTGCAACTATGCTGACATGTGTGCAACTACTTAGATGTGTGTGAAGTACGCTGACATGTGTGCAACTACGCTGACATGTGTGCAACTACGCTGACATGTGTGCAACTACGCTGACATGTGTGCAACTACGCTGACATGTGTGCAACTACGCTGGCATGTGTGCAACTACTTTGACTTGCAACACAATTGATGCCCCATCCTTGACGCATTGCCCATGCGCACAGATCACTGCCCTCCAAGCTGATATAAATGTGCACCACAGCGACCATGCCCGGCTACGTGCCGAATACCAGTAAGAGCTTCTTCTGCTGGCTGTGCGTAGTGTCCTTCAATGCGTCCAGGAGCAGACCAACAAGCAGTTATCCTGTCAGCCCTGCTCACACTGGAAATATGTATCCTCTGAGTAGAGCTCCTGTGAGCCTCCCACGAGCTGGTACCCTTTTCTTTGAGCCCTCGATACCTTTGTCATGCCCCTGACTGATGTTGTGATATTCTCAACGGTTCAAAACATCCGCGGCCGTTTCCAATGCCCCCGACTCTTTTGTCCCTGGGCGGGAAAGGAAGGCCCTTATGTACAGCAAGCACGCCCTTCCATTTGCACTCACTTCAATTGTCAGAAATATTTGCAAGACTGGTCCCTGTAGGTCTATGGGGCACATGAGCCCTGTCAGTGTTTCCTGTCCTGGCAGTGTCACACGTGTCTGGCAGTGTCACACATGTCTGGCAATGTCACACGTGTCTAGCAGTGTCACACGTGCGCACTTGCCGCCCTCAGGAAAGATCGTTGAGGGGAGGTCTCTTTCAAATCAGAGACATCACAAAGGAAGCAAGGATTGCAACAGGGAGGATGCAAACAGGAGCGCCTGGCCTGTATTGATGTGCTCTGTCCCCTTCCAGTAATCTCACTTGCCCACACATGCTGTGTGTCTTGCTTTGCACTTTGATGCTTCACAACCCAAAGCACGTCACACACTCCTCACTCTATGCATTTGTGGGCAAAAGGTCTGCAGCGATACAGCAAACACACAAAACCAATGGCGTGTGTGCTCTTCCTGCAGCATGCCCACCCACATGTTGATCACGGCAGCCATGCAGCACCGCCCCCACTGACCTTTCTGCCTCTTCCCGAGATCCTTTGGGAATGCTGCAAAAGCCTCCTGGCAGAATTTGGAGCATGCGTGTGTAGAGGCTTGTTTTGCAGGAGTGAGCATGCGTGTGTAGACCCTTGAGGCTTAAAGTAACCCTAACCCGTCATAAAACAAGAGTGAAAATTGCCATTCAGCACCTGTGACCCAACAACACACAAGCTCCGCTTCATGTGTGCATGGCACATATGCTCCTGGCATCCCCTTTGTGCATGGCACATATGCTCCTGGCATCCCCTTTGTGCATGGCACACATGCTCCTGGCATCCCCTTTGTGCATGGCACACATGCTCCTGGCATCCCCTTTGTGCATGGCACACATGCTCCTGGCATCCCCTTTGTGCATGGCACATATGCTCCTGGCATCCCCTTTGTGCATGGCACATATGCTCCTGGCATCCCCTTTGTGCATGGCACATATGCTCCTGGCATCCTCTTTGTGCTTTTGGCACAGACTGCTGGATCACCTTAAGTTTTCCCATCCATCGCTCAAACAAGTGTGAACAACTCTGGTTTTCTGGTTGCCTCTACCATTGTGCGCTGCAGCAAGCTTATTGAGCACAGGGACGGGCTGGTAGATGAGGAGCGGATGTGCAAGCATGCCGTCAATGGCACCAAGGCAAATGTGAGATAGAGACAGGAGGTGGAGCTCTGTGCACGTGCGCGTGCGTGCGTTCGTGCATGTGTGTTGTGTGTGTTTGTGTGTGTGTGTTTGTGCGCGCCCCCGTGCCCAAAACTGTGCATGGCCTGCAAAATATGAGGTGCGCTGCCGCGTCGCATCTCTGCAATCACTTGAGCTCTGCTGTTGAGCCACGCGGCCGCTGCTGAATGACACGCCCGTTTTTTTTGGCATCGATGTTCACACCCACGTTGCATCTGGTACTGCGCGCTGTCCATGCTTGCAACAAAGCAGCACGCTGCAACCCATGTCTGCCAAGGTGTACAGCCATATTGGCGCAGCAGGAAGCTGGTGTGCCCTCTGATCTAGGGAGCAGGACACAACCCTTTCCTACCGAATGAGCATGTCGCATTGACGTGTGTCGGCGGCATTGACGTGTGTCGGCGCATTGATGTGTGTTGGCGCATTGATGTGTGTGGGTGCATGGGCGGGATTGACGTGTGTCGGCAGGATTGACGTGTGTCGGCGCATTGATGTGTGATCGCGTCAATACCAACACCTGTGCTCAGTGCCGCACCGTCCCAAGTGCGTCGCCGGCCTGGATTGCACCTTGGTGCGTGCCTGCAGATTCAGAACCTGGAAAGGGACAAGAGGGAGCTGCAGCAGGCAGCCAACAATCGAGCAATGCTCTTTGGAGGCCAAGCGGTGTGTGTGTGTGTGTGTGTGTGCAATTTGTCTCAGCAATCCATGAGCGCTCTCATTTGAAGTCGGAAGTTCATCTTAAGCATCTTATCCCCTGAAAAGGGTGGTCCACACCACTGCAGGCCACTTCCCAATGGGGAACCCCATGGCAGCACCAACTAGCGGTATCAGGCGCAGATTGCAGCTCCAGCACCATTCCTTGACCTCAGCAGCAATTGGCATGAGCTTGCCTACTGGTGGCATCCATAGACGAGTCTCTATGGGCATATGCAGGGGCAGGCGTCCCAGCTGAGTGGAGCTCGCAAGACAAGACCACTGACGGGCTTACTGTATCCTAACTGTATCAAAGCATACGCAAGACATGACCACTGACGGGCTCACTGTACCCTAACTGTATCAAAGCATACGCATGACATGACTAATGATGGGCTTACTGTACCCTAACTGTGTCAAAGCATGCGCATGACATGCTGCGGGTGCAGGTGTCCCAGCTGGTGGAGTGCAGAAGACATACCACTGCTGAATCGCACATGCATCCTAACGAACAGTATCAGAGCAAACGCATGACGTGCTGCGGGTGCAGGTGTCCCAGCTGGTGGAGCTCATCAAGCGCAACCGCCGCAGCTTTGAACACCCACCCATCGGGCCCGTGGGGTCATTCTTGACCATCGCAGACTCCAAGTACGTGTGCCAAACAAGGCCAGACATGCACGACAAACAGAAGGAAGTGATTGCTTGACAACTGCCTGCTTGCGGAGAAGTACGCATGCTTGTGCATGGACGCACATGCTGCAGGTTGACAAGCCATGACGCGCATGTCCCTGGTGTCGCGCACAGCGTGCACAGCCTTCTGTGACATGCAGATGCACATGCATGTGCGCATGGCATTGCTTGCACACACTTGTGCCAATACTTGTGCTCCCTCCTTGCACACACACACACACACACACACACAAACACAAACACACACACCTCACACACAAGCATCAGCGCTTGCATACATTTCTCACACACAAGCATCAACGCTTACGTGCGTTGCCCGTGCGTGCAGGTGGTCGGTCGCTGTGGATGAGGGCATTGGCCGCCTGCTGTGCAACTTTATCTGCTTCAGCAAGAATGACGCAGAGCTGCTGCGGCGCTTCGTCAGCCAGGCAAGTGCCCATGAAGCTGCGCAGCAGAGGCCCACAGGGCTGACCGTGTGATCTGAGCATGTGAACCATGAGATGTGTGCTGCTGAGCACTGATGAGCACTGATGTCATGCATGGACAAACATGCTTGAGGCAGCGGTGGGCTGTGGGCTAGTATGAGAGTTGAAGCCCATGGGCTTTGTGCACGCATACTCAGGTCAAGCACGCAAACAGGCGCGCGCGCACTTCTTTGCCCAACTCTAAACCCAGCAAGCATGTAACACACTCTGTCCATTTATGCGTGGTGCACCTGTGTGTGTTGTGTGTTGGGTGTGGGGTGTGATGTACGTGTGGTGCGTGTTTCTGCATCCTGTCCGCCAGCTCGCCCTACAAGCTGGGCACCTCCGCCTCAGTCATCCACGTGTGCAAAGGCGTAGCATGAGAGGCCATTGTGCGCACTGGCTGCTAAGCCAATTTGCAGGCATTTTTAAACACCTTGCGTGTGTCAGCATATGTTTCCTGCTTGTGGATCGCGTGTCTGGCGCGCAGACTGGCGCCCATCGGGTATCGGTGCTACAGACGAGGCCTGGCGTGGGACTGCACAACATTACCATCAGGCCCAAAAACGTGAGTGAGACGATGTGGTGCAAGTACGGTGCGGTGCCCTTGTTGAATGTGGTGCAAGTATGGTGCGGTGCCCTTGTTCAATGTGGTGCAAGTATGGTGCGGTGCCCTTGTTGAATGTGGTGCAAGTATGGTGCAGTGCCCTTTTGTTGAATGTGGTGCAAGTATGGTGCGGTGCCCTTGTTGAATGTGGTGCAAGTATGGTGCGGTGCCCTTTTGTTGAATGTGGTGCAAGTACGGTGCGGTGCCCTTTTGTTGAATGGGGTGCGCTGTGATGCCCATGTACGGACGGACCATGATGCTGTGATACCCTTGATGGCGCTGCACCACCATCACAAGCAGAAATGCGAGTGGGGTGCTGTGATGCAAGTGTGCCCTTGTTGAATGTGCCATGCCGTGCGGTGGAATGACGGCTGCATCGGCGTCCATTTGGTGATTGGTCCGTTTGGTGATTGGTCCGTTTGGTGATTTGTCCGTTTGGTGATTGGTCCATTTGGTGATTGGGCCGCTTCTGGGATGGCCAGATTTATGTGGAAGCATGGCAATGGGGCATAAGGGATTGTTGGCTGGAGAGAGCATTGAACAGGGACTCCGCCGGTGGTCACTGCTTGCTGGACGGTGCACTCAGGCGCAGTGTCCCTGGCCTACAGGTGCCGCGTTGTGCCTCTTCCAGCGCCCCACGTGTGTGATTTGGTGCCAGGTTCGTTTGTGGTGGTGTGTTGGTGACGCGGGCAGGCGCGAGATGGGTGGGAGGCGCGGTGTTCGGACGCGTGCTTGCATGAAACACCTTGGACCGGCCAGTCGATCCGCCCCTCCGCGCAGGCGCCCCCCACAGCACGGCGCGCTTCGCAAAGTGTGCAACAGGTATGAACATCAACAATGGTGTGCGGGGGAGGGGGCGGGGCACTGGTGCTGGCGGGTGAGATGTGCGAACGTCCGGCAATGTGCCGTGCTTGCATCTCAGAGGGGGTGTGCGCCCCTTTCCCTCCTCCCTCCCTCCTCCGCCCGCTAGCATCTGACTTGTTCTCTTTTTGACGCTCGCCTTGCAGCCCATTTTCTGCCTCTCCCCCTCTGCCTTTCATCCTCAGCCTCTGCCTCAGTCTCCCCTCTGCCTCCCTCTCGTTTACTTGGTGTTGGCGGGTGCAACAAGGAACCCCCAACAAGGCATCAGCCTTCCAACAAGGCATCAATGCAAACACGAAGCACCAGTGCAAAACATGTGTGAAGGCGCGTGCGATCACAGGGGCTCAAATGCAGAGGGGGGGGGGTTGGGAAAATCGCACCGTTTTGCTCAATGCAACCCTCATGCGAGCAACCTTGTGTGCTTTTGGCATGCAACGCTTTCACCGCCCAATCGGTACCTCCTTACTCTACACCTGTGTAGGCGGGCATGCGTTACCTTTCCGCCCTTGCACTCCGGGCCCCACACCTTCCTCAAGGGTCGCATGACCCTTGCTCAATGCATGCGACCAAGTGACCTACTTCAAATAGACGTGTATTTTGGTTGTGATTGACCCACGCATCACTGTGCTGGGTGTGAGCGGCCGGCCATCCATGAGCCTCGCGCCTGCACTCACAAAGTTCCCTGGACGCCCATGCATGCCCCTACACTTGCAAAGCTCGTTGTATGCCCTCTGCACGTGACTCGGTCACCATCCTGGGTGCGCGACGTGTCGCATTGGCTTAGGATCATCCTGGTCACAAGCCTGCAGGATCATCCTGGTCACAGAGCTGCAGGATCGTCCTGGTCACAGGGGTCCTGGACCATCCTGGATGTGCTGCGCGCCACAAGGGTTCATGAACGCAGGACATCACTAAATGCACCCGCGGTGTCTGAGCTCCCTGTACGCCCCCCTACCCACCCATCCCCTGTTACGCAGGACTTCATCACTATCCTGGATGTGCTGCGCGTCACCGAACCAAGTGTTGGGACGCCCATCATCAACATGCTTGTGGACTCTGCAAGGGTGGGTGACAGTCCACAAGCTGCAGGCCTTGCATGACATGGCTGCATGACTGCATGACAGCATGCATGTAGTGTGATACAAAAATGTCTGTGGCCCATCACCAAGGGGCTGGATGCTCTGCCCAATGGTGAAGAGCGAGGCACATTCGTGGAGCGCGTGGTAGGGGGCGTTTGCACTGGGTCTGCATCAACTTATCCCTTTAGCCCCCCCCCCCCCCCCCC
>LFIK01001674.1_pt1 | contig 17762 bp, 20 predicted proteins | sample 643401 | NCBI WGS metagenome assembly LFIK01 (sample SAMN03777447, study PRJNA286221) | soda lake metagenome | biome: soda lake; feature: Kulunda steppe; material: water; isolation source: sample T5-Br brine of Lake Tanatar-5 | place: Russia: Kulunda steppe | collected 2010-07
GGCGTCATCTTAGCTAGTTGGTTTTTCTGGCAGTTCTCCTTTTCCTAGCGTTTTTCAGTTCTTCTGCCTTGCCTGCCTTAAGGACATTGCTGTGTCCGCTCGCGTCTTGTAACTAACTAACTAACAAGACTCCTGCTCCAACACGTTGACTTTTATATGTCAGGCAACTACCATCAGTGTAGGCCCACAGACGCCAGTCTGGAACCTTCAGTCTAAGATTATTATTTGTAAGCGCTGTGAGGTCAGGGGCCGTAGTGATAGATCTAGTATCCTTTGTGAAAGCTGAGTCATTCAATTTCTTCCGAAATGATCTTGGTATTTTGATTACTTTTGCCACATTCTGAGTGGGTGGATGTGCGCAGGGCTGGAAAATCGCCCCGGGTATGGCATTTGACAAGGCTGCACACCACCTTGGGTTCTGATCAAATAGCATGTATTGTGCTTCTTTATTCCATATAACAATAATTTCAAGATCCCATTCAGGAGCTGGAGAGCTTATATTGTTTCCAATCCAGAAATCTTGTCTGCGATAGGTCACTGATGCCTGGGGAATAGTTAGTGCCCAAGATAGTACAATGCTCTAGACATTTTCTAAGCATCATGCATGATTGCAAGTGTTCCAGAGATTCTGGGGTGGCTCGCACGCCTGCTGCAGATTCATCCTATCAGTGATGAATTTGATTTGATTAACAGATAAGGGTAGAAGGTGATTTTTGCACCAATCCTTGTTTCATTACGCAAGGGATGTACTTGATTTGTTTAGCAGGTTAGGGTGAGATGTTATTTTTTCAATTGTCCAAGAATGCCATGCAATAATGCGTCTTCTTTGCATCAGACAACCGTCATTGCACTTGAAAACATTGACAAATGAATTTGATGGCTAGGAAGTCATGATGTAGCACCTGTAAGGACCTGTGACACTTATTGTTTTTGCCTATGCTCTGTTAATTGTTAATGGCTAACAAGTGATTGACATGTAAGGAATCAATAGCATGCCTTGCCATCATGGCCGCCATCAGCAGCTCTGCAGCGCACTGTACTAGTATGTAGTAGTATGTATGTATTTGTCGCCTGGAAGGATGTCCAATAAAGGTCAAGCGTCATCTCTGGCAGGCTTTCCAGGTACTAAGAAGGAACTCAGTATAGGCTGAAAAGGCTTCCTGTTGGTAAAATGGGCTTTTCCTCAGAAACTTGGTTGAACCGTGGTAACCAGGTGGATTTTCAGAAACCAGGGCAGTAACCCAGCCAGAAACCCGGCATTACTGCAGTGGGTTACTGAGGCTTTCTCAGAAACCACGGTGACCAGATGGGTTTCCAGAAACCCGGCTATCCAGAAACCAGGGCAGTAATCCATCCAGAAAACCGACATTACTGCAGTGGGTTACTGAGGCTTTCTCAGAAACCACGGTGACCAGATGGGTTTCCAGAAATCCGGCTTTTCAGAAACCCGGCGGAAACCCGTTTGGAAAGCACGGGTTACTGAGGTGGATTACTGCGGCTTTCTCGGTAACCACGGTTACCAGCGGGTTTCCCACTCGCTATTCTAGAAACCGTGGCCTCAGTAACCTGTAGTAACCCAGCTGGAAACGCTTTACGACATTCCGATGATCTGCATGTAAGCATTTGCATCTAGGCCCTTCCAATTTGGGAGGAGCAGGAAAATTGCAGTGGCACTTTCAGTGGAAAGAGATGAGTAGGTTGCATGACGAACCATGTTTAGCATGAAACTATCGTCTTAGAGAGGGTGGCATACCAAGAAACCTGTGAACTTAGCAGCTAAAGGATTGGAATTGGATTCAAAAACCATGTCTCTTTTCCTTTTGCTCCACACCTCTTTGAATGAAGAGCCAAAGCTTGAACCAGATGCTGTTCTGTCCTTGGTCACCATGCTTGAAGTGCTTGAAGTATGTGGTCAGGTAAGGCTCGCATGTGTGAGTCTTTAACTATCTGACTTATTTGTTGATGGACCTTCGAGGTGCATTCCCTTTTGTAAGAGAGGAGACCAACTAATTCATGATGGAGGTCTTTGGGTGGAGGTATGACTTGATTGTGATAGCCTGAATCCCATGCATGGTGGAAGGCATTCGCTAGATTTATGTATTGTTTAATACTCAGCGTACCAACACAATTTCCATCAGGGGTGTACATACAAGCCCTTGTAGCATCTGAGACTTGTGGAAGTTCAATTCTTAACCCTTTTGCTCCCCATCACGTACTACATGATGTGTAGTACACACCCGGTTCGGCTGCCGCGCCGTTCCCCCCCCTTTGAGCCTCCGAGCTTACGAAGCCATCTTGCAGCACTGACCTTGGTTCTTTGTTTAGCTTATCAGCCACCGGCGTGTGCTCTTCCTATTTGAGCTACAGTTACCAGAGAGTATGGGTGGATTCAGGAAAAGTTTCAAAATTCATGCGTGCTGCTAGATATCTGCTTTGCGGATTTACATATAGTTACTATAGTTAGTAACACTCTGAGACTCTTAGCCTCAGCGACAACCAGCCACAAACCATTCAGCCTAACGACCAGGCTGCTAATACTCGCTGCTAATGCTCCGGGTGCTTGCTTCTAATGCTCCGGACACTCGCTGCTAATGCTCCGGACACTCGAGCAGGCGGCGGGGCACCTGCGCTGGACAGTCGGCTGCCCACCTCGCAACCTGTGGATTCGGGGTTCGAACCTCACTGGAGGCTCACAACCGGCTAAGCTGCCCTCGCTCGGCGGATACAGCCTTGAAACCTTAACCTTTTACCCTTAACGACCAGGCTGGTGGTTATCCTAACTTGTAAACTTTGGCACACAGCTTGCAAGATGCTCAGGGCTCCTCCACAATATCAGTTGAGGCTGTACAATTCAGAGCCTCACAGGAAGTGTGAAAGAGAGGAGAGCCTGTCCCCCTGGTGAGGATCAATGAAGTTCAGGTCCTGGTGCGTCACCTCTACAGGCAGGGCATACCCACTTTCAAGTTGCTCACATGTGCTGGCTGCCATGCCTCCTGCGGTCATCTATCTCCCTCTGATACCCAATCAGTCCGAGAATAGGTATTGAAGAATCAATAAATGTGCAGAGCCCTCTGCCGCACGATCCACTCTTGTGTAAACATGCATAAAACAGGTGAAAAATGGTTGAAGACTGATAAGAACAGAATAATCCAAACAGCCACGTAGACTATGCTTGTAAGCCAGGACAACAAACATGAACAACAAACACGCTGGGGATCTTCCCAGTCTATGGCAATAAACTCATGAGCAAGCAAAACCATACATCATAAAAGGCCCTCAGCGCAGCAGGTAAAACAACATGTCCTGGTGAATGGGACTTGCGGCACTTGGATGGCAGCTGGCAAGCTTGATGTTGACAACCCTGACACCTTCTAGGCAACTGGGTGAACTGGAGATCTAGGCGGTGCCACCCGAGGGGAGACTGCAACCTGCAATCGTGCAAGCCAGTTCGAACAGAGATCAGATAGCTAAAAACGGAACAGCACTTCAGGTCCAACAAAAACATTAGCTGTAGTTCTGGCATAATTGCGTGTTGCTCCGTATGGCCTGTTTAATTCAAGGCAAGTGTGTGGGTTTGACTGCAGGCATGCTCGCTGCGGCTTGAGCATACAAGTGCACTGTTTCAGAACACAAAAGACCAGCACATCAAGCAAGTCAGATTTGCTTATCAATTAAAATTAGTGAAACAGCTGCGCAATGTGCTGCTGGTCAGCCATGCACCTTCAGCCATTTTGCGCAAGGTGAACATGCGTTGTCAGATTTAGAGAAATCAGACAAGGAGTACGACTTTTATACAGATCCTGTGCAAGTATGTGTAGGACATGTGTTGACTCCACACCATGTCCATTCAGAGTACGGCGGAACGATGAAAGAAAAGATTCCTTTAATGAAATATGGGGAGGCACAAAGCGTCTCTGTACCAGAAGATATGGGCTGCCTCTGTTTTTGTGCACCTGTGAAATTGGATGCTTAATGCTACGACTGCTTGCAGACGAGCACAAAGCCGCCTGGCTACGAAAGAGCAGCATTGCCACCATCGATGATTGCACACACACACACACACACACACACACACCCCATGATACCTACAGAGAACGACCCAAGTCCAAGTATTTATCGCTTCAGGGCGGCCCTTGACCCCGTTTTGTCAAGAACTCACAGAGCGGTAGCAGCATGGCTGGACAAGGCAGCACTCGCCTCTGCGCTGGACTCCGATGACATGCGCCTCCCGGACCCTGATCTAGGAGGGTGCGGTGACGGCAGGAGCGGCTCCTCCGCCACCACAGGCAGCCCTGCCAGCAGGCGCTCTGTGCGGTGCTCTGGCTGATCACGCCGTGCGTAGTCCACATGCACAAACGCGCGCTCTACCAGGTCGAGGGCCTCCAACTGCGGTGCATGGCGTGCATGTATGCATGGAAGTGTGCATGGCGGCGTGGGTGTCACTTGACATGCCTTGTCTTCAAACCTTGCAGTGCACTGCAGCGCCCTGTGCGCCGTATGTACTGACAAATCCATTGAGGGCGCTTTGGATCCAGGTCCGTGGGACGGTTGTGGGCACAAGAGACCTCAATAACGTGTGCTTTAGAGCTGACTGGCATGGCAACCCGTCTAAGGCCTGCCCCGTTCGCCGGATATGCACACGTATGATGTCCAGCCGGAAGCAGAGGCTGTCTTAAAAAAGGACCACATGTCTGTATGCCTCTGCAGAGTTTATGTGCGGGTGCTGCAGGTGTGCACAGAGTGGCCACTGCCTGCATGACAGCCTGGACTATTTTTGGAGACCACTTCTGGCCCAGCAGGCGCAGCTTCACCAAGCCCTGTATGAGCCCTGTTGGACTCATATGCTGAGCTGCTTTCAAATATTTTGCTTTTGCTTCGTTGACGCATGCATGGGCCTATTCAATCACTAAAAAATCTTCCCCCTCCACCACTACTTGGATGCACCAAAGAAACTTGTGTACCGTGCTGGCTTGTTTAAGCAGTACCTGCGGTTGCTTAGAACGACCAAAAAGCAATGGTCTGCAATTCCTTGCACGTGCAGGCACTTTTTGTAGTACCTTGTGTTGTAGTTGGAGGGAGATGTCATGGACTTCTTGCAAGCTGCTGTCTGCGGGCATCACCACCTCTGCCTCCACCATAAAACGAGATCCAAAGTGGTACGCCCTGACAAAAGGTAGGAAAAAGGAAAGGATGAGACCATGTAAGCAAGTTTTTCCAACTCAGCCAAGAAGAGATCACTAACGGACTGATGATGCCCTCTGGTCTTTGCTGATTACGTGGCATACCTCTACCCGACAAGCTCAGCAAGTTGAGTGATCTGCAATCTGATCATCTTAAGGTCCATGCTCTTTCAGCAATATGGTCACCCTATGAACCCTATGAACCCTATGAACCCTATGAACCCTATGCCCATTTAGAAGTGCATGATTTATCAAAGATGTCGCAAGTTTTTGAAATTTATCTACCGATCTGCTCTGTACAGGCGCGGAAGCGTCATTTGTCGTGTGCAACTCATGCAAGCACCTCTCACAAAACAAACCACAGGTCCAGCCAAAAAAGGTCTCCAAACCAGTTCCAAAAGCTGTACCTGAGGCAGTCAACTTCAAGCTTTTCGTGGTGTTGTGACGCAAACCGCATAAGCTGGTCAATAAGCTGCATACATAAAAGGATGATAAGGCTTGTGTCAAGGATGGAGCTGGACCTACAGAGTAGAAGCCGGAACTGCAAAGTAGAAGCTGAATCAAATTTGATGAACAATGCAAGACCTCACAGCATGCATGGACATGGTATGACAACTCCCCTGAGCACATACCTCCCGAGGAGCCCCTCGTCCCACAATCTTGTCAATCTGCATGGCATACAAGGCACGGACATTTTGCAGCAGATGCAGCCAGGAAGATTGCGGCCAGACACTGATCCTATCCCTGCCTGCCCTTCAGCAACTAAGAGGCCCTTGGAGAGTACTTGAATGCACTAGCAGTCTTGAACCTTATGAAAGCTGCGTGTGCTGCCGCACTAGCAGCGTTATGCCTGATACACTAGCAGTGCTTTGTGCTACACAGGGGCTTTTCACGTTCCTGTACTGGCAGCATTTTGGGGATGCAAGGCGCCTCGTCAAGCACATATTGCATCGAGGGAAATTGCTCGCCAGTGCATAAAAATTGCACAATCAAGGCAGCAGCAGAAATGAATTTGAAGTACTGACGCTTGCACAGAGTTTCCACACGCTGACCTGCGCCACAGAGGTTGGTGCATAAGTTCCTGTGACGCACCTGGCTTTTGGCGATGTCAAACCACCTAAACAAGATGAAGATACTAATAAGAATGCCTCCTGTGAAGTAGAGAGGGCAATGAGATCTGTCAGGATGAGAAGTGGTCATCATTGAGCTATGCTACTTGCTTACATCAAGGATTACAAAAAAGATTTCTTCCACGTCATTTCCTCTACTTGTACAAATTACTGCAGGAACTCAGCTGACCATCGCGACCTCCTGGTTGATGAAAATATGAAGGATGGATAAGAATCTACAATCAAGTCTAAGGATGTACAGTTACCTGTAGGATCTGCCCACCAAGCCTTCGGGATCTGCATAGGCACACGCACAAAATAGTAACAAGGCAATTTGAAGCACACGGAATTTGCATGAAATACTGAAGGAAAGGGAAAGGAGATGGAAATAAAGCGAATACAGGCTAGACCTTTCTACATTACTCTGTTATTCCTTAGTCCCTGACCGACTACAAAAATTTGCAAATTATCCATGATGCTGAATACCATACTGGCAGGCAACCCTCTAGCCATAGGGTCAGACAGGAGCAAGCAGCCTTGGAGAAAACCAAGAGTTCAGAGGTGGATTGTTGGCAGACACCCAGAGAGTACAAAATACGAAGCACCAACCTCGTATGCCACTGCAGCCGTCCCTATAGCACAGATGTTGCTTATAACATCATTAAGATGGTCCTCGGCTAGCGCTAGCATTGAGTCTGCTCCCAGAATAGCAGCGTCAAAGGCACAGCACAGAAAAGCGGGCATGTATGAAGATAGGATCCATGAGCACACGAGCATCGATGCAGAGCATGGAGGGCAGCATCAGTGCCTGGAGTGTGGATGTCCTTGCCTCGTCTACACCAGGTTATTTGAATTTCAGGCCCATACATAACGCATCCAAATTACAGAAGCAAGCTAAAATACACCAGCAACTACTACAGAGCAGCAATAGGAGCAACACCAAGAACTAACAAGAACAATATGTACAAAGCGTAATGCTTCTTCTTCATTTTCTATGCATCCGAATGCGGGTAGCAGGTGAAAGGCAGGCAGGCAGGCATGCGATAGGCAACTCACCGCTCCTTGATTGGAGAGCTGTGCACAGAACATAGGCAATGAGCTTAAGGGCTGTGGCGCCTCCTAGCACACAGTATGTGACGAGGCTGGTCTCAATTTGTGGCAGGATGCCTGCGTGCAATCCCAAGCTTCGTACAGTCAGTGATTGACCGTCAGTCCCAGCACAAACCCAAAAGCACCTTGGATGATGCTTTCATAGAATCACAACATTGCTTCTGGCCTGATAGATTGTATAAGGTAAAACAAAATTGGGCTTGGGAAAGATTAGTGTGCGAAGCGGTATGTTCAGGGTGAAGCTCGTCCTCTTTTAATGGACCAGAGGGTGGCAACAATGCAAAATCCGGCTGCGCTCATTCTTTTGCAAGTTGCATCTGTATCGTAAATCGTAAGGCCAAATGATTGGCTGTTTGGGGGTTAGATGGACAACCTTCTTGCCTGGGCAGGTACGCATCCAGCATGTTGAGGTTCACGTCTCAACCCAGCACTTCACAAAAAGCTGCGTACCATGGGCTACATGCTGCCAATAGGATTCAGAAGTATCAGCACGCAAGTGCCTCACCTTTGGCCAGGCCCTCATACAAGGAGATCAAGCTGTCTTGCACGACAGCGTACGCTGCAACGCTCATCAAGCACGCGCAGCCAAGCACCCCGATGGTCTCTAATCTTGCTTTGCCCACAGGGAAGCGAGCATCCGCCCTCTGTGTATGGGAATACGTGTGAGTGCGTGGACATTTACAGTGCTTTCTTACCAGTCTGTCACTAATTGCTTGCTGGAAATGCGTGTCAGATGTTCCATGAGCATGCTCCGCCCATGTGCCAATCGTTGTATGCATACCACAGAAACCTTCGGAGGTACCACCATCTAGGTTGCAAACCCTTGCCATGTCCTTGCTCCTGCACATCCCCTCTGCCAACCTACCTTGGATTGATTCTCAGTCATTGCAACCACTCCTTGAGATGCCAAGTCAACCAGACTGTCAACTAGGGATGCGAGCACCGCTTTGGAGGCGCTTAGCCACCAAACATAGGCTTTTGTCACAAATAGAAGCACGTTGACGAGCCACGAGAAGTTGAGGGCAAACTGCATAGGCATAATAGGCACAGCACAGGTGTAGCGTAGCTTTTATGCGCGCAGGGTAAGCAAGTTCAATGTGCTCAGGAAACCAGTTGTTGCAGGAATAGTAGAATCAAGCAAATGTGTGCTTGAAGTGTACCTGGATCTTTCTGTCCAAGGCAGCCTCCCTCGTGCTGCTGGATTGAATGAGGGGCTGGCACAAGTCATGCTGGTTGTCACGGGAAGCAGGCGTGGGAGGACGCGTAGATTGTGTTGACCCAGGGTGTGGGATGGACACCAACACGGGATCAGGCCTGGGCATGTGTCAGGAGCAGGAAAGGCAATGCCTTGTCAGTTATTGGCATTTGGATGTCACAAGCAAAGGTGCTAGTTAATTAGCTACTCACGGCTGCCTGCCCACAATGATAGAGACAGCTTGTGAGTCTCTGGCAGGGCTGACCCCTCTCCTGCTGCCACTGGATTTGACTAAAGCCTCCAGGAGTGCTGCATCGTCCACCGAATTCGTGCGGCGCATGGTACATCCAGCGTGCTCCAATTCCTTAAGCGCACGCTTTTGACATAATCAGAACACCAATCTCCTGCAATCTCCTGCAATCTGTCTGATCTTCAATTCGAAATACAATAGCATAACAGTTTTTAATTTTTGAGTACTTTTTTTTGCATTGATGAGCTTTATGATCGCAGTAGTGCTTCAGTTAGGTAGTGCTTGCATCAAACCCTAATCAAAGCCTACATAACCTTATCCTGAACAAAAGACTATTATTTTGAACCAGGATGCCTGGGGGTGGGGCACAGTTAATACGTCCATCCATTCGTTCTAGCGCCACCATGAACAGAGAACTTGATGCTCGTGATCCTGTAAAGCTGGATGTGCTCAGCTCCAGGGGAGCCCGTGGGGAACTCATCTGTAGCAATGAAGGTGGAGTGGAGTTCAGGGCTGCAGCAGAGGTAGGTGGCGAGGCCTGCATGTGATGCAGCTCCAACTACCCGCGCAGCTCCGACTACCTACCTGGGCAGTTCAGCAAAGAATCTACAGACTCTGTGCCCAAATTCAGGAGCAGAAAGAGGGTTGGATCTCCCAGAGTTGCTGTGGAGACATCAAGGAAACTGGAGAGGTGAGAACTGTCCCAGACCTGGTCAAAATTGTGAGGTTTTCTTACACCTGCTGGTCTGAGAGCTGGAAGATGCACATGAGCCTGTACAGGAGGGGATACATATCTGTTATGGGTGTTGCAAGCTGTCTTTGCAATAGTCTATCATGAGAAATACATCACTTGCATGTAGACGCGCTCGTGCTTGCAATTGCACACACATACACGCACATGCACGCACACAAATGCACATTCGCACACATGCACACGCACGCATGCACGCACGCATGTGTGCATGCACGTGTGCATGCACATGCATGCATGCGCACACAAACGCACGCACGCCCATACATGCTTGTTATTATTTTCTTGCCTACCATGCAGTCATTTCCAGCAGATAGTTTGCTGGGGGCGTCTCTAGAACTACCAAGCAGTGTGTGCATTTGGAGCTGCCCTACAGTGCTATCTAGCCCTGGAGGCAAGCTGAAATTCAAGTTACAAAAGTCAGGAAGGTGAACAACCTCTTGTATGGTTGCTGCTATTTCTCACGCGATATCAATATTTGTTGCTGCAAGGACTTTCTTATGTCACCCCTGTTATGTCAAAACCCATTGTTGCAAGGCCTGAACTGATTAAGGCCTCATTGGGCAGTGCTGATGCTGCGTGGGAAACAACTGCGAGTGTGCAAGCTGCACGGTGCATTGTGCATGCTGTGCTTGTTTCCATCTCCCCCCTCCCGAATTGACCAATGCTAGAAGCGTGGGGCTTTGAGTCAACTGCCATCACTCCCCGACAAGATCCTGCAGCTTACATGTGTACAGCAGCTCAAGTAACTTCTCACATGCCTTCAATCAATGTAGCCTTGCCTCACCCTAAAGCTCGAGTGACCCCAGCCTTGACCATCAATGGCAAATTTGTTGAATTCCTTCGCCCCCGCAATTGCAGGTTTGAGTGCTCTAGCCGCATTGCTGCTGAGCAATTTGTATCGCATGTGCAGCGTGAGGTGTGCTGGGGTGGCCGTTCAGCACCACCAAGAGTGGTGAGCGCATGTGTCCGCTGTAACTCATTCGGTTGTGTGTCAGCTTTTGCAGTACTGGCACGGATCAGTTGCATCAGCATGACCGCCCCAGATGATGTATCTACCTGCTGTTTCAAAACAAGTTGGCCATGCATGGCTTCCTTTGTCCATTATCCCGTAATTTGCAGCTTCCACCTGCTGAATCAGATCTGCTTGACGAGCACGCTCAAGGCAGGCTTCAGACCCCATGCCTCACTCTGCATGTGCCTTGGACCAAATCCATCCAGCACCTGAAAAAACGACCCTCCCTTCCCCCCCCCCCTCCTTCCTCGTGCCAGATTGCATGCCTTGCAAACAAGGCCAAGGGCCTTGAACAGGCCTCTGCCCTTCTTGCCAACCAGCCGCAAGGTCTCTGCATTCTGGGCAGGTCGCGGTAGTCAACCCAACCAGTGGCCAGGGCAGGGGCTCCTCCATCTTCAGCAAGCAGGTGCTGCCTCTGCTGCGAGACGTTGCGGGGCTGTCTGTGGAGGTGCATGCCACCGCGAGCAAGCACCATGCCACGTCGATTGTGCGGGAGCTCCAGAGCATCGACAAGGTGGATTTTTTATGGAAGGAGGTCGGGCACGGTACCGTGTTGTTATGGGAGAGATGGGGGCTCTTGGGAATGGGGGCCCTGATGAAACAGGAGCAGATGGCAGTGGCGTGTTTGTGCTGCGGTCCACCTGCCTTCATGTATGGCAAAGGGCTTCATCTTGCTTTCATACCACGCTTGCCAATTGATGGGGTAATGAATCGTTACGCTTTGGAGATGCAAGAAGCGCAAAGCAGGGATGCCCTCATAGCCGTGCTGTTGTTGTATGAGTGCCAAGGCACTCACATACAGAGCCCCCTTTCCTGTGCGTGCCTTTGAACATGCCATGTTGGCTCCTGATCGTCACGCTCAGTCCTTGCCTGTGCGCCATGGCCTGTGTTGTACCACAGGTTGATGTGATTCTGTACGTTGGTGGCGATGGAACGATCTTCGAGGGCTTGCAGGTAAGGTGGACCCAAGAGGGCTGCTGTTTTCTCTTGCCATGGCAAGGGACACACAACTGAGGAAGTGCCTGAGGGCTCAAGGAGGCTGCTGTGTACTCTTGCCACGCCCACGCTTTTTCTTGCCACGCCTTCACGCTCTTTCTTGCCATGCCCACGCTCTCTCTTGCCATGCTCACGCTCTCTCTTGCCACGCCCACGCTCCTGATGCCCTGAGTGGTGCGCAAGCACCGCTTGAAGCTGTTCACCCCGGTCAGATGCCCAAGCAGGGCAGCTGCTTTGGGCGCTGGGGATGAACGGGTGGAAACAGGGGAGCAAGCCCCCTCTGGCGCCCTATCCCCTCCTCGGGTCACATAGCACAGGGCCACTTGCCAGGCTGTTGGGTCAGCCTGGTTCACTGGCCTCAGCAGCGTATGCACACACCCCATCCCGGGATGCAAGCACGGCGCACTGCTGGACCGCATACTCGCATCTCAGAAGGCCTTGACCACGCCCTCCCCAGCCAGCGCCGCTACCCCGCCCCCTCCCCCGCACAACATTGCTGTTTAGGGTGCCTGTAACACGCAATGCGGGATGCACGACGCAACTGCGGGGGGCGCTTGCGCGCAGTGGCTGACGGGCCACAGAGGTTAACTTGTAATCCGTGCAAGCACGCGTCGGAGCAGCACGCCTGGCCCCTCCCACGCCCACCTGTCATCAGAGCACCATATTGGGCATATATAGAGGCAAAACGCGGTCAGGGGCGCTGGAGGGGGCGTCAGCCGGGTGCTTGACGGTCGCGGACCGCACCTTCAGGTGCACCGATAGCCAAGCCGCAACCATGGCCCGGACGCGCGTGAAGCGGCATGATCAACAATGGTTGCCTTTTCCTCAGCGGCATGCTTTTTCATCAATTCTGGCAGTCCCAGAAACGGCGGAGCTCCTGGTCCAAATGGGTAATTCTGCCGTTTTGGGAAAGGGCCAAAATGGCTCTGACAAGGTACCTCCATCATATGGTACCAGTGCAAAACAAACGCATTTCTTGCCTTGGCCCCCGTGCACTGCGTGAGTGCTGGAGGCACGGTGCTTGACGGCAGCCGCCTGCTGAGAGGGCGCACAGCTGCTTGGCTGTCCGCAGCCTCCCAGCCCCTGCACCATTGGCGACAGCTCAGGAGTGCGCGGCAGCCTGTGCGTCAGACCCTGCCTGCTCGCTGCATATTTTGTGCCTGAATCCTGTGCGGCACCCTGCGCGCCAAACCTCACCCGCTGCCTCCTGCGTTCTGGACTTACCCGCTGCACTGTGAGTGCTGGGCCTTACCCGCGGACCACTCCATGCACTGATAGCCTTGCTTGCTATGCCCTTCCTGCACCGCAATCAGGGCCTGCTCAGCCGGCCCGACTGGGAGCGCGCAGCCCTGGTGCCCTTTGCTACATGCCCCACCGGCTCCGGCAACGGCATGGCTGCCTCGCTGGGCGTGTTTGATCCGGTGGCCGCGGCGTTCACAGTGGCCAAGCGCAGGTGGGGTCCCTTTGGGTGCCGTACAAGCAGTGCTTTAACTTGGTGCGTCCCGCCCCCCACCCCTTGTCATCTTTTCCAATTCTTTCAACCTTCCCCTGCCTGTCTCCCAAGTCCTACCTGCCACTCTACCTGTGTGCCCATCCTCCATAACCCTCTGTCAATGGACCTCCTCCACTAAGGAAGACGCCCACCCCTTTGCCTGCATCCTTGCCCTCCCCGCCCCGCTGCCTGCATCCCTGCCCTTCCATCGTAGACCGTGGCCTTGCACGGCCCTGCTCTCCTTAGCCCCGGCTGGTTGCATTGCTGCCTACCCCTGCAGCCTGGCACGCGCCATTACCCTGATGCAGCCTTCCTCGGTTGGCGGCGCATCCCTCCCTGACACGGCTTTGCTCAGCTGTGCTGCGCGCAGGCAGCACCCTGTGGACGTGGCCTCTGTGCTGCAGCCATCAGGCTCCAGGTGGGGACGAGGCAGGCAAGAGGGAGGGTTGGCCAGGGATGTGAGAAGGTCCCAGGCCTCTCTTGCCAGGTCCAGGCACTTGCGTGCTTGTGCATGCACGTGTGAGTCTGTGTGCATGCGTGTGTGTGCCACCAGTCAGATTGTGCAGGATGCATGGGGTTGGGTGCTGCGCCAGGAACCAAGTCAGGCAAGGGCTTCTTACAAAGGATGAGGGTGGCAAGTTGCTCAGGCTGAAGCGGAACAGCGAGGCCCCGCGAGGAGTCCCCGCCAAAGCTCCCAAAAGCCGGCCAAAACACTGCACACAGCCAGCACGGATGCCGTGTCAACGCCGGTCGTTTGGGAGCACCTGGGCAGCATGCATTGTGTGGTCACATCTAAGCGCTTAGCGCGCTTGCAGGCTGCGCCCAGCAACCAGCCAGGGCCGGCCCCTAGAAGCAGCAATGCCATGGTGCTGTGGCCTGAGGTAAAGGGCAAAGCAAGCACAAGCACAAGCACCGTGGGGGGAGGGCGGTGGACCCGGCCCTGGCCCAGGACTGAGCTTCTTGCTACCTCAACCCCCACCCCCCCTCACATCCGGCTGCTGCATGCCTGCAGGTACTTCCTGCTGCTGTCTCTGGCTTATGGCCTCATGAGCAACCTGGACATCGGCACTGAGCACCTCAGGTACTGAGCGCAGAGGGTGCACGCCCAGGCAGGGTGCCGTGCTCCTGTTGCACAGCTGGCCGTGCCCACTCTGTGCCTGCCGCGCGTGCCGGACAGGCAGGCGTCTGTGGCAGCACGCGCACGTGCTGCTGATGGTGCAGGAAGCAGTGCGTGTAGGCACCAATGCTCTGTCATGCACCACTGAGTGAGAGCTACTGGGGCACTGCTGTCGCATCTCCTGCTGGTCACACCCACCTGACACATGCATTTGCGTGCCCCCTTCCTATGTGTACAGGTGGATGGGTGAGCCGCGGTTCACGTATGGGGCCCTGCGTGAGGTGTTGGGTGGCCGCTCTTATGCCCTCAGGGCCGCGATTTGGCCAGGAGGGGTGCCTTCACTGCACCAGGTGCGCGACCGCCTCGCGCATGTGTGCATGAGGCGTAGCAGCATGCTGCATGCCTGTGCCTGTGCAACGCCATCATGGTTTGGTAGGGAGTGCACAGGCTGGATGGGAAGGGGCCCCGTACCAGGCGTGCGATGCTTTCATAAGCAGACTAAAGCAATGCAGGCGTGAAGGATCTTATTTTGCATTGCTTTCATGGAGGAATCAATGCAGTAATGCTTGCAAACAAAGGGACTGATCTACTCGAGTGCATCGACAGCATCAGCGGCATATCTGCGCTCTGGGGTGACTGTCCATTGCCCTTCTTCTGGATCTGGGTCCGCTTGGGAGCCTGTGTCCCACAATCGGGCATGGATCCAGGCCCGCAGCTCCAGTGCGTGCTTGCACACGCGCCGGCATACATTCCCGCCCCCACGCTGAGGCCCGACTCCCGGTGCAACCCAAGCTGGCCAAGCATCCCTTTTGTGTCCCTCTTGTGTATCGGCCTGCCATTGAGCTGCCTTGGTTGCACGTCCGCGTCTGGCCTTGCACCACACCTCATGCTTTGAGTTGAGTTTTGCTGGCAGCCTCGTGCTGGGAGTTGTTTCTTGGGCGGGTGAACCTTGAGGCCAGTGCCGCAGCGCGCCAAACCTGTGCAGGTAGCATGGCCTGGCCTCTCGTGCAACCTGCGCCTACAAAACCAAGCTGGCCTGCACAGCATTGCTGCACGCGCAGCAGGCACTGCACAGCGCGCACGCCCGGCCTCGGTCGCGGCCTCTGCACGCCGGCGCTTTTGGGCCCACGCCAGCCTGCTGACTGCTGCACACGCGGGCAGGGGGATGCAGAGGACGCGCAAGACGGCGGACAGCCCTCCCTCGCGTCCACGGCGTCCCCGCTGGACGTGCACGCCCCTCACCATGCATCCTCCGACCCTGCAGAAAGCAGGGGCGGGGAGACTGGTGGGACAGAGGGCGGCCCTGGGGAGGCCAGCAGCCTGCTGGGGCATGGCAGGAGGGGCGGTTCCAAGCGCAGAGGAGCCCACCGCAGCCACGCGCACGCGTGCAGCAGCAGCAGCAGCAGCTTGCCTGCAGGCGCAACGCCCCAGAGCGACGCGACTGCAGCGCCCGGGGATGTGAGCGTTGACGTGGAGGCGGGATCTGCATTCAGCAGCCCGCTGCAAGGTGCGGCTGTGGCAGCGTGCATTGCGCGCCAAGTCAAGGCGTGGCTGCCGCACTCAGAACCAGGTCGCGGCTGTGGGCCCAGGCTGCAGTAACTCGATGAGTAGGGCGGTATCAGCAGAGGGGCCCCCTTGTGAGGTCTGGCAGGGGGCTTGATGTAGGGCCTTGTGGGAGTGGGGCGCCCAGCAAAGAGGTCCAGTCGAAGTCCCGGTCAGGCGCCTGTGCTCTGCTAGTCAGGGCAGCAGTCAGACACAGGCACTGTGCTGAGGACAGAAAGGGTCGTCGTGCCTGCCTCTGGGCGGAGAGATCAGGCTTGGCACCCCCCTCCAGCCTCCAGAGCGTTCATTGGGCGCATGCCGGTTGGTGGCACACAGGCGCAGCCCCTGCGCTGGGCGCGTCGCCCCAGAGCATGCACAGGCATTGCAGGAAAGCTGTGGTGGTGGAGGCCATGCATTGCATGTCTGTGTGCGTGCGCAGGGCCGCCCCTGCCGATTCTGTCTGCCATGGGCGGCCGGCTGCCTCCCCGCGTGCCCTCCCACCAGTCTGACTTGCCTCCGGGGTGGATGCTGCTGCCCGAGGAGACGACCTGCAAAGCCCAGGTGATGCACCCTATGCCTCTCGCAGGGGAGCGGGAAGCAAGGGCGCTGTGCTGTCACGCACGCCGCACATGCTCAGCCGCTGCGTGATTGTGGCCAAGCAGTGTCAGCGAAAGGGAGGGGAAGTTGGATGGCCTTTGAGGGGCTGCCCGCAAACTTTGACCCACTTATGGATGAATGCCCAGGGGCTTGATGGCCATTGCCTTTGTTGTCCCTGCCCCTATGCGCGCAGTACTTCATGGCCCACAACACCCAGTACCTGGCCTTGAACGCGCGCCTCAACCCAAAGGTATGGGGTGCGGTACCCGGCCTGAGGTGCGCGCCTCAATGCAAAGCCGCAGGATGCAGGACAACAAGCTGCACAGCAAGCCAGCCTCCTCAAGAAAGCTGCGCCCTCCAGCCCACACCTAATCATAGCGCATCTTGCTTGCTGCCCTGGCTCATGCGCGCGCTACAGACGTACACCTTGATTCTCACTGGAAGCGCAGGCTTCAGGCCTGCTCACAAAACCCTGCCGAGCACGGGAGCCCAGTTGCTGCACCACCGCGTCTCCGTAAATATGCAGCTTTCTCATGGGTAAACAATGATATCATTTTCTGAGCCTGATAGCATCATGCCATGTGCCCTCACGCCACACATGCACCAGCCTTAAGGCCAGCCAGGCATGCACTCAGTTGCACGCTGCTTGACTTGTCACTAACGTAAAGGGGACTGCCCTGCTGCCTGTCTGTTTGAAGGGCGTGCTCTCAGATGGATTGTGGGAGCTGATCACGGCACAGACTTCAGGGGGGTTTTGGGACACAGTGAAGGGAATCCAGATGCTGCTTCAGACCGAGACAGGGGACCACGTGAACATGGACATCGTGCAAACCCAGCAGGTGCGCATATGTGTGTTCTATTGCTATGCCCTTCATAATATTTTGATACGTGTGCATGCATGTGTGTGCATTGGGGGGGGGAGTTGGTGTAATGATGTGTGTCGGCAGGCAAGCAGATGAGCTGCTACACGTGCAAGGCATGCCTTCATGGACATGGCAGCATGGCCTGTGTGCTCTGTGGAGATGAGCATGATGCCTCTTGTACATGAACACTACGCGGCATGACCAGTGTCCAGGCCCTAATTCCAGATTGACAGAGACACGCTCTGTTGCTCGCTGGTCATAGATGCGCGCCATGATGCTGGAGCCTCTGTCTGGGGACCGGACATGGACTGTGCTAGACGGGGAGGCCGCTCCAAACTTGATGACGTACTTGGAAGTCCACCCCAGGCTGTGCAGGGCGCTGGTAGGTGGAGTACGCGGGCAGGCGCACAGGCCTGCAGATGCTCTGCCTATGCGATTGCAAATTCATTGCTCCACCCTGTTGCTGTGTAGGATGGTTCTTTAGGCGGGCCATGAGGGAGGGAAAAAGAGGGAGAGAGAGAGAGAGAGAGAGAGAGAGAGAGAGA
>LFIK01001675.1_pt1 | contig 17757 bp, 17 predicted proteins | sample 643401 | NCBI WGS metagenome assembly LFIK01 (sample SAMN03777447, study PRJNA286221) | soda lake metagenome | biome: soda lake; feature: Kulunda steppe; material: water; isolation source: sample T5-Br brine of Lake Tanatar-5 | place: Russia: Kulunda steppe | collected 2010-07
CAAAAAAAGCGCCTTGGGATAGACGCTTTTTCTTAAACTAGTTGACTTTAAGGGGAAGGGATAAATTCAACTAGGTGTTAATAAACGTAATTTTTTCAGCGATAACTTCAGGGTATGAGATCGATTTGTCTTCGCTGATTTCATAATACTTTTGAGCCAAACGCGCTTTAACTCCAATGGTAGAACCTTTTTTACAATACTGTACGGTGTTTTCAGCGATGCCGCTCCAAAGGGTGCATTTTATAAAGTCAGTATCATACGTTCCGCTGTCTGAATTTTTAAAGCTTCTTTGTAGTGCGATGGTGATCGTTGTTACTTTCTTACCGTTTTCTGTTTCTCTTAGTTCTGGGTCATAAACTAATCTTCCTACTAAAATCACTTGATTTACCATAACTACCTCCTTCATTGCCTAAAGTATAACGAGAAGGTAAAAGATTTAATAATGCACAAAATCAATGGGTTAGGGAAAAATATCTATGGTTTGATAAAATTAAAGCGTTTACCCATTAAAAAAGACCCATAAGGGTCTAATTAAATATAATTTGATAGATTGTTGCGTCTACTGCACAATTAGAAAAATAATTTTTGATTATTTTTAATCTCATTTAAGAGATTTCTAATGACTTTAACGTCTTCTTGAAACCGGCTTAATTGCTGTTTGTTTAAAGGTCTTAAAAATTTTAACCTAAACGTATCAACATGATCATTAAATGATATGTACATTTTAGCTTCTTTTAAAGCAAAGTTAATGGTGTCACGGTGTAAACGATTCAAATTATTCATGTATTCAACAAAATCATCTGTAAATAAAGCTTTAATTTTTGGAAGGGTCGTTGTATATATGCTGTATTGCTTATTCAGTTTAGTAGAATATTTTTCTGAATAATTATATTGCTTGGTTGCTACAGGTTTTGTTTTATCTTGCAACGCTAAAAAATCCAAATTAAGGGCGTTATTAAACTCAAATATAAATAATCTACCATTAAAAAAAGGGTGGGTATCATTCTTTTTTTCATAAAGCATTAAATCACTTGATAAAAACGGGATATTATCAACCGTTCCAGTAATTAAAGCCTCAGAATGAAATTTATCAGCGGGATTGAAAAAGTCTGAACCATAGACTTGCAATTTAGAAAGGCCTACAAATTGAAAATAATCCCCACCTTTCATCCATTCTGAAAGGTTTTTTGATATGAAGGTCTCTTTAAAGGTTTCTTTTAAATGGGAAAAATTAGAAACTCCAAAAAACACCATTAAAAGCCCAATAACCAAAGCAATGCCGTTATAGATTACATGGCCATTCATTTGATATGAAAGGGCCGTTAACATTGTGATGAAACCTCCAAGAAAAACCGTAAATTCCGCAGTCTTCTTCTTGCGATAAAGATCTTTAATTTCTTTATTCATACGGCACTCCTTTCATTAAGGTGAAAACAATTCACGAAGTAAGTTAGAAAATGTAGGATTCGAATACGTTCCATACGCAATTTCTCGGGCAAGAATAGGATCATCCGTTATGATTCCATCTACCCCAATATACCTTAATTCTCTTAGGGTTTCTTGATCATTGACAGTCCAAACATAAAAGTCTTTGCCCGACGAACGAATCGCATCCGCATATGAAGGGTTTTGAAGGGCAACAAAGCGATTAAACCCATAGCTATCGACATAATCTAATTGAATGATGTTATTGATGGATCCAAAGAAACTATACACTAAAAAGAGCGTTTGAATATCTTCATTCAAAGCTTTGATTTGCCTAAGTTGATCTGAATCAAACGTGTAGATGACAACATCATCGACTAAATCAAGGGTTTCAACAGTTTCAACCACAATGTCTACCATCTCTGGCGTATAATTTTTCAAATCAATATGGACGTCTGCACGTCCATCTATCGCAAGCAATGCTTCTTCAAGGGTTGGAATTTGTTCGCCTTCAAATTCAGAAGAAAACCAACTTCCTGCATCGAGTTCTCTTAATTCCTCAAAGGAAATAGAATCAACGCGCCTACTGGTTGAATCATTGGTGGTTCTTCCGGTGGTTGTATCATGCATTAAAACGGGAACACTATCACTGGTTAAAAGGACATCAAATTCAATCGCATCTGCATTTTCTTCGATTGCTAATTCTATAGACGCAATGGTGTTTTCAGGCGCTCTTAGGGAAGAGCCACGGTGGGCAATAATATCAGGTTGATTGAATAAATCAATCCCTCCTCTTCTTTGGACGGTGGCATACACAGTAGTTCCATTAAAAATAAGCGCAACAATAATGACTAAAGCGACAATTGGCTTCATGTATTTTAGTTTAAAAAGATCAAAAGAACCTTTATTAAACGTTTTAATAGGTATTTTTTCACTGTCAGGTGTTCTGTAATGATACCATTCACTCATCCAAGCGTAATTAAGCGGTAACACAATCATACTTGCGATTAACGCTATAATTAAGTAAATTGTATAAATCAAGGTTAATAGGGCACCAAGTACAACCGCTTGTCCGCTTGTTAGAAAAATAAACAAAGCGATGAAACCAACAATTAAAATGTATATTCCATATAACGTGACATTCAATAAAAAATTTAAAACCGCAAAATCTCTGATGAGTTTCAGACGGTTTCCTTTTAACAACCGCCGCATTCTTTTATAAGACGCTTTAAAGGATTTATCCTCAATGGTAATGACATTCATAGAAAAAATATTTTCAATGAATAGGATAAACAAAACGATGCCAAAAACAAACGCAGAAATTATAAAAATCGTTTCTGAAAATAAGTTATCCATGATAAAAGGAGGAATGGATAACGTTGAAGCGATCCCTGAAAACTGAACGATGTTGACAACAATAAAAAAGACCCATGCAAATAAAATAAAGAAAATATGGTGTTGTTTGATTTTACTAGGGAGTTTTCTGATTGAAATATTAATTAAATCTTTGAATGGGATGGTAGCTTCTTGTCTTGAATAGTGAAATAAAATACTTAAAACAACCATTTCAAACGCTACGTAAACCCCTAAAATAACCAGCATCAAAAAGGCGATGAATAGTGTTGTTGGTGCTGTTAAATATTCAAAAATCAAGCTATTGGTGATATAGCTATACCCACTTGCTCTAATAGAATATAAAAATAAGCTATTAATCATGGGAAAAAAGATTAATATACCAAGCATTCTGTAAAAAACCTCAAATAAGATCAATGTTTTAGCGTTGGACTTAACAAGACGAATCGTTTCAATAAATCGTGTTTTCATGTTATCAATCCTTTATAATGTTAAAAGTATTATAACATATTTTAAAGGCAATAAAAAAAATAGTACCTTTGATAAAGGCACTATTTCATTCATTTATTTAGTTGCTGATTTTACAAACCAGATGTGCTTGCAATATTCACCAACGATATCTTCGAGCATCGCTACCGTAGCGAAGTCTCCTTCTTCGTCGGCTACATTTCTAGCTTCAGTGGCAAGCCCTTGTAAGTATTCTAAGTTTTCTAATAATAACTCAAATACTTCTTGTGTTCTATAGTCTTTGTTTTCTAGTTCTTTTACGTTCGTCATTTCAAGATATGCTTTTAATGAAGCTGGTGGAAATTCACCTAACATTTTTACACGTTCTGCAACTTCATCGTATTGTTCGTTTAACATATCATACAGTGCTTCTGCAAATTCATGAACGGGCTTGAATCTTTCACCAACAACGTTCCAATGAAGATTATGATATTTAACGAATGATACGGATAAGTCTGCAACTAACTGGTTCAATAGTTCTACTTTTTTACTCATTTAATAGCCTCCTATAAATTTATATTATGAATGATTACATGGTCTATTATATTGTAACCATTACAATTTTGCAAGTGTTACACAAAAACTTTAACTATTTGTTTTAGGTTCAACACTATACCTAGATATATAGGCTTCATCAAACCTAATAGATTGCGATTGTACATCGTTTAACGTTAGATTTCTCGCAATCTCTAAGACATCATAAAACTGTACATTGTAGTGAATATACTCACTTACATGATACGCTAAGCTTTCTAGTTGGTCAAGCCCATGAATAAAATTACCAAGCATTTGTTTTTTGAGTCTATTAAAGTCTTTTGCTTTGATTTCAAAATCCTTTAATTGGGTGATTATTTCATACAATGCTTTATCTGTCTTTTCTAAGGTGAGTGTTTCTGAGCCAATTAAGATGTAACCATACGCTTTTTCAAATGCAACTTCTAAACCAAACGTATCATTGATCAAGCCTTGATCGAGTAGTTTTTGGTAAGTGTTTGAACTTTTTCCAAGCGTTAAATCTAAAAAAATCGATAAAGCAAGGGATTGCTTAACATGGTCTAAGGCATCTTTAGTTGTTGTATCCACTTTAATTCCATATAAAATTGAAGGAATTTTAACATCAAACCTTCCTTTTTCATAAGGGTTTAATACTTCTTTGGGTTCATCGACATGAAACTTTGAAGGATATTTAAAGGTTTTTTCTGGAAATGTGATTGATTCATTCAACGCTTCAAATAATTCTTTTGGGTCAATCGAGCTGACGACGATCAAATTACAAACTTCAGGTTGGTAATATGCCTCATGCATTGATTTTAAGTCTTTTAACTGAATGGCTTGAATACTTTCTTTGGTTCCCAAAATATCATCTTTAATGGGATGATGGTGAAAGAGGTTGTTGATTAAATTTTTATATTGAATGTATGAAGGATCATCTTGATACATATTAAGCTCTTCGGTAATAATATTTTTTTCATTTTGGACCCCTTTTTCAGTTATATTAGGGTGAAAAAACATTTCTAATAAACGATTTGTATTTTCGATTAAATAATTGGTTGCGCTAAATATGTAAGTGGTTTGATGATGTTCAGTAAAGGCATTGATCGATGCTTCTTGAAGTGCAAAATATTTAGACATATCTTGACCATCTTTTTCAAATACTTTATGCTCTAAAAAATGAGCAACGCCTTTAGGCACTTTGACTTCTTGGTGATTTTCATCCATAAACGATTGGTGAATTGAACCAATCGGTGCGTTTAAACTTACAAAGCTTTTAGAAAATCCTTCTTTTTTAATATGATAAAGATTTAATCGGTTTTGCACTTTTGAATGGTATATGGTTTCGTTATACTGTTTATATTCAATTTTTTTCATGGTCAACCCCTCCTAAAACATAGGTGAAAATAATTTCACATTGTTTTGCGACTTTTACAACCATGTCTCTTGTTACATTGTCAATGGCTTTTAGCGATGCTTCTTCTTTGTAGGGAACATCAAAGAGTGCATGTCTTAGTCCTTTTACGCTTAAGGATCTAATGTTGTCATAACTTTTTTTTATGGCTGATATTTTTTGTTGCTTAGCCAGATGAAATGCTTCATCGCTAAATGCGTTATTTTTAATATGCTCAAGGGTTTGACGAATGAGTGTTTTGGCTTTTTCAATATTGTTTTTTTCCATGCCGGATACAATCGTGACTAGCGAAGAAAATGGCGCGTAAGCACTATGAACATAATAAGCCAATGCGTGCTTTTCGCGGATTACATCAAATAACAACGAATCACTGCCTTCGCCAAGTAAAGTATTAAAGATGCTCATCGCAAAAAATTCATCATCTTTGTAGTAAATACCACTTTTAAGGCCAATAAATAAACGGTCTTGCGTTAAATCTAAAGTTTCTTTAACATCACTTAAGTGATTGAAATCATGTTTAATAAATAAATCTTTAGGCAGCGGTTTTTGGGATAGATTAAAGTCCGATAAGTATTTTTTTATCGCTTGATGATCTATGTTCCCACTCACTGAGATGAGGGTTGGATTTTTAAGCATATCATCGTAGGCTTTTTTCACCGCATCTAAAGTAACTAAGTCGATTTTTTCTTCAATCCCTAAAGGATTGATATTATAAGGATGATCTTTATAAAGATGTTCATAGTATCTTTTAGCAGCGTAGCGTGTTTTATTTGAGTATTCCGCTTTAAAGTATGCTTTTAAAAAGGCTTTTTCTTCATTTAACGTTTTTTCATTGAATAAAGGCTCAAACAAAAGTGACTTTAAAAAAGCAAATATATCATCCATTAATCCATCATTGATTAAGTTTGGATTTGGAAAGTCTAAGGCGATTTGATTCACATGCTTTTTTCCTAAATTCATTGAGTGGGCACGCAATTGGGTATCGTATAAAGCCTCTAAATGTTTGCTTAACGCTTGGCGGGTCGGATAATGTTTTGTATTGGCTTTAAGCATCATCAACATTAAATGTCTAGCCGTCACATTTTCAGCGTTTAAATCATCAAAAAATCTTAAAACAATATTGATGGTTTTAAACTGCGTCGTTTTTATGATATGCAAAGGCGTGTTTGATACGGTTAGGGTTTTTATGTTCATTATATTCCTCAATTCTTTTAAAAAAAGTGCCGGAGCACTTTTTTTATTATTCTGCTAGCGATAACGCAATTTCCATCATTTTTGTGAATGCGTTTTGACGCTCTAAAGCACTGGTTGCTTCTTTGGTGACTAATGAATCTGAAACGGTTAAAATGCATGCTGCATTTTTACCCGTTACTTTGGCGTTGTGGAATAAAGCAAACGATTCCATTTCTACAGCGATGGCATTATGGTCTTTATAAATGGTTTTATAATCCTCGAAGTTTTCACGATAAAAGACATCTGAACTGTGAATAACCCCTTTACGAAGTGGAATATTTAAAGCGTTTGCGTGGGTTTCAATTCGTTCATTCAAATGCGTGGATGGATAAGTGTAATCTTCATTGTAAGCGCCTGATTGAACTTTAGCGTAAGAGGATTCTGAGTACGCACTTGTCGCAAGCAACACATCATAAAGTTTGATTTCGTCAGTGTATGCGCCACAAGATCCAATTCTTACGATGTTTTGTACATCAAAAAACTTATACAGTTCATATGAATAAATGCCGATACTAGGCATTCCCATACCGCTTCCCATCACTGAGATTGCTTTTCCTTTATAAGTTCCTGTATAGCCAAACATGTTTCTTACCGTATTAAACTGCTTTACATTGTCTAAGTAATTATCCGCAATGTATTTTGCACGTAACGGATCGCCCGGCATTAATACGGTTTTTGCGATTTCATTTTTTTGTGCATCAATGTGTGGTGTCGCCATAAAAAATTCCTCCTAATAATCTTCTTTTGCTGATTGACCTTGCATTATTTTTACACCGCTAGATGCGCCAATTCTTGTTGCACCAGCGTCAACCATTGCTTTTAAGTCTTCTAAATTCCTCACGCCACCGCTTGCTTTCACTTCTTTTTCCTTTGCGATGGCTTTCATAAGTTTAACAGCTTCTACCGTGGCACCACCGGTGCCAAACCCAGTCGACGTTTTAATAAAATCTGCGCCCGCATCGATGGCGGCTTGGCTAGCTTTTTTAATTTCTTCATTTTCTAAGTAACAGGTTTCTAAAATTACCTTTAACGGTTGATTTTGAGTGACTTCACGAATGGCTTCAACTTCCTTTTTGATCAAATCAAATCGTCCGTCTTTGGCCCACCCAATATTGATGACCATATCAATTTCATGGGCACCTTTTTTAAGCGCATCGGTCGTTTCATAGACTTTGGATTCGGTGGTATTTGCACCAAGTGGAAAGCCGATAACGGTACATACTAAGACGTCTGTTTCTTTTAAGCTTTCAACGGCATACTCTACCCAAGAAGGATTTAAACAAACACTTTTAAAATCATAAGTAATCGCTTCTTCTAAAATGGTATCGATTGTTGATTTGGTTCCAAATGCTTTGAGATAGGTGTGATCAATAAGTTTATTGATTTCCATCTTTAAGCCTCCTATAAATTTTAATATATATTTGTAATAATGGCCCCATTGCTATCACGGTTATTGGGGTGCCAAAATATAGTTCACCAATACTTTGTTTGAAAATAAATGTTAATAATACGCCTATTAAAACGGGAGTAAGTTCCATGAAAAACCGGATCAATATAAAGTTTCTTGTTTTGAAAAGTTTCATAAGCACCAACATAAACTCTTCATAAATGCCTGCAGGATACTTCGATAATATTAACATGGTTCCACCAAGCGGAATCATTAAAACCCCTATCAAAAAGATGAAAATTTGCATCATGCCTTCTGGTGTGAAATTCACAAAAATCACTTCGTTAAATAAATCGATAAATAATCCTACAATAATAAATGGAATGATTAAAAATGCATACCGAAAATCATTACGGATATATATAATAAACGAAGCAATTAATCCTGAAACCAGCGTAAAAGCCAAGCCAAAGGTCAAGGGACTCACTTGATATAATGCAGTATGCAAGACATCCCAACTCGTGACGCCTAAATCACTTCTAAAAAGCATCACAACACCAAAAGCAGTAACCAATGCACCTAAGAGATAAATGATGGCTTCTTTTAAGTCAAACTTCAAATCCTTCATGTTAAGATCGTTCATATACAAATCGTCCCATCCATTGCATTTGTACTTGTAATAAAGGCGCAAGCAAAATGGCTAATAATATACTTCCAACATTAACAGCCCCTAATCCAATGCCTGCTAATAAACCAAAAATAATCGCTAAAGTAATTGCTAAAGTTTCAACAGCCAACCGGGCAAAAAATATGTTTTTTGTGTTGAATAAATCCATGATCAAAATCATTAATTCATCAAATACCCCTGCGGGGAAATCAGATTGGATAATCATTGATAATCCCATTGTCAAAAAGAATGTTCCAACTAAAAACAATACCAGTCGATACCCCATAAAAAGGGATTCAAAATCAAAATTTGAAAAAACAATGATGTCCCAAAAATCTAAAAACGATGAAATCCCTAAAATGGGAATAAGCATAAATACATAACGCCATTTACGCCTATAAAGCATCACAACCCCCATCACTGTCGCATTGATAATCCCAGCAGACATCCCAAGCGTAATATCGATTAAGTTTGATAAGTTATAAGCAGTCGTATCCCATGGTCCTGCGCCTAAGCCAGTTGTTAAAACCATCACAACGCCAAAGGGAAGTGTAATGAACCCTAACACATACTGAATAATGCGAACATAAAAGGTATCAAAGGGTGCTTTTCTTTTCCGTTTAATCATTAATTATCATTATAAATGCGCTTTTTGAAGGACAGTTTCACAGCGTTTACAAATACTATCTTCATTTAAAACAGTCACTTGCCAACACCGTTGACAAGTTTCTCCTAAAGCTTTTTCAATATCAATCGATAAGTTATCAAATGTGTAATGGCCTTTGCCGGTTTTGATTTCAGTTTGTGAAACAATGAATAAGCGTGATAAATCATTCATAGATTCTAAGATTACTTTAGTCGTCTCGTCGTTAGGGTATAACGTTACTTTTGCGGTTAAGCTTTTCGTAATAACTTTTTGATTTCGCGCATCTTCTAAGGCTTTTAAAACGTGATCGCGATAAGTCATAAAGGTTTCGTATTTATGCATTAAATCAGAATTTTTCGGATATTTTTCTTTTGGCATATCTTCTAAATAAACACTATCATAAGGCTTGTTATCGGCTTCTAAGGACTGATATGCCTCTTCGGTTGTATGAGGGATGATTGGGGTTAATGCTTTTAAAATAGTCGTTAAAATATCATAAACAACCGTTTGTGCGCTTCTTCTTAAACCATCGTCTTTAGTTTCAATGTAAACGATATCTTTAATATAATCAAGATAAAAAGCACTCAACGTCTTCGTGACATAGTTATTCATAATGCGAATGACATCATCAAATGCATAACGGTTATAAGCATCATTTAAAGCAACCACTATGTCGTCGCGCTTTTGAAGCATATAACGGTCTGTCTCATTCATCGCTTCAAAAGAAACGCGGTCTTCATTATAGTTAAAATCACCAATCGTACCTAACATGAAACGAATCGTATTCCGGATTTTACGGTAGGATTCACTCACTTGTTTAATCATTTTATCGCTAATGCGCACATCGGCAGAATAATCGACTGAAGCCACCCATAATCTTAAAATGTCTGCGCCAAATTGGCTCATCACTTTTAATGGATCGACAACATTCCCCATCGATTTTGACATTTTTTTACCCTGTCCATCTAATACAAATCCGTGCGTTAAGACTGCTTTATATGGACTTGTTCCATGATAAGCAACCCCCGTAGATAAACTTGAATTGAACCACCCTCTATATTGGTCACTACCCTCTAAGTATAAATCCGCAGGATAACGCATTCCAAAATCAGTCATCCCACCTTTGTGTGAAGTTCCTGAATCGAACCAAACATCTAAAATGTCTGTTTCTTTTGTGAAATGATTGTTTGGTGATTTTTCATTTTTAAACTGTTTAGGCAGTAAATCTTTTGTCTCCCATTCAAACCAAATATTTGACCCATGTTTTTTAAATAAATCAGCAACATGACGGATCACATCCGCATCTAAAATGGCATCGCCATTTTCATGATAAAACACGGGAATTGGAACCCCCCAAGCTCTTTGACGAGAAATACACCATGAATCACGGTCTTTTACCATGTTTTCCATACGCGTTTCTCCCCATGAAGGAATCCACTTCACATTTTTAATTTCTTTTAACATGTCTGTTTTTAACGACTCAATACTCGCAAACCATTGATCAGTCGCTCTAAAAATAACAGGTTGTTTGGTACGCCAATCATGTGGATAACTATGTTTAATCCACTCCATTTTTAATAAACTACCGCTTTCCTCTAAGTCTTTAACGACTTCTTTAGAGCATTTTTCAATGAACATGCCTTCATAACGGCCCGATTCTTTCGTCATATGTCCTCTTTTATCAACTGGACATAAAACATCTAAGTTATTCGCTTTCCCAATGATAAAGTCATCTTCACCATGACCTGGCGCTGTGTGAACCAATCCTGTCCCACTTTCAATCGTGACATGGTGCCCTTCAACAATTGGACTGACGCGGTCATATAAAGGATGTTTATAGGTTAACCCAACTAAGGCACTTCCTTTTACATGACGAATAATTTCAGTATCACCAAAATCCAAGGTTGTTTTTAAATGCTCTAAAAGCGCTGTCGCTAAGACATAGACTTCGTTGTTGGTACGAATGAAGACATAATCAATATTACTGCTTACTGCGGTTGCTAAGTTTGCAGGGATGGTCCAAGGGGTAGTTGTCCACACTAAAAATTTAAAGCCTTCTTCAAACGGTCCATGATCGACACTTTCAAAGGTAAAGTAAATTGAAGGGGATTTTTTATCAGCGTATTCAATCTCCGCTTCTGCCAACGCAGTCTCACTTGAAGGGGACCAAAAAACGGGTTTTAACCCTTTAAAAATAAGATCTTTTTCTACCATCTTCGCAAAGACTTCAAGCTGAGAGCCTTCATACTGACCATCCATGGTTAAATACGGGGTGTCCCATTCGCCTAAAATACCAAGACGTTTAAATTGTTCTCTTTGGTTATCGATTTGTTTATACGCATAGTTTTTACAGTGGTCTCTAAAATCAGAGACACTCATACTTTTACGGTCTATTTTTTCATTTTTTACAAGCGCACTTTCAATTGGAAGCCCGTGTGTATCCCACCCAGGAACATAACGGGTGTAAAACCCGCGCATCGACTTATCTCTAACAATCATATCCTTTAACACTTTATTTAACGCATGGCCAATATGGATATTACCATTGGCATAAGGTGGACCATCAGGAAAAACGAAACGCTCATTGTTTTCGTTTTGTTTTAGACGTTTAGAATAAATATCGTTTTCTTGCCAAAACGATTGACGGTTGGGTTCGTTTTTACCAAGATTCCCACGCATTGGGAAGTTGGTTTTAGGCATATGCAAGGTATCTTTGTAATCTTTCATTTTAAAACACTCCTTTAAATATAAAAAAGTCTGAAATACAAGGACGAAATAATTCCGCGGTACCACCTTGATTCCAGAACTGGCTCTTAAGCTCTTTAACGCAGAGTAACGGAATGGATTGCATTCATCTAAACGGTGATATCTCTTTAGGCATTTCCAAGTTCACAGCACCACTTGGTCTCTTTAAAATGCTATTTTAAAAAGCGTGTCCGTCTTATAGATTTTTATCTTTATAAGCAATATAATTATATATAAAATCCTTTCAAAATGCAAGGATTATAATGTTTGCATAAAACTGTTCATAAACAACAAGAAAAACCTTAAAATCATTAATCCAATAATTGGGGTGAAATCCATCCCACCAAATACTAAAATCCCTCTAAAAACACGCATATAGGGATCAACAATCTGATGCAATATCGCATAAAATTGAGAATTTCTAATTTCAGGAATCCAGCTTAATAAAACATAAGCAATAATCATAAAGAAATAAATATTTAATAAGGTATAAACAATTTGAAAAAACATGATGAGCATCGGGTTCATAATATTACTCCTTGTATTTGTTAATAAACTTTCTGAGCGATTTATCTTTTAAATCGTCTTTGGTGGCGAACGCCATGATTTTATCACGAATCACTTCTACATTGCCATCAAGTGCATAAATAACGCCGCTTAAAAAAACTATGAACCGATTGCTTTCGATTAAATCAAAGGTTTCAAAGTTTAGTATCAATGGTTTTCTATGCATTAATTTATCCGCTAAATCAAAGACATCGGTGGTCTCATCAACCTTAATAAACTCGGTACGGTCATATGCTTTTTTTGGTTTTTTCTTTTTCATCATAACCACCATCCAATAATATTCTTCCAAGCCTTAAATGTGTCGTACCAACGCTTAAGGCGACCTTATAATCATTGCTCATGCCCATTGATAATTTGTTTAGGGTTGGATATGTTTGATTCAGTGTATCTTTTAATGTTTTTAACCGGTCAAATTGTTTTTTTATCACGGTTTGATCATCGGTAAGTTCGCCCATCCCCATTAAACCGATAACTTCAATATTTGAGTATGCGCTTAGCGCATTTAAAAATGGTTCAACTTCATGAACAGATAATCCGTGTTTTTGGGATTCGTTTGATATATTGACCTGAATAAAACACTTTAGCGGGGTAAGTCTTCTTTTATTGATTTCTTTTGCAAGTTTTAAACGGTCCAAACTATGTAAACAATCAATAGCATTGATAATCTTTTTAACTTTTTTTGTCTGTAAGGTCCCTAAAAAATGAATGCTTACATTCAAAGTTTGAAGCACTGGAAGTTTGGCTTCAAGTGCTTCAACGCGTGATTCTCCAAATTGGGTAATTCCAGCTTGGATGAATGATTCAAAATCATTGGGGGTTAAATATTTTGACGCCATAATAATTTCAACATCAGGATGAAGGGTTCGAATCGATTGAATCAATGATTGATTTGGCATTATTTAAAACGACTTTTTAACCATGAAGGAATGGTTGATTTTTTGGTTTCTTCATCTTGAGGTTCTTCAATTTCTGGCGTTTTTTTCGTCTTTCCTTTTTTCTTTTTTGGTTTCTTTTTATCGTTTGATTCAAATTCTTGAGGGTTGATGGTCGCTTTTTCACTTTCTTCATCACCTGAAGTGTATTCATCAACGCCTAAGCTTTCGATTTCGAGTGAATTATTCTCATCAAATCCTGTGGCAATAACGGTCACAATGACTTCGTCTTCTAAATCTTCATTAATGGTTGCCCCGTGGATGATATTAATTTCTGTACTCGAAGCGGCTTGAATGGATTCAATGGCTTCAGTAACTTCCCAAAGCGCAATTTCTGTTCCGCTTGTAATATTAACAATGGCATCGGTAGCGCCATCAATATTCGCGTCTAAAAGGGGTGAATCAATCGCTTTTTTCGCGGCTTCTTCTGCGCGTTCTTCTCCCGTTGATAACCCAATCCCCATCAGTGCGGTCCCCTTGTCTTTCATGACGGTTTTTACATCCGCAAAGTCGACATTAATAAGGCCAGGAACCGTGATGATCTCTGCGATGCCTTGAACCCCTTGACGTAACACGTTATCGGCTTCTCTAAACGCTTCTAACATAGACGTATTGCGATCAACAACATAAAGCAAACGATCATTCGGAATGATGATCATTGTATCGACATAAGGTTTTAAAGCGTCCAAACCTTCTAAGGCAGTCGCAACGCGTCTTCTTCCTTCAAACTTAAATGGTTTTGTGACAATTCCAATGGTTAAACAGCCAACTTCACGAGCGATTTTAGCTATCACTGGTGCTGCACCTGTGCCAGTCCCACCGCCCATACCAGCGGTAATGAATACCATATCGGTTTCCGTTAATAATTCACGAATCTCATCTTCGCTTTCTAATGCGGCGCGTCTTCCAATTTCAGGGTCTGCACCGGCGCCTAATCCTCTGGTTAACATTTTTCCTATTTGCAATCTAACATCCGCTTTTGATAGACGTAAAACTTGGGCATCAGTATTAATTGCCACGAATTCTACCCCTTTAACTTCATTTTCAATCATGCGATTGATGGCGTTGCCGCCACCACCGCCAACACCTATGACTTTAATTGAGGGTTTTTGATGAAATTGATCGTTGGGTTCAAACATATTATGACCTCCAATAAATCTTTACGCTTATTATAACGTATTCGCTACAATAATAAAATACATTATGAATCTTTGTGGTGAGTTTTATTGATAATTTTCATAGAACATTTTTCGAAAGCTTTCAAGCCTGTCTTCCTTAATCGCTTCTCGGATGGCTTTCATGAGTGCTTTTAAAAAATATAAATTATGGTAACTTACTAGTCTTTGACCAAGGGTTTCGCCAGCTTTAAACAAGTGTCTTATATAACTTCTAGTATAAGTTTTACATACCTTGCATTCACAGTGTTCATCCAAAGGCTCCATTGAAGTTTCGTAACGTTTCGCTTTAATGGCAATCCTACCATGTTTTGTATACGCACTACCGTGTCTAGCAAGGCGCGTAGGATTGACACAATCAAACATATCCACGCCGCGATAGGTTGCTTCTATTAAGTCTTCAGGCGTCCCAACGCCCATTAAATAACGCGGTTTATCACTTGGCAATTGATCGGTGATAAAATCTAGGACTTTATACATGTCTGCCTTACTTTCCCCAACGGATAATCCACCAATCGCATACCCATCAAATCCAATCGATATTAAATCACTTAGCGATTGTTTCCTTAAATCTTTATAAGGGCCTCCTTGGACAATGCCAAATAAGTTTTGATCCGCTTTTTTATGAACATCCTTTCCCCTTTTTGCCCACCTCGATGTTCTTTCAACACTTTTTTTCATATAATCATAAGACGCATCAAATGGTGGACATTCATCAAAGCTCATAATAATATCTGCGCCAAGCTTTTCTTGAATTTGAATGCTTTTTTCTGGGGATAAAAAGAGTTTTTCACCACTTTTATGGTGTGCAAAATAAACCCCTTCTTCTTCAATTTTTCGGTTGTTTGCTAAAGAAAAAACCTGGTATCCGCCACTATCTGTTAAAAGTCCGTGTTTCCATCTCATAAAAGGTTTAATCCCGCCATGATTAGCGATTATATCTTCACCAGGTTGCAACCATAAATGGTATGTATTTCCAAGTATTATTCCTTCAGAAACCGCTTCGATTTCACTGACATCTAGTGTTTTTACGGTAGCTTGGGTGCCAACAGGCATAAATATTGGTGTTTCAAATGAGCCACTTTTAGTGTGAATGACACCACTTCTAGCACTCGTGTCTTTATTTTGGTGGGTTTTTTCAAAGCGTAGTTTCATTTTATTCTCCTTTTTTTTGAAACGTTCTAAAAGCATTGGATACCATTAGATTAATTCTATTGACTTGGTTAATTTCTGAGGCTGAAGTATCATAGTCAATCGCAACAATATTAGACTCAGGAAACAGATGTTTTATTTTTTTAAACATTCCTTTTCCGGCAATATGATTCGGCAAACACCCAAAAGGTTGTGTACACACGATATTGGGTGCACCGTGTTTTATTAAATCAATCATTTCCGCGGTCAACAACCATCCCTCCCCTGAATGGGTTCCAACATCAATCACATTGTTAACAAATGATTTTAATGTATTGTAAGAAACGGGGGCTTCAAATCCATACGCTTCGATCATATTACGAACCTTTTGACGACGGTATTCAACGTATTTTACAAGCACATTTAAAATGAAACGTTCTTTTTTAGGTCCACCATAGCGCTTAATGTCATGCGCTCTAGAATCAAAGCTATACAAAAAGAAATCATATAAAGGGGGGATCACCACTTCGACCCCTTCTTTTTCTAATGTTTCTTCTAAATGATTGTTTCCAAGTGGTGAAAATTTAACATAAATTTCTCCAACAATACCCACTTTAGGGCGTGGTGTTTTAGATAAATCTAACGCTTTAAAGCGATTTAATATTGAAGCGATTTTTTTCTTGGAGTATCGCCAAGAAAAACGCCTATTATGTTCAAAATAGGTTTTTAATTCTTGATCAATGCTTTCTTTTAAGGCAGTTACTGACCCTTTTTTATTTTCATAAGGTCTTGATTGATGGACAAGTGTCATCATTAAATCCCCAAAAACAATCGCTTCATGAAGCTTATGCAACAAACGGGCACTTAATTTAAAGCCAGGGTTTTTTTCAAACCCATTGGCGTTTAGTGAAATCACTGGAACATGCTCTAACTTTGCTTTTTTAAGGGCTTTTCTTAATAAAGCAATATAGTTACTTGCCCGACAGCCTCCCCCGGTTTGGGTAATAATTAAAGCGACTTTTTCATCGTTCAATTCTTTTTTCTTCACGGCATCAATAAACTGTCCAATGACTAACATCGCTGGGATACATATGTCGTTATGGGAATATTTCATGCCTTCATGAATTAAACTATATTCTGTTTTTCTTAATAGTTCGGCATGATAGCCCTCAGCGTTAAGCGCATCTACTAAATATTCAAAGTGATAAGGAGCCATTTGCGGCACTAAAATAGTATATTCTTGACGCATTGCTTCTGTAAAAATGATGCGTCCATTCTCATCGTATTTAAGCTTCGACATCTTTTTTCGCCTCTTTATTCATCGTTGAAAGTAAGCTTCTCAACCGTATATTAATCGCCCCTAAATTTGATATTTCATCGATTTTTATTTGGGTATAAAGCTTGTTGTTATTTTCTAAAATATCTTTTAACTCATCAGCGGTTATCGCATCAAGGCCGCATCCAAAACTAATCAGTTGGACCATATTGACACGATCAAGCGCCGCCACCACCCGAGCTGCGTCATATAAACGGGTGTGGTAAGTCCATTGATTTAAAACTTTTACCGCTCTTTGATCGGCCAAATGATTAATGGAATCTTCACTCAATAAAACGACATTTAAAGAACGAATCAACTTAGGAACGCCATGATTCACCTCAGGATCAATATGATAAGGTCTTCCAGCCATAACTAACGTATTTAAATCATTTTCTTGTGCATAAGCCAACGCGCTTTCGCCTGCTTGTTGAACATCTTTTCTAAATGCTTCATAAGACGCCAACCCTTTATCAAACGCTTTTTTAATATTTGCTTTACTCACTTCGCAGTAAGGCTTTAACATTTCATATAACGCTTCACTGAATTTCTTTTTATTCGATAAGGTGGTGTAAGGCTGTAAAAAGTTTTCTAAATCAAGATGCGTCATGTTCGCTTCTACCACTTCAGGGTAATGCGCAACAACAGGGCAGTTATAATGGTTATCCGCATGCGATTTTTCCGCAAAATTATAAGGCATATTCGGGTAGAATATAAAATCTGGATTTTTTTCATATAAATTTTCGATGTGCCCGTGGACCAATTTAG
>LFIK01001676.1_pt1 | contig 17757 bp, 16 predicted proteins | sample 643401 | NCBI WGS metagenome assembly LFIK01 (sample SAMN03777447, study PRJNA286221) | soda lake metagenome | biome: soda lake; feature: Kulunda steppe; material: water; isolation source: sample T5-Br brine of Lake Tanatar-5 | place: Russia: Kulunda steppe | collected 2010-07
GGGTGATGGCGGCTGATCCGCCGCTGGCTGGCGCGCGCATTCTCGACGTCGGCTGCGGCAACGGCTACTACGCCTGGCGGATGCTGGGCGCCGGGGCCGCCAGCGTGCTCGGCGTCGACCCGACCCTGAGCCACGTGATGCAGGCCAGCGTGGTGGGCCACTACCTGCCGGCACAGCCAGTGGATGTCCTGCCACTGCCGCTGGAGGCCCTGCCCCGACCCCAGGGCGAGTTCGACCTGGTATTCTCCATGGGTGTGCTCTATCACCGACGCTCGCCGTTCGACCATCTGTTCGACCTGAAGGCCTGTGTGCGCCCGGGTGGCCAGCTGATGCTCGAAACCCTGATCATCGACGGGGCGGCGGACCAGTGCCTGTGCCCTCCGGGACGCTACGCCCGCATGCGCAACCTGTACTTCCTGCCATCTGCGGGCATGCTGGTGCAGTGGCTTGAACGGGCCGGCTTCGAGGCAGTCGAACTGCATGACCGCAGCTTCACGACGGTTGCGGAACAGCGCAGTACACGCTGGATGCCCTGGCAATCGCTGCCGGAAGCGCTTGACCCGGACGACCCAGCGCGTACGGTTGAAGGCCACCCGGCGCCGCTGCGAGCCCTGGTCTCGGCCCGGCGCCCCGAACGGAGAAAGCGATGAACTGGTTGCGTTACCTGGGCCGGGAACGGCAGCTGCTGGCCCTGTACGATCTGCTCCGGGAAGCGGAGGGCAAGGCTCGCCACCCGACCGAGCTGAGTCCGGAAACGGGGCTCGACATGCACCGGATACAGACGCTCATGGACGGCGCCCCGGAACTGTTCGTGAAACTGCCACGCAATCAGGAGGGGCTGGTGCGCTATCGACTGACCACCAGCGCCAGCACCCTGTCGCGGCCCCAGGTGGAACAGCTGGTACGGCGCCGGGCGCGGTCGGAAAAGCTGCAGGTGGCCGCCGTGGTGACCATCATCGCCTGTATCGGCTTCATCATCCTGATCACGGTGATTCCGGCCACCTCGACCGCTTTCTGAAGGATCCCTCATGCCGGAACAACTGACCCCCGAGCAGCGCGCCCTGATGACCCGGGTGGAAGCCTTCGTGCAGGACAGCCTGCGCCCCCTTGAGCAGCGCCTGGGCGACGACCCGACAGCACTGAGCGCAGCAGTGGTCGAAGCATCAACAGCCGCCGGCCTGCACGGGCTGGCGCAGCCGGCTGAATACGGTGGTCAGGCCGCGTCGGTGGTGGCGCTGACGGCAGTGCGCGAGGCTCTGGCGCGCTCCGGCCTGCGGGGCCGACACTATGTGCTGGGCCCCGGACCGGGCTTTCTGGCGGATGCCCAGGGCCGTCTGCGATCCGACTATCTGGATCCGATGATGGCCGGCCACAAGCGCTCGGCGTTTGCCTTTACCGACGGCCGTGACCAGCCTCCTACCCGCGCCCGAGAGGTCTCGGGTGGCTGGCAGCTGGATTGTTTCAAGAGTTACGTGAGCCATGGCGCAGAGGCGGACTTCTTCGCGGTCATCGCGCGCCTGGAGAACGCCGAAGGCAGCCTGTTCGCCATCGTCGACAGCGACAGCCCGGGCCTGATCCGGTCCGAGCCGTTCCGCTCGCTGGACGGATCACATCATGTCACCCTCACGCTGCAGGAAGTGTTCGTACCCGCTGATCAGGTGCTGGGTGAACCGGGCCAGGGCATGCCCCGGGCCCTGCAGCAGATCGGTGATGTCCGCCTGGCAGTCGCTGCCGAAGCCTGCGGCATGATGGCGTGCGCACTGGCACACCTGGAAGACCACCTGCAACAACCACATCGCAGCGGCGCGCCGCTGGGTGATCGCGAAGGCGTCCGGCTGCGCCTGGCCGACTGCCGCATCGAGGCCTTTGCCGCTCGCAGCATGCTCTACCGCACGGCGCGGCTTGCCGATGCGGGCGAACGCGTGATCAACGAAGGCATTGCCACCAAGGTGTTCGCCACCGAGGCACTGGGCCGGATCGTCGACAGTGCGCTGCAGCTGGAGGGCGGTCAGGCGCTGGTGGAAGGTGCGCTGCTGGAGCGGCTGTACCGGGAGGCCAGAGCCCTGCGGCTGGCCGAAGGCGCCAGCGACCTGCTGCGACTGAACCTGGCCCGCGGCCGCCTCGAGCTGGACAGCGGTCGCCTCTGACACCGCACGGCCCGGCCGGGCGAAGCAGGCGGCGAGCGAGCGGTCAGCCCTGGTCCTGCCTCAGCCGCCGGCCATGGGCAGAGATGGATAGTTGGCCGAGCGGGTACCGGGAATGGGGTGATTGTCTTCCCGGTGGTAGGTGAACACCGCCGACAACTTGACCTGGTCGGACTGGTTCATGCCAGCCGCATGAAAGGTCAGGGCATCGAACAGCACCACGTCCCCGGGCTGTAACGCCACCGTCACCGCCGACTCGATCAGCGGTTGGTTCTCTTCCAGCTCCGGACGCAGGAACAGTTCGGCATCCAGCCGCCCCCGATCGAGCAGCAGCCGGTGACTGCCGGGAATCATCTGCAACGCACCGTTCGCCGCTGTTTCCGGCCCCAGCGCCAGCCAGGCACTGATCAGCTCTGGTCGGTCGAACGACCAGTAGCGCAGATCCTGATGCCAGAGGGTGGCGCTGGAATAGCCCGGATGCTTGGTCATGATGCAGTTGTGGTGTGACTGGGCCAGCCGCACCGGACCGCCCAGCAGGGCCTGCAAGCGCGATCCCAGGGCGGCGGAGGTCGCCCATTGGCGGAAAGACGGATCACGAGTGATTGCGTGCAGCAGCCGACGCGGCGTCTCGCCACCCTCGGCCAGGCGGCTGGCGGGCGCACCGGGATAGTGCACATCGGCCTCGAACTCGGCGGGCCCCAGCAGGGGAGCCAGCGATTCCAGCGCCACCTTGCGCATGTGCGCCACGACCTGTGCGGAGGCCAGGCCTGGCAGCACCAGAAAGCCCTGCTGGTGAAACCGTTCCTGCTCCAGCGCGCTGAGTTCGGCGGCCATGGCGTTCATCGAGGGTCCTGCCTCCTGATCTGGCCCTTGACCAGCCGCGTGAATCGATCGCCCCAGGGCGGCAGGAAGCCGACCCGGGCGGCCAGATTGACGCGGGTCTGACGATAGACGGCCTTGCGATGACTGAAGGTCCGGAAACCGTCGATGCCATGGTACGCCCCCATGCCGCTGTCGCCTACGCCACCGAAGGGCAGATCCTCCTGGCTGACATGCATGATCACGTCGTTCAGGGTGACACCGCCAGAAGTGGTCCGGGTGAGGACACGGCGCTCTTCGCCCCGGTCCTGGCCGAAGTAGTAGAGCCCGAGCGGACGCGGGCCGGCGTTGATACGGCCGATGGCCTCGTCCACGTCGCTGTAGGTGCAGACCGGCAGCAGCGGGCCGAAGATCTCTTCCTGCATGACCTGCATGCGATCGCTCGGATCCAGTATCAGGGTCGGCGGCAGCTTGTGATGGGGTTGCTGACGGAAGTCCTCGTCGGCCGGATTCAGGGGTTCCAGCCGCGCGCCCTGCTCGCGGGCATCCTCCAGGTAGCCGGAAAGGCGATCGTAATGGCGCTGATTGATGATCGAACTGTAGTCCGGATTGTCGAGCAGGGTCGGGAACATCCGTGCCACGGCCTGTCGCGACTCGCTGACGAACTCCTCGGCCCGATCTTCCGGCACCATGACATAGTCCGGCGCCAGACAGATCTGACCCGCATTCAGCGTCTTGCCGAACATGATCCGCTCACTGGCCTGACGCAGATCGGCACTGCGGCCGATGATCACCGGCGACTTGCCGCCCAGCTCCAGGGTCACCGGCACCAGGTTGTCGGCAGCCGCCCGCATGACATGGCGCGCGATGGCCGTGGCACCGGTGAACAGCAGATGATCGAAAGGCAGCGAGGCAAAGGCGGCACCGGTCTCGGCGCCCCCGGTCACCACGGCCACCTCGTCCTCGTCGTAGGCGGCCGCAAACAGTTCCCGCAGCAGCTCGGAGGTGGCCGGCGTGTATTCGGACGGCTTGATCATGCAGCGATTGCCGGCCGCGAAGATGCCAGCCAGGGGCGCGAAGGTCAGCTGCACCGGAAAGTTCCAGGGACTGATCACACCCACCACCCCCAGCGGCTGATGCTCGATCCAGGCCCGCGCTCCCAGCAGCGAGAACGGCATTTCCGCCTTGCGCCGCTCGGGTCGCATCCAGCGATGCAGGTGCTTGCGGGCATGAGTCAGCGGGCCCAGGGAGCCGGCGATATCGGTGAACATCGACTGATGCAGCGAGCGATGACCGAAGTCCGCGCACATGGCCTCGGTCAGGGCATCGCCATGATCGACCAGGATGCCGATGGCGCGATCGATGCGATCGCGGCGCAGGGCAGCAGGCACTTCTCCCGCTTCCAGACAGGCTTCTCGCTGCCGATCCAGCAGGGTCTGCATGGAATCCCTGGACATGTCGTTGTGTGGCAGGCTCATGATCGTCTTACCCCTCTTCCTTTTTCCCGGGATCGGCATGCAACTGGCCGACCTGCAGCCGTCAGAAGGCCGAAGGCTCCACCGACGGTTCTCCGCCGTCGGGGCCGTCGCCCAGCATATCACTGCGAAAATCCTCCAGCCCACGAGCCACCGCACCCAGCGCATCGAAACGGGCAATGTGGAACAGGGCTTCCCCCTCGTTGACCAGCGGAATGTTGTTGCGTCCCACCAGCACCCCCGCTGCCGGTGACCGGATCGAGATCTCGTCCTCGCCTGCGGGCGAACCCACTACCCCCAGCAGATCGTCACGAGCCACATGGGCACCCAGCCGCACATGGGGACGGAAGACGCCATCCTGCTCGGCCCGGACCCACTGGGACGCCCGCGCCACGAACGGATCCCACGGCCGCTGCTCGCGGCGGGTCGCTGGCAGCATGCCCAGATGGCGCAATACCCGCATGCAGCCCTGGACTCCGGCACGCACGCTCGGTTCGTCGAAACGCAGCGCCTCGCCCGCTTCGTAGACGATGGCGGGAATGCCGCGCTGACTGGCCTCCTGACGCAGCGAGCCTCCAAGCGGCGCCGAATCGAGGATCACCGGTACGCCGAAGGCCCGCGCCAGCTCCGCCACCGGAGCATCTTCCATGTCGGCGCGGATCTGGGGCAGATTGGAACGATGGATGGCGCCGGTGTGCAGATCCAGCAGGTGGGTTGCCCTGGCCAGCACCTGTTCGGTGAACTGATGGGCCATGCGCGCACCCAGCGAGCCCTTGCTGCTGCCGGGAAAGCAGCGGTTGAGATCGCGCCGGTCAGGCAGATAGCGTGACCGGTGAATGAATCCGAACACGTTCAGCACGGGCACCGCCAGCAGGGTGCCGCGCAGGCGTGACAGTGCCCGATGACGCAGCAGCCGACGCAGGATCTCGACGCCGTTCAGTTCGTCGCCATGGATCGCGGCCGTGATGAGCAGCACCGGCCCCGACTGCCGGCCATGCAGGACCTGCAGCGGAATATCCAGCTGAGTGTGGGTATAAAGCTGGGCCGCCGGCAATTCCGTGGAAGCCCGCTGCCCGGGCGCGACGCTCAGCCCGCAGATCCGGAACGGTGCCACATTCGCCATGATCAGCCCTGCCCTCGGGTTCGCGTTCGGTGTGGGCGCGCCTGACGCTCGATGAACTCGATGATGCCGCCAGCCACATCCTTGCCGGTGGCCGTCTCGATACCGCGCAGGCCGGGCGAAGAGTTCACTTCCAGCACCAGCGGGCCATGATTGGAACGAATGATGTCGACGCCCGCCACGTTCAGTCCCATGACCCGCGCCGCCCCGATGGCGGTACGACGCTCCGCCGGCGTGATCCTGACCACGCTGGCACTGCCGCCCCGATGCAGGTTGGAGCGGAACTCGCCCGGCGCCCCCTGACGCTGGATGGCGGCCACCACCTTGTCCCCCACCACCAGGCAACGAATGTCGGCACCGCCGGCTTCGCGAATGAACTCCTGCACCATGATGTTGACGTTCAGTCCCATGAAGGCCTCGATGACACTCTGGGCTGCCTGGCGCGTTTCGGCCAGCACCACGCCGATGCCCTGGGTACCCTCCAGCAGCTTGATCACCAGCGGCGCGCCACCCACCATCTCGATCAGGTCCGGGATGTCGTCAGGCGAGTGGGCGAAGCCGGTGACCGGCAGGCCGATGCCCTTGCGTGCCAGCAGCTGCAGCGAGCGCAGCTTGTCACGGGCTCGAGTGATGGCGACCGATTCGTTGACGCTGAACACGCCCATCATCTCGAACTGGCGCACCACCGCCGTGCCGTAGAAAGTGACCGAGGCGCCGATGCGCGGAATCACGGCATCGAAGTCCTGCAGCACCTCGCCGCGGTAATGGATCGAGGGCCGGGCAGTGGCCATGTTCATGTAGCAGCGCAGGGTATCGATGACCTGCACTTCGTGGCCGCGTGCGCGGGCCGCTTCCATCAGCCGGCTGGTGGAATACAGGCGGCTGTTGCGGGACAGAATGCCGATTTTCATGATCTGGCAGGGACTCCTCAGGGGTCGGAAGCTCGGGCAGGATCTGGTGAGGTGCTGACGTTGCCGGTGGCTGGCACGGACGCCCGGCCCTGCAGGTAGGAGCGTCCCGGATCGACGTGAAAGCGTCCCTTCAGGGCAGTGCGGCCCAGCAGCATGCGGAAGCGCATGTCGACGCGCGCGGTCAGTGTCAGCTCCACCTCCCAGCAGACGCCGCCCAGTTGCAGGTGGGTGCGCACCACCGGGCGCAGCTCCACATGGCCACCGGAGTCGCGCACCTGTCGCTCATCCACCAGCAGCGCACGGCAGCTCCGACTGATGCTGTCATCTCCCTGCACCGGCTGCACCTGGAAACGCACCGCCGCCTGGCCATCCAGCTGACAGGGCTCGATGGCAACCGCATGCAGCGCCGAAGTACGGGCGCCGGTATCGACCTTGGCCTTGATCCTGGCCACGCCCAGATCCGGCAGCGCGACCCATTCCCGCCAGCCAACCAGCAGCGTCATGGGCGTATCTGCCCGTGCGATATTGATGATGCCGGGTCGGACACCTTCTCTGCGTGCAATTCCGTGCTGGCAGGCGGTTCGGGCAGCGACCCGCCGGCAACCGCGAAGTCGCTGACCACCAACCGCCGATAGGCGATCTCGATACCGGCGGCAAGCATGGCCTGCTGGATCTCGATCTGGAACGAATTGCGCAGGGCAAAGAAGTTCTCTCGCGCAGCCCAGACCGAGAATTGCACGCCCACGCCCCACTCCTCGAAGCCCAGCAGGATCATGCTCGGCTTCGGCTCCTGCAGAGCCACTGCATTGTGCTCTGCCACCGTGCGCAGCAGCTTCTCCAGCGCGCGCAGGTCTTCCTGAAAGCGGACCGTGAACTTCAGATCGAAGCGCCGGATGGGAAAGCGCGTGTTGGTGCGCACCCGGTCGCGGATGATGGACTCGTTGGGAATGCGAATGAAGATGTTGTCGAAGGTCCGCAGCTTGACCGACAGCGCATCGATCGACATGACCTCGCCGGTAACGTCGCCGATGGTGATCATGTCGCCCACCGCAAACGGTTTTTCGCTGAGCAGGAACAGACCGCTGATCAGGTTGGAAGCAGATGTCTGGGAGGCGAAGCCCAGTGCCACGGTCAGGATGCCGGCGGCTCCCAGCAATACGCTCAGGTTGAAGCCCAGGTTGTGCAGGGTGGAAATCACGACCAGCGAACCCAGCCCCCAGAAGACCGCCTTGCGTACCAGCATGGCAAACTGGCGGTCCCGATGCGGCGCAACCAGGCGTTCGGCCAGCCGTGCGGCCGCACTGGCCAGCAACATGCCCAGACCAAGAATGATCACGGCCCGCAGGCCGGCGAGGATGTGTGTCAGCGTGATGGCTTCCATGTTCCACCCCATGCGGTCCGGCAAGCCGAACCTTCAGAACAGCTTGCCGTAGAACCGCCCCAGCAGACTGCGACTACCGGTGCGGCGGGGCCGCGCCAGCTCGGTCCACGGGCCGGCATCGACCGGCTCGCCACGGTGGACCTCGATGTCTCCGACGTTGCCCTCGGTATCTCTGCTGACATCCAGCCCCGAGGTCCAGAGACGACCATCCGGCGCGGCAAACAGCGGCAGCTGCGGCACCGGCAGCACCACCCGATCCAGCAGCCAGCCATCGTCACCTTGATTGACCATGCGCAGCGGAGTGATGGCCCGCCACGGTCGCAGCGGAATCTCGGACGCATCCGTGCGGCAATGGGTCCAGCCCGCGTAGCAGAGCTCGCCCTCCCAGGTAGAGGAACCGAACCAGGTCTGTGGCGGCCGCATCAGCGGCAGCTCACAGAGCTTCAGGGCATCGTCGCCACAGCGCAGTTCCAGCCACAGCGGGGTGCCCACGTAGACGGTGGTACGCGCTCCCGCGACAATACTGAAAGGCATGCGCGGCCGGCTCACCACCGGACGGTCCGCAAGCGCCGGACGCAGCTCCAGCCGTTCGCTGAGACTGGACAGCTTGTACTTCACCACTTCGGCAGTGCTGTTGTCGGGCTCCCAGGGAATCGGTTCGGCAACCACCAGCGGCGGCGCTTCCGCTTCGCCGCGGGCATGTTCGGTGCCCTGCACCAGCCAGCCTTCGTGTGTGCGCGCCACGAACAGCTCCAGAGCGCCGATGCGCCACCTGCGGGCTTCACCGACCGGCACCTCGCAAGGCTCCCACCAGCGGAAGCCCGATACAGCCTGCTGTTCCTGCATGCTCATGGCCCCGATCCATCTGCCTTTTGACTTGCCTGCTTTGTAAACGAATAATGGGCCGCCGGTTCGGACCAGGGTTCGGTAGAAGCCCTTCCGTCACGGTAATTCTCATGGCACCGATGCCGGGAGTAAACCCGCCCCGGACGGCCGTGCCCAACCACTGGCAGAGAGCAGCGCGCGTGGCCCACATACTCGTCGTCGATGACGAAGCACTCGTCAGAACCCTGCTCGAAAACATCCTGCGCAGGGCAGGTTATCGCGTCACTTCCGTATCAGAGAGCGCGACCTTCCACGCTGCCATGGAGGCGGGCGATGTGGACCTGGTACTGCTCGACCTGCGCCTGGGGCGGGAACACGGCTTCGACCTGGCACGCGCAGCGAGCGAGCGCTACGAAGTACCGGTGATCTTCGTGACCGGAGACGGCAACGTCAACGTCAAGGTCACGGGCTTCGAGCTGGGCGCGGAGGACTATATCACCAAGCCGTTCGACCCGCGCGAACTGCTGGCCCGGGTGCGCGTGGCGCTGCGCCACAGTTCCGAGTCGACGCAGCTGAAACGCCTTCGTTTCGGGGGCTTCCTGCTGGACATGGGCGCCATGGAGCTGACGGCACCGGACGAAACTCCGGTCGAGCTGACCGGCATGGAAATGCAGGTGCTCATCTACCTGGTGCAGCGACCGGGCCAGGCGGTCACACGTGATGACATCTCGCGCGAAATTCGTGGCCGCGCCCACGATCCCCAGGACCGCACCATCGACGTGATCGTCTCCAAGGTCCGGCGCAAGCTGCAGCAGGCAAGCGACGACGGCTGGGACCCGATCCATACCATCCGCGGCATCGGCTACAAGTTCATCGCGGGCACCGAGCCCGCCTGACAGTGCCAGGCGGGGATTGCACTACTGGCGTCATTCCTGCTCGCCCAGCCGCCCAGCCAGGGTGCCGACCTCCAGCTCGCCCTGGCGGGTCTGCCCGCCGATCTCCAGAAAGCGACGCATGTTGCGCTGGGCACCATCGGTGCGCAGGCTGCGCTGGAACAGCCATGCCTCTTCCACCAGACCGTCGTGCAGGGGCAGCTCTGCCGCGTCGACGCTGGCCTTGGCCAGCTGCACGGCCTCGGGTGGAAAGGATGCAATCCGCGCGGCCAGCTGACTGACGAACGGGCCGATGGCGTCAGCCGGAAAGATCCGGTTGAGGTAGCCCCACTGGCAGGCTGTCTCTGCATCCAGATCGTCTCCACCCAGAATCACCTCCAGCGCCCGACCGCGTCCGATCAGCCGCGGCAACCGCTGGGTGCCGGTGCCGCCCGGCAGAATGCCCAGCGGCACCTCCATCTGGCAGATGCGGGTCTTGCCGACCACGCCAAAGCGCATGTCGCAGGACAGCGCCAGCTCGCTGCCGCCTCCGCCCACGCGCCCCTCGATCTGGCAGATGGTCGCCTTCGGCATGGTCCGGAAGCGTTCACACATCAGATGGAAGTCGTTCAGGCGGGGGGAGCGTTCCGGTTCACCCTCCACTGGCATGTCGATCAGGGCCGCCACATCGAAGTGGGCCAGGAAGAAGTCCGGATCGGCGCTGCGCAGCACCACCGCCCGCACGGCGTCATCGGCTTCCACCTGCTGGGCAAGGGCCGCCAGCTCCCCGAACAGCTCCAGGGTCAGCAGGTTGATGGGCGGATTGCTGATGGTAACGGTACAGACGCCGCGCTCGATCTCGACGTCCAGCAGACGATAGTCGTAGGCCACGGTGGTTCCCCCTCCTCTGGTCAGGCCCCCTGGACAGGTTCACGGCCAGCGCGAGGCATCGGACGTGGGACCGTCAGGAGCGGTATTCTGCGTTGATCTTCACGTAGTCATAGGACAGGTCGGTGGTCCAGACCTGCTCGCGGGCGCTGCCCCGTCCCAGATCGACCCGGATGCGGATCTCGGGCCGAGCCATGACCGCTGCACCGTCCGCTTCTCGATAGCCGGGCGCGACGCCACCCCGGGTGGCGATGAGCACATCGTCCAGGTGCAGGCTGACGCCCGCCACATCCAGGTCGTCGATGCCCGCCCGACCGATGGCAGCCAGCAGGCGCCCCCAGTTCGGGTCACCGGCAAACAGAGCCGTCTTCACCAGCGGCGAGTGGGCAATGGCGTAGGCAACGGCAAGCGCCTCGTCGCCATCACGCCCCCCCCCCACATCGACGGTCACGAACCGGGTTGCGCCCTCGCCGTCGCGGACGACCGCATGGGCCAGCTGCAGACAGGTGTCGTACAGGGCTGCCGCCAGCAGGCGGCCGTCGGCGCTGTCCGGATCATCGATCAGGGCGCCGCCGGCGGCACCGGTCGCCACCAGGGTCACTGCATCGTTGGTAGAGGTGTCGCCATCCACGCTGATGCGGTTGAAGGTGCCTTCGACCGCCTCGCGCAGCAGCACCTGCAATACCGGTCGGGTCACTGCCGCATCGGTCGCCAGGAACGCCAGCATGGTTGCCATGTCGGGCCGGATCATGCCCGCACCCTTGCTGATTCCGGTCAGGTTCACCGGTGTGGCCAGGGCCACCTCGACGGATGCCCCCTTGGGCGCAGTGTCCGTGGTCAGGATGCCTGCAGCCGCCTGCGGCCACTGGTCCGCGGCCAGTGCGGCAAAGGCGTCCGGCACCGCATCGATGATACGCGCGGCCGGCAGCGGCTCGCCGATCACCCCGGTGGAGAAAGGCAGCACGGCCTGGGGTGCAACGCCCGCACGTTCGGCCACGGCGGCACAGCAGGCACGCGCGGCCTCGATGCCGGCATCGCCGGTACCGGCGTTGGCATTGCCGGTGTTGATGAGCAGATAGCGCGGCGCAGCCTCCGCCAGATGACTCTCGGCCACTCGCACCGGTGCGGCACGGAAGCGGTTGCGGGTGAACACGGCTGCAGTGGTGCTGCCCTCGGCCAGCTCGAACAGCACCAGATCGCGCCGGCCCGGCTTGCGTACGCCGGCGGCCACCGCCGCACAGCGCACACCGGCCACAGGCCGCATCGGCGGCAGGGGAGGCAGATTCACGGGCATGGCTGGAACTCTCCGGACTCAGTCGGCACGGCCGTGGCAGTGCTTGTATTTCTTGCCCGATCCACAGGGGCAGGGCTCGTTGCGCCCCACCTTGCGGTCCTGGCGCACAAAGGTTTCGGGCCGCGCTTCTGCGCGCTGGGCACCCCCGCCAGCGGCCCCTTCAACGGGCTGACCCGTGGCCAGCGCATTGACGTCCTGGTGCGAGAAGTTCATGCGCTTTCGCTCGGCCTCGCGCCGCTGGCGCTCTTCTTCCTCGACCTCGTCCGCCTGCCGGAACTGGGCCCGGGACAGCACCCGCACCACCTCGCGACGGACGTTGTAGAGCAGCTCCTGGAAAAGCTCGAACGACTCGCGCTTGAACTCCTGCTTGGGCTGCTTCTGGGCGTAGGCGCGCAGATGGATGCCCTGACGCAGGTGATCCATGTTCTGCAGGTGATCCTTCCAGAGATGATCCAGGGTCAGCAGCATCATCTGCTTCTCGAAGCGCCGCAGCATGTCTGCACCGATCTGCGCTTCCTTCTCGGCGTATTCACGCTCGATCTGCTCCAGAATGCGCTCGCGCAGTGTTTCCTCGTGCAGGTCCGGATCGCTCTCCAGCCAATGACGCAGGGGCTGACGGGAATTGAACTCCACCAGCAGGGCCTCTTCCAGCCCCTCCAGATCCCACTGCTCCTCCACCGACTCCGGCGGGATGTACTCGCTGACCACGTCATCGACCACCTCTTCGCGCATGGCCGCGATGGTGTCGGAGATGTCGTCCGCCTGCATGATCTCGTTGCGCTGGGAGTAGATCACCTGGCGCTGGTCATTGGAGACGTCGTCGTATTCCAGCAGGTTCTTGCGGATGTCGAAGTTGTGGCCCTCGACCTTGCGCTGGGCGCGCTCGATGGCGTTGGAGACCATGCGATGCTCGATGGCCTCGCCCTTCTCCATGCCCAGCGAGTTCATGATGCGGCGGATGCGGTCCGAGGCGAAGATCCGCATCAGGGTATCTTCCATGGACAGGTAGAAGCGGGTCGAGCCCGGATCCCCCTGACGCCCGGAACGGCCCCGCAACTGGTTGTCGATGCGCCGCGATTCATGCCGCTCGGTACCGATTACCCGCAGCCCGCCAGCGTCCAGCACCGCCTGATGGCGCTCTTCCCAGTCTGCCTTCAGGCGTGCGATCTCGGCTTCGGAGGGTTGCTGCAGCCCCGCGAGCTCGGCTTCCCAGTTGCCCCCCAGCACGATGTCCGTGCCGCGGCCGGCCATGTTGGTGGCCACCGTGACAGCACCAGGCCGGCCGGCCTGGGCGATGATCTCGGCTTCCTGCTCGTGGAACTTGGCGTTGAGCACGTTGTGGGGGATGCTGCGCTCCCGCATCGCCGCCGACAGCCGCTCCGACGATTCGATGGAGGCCGTGCCGACCAGCACCGGCTGGCCACGCTCACGGCAATCCTCGATATCGTCGACGATGGCATCGAACTTCTCGTCCATGGTCAGGAACACCAGGTCGTTCTCGTCCCGTCGCGTCATCGGCCGGTTGGTGGGAATGACCACCACATCCAGATCATAGATCTGCTTGAACTCGAACGCTTCCGTGTCGGCGGTACCGGTCATGCCGGCCAGCTTTTCGTACATGCGGAAGAAATTCTGGAAGGTGGTGGAAGCCAGCGTCTGCGACTCCATCTGCACCTTGACCCCTTCCTTGGCCTCGATGGCGCCGTGCAGGCCGTCCGACCAGCGCCGCCCGGGCATGGAGCGGCCGGTGTGCTCGTCGACGATGACGATCTGGTCGTCCTGTACCATGTAGTGGACGTCGCGCTTGTAGATGAAGTGCGCACGCAGGGCTGCATTGACGTGATGCAGCAGTCCCAGGTTGCCAGGCGAATAGAGGCTGGTATCGGGTTTCAGCAACCCGGCTTCGTGCAGCGCCTGCTCGATCTTCTCGTGGCCCGATTCCAGCAGCTCGATCTGGCGATTCTTCTCGTCGATGGCGAAGTCGCCCTCGTCCTCGCCTTCCGGCTCCATGCCCGCCGGCGTCTCGCGCGGCTTCAGCTGGGGCACCAGCTGGTTGATGGCGCGATACAGCTCCGAGGAGTCATCGGCAGCACCGGAGATGATCAGGGGCGTGCGCGCCTCGTCGATGAGGATGCTGTCGACCTCGTCGACGATGGCGTAGTGCAGCTCGCGCTGGACCCGGTCTTCCAGCGTGAAGGCCATGTTGTCGCGCAGGTAGTCGAAGCCGAATTCGTTGTTGGTGCCGTAGGTAATGTCGGCCTGGTAGGCCGCCCGCTTCTCCGCTGCCGGCTGCCCCGGGACCACGGCCCCAACTGTCATGTCGAGCGCCTGGTAGATGGGCTCCATCCAGGCCGCGTCGCGACGCGCCAGATAATCGTTGACGGTCACCAGGTGCACGCCCCGGTCGGGTATGGCATTGAGGTAGGTGGCCAGCGTGGCGACCAGGGTCTTGCCCTCACCGGTACGCATTTCCGCGATGCGTCCCTCGTGCAGGGCAATCCCGCCCATCAGCTGGACGTCGTAATGTCGCAGCCCCAGGTTGCGCCTGGCCGCCTCGCGCACCGCCGCAAAGGCCTCGGGCAACAGGGCATCCAGCGATTCGCCCGCATGAAAGCGCTCGCGCAGCGCCGCGGTGGTGCCACGCAACTCCCCCTCGGAAAGCGCCTGGTACTGTTCCTCGAGGCCGTTGACCCGCGCGACCAGCTTGCGCATGCGCCGGAGTTCACGGTCGTTCTTGGATGGCACTAGCTTGCGGAAGAGACTCGCGATCATGATGTCAGGCGCCTGCACAACGCGCGCAGACGCGCACTTCTCCTGCTTGGAAAACTCTGGCTGGACTGGATGCGGCCGAGCCGGATCCCGGCCCCGCCGCTCGGGGTCCGCTGGCCACAGCTGCTCTGCTATGCTGCGCCCACGCGCGAACCGCAAGCCTGCATCTTGCCACAATCGGTCAACCAAGCGGAAAAAGAAACGATGTCAGCGCCGTCACGGACAGATGCACAGGGCACCCGACTGCAGGACCGACTGGCCCGGCCGGGGGATCCACGGATCGCCCGGATGCTGACCCGCGCTGCGGACCTGGAACGGCTGGAACGCCTGCTGAAGCAGATCCCGGGGCAGCCTTTGCCCGAATTTCAGGTCACGGCTGTCGAACGCGGCCTCCTGAAAGTACAGACGCCGACCGCGGCCGCCGCAACCCGCCTGCGCTACCGGCAACGGGAACTGCTGGCAGTCCTGCATCGCAACGGGCATCAGGCCCTGAAGCGCCTGGAGGTACGGGTGGCACCCGTCGCGCGGCCTTCGGCTCCACCAGTGCTGGCGCCGGCGCTGGGGCTGCCGGAAGCTGCGGCACACCAGCTGCGCGCACTCGCCAGTGACGAATCCGACCCAGGCCTGCGCCGGGCCTTGCAGCGCCTTGCAGCCCGGAGCCAGCCGGACTGAAGCCGCGCAATGCTCAGATCTGGCCCAGTGCCGGCCTCAGCGCTGTCGCCACCGGCGTACGCCGACCGTCGTCGGCCACCGCAAGCTCCCAGGCACTGCGATCAGTCAGCAGCGCCCGCAGCAGGCCATGATGGGTCCCGTGGTCCGAGCCATGGCCGCGGAACTCGCCCACCAGCGGATGCCCGAGCAGGTACAGATCGCCGATGGCATCAAGGATCCGGTGACGGACGAACTCGTCCCGGTACCGCAGGCTGCCGCCGCCGACTGCTTCCTGTCGATCCACCACGACGGCCTTGTCCAGATTGCCGCCCGGGGCCAGATCCAGCTCCTGTAGACGCTCGAACTCCTGCAGATAGCCGAAGGTGCGCGCCCGCGACACCTCTCGCACGAAACACTCCCTGGCCAGATCCAGCTCCGCACTGTGGCATCGGCCGGTCAGTCCCGGGTGAGCGCCATCCATCTGATACCCCACCTTGAAGCCGTCGTGCGGACGCAGCTCTGCCCAACCCTGTTCGTCGGCCCAACGGACCCGGCGCAGGATGCGAATGAACCGGCGCGACGCGGACTGCTCCTCGATCCCGGCTGATTGCAGCAGGAACACATAGGGTGCCGCACTGCCGTCCATGATCGGAATTTCCGGGGCGCTGACCTCGATGATCGCGTTGTCGATTCCCAGACCGCAGAGTGCGGCCATCAGGTGTTCGACCGTGCCGACCCGCACTCCATCACGCTCCAGCCGAGTCGCGAAACGCGTCTCGCCTACCAGGTTGACCCGAGCTGGCAGCTCCACCCAGGGCTCCAGATCGGTGCGAATGAAGACGATCCCCGTGTTTGCCGGCGCCGGCCGTACCGACAGGTAGATCTTCTCGCCCGTGTGCAGTCCCACGCCGGTCGCACGAATGATGTTCTTGAGTGTGCGCTGTCTGATCATCTGCGTTCCTGGTCTCCCTCGCCCTGTGAGCACAGCCTGTCTCCGGCCATGCCACGCCGGCGGATGGCCGGGACCAGAGGCGACACGCCTCCGACTCCATCCCTGCGCAGAAGTTCCGACGGCCGCACGGATCCTAGCAAGACACGTGCCCCGCCAGCCAGGCACGGCGGATCCGCCACTCGTGCAGTCCGCCGTGCTCTCAGTCTGCCTGTCGCCGCAGGAACGCCGGAATGTCCAGATAGTCCATGTCGGACTTTTCTGCGCTCCGGCTGCTGCGCTTTTCCTTTGCTGCTGCCGCTGCGGTACGAGCGGACTGGCGGAACACGGTGGGCTTGTCGAAATCGACGCCGCCATTGGCCCGCGTCATGCGACCGTTATCGACCACCATGCGTGGTTGCTGAACCCCGCCACTGAGGCCGGTGGCGACCACGGTGACCCGCATTTCGTCGGTCAGTTCGGGATCAATGACGGTCCCCACCACCACCGTGGCAGAATCCGATGCGAACTGCTCGACAATCTCGCCCACTTCGGAGAATTCGCCGATCGACAGGTTCATGCCGGCAGTCACGTTGACCAGAATGCCGCGGGCGCCATTCAGGTCCACGTCTTCCAGCAGCGGCGAACGGATCGCGGCTTCCGCCGCTTCGCGGGCCCGATGCTCCCCGGAGGCCTTGCCGGTGCCCATCATGGCCATGCCCATCTCGGACATCACCGTCCGCACATCGGCAAAGTCGACGTTGATCATGCCAGGACGGATGATCAGGTCGGCGATGCCCTGGACCGCACCCAGCAGCACGTCATTGGCGGCCGCGAACGCGTCCAGCATGGTCGTCTGCTGCCCCAGCACAGCCATGAGCTTCTCGTTGGGGATGGTAATCAGGGAGTCCACATGCTGCTGCAGCTCCTCGATGCCGCGCTCGGCCGCAGGCATGCGACGCTCGAACCGGAACGGCTTGGTCACCACCGCCACCGTCAGGATATCCAGCTCGCGAGCGACTTCTGCCACCACCGGCGCGCCACCGGTACCAGTGCCACCGCCCATGCCGGCCGTGATGAAGACCATGTCGGCCCCCTCAAGCACTTCGGCGATGCGATCCCGATCCTCGAGTGCGGCCTGACGGCCGATCTCCGGATCCGCCCCGGCACCAAGCCCCTTGGTGATGTTGCCACCCAGCTGCAACTGGGTCCGGGCACTCAGGCTCTTCATGGCCTGGGCATCGGTATTGGCTACGATGAACTCCACGCCTTCCACAGAGGAATTGATCATGTGCTGGACGGCATTGCCGCCGCCTCCGCCCACGCCCAGGACCTTGATCACCGCGTTCTGCGGGTTGTTGTCTACCAGTTCAAACATGTCTCCGTCCTCCACAGACGATGTCCCACACGAATGTTCGGCACTCCGGATCGCGACCCGGTCGTGCCGGTGGGTTCCTAAAGATTGTTGCGAAACCAGGTCTTCAGCCGTTCCACGAAGCCTTCCTGCATTGCCCGCCGTCCCCCGCGCTGGCCAGCCACCTGCTCCTGCGTGCGACCGTAGAGCAGCAGCCCGACACCAGTGGCATAGATCGGATTGCGGACGATGTCGGTGAGTCCCTTGATCTCGCGCGGCAGACCGATGCTGACCGGCTTGTGAAAGATTTCCTCGGCCAGATCCAC
>LFIK01001679.1_pt1 | contig 17722 bp, 18 predicted proteins | sample 643401 | NCBI WGS metagenome assembly LFIK01 (sample SAMN03777447, study PRJNA286221) | soda lake metagenome | biome: soda lake; feature: Kulunda steppe; material: water; isolation source: sample T5-Br brine of Lake Tanatar-5 | place: Russia: Kulunda steppe | collected 2010-07
CCACCGCCATCTTCCGCGGCATCTTCTGGTTCCTCATCATGGACTTCGCCGTGCTGATCTTCCTGCTCATGTTCCCAGAGTTCATCCTCTTCCTGCCGCGCGTGATGGGATGAGCGATGGCGGCTATAAACAGACTCAGACCGGCATGACCACGTGAACCGAGACAAGCCAGATAACTGGACCCAATGGAGGAGTACGCACTGATGAGCACGCATGCGGAACAGGCACGGGCACTGGAGGGAATCGGCGCCTGGGTACGGCACCTGGCGGATCAGCGTGCCAGCCATGACGCGCTGGTATTCGAGGGCGTTCGCTACAGCTACCGGGACTTCAACCAGCGCATCAATCGTGCGGCCAATGGCCTGGACGGTCTCGGTGTCGGCAAGGGTGACCGGGTGGCCATGCTGCTGCTCAACAGCAACGCCTTCCTCGAGGTTCTGTTCGCCTGTGCCAAACTGGGCGCGATCGCGGTGCCGGTGAACTTCCGGCTGAGCCCGGCCGAGGTCGGATTCATTCTCGAGAACTCCGAGGCGGCAACGCTGGTATATCACCCGGTTTTCGCCTCGCTGGCCGAGCCGGGTCGGGGAAACGGCTTTCTCAAGAACGTGATCGCCGTGCCCCAGCCGGATCACACGGCCACCGAAGGCGATACCGATTACGAAGCCCTGCTGGCAGGTGCGAGCGACGACGAGCCGGCGGCTCAGGTACTGCCGGACGACCCGCTGATGATGATGTACACCTCGGGCACCACCGGCCGCCCCAAGGGCGCCCTGCTCAGCCACGGTAACGCCACCTGGAACTGCATCCATGCCCATATCAGCGACATGGGGGTGCTGCGCAGCGACATCGTGCTCAATGTCGCCCCGCTGTTCCATATCGGCGGGCTGGCCGTCAACACGCTGACCGCACTTCACATCGGCGCCACGGTTATCCTGCAGGCGCAGTTCGACCCGGTGCAGGTGCTAAAGGCGCTTGAGTCGGAGCGGGTGAACAAGCTGTTCCTGGTGCCGGCCATGTGGCATGCGCTGACTCTGGTGCCCGACTTCGACAAGTACGATCTCGCTGCACTGCGCGCACTGACCTCGGGCGGTGCACCCTGCCCCATCCCGGTGATCGAGTTCTTCCAGAGCCGCGGCTTCAAGTTCTACGAGGGCTTCGGCATGACGGAGACCTGCGCCGGGGTCTGCATCCTCGGCGACGCGGATGCGGTGCGCAAGAACGGATCCGTGGGCAAGCCGCTGATGTACGAACAGATGCGCGTCGTAGACGAAGCCGGCAACGACGTGCCGCAGGGGGAAACCGGGGAACTGGTCCTGCGCGGCCCGAATATCTTCCTGGAATACTGGAAGCGCCCGGACGCCACCGAAGAGGCCTTCCGCGACGGCTGGTTCCATACCGGGGATCTGGCCCGACAGGACGAGGAAGGGTTCTACTACATCGTGGATCGGAAGAAGGACATGCTGATCTCCGGCGGCGAGAACGTATACCCCACGGAGGTGGAACAGGTGCTGTACAGGCACCCGAAGGTCCAGGAAGTGGCGGTGATCGGCGCGCCGGATGAACGCTGGGGCGAAGTCCCCATGGCACTGGTGGTCCCCAGGGACGGCGACGCGCCCACGCTCGAGGAACTGGAAGCCTTCTGCAAGGACAAGCTGGCCCGCTTCAAGACCCCGAAACACCTGGTGGTTCTCGACGAACTGCCACGCACGGCGACGGGCAAGGTGCTGAAGCGGGAACTGCGAAAAGAATATGCGGAGGGGAAAGCTTAGCGGCTCTGTGCAGCATGCTCCGAAACGGAGCCGTAAATCCCTGAAAAAAAAGTTAACCAATCATTTGCTCGTTTGCCTGGATTGGATTAGATTTTTGTAATTAGGGGCTGGGGGTTGGCGACATCCGGACGGGTGCGCTCCCTTGGATTGGAGGCCCACGGAAAGCGGATTGACCCTGGTCATGCGGAGGAAGCGCTTGTCCGGGGTGAAATACCCGGCAACCGGTCCTGGACCGGTTGCCGGCTAACGGGGCGCCGGCCAGGACGGAGCGCCTCATGGCAGCATCGGGCGGCATGCAGACAATCAGACTACAGCATGCCTGTCGTCCGTTTTCCGACTCCTGGAGGAGACCTCATGAAGCGCTTCAAACCCCTTGTCGCCCTTGCGGCGTGTGTTGCCCTGTTCGGTACCGTGGCTTTCAGCACGGCCTCCGAAGCCCGTCAGCTTCGCTTTGCGGTGGGATTCCCATCGGGCGCGCCGGTGGCCGCCGCGCAGCTTTATGCGGAGGCCGTATCCGAGTTTACGGATGGTGAATTTTCCGTTCGGGTTCATCCACTGGATTTGTTGAGCCTGGGCGAGATGTCAGGCGGTGTCGGACAGGGCATCGCCGATGTCGGCTACGTGCTCACCCTGTACTGGCCGTCCGAGTTCCCGCACGTCAACATGGCAGCTGACATTAACATGCTGATGGCGATGAACGAGGACACCGACGGCAAGGAAGGCATGGCCTATGCGGGCGCCATGGCAGAATTGATCTTCCATCACTGCCCCGAATGCAACGCCGAATTCGCGGCGCAGCGACAAGTGTACACCGGGGGCGCCGCCAGCACCGGCTACACCCTGCTGTGCAACAAGCCCATGGCCACTGTGCAGCAACTGGACGGGGCGCGGCTGCGCTCCGGCGGCGCATCCTGGGCACGCTGGAGCCGCGCGATGAACGCCAGCCCCGTCTCCCTGCCCGGCAATGAGATTTTCGAGGCAATGCGGCAAGGGGTGGTGGATTGCGCCATGTTGTCTCTGCCCGAACTCAGCGGCCTGAACATCATGGATGTGGCCACCGACATCACGGTTGCGGTTCCTGGCGGCGTCTTCGGAGGGGCCGGCACAACCAACATCAACACCGGCGTCTGGCAGGGCATGACCCCCGAGCAGCGGACGGCCATGCTGCGTGCCGGTGCCGTCATGGGCGCCCAGGTCAGTTACCTTTACCGGGAGTTCGCCATTCGCGACACCGAACGCGCCAAGGAGCGCGGCATCCGTTTCCATGACGCGGATCCTGATCTGATCGAGGCGTCCCACAACTTCATCCGGGACGACCTGGAGCGTGTAGCTGAAACGTACCGGCAGCAACATGGTGTTGAGCGGGCGGAGGAACTGATCGAGATCATGGGCGAGCTGATCGATAAGTGGCTGGCGCTGGTGGAGGACGTGGACAGCGGCGAGGAACTCGCCGAACTCTACTGGAACGAGGTCTACTCAAAGGTGGACGTCAATCAGCACGGCATGTAAGCCGCGGCCACCCGGGACCGGCGCATGGATGCGCCGGCCTGCTCCTCTGTATTCCTGCCGCCCAGGCGATACACTGGCAAAGTCCCAAGTCGCCGCAGCGGCCGACAATCAGCGCCGGAAAATCCGGCTGCACGCCAATCCGGTGACATCATCACCCAACCAGGAGGTTTTATCGTGACGTATGACGACGTGGTGCTGAGCCGTCGCAGTATTCGCGGATTTCAGCCCAAGCCCGTACCCCGCAGCGTAATCGAAGAGATCATCACCCTGGCCACCCGGGCCCCCTCATCCATGAACACCCAACCCTGGCACCTGCATGTGCTCACCGGCGAACCGCTGGACCGTATCCGGGCCGATAACACCGAGCGGAACCTGGCCGGGGTGCCGCCGTCCCGCGAAAGCCGCGGCACCGGGCCCTACGAGGGTGAACACCGCCAGCGGCAGATCGACATTGCCGTGCAGTTGTTCCAGGCCATGGGTATCGAGCGGCACGACAAGGAAAAGCGGCAGGATTGGGTGCTACGGGGATTCCGGCAGTTTGATGCCCCGGTATCCATCGTCGTGACCTACGACCGGGCCCTGCAGGATGGCGACATCGCCCAGTTCGACTGCGGGGCACTGGTGAACGGCCTGGTGAATGCCGCCTGGTCGCGCGGCCTGGGTTGCGTGGTAAACAGCCAGGGCATCATGCACTCACCGGTGGTGCGCGAACATGCGGGCATTCCCGACGATCAGGTCATCATGATCTGCGTGGCCATGGGTTACCCGGACGAGCGATTCCCCGCCAATGCGGTGGTTTCCCGCCGTCGCGCAGTCGATGAGGTGGCCCGCTTCGTCGGCTTTGACGACGCGGATATGGATCAACCGAGAACCGCGTCGCAGGGCACGCGCTGACCGCGAGCGGCTGCCCTGTCATCCTCCTGGAGCAAGGGCAACCGGTCCTGGCCCGGCGGCCTCAGGCAGCGCCCATGGCGGGAAAATCCGTATAACCCTCGGGCCCGCGGGTGTAGAAGGTGGCGCGGTTATAGGGCGTGAGTTCCGCGCCCAGACGCAGGCGTTCCGGCAGATCCGGGTTGGACGTGAACAGCCGCCCGAAGGCAATGGCGTCCGCGTGGCCTTCGGCCACCATCGCTTCCGCCGACTCTCCCCGGAAATTGCCGGCCGCGATGAGCACACCTGTCCACAGCGGTCGGAACAGCTTCGCCGCCGACGGCACGTTCTGGTGGTCCACCTCGCGCTGCCCGGCGCCGCTGGCACGCGGCTCAATCAGGTGCAGATAGGCCAGGCCCAGCGGGTTCAGCTCGCGCACCAGATGGGAATACAGCGGCATCGGGTCGTCCTCGCCGCTGCCATTGGCGACCCCGTAGGGCGAGAGCCGGATGCCCGTGTGCTTCGCACCGATCGCGTCCACGATCCCACGCGCGATTTCCAGCACGATCCGGCAGCGGTTCTCGATGGACCCGCCGTACGCATCGGTACGCTGATTGGTCCTCGACTGCAGGAACTGCTCCAGCAGGTAGCCGTTCGCGGCGTGGATCTCCACCCCGTCGAAACCAGCGGCCATGGCATTGCGCGCGGCCTGCACATAGGCGTCGATTATCCCGGGGATCTCCTCCGTCTCCAGCGCACGCGGTGTTTCCGCCGGCTCGGGCTTGCCATGGGCAGTACCCACCTTGCCTTCCATGGGGACGGCCGACGGTGCCCTGTGAGGCAGGCCGTCCGGCTGCAACGAGGAATGCGAGACCCGGCCCACGTGCCACAGCTGCAGGAACACATGCCCACCCTCGGCATGGACAGCCTCCGTCACCAGTTTCCAGCCAGCCACCTGCTCCTCGCTGTGAATCCCGGGCGTGGTTGCCGCGGCGCTGCCACCCACCATGACCTGCGATGCCTCGGCGATGATCAGCCCGCCGTCCGACGCCCGCTGGCCATAATGCTCGGCGTTCAGCGTGTTCGCGGCGTTTCCCGGAACGGTGGCGCGCATCCGTGTCAACGGTGCCATCACCACGCGATGTTTCAACGTCAAGTCGCCGACCTGCAGAGGCTCGAACAGCTTTTTCAATGACATGCCAGTTACCTGTTATCTGGTTCGGAAATCACGGACGCATGCCATGCGATGGCCGTTGCTGGCCGTCGCGGAGCATCCGCATAAGTTGAACGAAACACGCAAAGTTTACGCGTGACCTAAACAATACTGCAGGACAACGGGTTTCGAGCCAAGCATCAGACCCCGATAATGCTTCCTTTCAGGTGCAGTGCGAACGGTCCGGCCTGGCCACCGGAGATGAACAGGCTTACCGAGGCGATCGCTGACGGGTCCAACGGGGGCGCATCATGCAGTGTGCGGCCACGCAATCGGGGCACAAACTCGGCAAACGCGAGTTCCACGGTGTGCCACTGATCGGTTTCGGTCGCGAACGCGTGCTGGTACACGGGGGCGTTCCTGTCCCGGGTCATGCGAAGCCCCAGCTTGTACGTTTTCCCGTCGCCTTGGACCGTCAGACGCAGGCCACGGCAGCGGGAGAGATCCTGCGGCGGAATGTCCGTCTTCACGGACGCGAAACCGCCACCATTGGCCAGGCTGACCTCCCCCCGAAAAACGCTGGCGCCGGTGTCGATGGGTTCCAGTCGCCCCGATGAACGACCGCCCATGACGGGGTCACCGATGGACTGCCACGACACCGCTCCCGGTTGATTGCCGAAGCGCAGCATAACCGGGTTCTCGGATGCTGATCGCACACGCCCTCCTTGTCAGGTCCAGCCGATTTCCGCGCAGCACGGGCGGCACTGCCAGCGATGACAGTGCCGCCCGTGCTGCGTTGGTTTCAGTTAGCCGGGTTTGCGGGCCATAAAAGTGTAACCGTACACCTCGAACAGGCGCGCCTTGTCCTCGCCACGGGCCTGCCCAAAGGTATCGTACGGCGAACTCACCCGGATATCGACGAAGCCTGTGTCCGCCAGCATCGCCTGCCAGCCTTCACACGGAAGGCCACCGGCAATTCAGGCAGTCCACAGGTCAATATTGCGGATCGCGGACTCCGGCACGGGCTTGCCGTTGGCAATATCGCCGAACTGCAACATGCCACCCGGCCGCAGCACGCGCCAGAGTTCGTTGAACACCTGCTTCTTGTCCGCACAGAGATTGATCACGCCGTTGCTGACGACCACGTCCGCCCAACCATCGTCCACAGGCAGTTTCTCAAGAATGCCGTCGCGGAATTCAACATGATCAAGCTGCATGGCGCGGGCCGTATGACGGGACTTCTCCAGCATCTCCTCGAGCATGTCCACGCCAATGACCCGGCCATCGGCGCCCACCTGCTGCGCGGCGATGAAGGTATCGAAACCACCGCCGGACCCTGCGTCCACCACGCGTTCACCGCGCTCCAGTGGCCGTAGTGCGAATGGATTCGCAACACCGGCAAACGATTCAACGGCCGCGTCCGGCATGGCGTCCACCATGGCCTGGTCATATCCCAGGCGCTTTGCCAGCGGCCTCCCGGTATGGAAGTGGTACTCCCCGTGGGGGTTACACGCCACATCCCGGTACTTCTTCTTCACCTCCTCACGTAGGGTGGCGGGATCAACCGCCAACGTTTTCTCCTCCACAGTCACACCTCCTCGGCGGGAGTTGTTCTCCCTCCTCCGCACCACCGCACCCGAACCGGCGTCCCTGCCGGCAATACGGGTGACGAAGCCGCATCCCTGCAAGCCTTTTATCTACTGGAGCCTAGCAGTGGAGCCAACGGATGCCAGTTCATGCCTGAGCGCAGGCCGCGGCTCCGCTAATGGTCACCATGCCCCGCGGCGATGGCATCGCGGTCAATGCCGCATTTCCGGTCCAGGGCAACACCCTCCTCTTCGGACACCGGGATGGTGAGCGCGCCTTCAGCCGGCACCCCGATAAGGGTAGCGATGACCACTGTCTCGGTATCAGCGCTGGGGTTGAACGATGTGTGCACCGTGTTCCCGGGATCGACCAGTGCCGTCCCGGCGCCGTACTTACGCTCGACGCAGTCTTCGGCGAAGAGAAACACGAAGTCACCCTCGGCAACGCTGATCAGCACGGAGCCGGGATGCGTATGCCATGGAAAAACCACCCCTGGTTGGATGGTGAACCGCACAACCACCAGGTGCGAGGCATCGTCCATCTCGACCTCGTGATTGGACAGCCCATCCAGCGCTTGGGTAATCCGCACCGAGACGTCGCCGCTGAACGGCTGTCGTTCGGTCAAAGGCTCCGCTGTGATGGGAGCTGGTTCGCCCCGCGCTTCCGGCACAGCGCCAAGCACCCATATCGCACCGACGGCAAGCGCCAGGGCAAATGTCATGGCGGAACTCGCATATGAGGTTTGCATGATTTCCTCCCTCCCTCGAAGAGGGTGTGATGACGGAAGGCGCATCGGCCCAGCTATCCGAACCATCAGCGCCGTGTGCCGTGAACCACGAGATAGGTACGCGGCACGGTGATGCCGAGTTCGTCGGCAAAGCCTTCATGGAAGGCAGTGAACTCTGCCTGAAACTGTTCTCGACGCTCCGCATCGAGCTTGTTGGCAAGCATGCGAACCGGGCCATAACCCTCGGAGAACGTGCGCCAGGCAGCGTCTCCATCAGGTTCCCGGTAAAAGGAGGTGCCTTGCTCGAAGCGAAGATCAAAGGCGGCACCCAATAGATCACTGAGCCGTTCCTGGTTGCCCCATTCGAACGGTGACGGTGGAGGATTGCCCTCTGGCCTGGGCATATACCCCTTGATGATCCTGAACATATCCTGAACGGTGCCGTCCGGCGCCCACACGGCAAGCACCAGGCGTCCGCCTGGTCGACAGACCCGGGCCAACTCGGCGGCGGCGTCCTCGGGACGCTGCGCGAACATGACGCCAAAGGTGGATATCACTGCAGAGAAAGCCCCATCCTCAAACGCCAGTGCCTCCGCATCCCCTTCCATGAAGGCGATGTCGAGCCCACGCGCCGAGGCCAGTTCCCGGGCAGCCGACAGCATCTCCGGGGCGAAATCAACGCCCGTCACATCAGCGCCCCGCTCCGCCAGCCGACGCGCGGCCCAGCCGGTTCCGGTGGCGATATCCAGTATCCGCATGCCGGCCTCGGGCTCCAGGCGATTCACCGCATGCTCGATTGCGTCGAGAATGCCATTGCTTATCCGGTCATAGGCCTCACCACCGCTGGACCAGACTGCCGACGGGCCCGCGTTGTGGGGGCGAACCCGGCTTTCCATTGATTGGCGTGTCGTTGCCATAACGCACCTCCTTCGCCACTGCACGACTGAGCAATGTGTACTGCGAAAACCAGCATTCCGAATCGGGCGAAATCCCTCTAGTGCAGAAAATGAACCGGCAGCCTGTGATTGCCGCATCCATACTTTCTGAATGCTGCTGAGGAGGAACAACATGGCTGCTCATGACGGATACGGTCAGTTCTGTCCAGTGGCCAAGGCCTCGGAAATCCTGGCAACGCGCTGGACACCCCTGATCATGCGTGAGCTGATCAGCGGTTCATCGGGGTTCAACGAAATCCACCGCGGTGTCCCGCTGATGTCCAGGGCGCTACTCGCTCGTCGGCTCAGGGAACTCACCAAGGCTGGCGTGGTGGTTCGGAACCAGCAGGGCGCCTACCTGCTGACCCCGCCCGGCAAGGCTCTGACCCCGGTCATCATTGGCATGGGGGTTTGGGGACAGCAGTGGGTGGAGAGCGCCACGGATGGTCCCGACTGGGACGCGGGCGTGCTGATGTGGGATATGCGACGGCGCATCAACACCAGCGTTCTGCCGCCGGGACGCACGGTACTGCAGTTCGACTACAGCGACGCACCCAGCGAAGTCTCCCGCTGGTGGCTGCTCATCGTGGACGACGACGTGGACCTCTGCCAGTCCGATCCGGGCTACGAGGTGGATCTGTACATCACGAGCACCGTTCGGATCATGGGCCGGGTTTGGATTGGGCAACGCGCCTTAGGCAAGGCCATAGAGCACGAGGAGATCAGGGTGCATGGGCGCGTTGACCTCGCGCGTACCCTACCCCGGTGGCTCATGCTGTCGGTGATCGCGGAGGAGGCACAGCGACAGCGCGCCACGCCTGGTGTCGTCTGACTGACAAGCACAACCAGGCAGAGAATAGGCCGGATTGCCTGCACCAGCACCGGTGAGTTCCGCGAGTGACCGGCGCCTCAGCACGTACAGCGCATTCATAATCCCCGACGTTTCGCGATTCGCCTCCGCCGGCGCGCCAAAAGCGCGGCGGACAATGGGCGGCTAAGCAGGTAACCGATCACCGCCACCGGCGTGGCAATCAGCACACTCCCGGTCAGCGTGAAGATGATGTCCGCCCCAACGCCCTGCAAGTACCAGACGTCCGGGTCTCCGCTGAGCACCGGAAACGCGGTGAAGAACGCCTTGCCCAGTTCATAATACGCCCAGTACAGCGGTTCCACCGTAAATGGATTGGCGACGAACGAGGCAACGAACGCCGTGGGGAAATTGCCCGCCACAAGCAGACAAGCCAGCAGAATGATCATGGTCTGGAACCCTACCGTGGGAGTAAGACCGATGAACAGGCCGACGGCGACACCACGCGCAATGCTCTCCGGCCCACCGCGAATGACACCGCGACCGTGCAGCATCCGGTGCAGTCGCGGGTGGCGCCCGAGCCAGGCGTGGGCGCGCCAGCGCATGGCTCGTATCCGAATCAAGGCGTGGTTCAGCACCGTCTGCGATACTCGATCAGGCCACGGCAAACGTGGCGCATGCCATGAACCGGCTGAAGGGGAATCAACGAAGGACCCGGTTGTCTGAAAACCCCGGAATCCGCCTCCCCTCCTAACCTTATACAACGCACTAATTCGATGAAGTTAGTAAATTCTCCTTGGGGAAATTCGGCATGCACATGCTGACCAGGGCGATCTTCCTGCTCCTGGCCTGGTTGCCGCCTACGCTGTTGGCGACGGCCGACCTGGAAGTCCAGATCGCCGATCGCCACCCTGCCGCAGGTCAGGTGATTGCGGTGGATACGCCGCTCTATCTGCGGCTTGCCTATCGCAGCGAGACGCCGGTGCGGTTTCAGCTGCGCAGCAGCGGTGACGCGAGCCTCAGCGCCGCCATGAACCCGGCCCCGGTTTACCCGGCCGGAACCGGCGAAGCGCTGGTATGGCTGGCGCAGCGAAAACCCCAGTTCCTGGATACCGCGACCCTGCTGGTATTCGACGAGCAGTGGCGGGAGCTCGAAGCCATTGATGTGTCGCTGCGGGCCCGGTGGGGCATGGGCTCCGCCACCGGGCCCGAACCCGATTGGGTCACGGCGCTGCGCCAGGATCAGCAGGACCGTCTCGGCGCTGCGGCGGCCACGGGCCGGAATGGGGGCGACGGGCAGTGGCTGGTTCAGCTGATGGCACTGAGCGTCCCAGGCTACCTGATTCTGCAGGTCCTGGCCTGGCGGCGCTGGCACCATTCCTGGCGCACCGCCGGACGACTGCCGCTTTGGGTGGCCGTTCCACTGATCGCCTTCACGGTTGCCCTCCTGGCGGCCGGTTCCAACCTGTGGCCGGCGATGCTGCTCCTTGTCATGCCGTTTCTGTTTCTTTATCTGCTGGTCCTGCTCGTTGCCAGGCACTTTGCCTTGCGGGGTCAACGGTAGGCCTCATCCTGCAACATCAGCGTGAACAGATAGGAAACATCGCCAACCTGATGGGCCACCTCCACCGGGGAAGGATCATCCAGACTCAGCCAGTGATGACTCTCCAGCCCGATCCGCTGTGTTTCCGGCCCGGCAATGAACCCGCCCCGGTCATCCAGTTCCAGCCGCCGTTCACCGGTCCGCTCGACAATCTCGCCGACGAGCGACACCGACAACCGCCGCGGCGCCTGATCTGATCGGCGGATCTCGAGATCCAGGACAATGCCGTGGAGGCCGGACGGCCCCGCCGCAGGTTCCGATATGCGAACGGACTGCCCCTCCTTCAGCAAGACATCGCCACTGAGCAGCATCTCCCGCTCGCCATCCGCTAGCCGGCTTAGATCGTATATGGCCGGGTAGGCGCGGATCACGCCTGTCTGCTGGGCAGACAGTGGCAGGCCGACAAGCAGCAGCACCCACAACAGGGTGCAGGCCACCCGGGTGTAATAAACAGCCCGGTTTCGGGTTCCCGCCCCATACATCGCTGGCCCTCCCGCCGTGCTGCGCAGGGCTTCATTGGAATGGCTTACCGCTGCTTTCAGTATAGGAAGACGTTCGGCCAAGCTCCGGAAACGAGTCGCGCCGTCGCCGAATCCGGCTGAGCAAAGTACGCGCTCACTTGCTCCATGCACACGGAGCGCCGAAGATACAGGCTTCCAATAAAACAGGGGGAGCCCACCATGGTCGGCGCGGAAACCATACTGCGCACGCTGATGAACTCCGGCGTGGATGTCTGTTTTGCCAATCCCGGCACGTCCGAGATGCAGTTCGTGGCCGCGGTGGACCGCGTGCCCGGCATGCGCCCCGTGCTGGGGCTATTCGAGGGCGTGGTGGCCGGTGCCGCCGATGGCTACGCCCGCATGGCGGACAAGCCCGCCGCCACCCTATTCCACCTCGGCCCGGGCCTTGCCAATGGCCTGGCCAACCTGCACAACGCCATGCGGGCCCGCAGCCCCATTGTCAACCTGGTGGGTGACCACGCCACCTACCATCGGCCATACGCCTCGCCGCTGGCCTCCGACGTGGCCGCCTATTCCCGGCCGGTGTCCGGCTGGCTGCGGGACAATGCGGAAGGCCGCATGCTGGGCGCAGATACCCGTGCCGCCATTGCCGCGGCCTGGGAGCCGCCGGGCCAGATTGCCACACTGCTTGTTCCCGCCGATTGCAGTTGGAACCCGGGCGGCGAACCGGGCGCCCCCGTGCAGCGGCCCGGGTCCCGCGCGGTCGCGCCGGAGGCTCTGGAACAGGTGATCAAGGCCGTGAATGCCGGGGAACGCTGCCTATTCCTGATCAATGGCCGCAGCCTGCGGGAGGAAGGTCTGCAACTGGCCAGCAGACTGTCCGAGCACACGGGCATCCGCGTCATGGCGGATACGTTCACCGCCCGCATGGAGCGCGGCGCCGGCCTGCCTTCCCTGGAGCGATTCCCCCGCTATCCGGAACAGGCGGTCAGCCTGCTGCAGGAATTCGACCACCTGTTCCTGGTCGAAACCGTCCCACCGGTAGCGTTCTTCGCCTACCCGGATCAGCCTAGCTGGCTGACGCCGGAACACTGCCGTATCCACACCCTGGCGGAGCCGGGCGAGGATGCGGTTGGCGCCCTCCGGGATCTCTGCGAAGCCCTGAAGGTGCCGGCTGATGCCGGCAAAGCGGAAGCGCTGGTGGTGCCGGAGCCCGGCAGCGGCGCGCTCACGCCGGACAGCATTGCCCGGACCGTGGCATCCGTGATGCCGGAAGGGGCTATCGTTGCGGAAGAGGCCATCACCTCGCGCGGCAGCCTGCCCGCCATGACGGTGGGCTGCCCTCGCCACTCGTGGATGTCACTGACCGGCGGCGCACTGGGTCAGAGTCTGTCCGCCGGGGCCGGCGCTGCCATCGCCTGCCCCGACCGCCCGGTGATCTGCCTGCAGGCAGACGGCGCCGGCATGTATTCCCCGCAGGCGCTGTGGACCATGGTGCGTGAAGGGCTGAACGTCACGGTGCTGATCTACGCCAACCGCAGCTACAAGATCCTGCACAACGAATGGAGCCGGTTGAATCTGGGCGAAGTGGGTGAATCCGCCCGCAAGCTGCTGGATATCGGCAACCCGGACCTGGACTGGTCCCACCTGGCGCGCGGCATGGGCATGCCCGCCAGTCAGGTCACCGACGCCGAATCCCTGCACCGGGAACTGCAACGGGCGCTGAGCGAACCCGGCCCGCATCTGATCGAGGCAATCATGTAGTCACATGAAATCGGCCCGGGTCCCCGCACCCGGGCCGATTCGCAAGAACTGCGACATCACGCTATTGGAGCGAAATCAACGGCAGATTGAATTCACCATTGGCAATGGTCAGCACCCCGGTCGCGTTGGAGGTGGCCTGCGGGCCTGCGACAAACTGGAACGTCCCAGTGACCCGGCCCGCACCCACGCTCAGGACGGTCACTGTTCCACCGCCTCCCTGGAAAGCGTCCCAGCGCAGATCACCCTCCACAACGGAGACGACGGCGAATCTGTGCAGTTCATCACCAGGCACGGTCAGCGCATAGCTTCCCGGGCCAGACATGTCCTGCAGGCTGATACTGATCGAAAAATTCGACGTCGATGATGGGTCGATCCCCACGACCGCGAGCACATTTAACGGGCCGCCAAGCGTTGCATTGGAGACGTTGGCGTCGGCGCTCCAGGCGGTACCGTTAATCGTCGCCCGCATCCCCTGGGCGATATTTCCGGGATCCGCGGGCTCATCCACGAAACAACTCAAATCCGTAATCGGATCATCGACGAACCGATTCGCGTATTCCGCCCAGGAATAAAGCTGCTCGTCCACGTAAACGCCGCCCTCCACATACTTCAGGGTCACGCTGCTGCCATCCTCGGCTGTCACCCTGAGTTCACCCTGGAACGGCTGGCCACCGAGTGGCTCCGCGATGCGAACCGGATCCAGTGTTTCAACGGTGAGGCGTCCTTCAAATCGGCTACTGCCGCTCGTCGAACCCGATCCATTCACCACAATGACCACGCCGGGTGCGCCCGGCTCAACAACGGTGACGAAGTCCTGCGTCGCGGCAAGGCTGATATTCGCACTTTTGCAGTCCAGGCTCTGATCAATCGAATAGTCCGCTGTTTGGCGGTAATCGTCTGCTGCCCGGCGCTCATTAAGCAGGCTGCCATCAAAGACCAGATCACGGCTATCATCGTTGACCAGGACGGAAAGACGCATGGACTCGAACGAGAACTGTTGCGCCAGTGTGTAGTCATCCCTCAGCGGCACGGCTTCAATACGCACCGTGCCGTCCGCCTCATGCCGCGCTGCAGGCCCCTCCGATACGCACTGATCGTAAACGACCACCACCCCGTCTTCGCTCTCCGTGCGGGACCAGCTTCCGCCAGATGGGCAATCCTCTGTCTCGGTGGATTGAATGGACGCCTGCGCACCAGCAGCACCACCCGAACCGGACCCGCCTCCGACCGGAAGTTCCATATTTCCGGCCGCCAGCATCTCGGCAAGCCCATCCAGCCCACCACCTCCTCGTACCAGACCGTCCGCAAGCCGGGACACATAACCCGCATTGGCTGCATTAATGGATGTCGACACCGGGTCTTCATCACCAATACTGCTAATGCTGCCTCCCGACGAGCCGCCACCGAGGCATCCCGTGACCAGGAGGGCGCTACTCATTAACGCGATGGGAAGCACCTGACGCTCTGCCGCGCGCAGTCCCTTGTTGTTCGTTCTCATGTCTGCCTCCACGGCACATGCCGCCGTTGCGACTGAAAATCTAAAAAAAGAATAAGTCGCTGGGAGTAACCGAAAGGCGGGAAACCGTAGTGGGTGAATTTTCCACCCCCGTTTGGGGTTTAAATAAACTCAACTCATCCGGGCGGATGGTGGGGCGTTGGAATCCTGCAAAGGGGCTGGAAGCGGTCTCTTTCGGATATCGACACTGGTGGGAATGTGGCCCACCGCAGCCCAAGCGGCAGCAACCAATTGCGCCTGGCTGCTGCATTTCAGGCGTCGCCGTATCAATCGCAGGTAGCCACGGATGGTTTCACGGGGGGAACCCCGCGCGAGGGCGATGGCGTTTATGTCCTCCCCAAGCATCAGTCGCCCCAACACATCCGCCTGCGCACGGGTCAGACCGAGCCGGTATCTAAGATAGTTCCGGTCAACGGCTCCCTGTATCTCGGTCTGCCGGATAATCAGCAGTCGCGACGCCGGCATTCCAGCATCGGCTGATCGTGCAAGCACGATGAACTCCAATGGCGACAGGCCGGGCGACTGCACACACAGTGAAGGCCCGGAGAAGGCATTGGAATAGCCGGGTTCCCGCAACAGATGCGCCAGCCTTTCCTGGGCTTTCGCATCTTTCAATCGAAGACCGTGCTGCTGAAGGTGCAACGCACGGCGGTGGGTCCGCAGTAATTGGGGAAGCGGTCCAATCGCAGCGGATAGCCGGCCGTGGACATCACAACGCAGGACAACGATATGCCAATGCCCGAACAGCACGCCCAGATCGGTCAGCCAGCGGTGCGCACCCTGCCATTCGGCTCGCGCAGGAACAGACCTGTCGAGTGACACGGACATCCAGATACCCCTCACCCACTCCCCGACTGGCGTGACCTGGAAACCACGCTTGCAAACTTACTATAGACTTTCAAAACACCTGGGAGGGCATGACAAGAGCTTGGGCGCCACTGCCCATATGCCTGTCACCGACGCATTCCGGGCAGTCAGATCTCCGGCTCACGTGCGGCATACCGATTTGGAACTGGACACCGGTCCCGTGAGGCACAGCAATTTGCCAAGCCGAACGTATACTGGTACGGGTATACGACACTCACTGACTCGCCGACGAGGAGGCCTGTCCCATGAAATCTTCAATCACGCTCGACCCATCAAGCAGCCTGCGCAGCTTGATGACTGTTTTTCTTTATGCGGCGCTGCTGAGCCTGGCCCTGGCAGGCACCAATGCCCAGGCTGGAAGCCACAGCGAGCAGCAGCCGGATATCGTCAAGATTACTCCCAGCCCCAAATCGTTCCCGGAAACGCTTGATGCCCTGCGCAAGGCAGCCGGTGATGCCGGTTGGAGCATTCTGAACGAGAACAACATGGCCGGGGTACTCTCCGAGCGCGGCTTTACACTGGACCCGGTGATGATCATTGATGTCTGCAGCGGCCAGTACAGCGCGCGCATCCTGGAAAATGATGACTATCGGCCCGTATCCGCGTTCATGCCCTGCCGCATCAGCGTCTACCAGGACAGTCAGGGCCAGGTTTTCATCGCTCGCATGAACGTGCCCGCCTTCCTGCCCATGATGCCTGAGGGCGTTGCGGAAGTGATGGAGCAGTCGGACAACGAGATTGCTGAGATCATCGAACGGGCGGTGAGCCAGTAAGCTAAACAGGAGGATGGCATGAACTATGGCTTCGTGAAGAAACTGGACTCGGATCTCGAAACCGCGGAACAGCGCGTGCGCGAGGTGCTGGCTGCCGAGGGCTTCGGTATTCTGTCGGTCATCGATGTGCAGCAGGCCTTCAAGAACAAGCTGGAACTGGACTATCGGCCCTATCGCATTCTGGGCGCCTGCAACCCGGGCCTGGCGCGCAAGGCCATCGATGCGGAACCGCAGATCGGCCTGCTGTTGCCCTGCAATGTGGTGGTTCAGGCGAACCCGGACGGGGACGGCACCCTGGTGTCCATCGCCGCGCCGGAAGCGATGTTCGCCAGCGTGCAGAATCCCACGGTGCATGCGGTAGGTGAAGAAGCCAGGGAGCGCTTGCAGCGGGTGATCGACGCCCTGTGAGCAAGACCCTGAAGGCCGGGGCGGCGCGCGATCCGGCCGTTCTGGTCCGGCTCCTGCAATTCCTGGCACCCTACCGGTGGCGCGTTGCCGCCGCGCTGGTCGCACTGCTCGTGGCCGCCGGCAGCGTGCTGGCCATCGGCCAGGGTCTGCGGATGGTGGTGGACCAGGGCTTTCTGTCCGGTGATGCCGCCGCGCTGAACCGGGTGCTGCTGCTGACGCTGGGGATCGTGGCGGTGATGGCGGTCGCCACGTCCCTCCGTTTTTACCTGGTGTCCTGGATCGGCGAGCGGGTGGCGGCCGATTTGCGCCAGGCGGTGTTCAACCACGTGGTGTCACTCGAGCCGGCGTTCTTCGAACTCAACGGCGTCGGCGAGATCCAGTCCCGCCTGACCACTGATACCACGCTCCTGCAAAGCATTCTCGGCTCCTCCTTTTCCATGGCCGTGCGCAACAGCCTGCTACTGGTCGGTGCGCTGATCATGCTTTTCGTCACCTCGCCGAAGCTGGCCGCACTGGCGCTGGTGAGCATGCCGGTGGTGATCCTGCCCATCCTCGTGTTCGGCCGACGGGTGCGGCGGTTGTCCCGCTTCAGCCAGGACTGCATCGCGGACGTGGGGAGCTATGCCGGGGAGAGCCTGCACGCCATCCGCACGGTGCAGGCCTTCGGCCACGAGGCACTGGACCGGCAGCGCTTCGAACGCCACGTGGGCGATGCCTTCAGCGTCGCGGAACGGCGTGTCCGCCAGCGGGCGCTGCTGACCGGCGGCGTCATGCTACTGGCCTTCGGCGCGGTGGGCCTGATTCTGTGGATGGGCGGCCACGACGTGCTGGCCGGCCGGCTGAGCCCCGGCGAACTCTCCGCATTCGTATTTTACGCCGTGCTCGCCGCCGGCGCCCTGGGCGTGATCTCGGAAGTCATGGGCGAGGTGCTGCGCGCCGCGGGCGCCACCGAACGCCTGCTGGAATTGCTGG
>LFIK01001682.1_pt1 | contig 17705 bp, 15 predicted proteins | sample 643401 | NCBI WGS metagenome assembly LFIK01 (sample SAMN03777447, study PRJNA286221) | soda lake metagenome | biome: soda lake; feature: Kulunda steppe; material: water; isolation source: sample T5-Br brine of Lake Tanatar-5 | place: Russia: Kulunda steppe | collected 2010-07
CCATCGCTGCGACGGCGACCATCGCGCGGGCGGTGAACCTTCCAGCGCCTGAGGTCAGGTCGAGCTTCCCGGTGACGCTGTGAATCTCGACGGTCGGTCGCGTCTCGACAAGGTCGATCAGGTCTTCAAGTTGGCGTGGCTGCCGCAACAGTCGATCTAGGTCGTAGACCACGGCTCGGTTTACCGTCCCGTTCGCGATCGCCTCCAGGAGGTGGCCGTAGCCTGGACGCGCCGCTTTAGAGAACCGAGATGCGGAGATGTCGTTGTCTACGAGCATGCGGTCGAGGTGCCAGCCGTGCCGGGCGCAGACCGCCTCGATGTCCTCGGTCTGGCGGGCCACACCGCGGCCCTCCAGCGAGTCGTCCTTGCTGATGCGCGCGTAGCCCCAGGCGATGGTCGTGCTCATGCGCCCCGCACTCGCCATCCGCTCCTAGTCTGCTGTCGCCCAGCCTAGGAGCTTGGGTCGGTAAGGGCGACGTTGCCGAGCGTGACCATCCCCGCCTGCTGGCACAGCACCAGCACCTGCACGAACAGCGCATCCATCGCGGCCAGGTGACGGCGCCGGAACCGGGAGAACGCCCGATGATCCGGCATCTGGTTCGCCGCGAGGAACCGGAACGCGACCTGCTCCACACAGGCCGTCTCCAGCTTCCGCGACGACCGCACCCCGATCAGATAGCCGTACAGCAGCACCTTGAGCATCATCCGCGGCTCGTAGGGTGGGAACCCCCGCAGGTTGGTGTGCGCCGCGTACAACGGCGCAAGGTCCAGATGCTGCTCGACCAGTTCATCGACGAACCGGGCCAGATGCTCCGCCGGGAGCTACTCATCCAACGATGGCGGCAACAGCGTCGCCTGCCCCGGCTGGTAGTCCCGGAACACCTTCCCGACCGCTGCCACCTGCGGGGCCGGCCTACCGTCGCCCTCCACCACAGGGACCTCGACCAACCGCTCCTGAACACCCACCAGCACCCTCCATCACCGGCCCGACGTAGTCTCGCCGATGACAGCCACCAAACCCAGGAACCTCGCAGTTACTGACCCACGCTCCTAGGGGAGTATTTCAGCGGTTAGCATCCGCAGCGACCCGCGATCCCGGTCGGACAGCCGTCCTCCCGCACGGATCCGCGCCGCCAACTCACGAAGCGCCGCGACCGCCGCAGACCCATCGACCTGGGGCGCCAGAGGGGACGGCGTGCCGTCCCCTGCACCGTCACCGTCGTCGGCTGGCACATCCGCGGTAGCGCCGCGGGCACCGAGGCTCACTGCAGCATCGAGCGCAGCGGCACGGTCCACCGCCGCCCCAACCTGCAGACCAGGGTCGGCCAGCAGCGCCTGCAGCGCCCGCTCATGCACCGCCCGTCCCCCAGCGGCCGCCGCCGCCGCCAGCAACTCCTCCGCGTCCGAAGTACGGCCCGCAGCAACCAGGCGGCCGTACAGCAGCCGCGACCGGGACGACACCTCGGCGGCATCCAGCGCCTCCGCCAGCCCTCCCGGAAGACGCCGCGATGCCGTCACCAGCTCCTTCGCCCGCGATGGCGACAGCGCCAACCCAAGGGTTGCGATCACGTCGGGCCACGGAGCCCCCGCCTGATGGCGCGCCCCGGCGGCGTCACGCCACGCGACCAGCGCATCCCACCGGGCCACCGGGTCGTCCGGCAGGCTGTCGGGCGGTTCCAGCCCTGCAGCAGCTGCACGCTCAACCAGCAGCCCGCAGCGGGCCATCACCAGCGCCCGCGCCAGATCGGAGTCGGTCAGATCGCGGCGCGCCAGGTTCTCCGCCAACTGCAGCGCACGTAGCTCCCACGCACCCACAGGGCCTGGCACCACAAGCGCACGGATCGTGCCGCCCCGCCACGACGCCAGCTCGGGCTGGCGGGCATGCCCGACCCGCATCGCACGCAGGCGCCGCTCCCCCGCCAGCACCGTCGTCGGACCACCGTCACCGTCGTCCACGACCACAATCGGCTGCAACTGCCCGACCGTGCCGATCGACGTGACCAGATCTGCCAGCCCGTCCTCGCACAGCGCCGCAGGGTCCTGACGGGCCTGCGGACGCAGCACCGGCGAACCAGGCCCCGACACCGGCAGGTCGCGCAGGTCCGCGCGGGCCAGGAGCCCACCGCCGTCCAGGCGGCCCAGCAGCTGCTCAAGGTCGCCGCCCGCTGCGGGCGGCATGGTCGAGGTCGCGTCGGTGTCCATGGGCCAACCATGCCGCCGGGAGGACGTCGGCCGTCATGTCACACCCACCACATACTGTGACACAGAACCACCCGGGGTTATTCCCCGACACACGCCTGCGACAGCGAGGAGCCACCGATGGCCAACGCTCGTGGGGAAGGTCCAAGCAGAGGCCCCGGCGGCCGCCCACCCGTTGGCCCCCACGTGACCGTTCGCATCCCCGCCGAACACCTCGAACAGCTCGACCAGCTCGCCACTCAGAACGGCACCAGCCGCAGCCACCTTGTCCGCGAGGCCATCACCCAGTACCTAACCCCTTGAACGCACGACGGGCGGCCCGTGCCAGGGCCGCCCGTCACACCGAGGAGACCCCCTCGATGCCTGACACTGATGATACTGCCAGCAGCACACCATGGACCTTCGTTCCACTCAACGAAGTCGAGGAAATCGCTGCGTCCATCCCGGACGAAGCTGCCGACAGCAGCCTCCAGGCAGACTGCGTCGTGATCTACAGCACGCTGCTACTCCACCGGTCTGTGGAGGGGCACGTAGGGGCCGGAAAGCTCCTTGAGGCATGGACACCCCTCTGGTGCATCACGACGAAGCGACGCAACCGTGGTATTCGGCACCTGGCCGATGCCGGCATCATCGAACTACGGCACAACGGTTGGGGTGTCCCCGCAGCCGTAACCGACGTGCCCACATCTGCCGGCGTACCGCATAACGAGAAGCCCACGCGGCGCGCCCGGCTGTCTCTGCCTTCCTTGGTAGCTGCCTTGCAGGCCCGGCCAGGACGCTCAGCCACCCGGCAGGCCGCCGTCTACATTGCAATCCTGCTTCACGTGGGGGAAGCAGGAGCATTCCCTTCACGAGCCACCATCGGCCGACTCGTAGGCGTCACCGAGCGCACCGTCAACGATGCACTGAAAGCTCTAGAAGCCGCCAGCATCATTCACCGAAAAGCACGCTACCGGGTCGCATCCCAGGCAGATGGGACGTCCCGCACGCTTCGCACCAGCTCACTGTACGACGTCCTTGACATCAAGGACACTCAGCAAGCTGAGAGTCACGGCCTAGGCTGGGCGTGCACGCGGGACTACGAAGCTCTCTGCAATCACGCGTATCACGCGTCCTGACGCTACGGAATCACCGGTTCTGGCCGTCGAAACTTTCCTCCACGACCTAGCTGTTCTTTCCTCCATGGTCGGCTCTAAAGTTCCTAGCAGAACTATGTAGTTGAACTTATAAGGTGAACAGCTCGGATAGCGCTATCGCGCTATCTGCCCGTCGCCATTCGGCAGCCAAGCTGCGGGATAGGTGGGGTAAGGCTCATGTCCCAGAAAAAGCATTCCGTTCGCGCTTCGCGCTCACGGTCCTCCGCTGCGCGTCGGAGAAGGATCGCCGGCCACGAAACGGGCGGTGTCGAAGGCCTCGCACGACGGACTCGGCAGGACTTCCGTACGACCAGCAACGACCACTTCGCAACGACAGGGCAAAGGCGGCAACCGGTCAGGGATCGACGCCCTCCCCACATTCGGGTTAATGCCGAAAGATCGCATCAAGGATGCACACCACCAACGTTGAGCGGCACTGCACCGTGTGCACAGAGCACTTCACCCCAAATACCCCAGGGTACCCTACCCCCCTACCCCATTACTGATCAGCTGGCCTTGCGGCGGCGGAACAGGCGCCGGCCGCGGCCGGCTGCTGTCGGCGTGAGGGCCGGGTCGCCGGTCAGGGCCGCAAGGACACCAAGGAGGGCGTCTCGGGCCGGGCCGGCTGAGACGGACAGCTGCTGGTCGTTCGATGCGGCCAGGACGCCGTCGTCGACCGGGATCGCCCCTAGCCACGGGAATGCGCGGAACGCCGCTTCGACGTCGGGGGCGGTCCAGGTGCCGTTGTCGGGGGAGCGGTTGAGGACGATCCCGCACCGCTGGGGTTCGAGGGCCAGGCCGCCGGGCGCCATGACGGGATCACCAGCCAGCTCGAGCCAGCTCAGGTTGCGGCGCACGGTTTCCGTCTCGGGGGCAACCACGACGATCAGCCGGGTCGCCTCGGGGGCGACGAGCTCAGCCATGAGCTGCGCGGCCGCGGAGCTGCCGACGGCTTCGGCCACCGGGGTGTCGACCACGACGGTGTCGTACCGGTCGCGGGCCACAGCCGCGACTTTCCGCAGCACATCTGCGGTGATCTCGTCCGGGTTGGCGTGCCGCAGGTCGGACGCGCCGAGGAGCACGTCGAGGGTGGTGTTGGGCACGTTGACGAACGCGCCGGCGACCTGGTCGGGGTCAGCGAGCTTGCCTGGGTTGCTGGCGAGGTCAGCAAGCGTGGTGCGCGATGGCCCTTCGAGGCCAACGACGGTGCCAACCGAGCTCTGCGCCACGTTGCCGTCGATGAGGGCGATCCGCTTGCCGGTGGCGTCTGCGAGCAGCCCAGCGAGCAGGATCGCGATCGTCGTCTTCCCCACCCCGCCCTTGTAGGACCCGACCACGTACAGGGGCTTGCCGGTTGCGGCGGCGGGTGCGGCGGGCAGCGCAAGCCGGGTGGACGGCTCAGAGGGCTGTGAGGCGGTCCAGGCGGGCCGGAGTGGCGCTTCGGTAGCAGCCCGAGGTGGAGGGGCGGGGGTGGCCGTAGGCGACCCCTGGGGCGCTGCAGGCGCTGCTGGTGCGGCTGTGGCCCAGTCGGGGAGGTCGACACCGCCGGGCAGGTCCGGGAGCGCAGGGGCAGGCTGCGGTGCAGGGGCGGGCGGTGGCGCCGGCGGCGCAGGCGGTGCCGGCGGCGCTGCGGCAGCCCAGTTGGGCAGCCCCTCGGGCGGGCCGGGCTGCTCCACCACCGGGATCGGGCCCGTGTCGACCCCCTGCGCCCAGTCCGGCAGGCCATCCTCCGCGTCGTCACCGTCGCCGTCGCCGAGGCCGAGGTCTGCGGCCCAGTCCGGCAGGCCATCCTCCTCGTCGTCAACTGCTGCAGGGGCGGGCGCGGGTTCCTCGAGCCCGTCTGCGGTGATCACCAGGCCGCCGACGTCGCCCGTCAGCGGCACCACGAACCCTGCGGACAGGTCGGCGACGGCGTCCACGACCTGCCCGACGGTCACGGGCGCCGTCAGCAGCTGCACGGTGTCGGCCGGGCTGTGGCCACCGGCGGCGCCGGGCAGCCCATCAACGATCACGGCCTGGACACCACCGGCGGCGAAACGGGCGGGCAGCTGCACGGAAGCGGCGTCGCCACGGTCAACCAGAACGAACACGACATCGGCCGGCTGGCGGCCCTTGACGGCCGCTGCGACCGAAACGCGCGGGTCCGCGCCCGGCTCGAAGACGAGCACCTCGTCAGCAACGCCGCCCTGATCGAGGGCGTCACCGAGGGCGCTGTGCCCGAGCACCGCGATCCTCATGCCGCACCTCCGGTGGCTGCTGCCAGCATGCCGTCCCGCCGTCGGGCTTCGTCGTCGATGTTCGTTGAGGTCGCTGCCAGGAACTCGGGGTCGATCGGCCCGACCGAGATCAGCGCCTTGCGGTCGTGCACGTCGCGGTAGTACCCCAACGCGGCGTCCCAGCTGCCGTCGGCACGCTGCCTGGCCCCGAACTGCCGCATCTGCGCGATCCGGTCCGGTGTGGGGTCGTAGCCGACCAGTTTCAGCGTGGCTGCGGCGTCACGCTCGTCCGTCATCCGCAGGGCCAGTACCCGACTGAGGTAGGTCTCCATGCCGGCATCGAGCACGTCGCGGGCCTGCTGGCTGACTAGGCCCAGCATTACGTTAATCTTCCTGGCCTCTCGGAGGAGCTTATCGAGCTGCCTGATCGTCTCACCGTGCAGCAGGTTGTGCGCCTCATCGATCATGAGCACCCCGCCGTGCTGGCGGGTCAGCATCCCAACCGACGCGGTCGCGATCGCTGCGACCGTTGCGATCCCGATGCGCTCCGAGTCGCTGTAGACCTGCCGGACGGTCGAGGGCAGCCCCAGGTCCATGTCCAGCTCAACCAGGGTGAACCTGCCCTGGCCGTCAACAGCACCGTGGTCGGTGACCGGTTCGATGGCACCTGCGCCGATGGCAAGCGCCACCAGCGGTGTGGACGCGGCGGTTTCGCGGACGAGCTCGACAACCTCGACGTCGTCGACCATGTCGAGAGCTTGGCCGACGGAGGTCGCGCCTGCGCGGGCGCCGCGACCCAGGCCGGCCCGGAGAGCGGTCCGCTGCCGCTGGTCAAGGTCCAGGATCGTGGTCAGGTACGAGGATGCGAGTGCGGCAGCGGCCTCTGCGGTGGGTGCGTACCGGAACGGGTCGTACAGACCGGACTCGCCCTGAGCAAGCAGCCGGGTCAGGGACACATGCTCGGTCTGGATCCCACGTGACGCCATGAACTGCGCGGTTGCCGCCATCGTGTGCCCGACCTGCGGGTTGATGAAGATCGAGTGCTGCCCGGCCAGCGAAGCCTGGTAGCACAGGTGCAGGGCCGCGAGAGTCTTTCCGGATCCTGGGGTGCCGAAGATCCCGAACCCGGGTGCGGTGTTGGCCCTGCTGGATGCAGCGGGGTCCCACCACACCGGGACGCCGTCGGGAACGCCACGGCCCAGCAGGGCACCAGCCTGGTCACCGACAGCGGTATGCACCGCCAGGCCTGCGTGGCCGATCATCGACGGCATCAGCGCCTGGGGGAACGCGACGGCACGGGTCCGGCCGCAAGGCTGGACCTCCTCCAGAGCTCCCATCTGCCGGTGCACGAGCGGCTTGATGTCGATCGCGTACGCGGCCGACAGGTGGTCCTGGTAGGTCTCTGTGGGCGGCTCATCAGCCGGGTCTGCCAGGTGCCCGATCACGATCGAGGTGGCCTGCAGCGTCGCTGGGGCGTCAGTGGAGGACAGTTCCTGCTCAGCGTGGCGTGCCAGGCCGGCCGCCTCGGCTTCCTCGCGGCGCTGCCCACCACGCTCCTTCCATGCTTCCTGCTGCTCGAGGTCCTGGCGGGCCAGGACGCGGCGCAGCTGCCTACGGGTGTCTGCTGCGGGCTGCAGTTCGGCACGGATCGACACGCACGCAGGTGCGTCAGGGTGGTCAAGCATCGTGGCGATCCACGGCTGCCACGGGGCGGTCATCACCGGCTGGTGGAACCCCGCGACGGCGGAGAACTCGAGCTGCTGGCCGTTGATGTGGAGCCGGTCGGGCCATGCGCGTACGTCGGGTTCGGTGTGGCGTCCGCCGTTCCACCAGGCTTCGAGCTGGCGGCGTTCCTGCCCGGTCGGGGGCCGGCACCCCGCCCGCGCCATCACGGGCCGCAGCCACCGCAGGTCAGGCTCGAACCGCTCGACGCCGACGGGCCGGTCACCGAACAGCCCGTCAGACAGGCCGGTCAGGAACCCGGACAGCGACCCGCCGGACCGCGACACGCGGGTCGCATCGACAGTGCGCAGCCGGATCCCGACCATCACGGTCAGCGTGGGCGCATCGAACCGCAGCAACCCGTCCAGGTACGTCCTGAGCGCCGCAGTCGGAGTCTGTGCCGGAGCGACGACGGGGCCGTGGTGGCGGATCACAACGATGTGGATGGACCGGTACAGATCGGCGGCCATCCCTGCGGCCCAGGTCGGCTGCCGGATCGAGGTCTGCCCGAGTTCCGCCAGCAGCGCTTCGAGCCGGTGGCCGTGATCGAGGAGCTCACCATCGTCGGTGAACCGCAGTGACGCGTTCGGCAGCACGTGGTAGAGCCAGCCGTCGCCGTCGGGTGCCAGGTAAAGCCCGTCTTCGGTGCGCGCATGCCACGGAGTGGCACGCATCGTGCCGGTGACCGGGTCAACCCAGCCGGGGCGGGTGGCGCGCCGCGACCGGATGCGGCCGCGCAAGCTGTCAGCGGTCATCGTCAGTCCCCTCCAGGTCGTTCGGGTCGTCCGGGTCGTCGCTGTGGTCGCTATCGGCCGGCGGGTCCAGCTCGCTAGTGTCGCCGTCGGACGGCCTGAACGTCGCGTCGTCGGGGTCCACACCGGACCTGTAGGTCCCAGTGGGAACCGCGTTCTGATAGGGCGTCAGCGTTGGCCCTGACCCGCGTGCACCCCACGCCACGATGTTGGGCAACGGCTGGTCAGGCCGAATGACCAGCAGGTCATGAGACCCAACCCAGCGGCGCTCCCCCACCCGGTACTCGATGTCGACCTTGACCATGATGCGCCGGTCGTCGTCCTCTCCCGCTTGGATCGCGGCCTGCCCGATCGCCACGGCCTCAACGGTCGCGCCACCAACCCCGCGGTACACCACGTTCTCGGAGTCGCCCACGAGCTGGTACAGGGCGCGGGCGTCGTCAGCGGCGTACGCGTCGGCCCACTCGCGGACCCGGTCGCCGGCGGGGCCCGGCAACCGTGTCGGTTCGTACCGTTCCGGCCATGACGCGGCCCTGATCTCTCCGGGCATGACCGTCCACGCTTCCAGCGTCGGGTAGCCGCCCAGGGCCGGGAAGCCACGCTCGACGGTTGGGCCGGGGCCTTCAGCGACCGGCACCGTCAGGCGCCACAGCCGGTCCGGGCCGGTCAGGACGAACCGGTGCAGCTCGACCGCACGGCCTTCCTCCACGACGATCTCGGCCCCGTCCCACGCGACGTTGTCGACGTCGAACGGCACTGCGGGGACCGGGTCGTCGTCCTCATCGACGCCGTCGGGCCGGCCCAGGTCGCCGGACACACCGGCTGCCGTCGGTGTGGGGACCGTGCCGCCGTCGATCCAGGCGTGCGCGACCGTGGTGGCATAGGCGCGGTGGTGGGCCTGCTCAGCCCGAAGCGCTTCGAGCTCACCAGCGAGCGCTGCGGTGCCGCCAGCGGCGTTGGTGGCGATCACTGCCCCGGCTGGGCCGGCCAGCACCGCAACACCGATGACGCCAGCGACGCCCCAGTTGCGGATCTTGGCGGCCCGCACGGAGCGGGTTTCGCGCGGGATGGCATCAAGCCGGGCTGCGGGCGGTCGCTGGCGTGCGCGGGGCATAGAGGGGCCTCCGTACCGGGTTGCCTCCACCATGCCGCCAGCAGCGGAGCGGGCGGCATGGTGGAGGCATGCCGATCAAGAAGACAGCTGCCGATTTCGCGGCGCATCGCGCGATACGCCTGCGGCGTCGCGTCGTGCCGGTCGCAGCTGTCACGTCCGCTGCGGCGATCACCTGGGTAGGTGTGACGGCCGACGTGGCACGCTGGGCGCCGTCGTGGCCGGCCCCTGCACCGTCGGAGGTACGGCTGCGGCTACCGGAGCCGCAGGCAGCCACCCCGCCGCCAGGCGTGCCACTGAACGTCGACGGCGGCAGCGAGGACACGACAGCGGCGCCAGACACCGCCGGTGCAGGGCCGGTCGCTGCGGACGCGCCGGTGCAGCACCGACGCTGGTGGAGACTGGAGCGCGAGCCGGGGATCGCAACGGTCCAGGTGTCGCCCGGCCCGGTGGCGGTAGCGGTCGCGGGGCCCGGCGCAGGCCAAGTCGAGGTGCGGGTCGCTGGGAGCCCGGTGGCGGTGCCGTCCACGGTCGATGTTGCGGCCCGGTCGGTAACCGTGGAGGTGCGCCGCCGGGCCGGTGTGGACGGTCCGGTCGAAGTGTGGATCGACCTCGTTGCGGACCCGCCCCGATAACGGTATGGTACGCTTGTACCCCGTGCGTAACGGAGCCGTGATGGCGACCACCAGCTGGCAGAAGGCCAACCGCACCCTACAACGCGCCCTCGATGCCATCGACGCTGCTGACGACCCCGTCGACGCGGTCCGCGCCGCCGCAGAGGCCGTCACCGATCTTGACCACGCTGCCCGCCGCGCCCACACCATCCGCGAAACGCACCTTGCCCGAGGCGCAGACCGCCACTCGGTCCGCGCTATCGCTGAAGCCGCCAGGCTCTCCGAGGGGCGCGTCCGGCAGATCATCGCAGACGCAGGTGCCGGACGATCAGGCGCCTACCGGAAGCCGGTACCCACTCCCACCGAGATCAATGGCTGGGTGCAGCGCTACACCGGCGGCGAGACCGTCTCCGCGATTGCCGCCGACGCCGGCCGGCCCCGCGAGGTCGTACGCCGCCGCATCGAGGCCGCAGGCATCGACGTGTGGTGCCCAGAAGGCCGCGGCGACGTGAACAACCCCGAGTGGCTCCAGCAGGCGTACGACGCGGGCCTGACGCTTCGGCAGATCGCTGACGCCTGCGGCTCGTCCGCTCCGACCGTCCGCCGACGGCTCATCCAAGCGGGCATCACAGGGGACGACCAGTGACCGTCGGCGGACCGCGCGAGCTGCTGCAGGTCCCTCCCGGCGCGACCGACACCGAAATCACGGCGGCGTTCCGCCGTCAAGCTGCTGTGCATCACCCCGACCGGGGCGGTGATCCCGACCGGTTCGCGGCCCTAGTCGCTGCCCGCGACGAACTGCTCAACGCCCGTGGGGAAGGTCTAGGTGGGGAGGACGAGGGGCTGCTGTGGGACGCAGCGACCAGGCAGCCGGCCACCACAGCCGACCAACCCGCCATCAGCCCGTTGTGGTTCCTCACCTCAGACCGCCGTCCAGGAGGACCACCATGACCACCGTCCCAAGCCTCGATCCAGCCCGGTTCCACGACGGCTTTACCGTGTGGCCCGCGATCCACGAGCCCCTGATCGAGCGGATCCGTGCGGGCCGCGCCGCCGAAGACGCGTTGACCGCGGGGCCCATACTTGCAGGCGGTGTCACGCACCTACCGTCAAGCTGGTGGCACCACCTGAACCGAGTTAGGCCTGTCCGGTACGTCCGTGACGGCACAACGTTCAAGCCCGGTAGCCCGCTGCCCGTTGGCCTGCACCGGATCGACATCACGGTCGGGCACGGCGAAACCATAGACGCCACCGGCCACCTCCACATCGGGGTTGGCACCACCGCTGCGGTTCCTGCCGCGACCCTGACCAGCCCAGACGGAATCGCCGTCGAAGTCCCCGTCGAGCTGCGGTCACGGTGCGTGACCGCAGTCCCGGCCGACCGCCTGCACCGACAGCTGCGCCGCCAGGCCACCGACGGGCAAACCGCCCACGCCGAACTGATCGCGGTTCTGGACGGTTTCGTGGTTGACCGTGCTGCCCGCGCCCGCATCGGAGACCCGACCGCCTACGACCGCGACGACGCGATTCAGGTCGCATGGCAGACCGCCATGCAGGTCATCACCGCCTTCGCGAGCGATGACCGCCCTACGGTGCCGCTGACCGTCGCGCTGCGCGCCGCGATCGCCCGTGACGTCCCGCGCGGCACCGCCGGCCACATCCCCGCTGAACTGGCCCGCCGGACCACCGCGCTGCTGACCGACCTTGACCCGACGATGAGCCCCGAAAAACTCGCAGAGGCCGACGGGGCCAACCCGGCCACCAAGCCGTGCGACCCCAGCAGGGCCGTGCGTGCGTGGGAGAACGCGCTTCGGGCCCTGCCGCTGGCCTCTCCCGCGCGCCTAGACACCACCAGCAGCGCTAATGGCAATGGTGAGCCCCGCGCCATCGAGGTCGCGGCCGGTGTTGACCCGGCCGACGTGGTTGCCGCCAGCCCCGCTGATCTGGCCGCGGCTGTCCTCGACGGCGCAGGGGTCGACGGCCACCTGTGGCCCGAGCCGAACCCGGCCCTGCTCGAATGGACCGACGCTGCCGTGGAGCGCATCCGGACCCGCCAGCAGATGCCGCACCACCTCGAGGATCTCGACGCCTGGCTGACCGCACCGCTCGGTAGCCATCCCAGTCGCGCGCTACGTGACCTGCTCCGTGATGTTGCCGCCGACGTAGCCGTCGCCCCCCGTTGGCGGGACGCGCTCTCTACCCGCCCGCGCACCGACGCCTGCCCCCTAGGTCCCGCCCCGGCCGACCCGGCCGTGGCGGTCGGTATCGCCGCGGCGTTTGCTGGGGCCCCGCGGCCCGCATCGCTGACGCCGGCCGACTGGCGTCGCTGGTGGGCCGCCTGGCAGTCCTCACCCACCAGCGTGCACCGCACCGAACCGGTCCTCACCGGCAAGATCCTCGACATCCTGATCGTCACCCCGAACCCCAGCAGCCACGACCTTGCCCGCGCTGTCACCGCGTTCCGTGGCATCCTCGTGGAACGATGCGCGCCCGCGGCAGAGGCCACGATCCGCCGCCGGTGGGCCGCAGCGATGCGTGCCCGCGCTGGGATGCTGACCGCCACGCAGGCCACCGCAGCCAAGACGGCGTTTGACGGCTCCGGACTGGAGCCTGCCGCCGCGATGTCCTACGTGGCGGCCATGCAGCAGGCCCGCGTCGGCCTCGCAGGCCCGTCTCGGCAGGCGCACCCGCTGCTCGCCGACCTGCACCGGTGGCTCATTGCACCGCTCGTACCGGCCGATGAAGACCTGGACGACCCGTACGTCCTCGAAGCCGCCGGCCGGGCCATGCGCGGCATTTACAGGACTGCCGGCGGCCAGCTTCGGCACCGTGCCGAGATCAAGGCACGTTGGGCTGCAGCGCTTGCTGAGCCGGGCATGCACCGACGGGCCACCGTGGAGCCACCGCTGCTGGCCTCCGAGCGGGGCCTGCAGCTCGCCCTCGAGCTCGCTGCCTAGCCAGCCGTCCCTTTCGGCTGGTCGCCAGGGCGCACCCCAAGATGGCCGGCCAGCAGGATCCCAACGGTCGCTGACCGGGACAGGCGGCCGGGAGCGCTCAGGCGATCGAGCCGATCGATGGTCCCCGTGCGCAGCCGAACCATCCGTGGCACCGCCCCGCCCCCACTAGCGCGCTTCTCTCTCCTCCATGCTCGGCCGTCTTCTGTGCTGAAGGGTTCGCCGTCGTGGGCGTCTAGCGCTTCGACGATCAGCTCGGTCACGGATGTCCGCTGGCGCTCCCATGCGGCGGTGACCGCCAAGTGCAGCGCTGGAGGAAGACTGACCGCAACTGCCAGTGGCACACCAGCGTCCTCTGCCGGCAGCGTCGGTGTTGCCCGTTTTGCCGCCGTCTTCGTGGTCTTCGCCGTTTTTTCTGGCTTGGGCTTGGTTTCGTGTTCCCTCGTTGATTTTTTCCGCGCCGTCTTCGTGGCCTCCCTCGGTGCTGGTGTAGTTGCCTTGGCCACTGGCGCTGCGCTCTGCCTGGTTGCAAACGCGTCGGCCAGCTCGTCAGAGTTGTTCCCGGCGGCATTGACGTCCTCAAGATCGGCAATCACATCACCGAAAAATCCACCAACCCGGTCACTCATTGTTCTCTCCGTTGTCATGCCTTGCCCTCCATGATCGTGAAGAGTTCATCTAGCAGCGTCGCGTAGTCACTACGGAGTGCTGCTGCTGTACTGCTGTACGTCCGGTCAGCGTCAGCGGTCGCTGCGGCGGCGTACTCCCGCACCGTCAGCCTGTCCAAGCCAGAATCCCGATCCGCCTTTTCCGTCGCTCGGATTGCGGCGTGGAATACGTGGATGTGGCCACCCAAGACTTCCTCAAGCGATGCCCGGGTGTCGGCGCGAATCGCTGTGGCCGCTGTGCCGGTGGCGAAAAGCACGACACCGGCGATTTGTAGCTGGCGGGCTAGGCCGGCCTTGCGCAGTGCCGCGTAGCGCGTGGAGAGAGTACGAATCGACCGAATTGACTTTGCGTCGGTTCTAGTTGGTATGGCGAGGAAATCGGCGGCCTGCATGACCGCGTCGGTAAGGGTTCGCGACTGGCGCGCGGGAGGGGTGTCCACCACGACGAGATCGTACGGAGCGAAAGCCTCTACCCAGACCCGGCGAAGGTTCGCCAGCGCTTCGGGTCCGTGCTTCGACTCGGCCCGCGTCAACACGTCCGACAGAGTGTCTGTGTCCTCCCCCGCGGGCAGGAGATCGAGTCCAGGACGGACCTCGGTGACAGGGTTGAACTCCTGCCCCTTCAGCAGCGCCAGATGAGCCCACCCCCCGTCGTCGGTATCGAACCCCAAGACCAAATTCGTGTCCGCCTGGGAGTCCATGTCAACCAGCAGAGTCCGCTTGCCGCGGGCTGCCGCCAGATCAGCAACGTTCACAGCAAGGGTGGTCTTCCCCACGCCTCCCTTGCCAGTCCCGAATGCAAGGATGTTCGTCATGCCCGCAGCCTCTCGTGGTTGTCTCCCACCATTATGCCGCCGCTAGACACAGCACTTACCAATCCACTTGCTTCCGTGACTGCTTATTTACTTCCTTACCTGCTTACTTGCTTCCGTAATTGCTTATTTACTTCCCTGCCTGCTTAGAGGGTTGATTGTTTATTTCTTTGCTGGGTCTTCCAACGAGAGTGTCAGCCCGACGGTCACGGCTGTCCAGGATGGACGCCGGGAGGGATTGGCACGTCAGCCATTTGAATCTTGTCGCTACAGGAGCGATTCAGGGCGCGTCTCAGCGGCTTTTTTGCCGCCGGGTATAGGGAGGTATGGCCTGCCGCTTCGAGAGCCTCTCGGACGCTCTCACGTGGCCGCCACCGGTGGCGGCATGGTGCCGTCAACAGCAGCCAGGGGAGATGGCCATGGCGTTCGAGTACGGAACCGCGGGCGGCACCGCCGGCGCTGGTGCGTCAGGCCCGGACGCGTGGACGACCGCAGCGCGCGCCCGGCAAGGACGCGACGGTGAACGCGCCGCCGCCGCAGCGATCCGCGCGGCCCTCGCCGCCGACCACCACGCGTACATCTTCCATGACGTCGTCGTACCAGGCCGTCCAGAGAACCTCGACCACCTCGTGGTCCGCGGGCGGCGGGTCGTCATCGTCGATGCCAAGCGCTGGCAGCCCGGGATCTACTGGACGGCCGGCTCGACCCGACGAGGCCTCGAGCGGGTCGAGCACGCCGACCGGGCCAGCCTTCCGGCGGCGGCACGCCACCTCGCGACCGAACTTGGCCGGCCCGACGTCGACATCACGACCATGCTGCTCATCGTCCCGTCACGGGCCGGCCGGTGCTCCACGTGGCTGTACCGGCCTGCGGGCGGGTCGGCCGTGGCGTCCGAAACGACGATCGGCCGGCGGCTGCGTCGCCACCTCGGCACCGGTGCCGTCGAAGACGACGGCCCGCTGCTTCGCCATCTGTTCTGCATGGTCACCGACAACCGCCGGATCGTCCCCCACGGGAGCGTGTGATGCCCAAGCGCCGTGCCGCCCAGTCGCCGTGGCTGCGTATGCAGCAGGCCGGCATCCTCGCGGCCGTCGCGGTCGGCGCCGGCGTGTGGTGGGCCGTGCCTGTCCCAGCTGTCGTGGTCGCGGCCGGGTTGCTGCTGTGGTCCTGGCCGCCAGCGGAGCTGTACGAGCCCGGCACCCCTGCGCACGACCGTGCCCGTCAGGTCCGTCACGCTGCCCGCGGGTTCGTCACGGTCACTCCCGGCACGGTCGGTCCCGGCAGGGCCGGGCGGCGCAGCAGCGAAACCGCCTCGTGGGGATGGCCGTGGCGGGTGGCGGCACCAGCCACCGCCGTGCTCACGGCCACCGTGTGGGCCGCCGCCGCCTGGTGGCCAACCCGCTGGCCTGCCGTGGACGCAGCCTCCGCGTGGCTGCTGGCCTGCCAGACGCTCGCTGCGGTGCGGGCCGCCGCGCACCCCGCCGACGGGGAAGCGATGCCGACGGTCACGATCGGGGAGCAGCCCGTGACGGTCGGGGCCGCCGCCGCCGCAGGCGCAGGCGCAGCAGCAGGGGCGCTGGCTGCCGCTGCTGCTTGGTGGGCCGGCTGGCCGCCGGTCGAAGCCGCAGCGGCTGTGACCGCGGTCGTGGCGCTGACTGTGGCGGCGGTGTGGGCACGGGCGCAGACCGCCGCGGTGTGGGGCCCGGCCCGTGACCGGATCGCCGAGGGGGAGCGGTGGCAGTTGCGGTGGATGCAGGTCCCGCGCGCCCCTGAGCCACCCGTGTACGTGGACAGCTACCAGCTGCCCGAAGGCGACCCGACGCACGTGTGTGCGGTGTTCCAGACGGCCCCTGGCACCACGTGGGCCGCCTACCGCGACAAGTCCGACCAGGTCGCGACGGTCCTGTCTTCCGAGCTGCCCGGCGCGGCCGAACGGGTCCTGATCACCCCTGGGCAGCGCGACGACGGCCAGCCTGATCCGGCAGGGATGATGGTCATGTGGCAGCTGCGGCCCCTGCCGGTCGACCCGCTCACGACCCCCGGCGCTGACCCGCACACGATCCGGCTCGTCGTGCAGCACGCGGTGGACCGCGCGCTCGCTGACCTGAAACTGGGCCAGCCGCAGATGCTGCGGATCCGCCGCCTGACCGAACCTGACGCGGAACCGACCTATGAGACGGTGTGGCGCCTGCAGGGGGTCACCTACGCGCAGCTGGCCGGCAAGGCCGCAGAGCTCCGCGACCGCGTCGGCGTCGAGTGGCTCCGCGTGGGGCGCCGCACCACCGACGCCGCCGGCAGGCCCGTCGCAGACGCCGACATCGTGATCGCGCTCGGGGTCCGGCCCGACCGCGCCCGCCTACGCCACCCCGACCGCACCCGCCCCTGGCTCGACTCCCTCGACCTTGAACGCGCGTTCGTGGCGCTCAAGCTCGGCGCACCGCTGCTGCAGACCACCGAACGGCTGTCGCTGCCTGGCCACCCGGACCTGACCGAAGCACGGTTCCAGCTCGAGTCCGGCATCGCGTGGGCTGACGTGATCCGCAAGGCCGCCGGGGTGGCCGAAACCCTCGGGGTCCCGTGGCTGCGCGTCACCCGCCGCATCGACGCCGCCGGTGACCCGTCCCCCTACGTGTCGGTGCTGTACGGCGCGAACCCGGCCGACACCGCCCTGGCCACCAACGACGACCGGCTGTTCGTCGAAGCAGCCGACTGGGACACCTGGTTCCGGGCCTGCAAACTCGTCGGCCCGGGCGGGACCGTCCCACGGCTGCTGCACCGCGAACACATCACCGACGACATCGTGGCCGGCACGTTCCGGGCCGCCGAAGGCGTCGCGGTCGACACGGTCCGCAAGGCCGTCCCCGCCCTGCAAGCCACCTCCGGGCTCGCATACCTCGAGGTCCACGCCGACACCGACGGGCACGCCGACCGGTTCCGGCTGCAGTACGCCGCAGACGACCCGCTGCCGTCGATGGTGCCCGTCGCAGAGGCCATCGACCCCCAGGCGGGCCTGGAGGGCGCCTGGCACTTCCTGCCGGCCGGAGTGACCGCCGCCGGGCAGCACGTCGGCTGGGACCTGCTCGCAGGCCCGCACGGGCTGATCACCGGACAGACCGGCTCCGGTAAGTCCGTGATGCTCCAAGCGATCGTCTACAGCGCGCTGCTGCGCGGCCTTGAGGTCACCGTCCTTGACCCCGTCAAGGAAGGGGCCGACTTCCGGTTCGCGGCCCCCTGGTGCGAACACTTCGTCGTTGAGCTCCACCACGCCGCCGACGTGATCGAAACGCTGTACGACGAGGTCCGGGACCGGAAGAAGGTCAACGCCAATCATGGTGTGGGGAACTGGCAGCAGCTGCCTGACGAGCTGCGCCCGACCCCGAAACTGGTCGTGATCGACGAGGCGTTCTCCCTGCTGGCACGGATGTCGGGAAAGACTGACGCAGCAAAGTTCGACAACGAAGCGAAGGACCGCATCGCTGACACCGTCGGGCGGATCGCACGTGAGGCCCGCTCGGCTGGCG
>LFIK01001683.1_pt1 | contig 17684 bp, 12 predicted proteins | sample 643401 | NCBI WGS metagenome assembly LFIK01 (sample SAMN03777447, study PRJNA286221) | soda lake metagenome | biome: soda lake; feature: Kulunda steppe; material: water; isolation source: sample T5-Br brine of Lake Tanatar-5 | place: Russia: Kulunda steppe | collected 2010-07
GACGAATCCGATCATCCTGGCGGTGGCCGCCGGATTGGTGCTGAAATCTGCCGGGGTCTCGTTCGATGCCAATCCGGTGGCCGAAGCGGTCGGCGCGTTCATCGGCATTCTTGGGCAATCGGCCTTGCCGCTGGGTCTGCTGGCGGTCGGTGCCGGCCTCGATTTGCAAGCGGTCGGCCGGGCCGGACGGCGGGTCGGCGCGGCGACATTTCTGAAATTGCTCGCCGCCCCGGCGTTGACACTCGCCTGCGGACTGGCGATCGGCATTGCCCCGCTTCAGTTGCAGGTTGCCGTGCTCTACAACTGCTTGCCGGTGGCTGCATCCGCCTATGTGCTCGCCCGTCAGATGGGCGGCGATGCGCCGATGCTGGCCGGAACGATCACGGCGACGACGATCGTTGCGGCGGTCACGATCCCCTTCTGGATGGTGCTCGTCCTGTGATAGGACCGGCGTTGAACGGTGCCGGGCACCGCAGCCGACGGCCGGATAAAGAAACGGGACGATGCCATGGGACCGCCTTTCCAAACCGCAACAGCCTTGGCCGCACCGCATTTGCTGGCGATCGAGGATCTGAGTGCCGGTGAGATTTCGCTGATCCTCGATACCGCCGATGGCCATGTCGAGGCGATCAGAGCCGGTGAGAACCGCCGCCAGCGATTGGCGGGGCGTACCGTCATCAACCTATTCTTCGAGAATTCCACCCGCACCCGCACCTCGTTCGAATTGGCCGCCAAACGATTGGGCGCCGAGGTCGTGAACATGGATGTGGCCGTCAGTTCGATCAAAAAGGGTGAGACCCTGATCGACACGGCGATGACGCTGAACGCGATGCATCCCGACGCGCTGGTGGTACGCCATCCCGACAGCGGCTCGGTAAAGCTGCTGGCGCGCAAGGTGGCGGCCAGCGTCATCAATGGCGGCGACGGCAGTCACGAACATCCAACCCAGGCGTTGCTCGATGCCCTGACCATCCGGCGGCGCAAGGGCCGGCTGGACGGGCTGACCGTGACGATCTGCGGCGATATTCTTCACAGCCGGGTCGCCCGGTCGAACATTCATCTGCTGACCATCATGGGCGCCCGGGTGCGCGCGGTCGCGCCGCCCACCCTTTTGCCCGGCGCTCTCGATCGGCTGGGGGTCGAGGTGTTCACCGACATGACCGCCGGGCTCGCAGGGGCCGACATCGTCATGATGCTGCGTCTTCAACAGGAACGAATGCAGGGGTCCTATGTGCCGTCGACACGGGAATATTTCCATTTCTTCGGCCTCACCTATGAAAAGCTGGCGGCAGCGAAACCCGATGCGCTGATCCTGCACCCCGGTCCGATGAACCGGGGTGTCGAGATCGACAGCGCCGTGGCCGACGATATCAGCCGCTCGGCGATTCTCGATCAGGTGGAACTGGGGGTCGCCGTCCGTATGGCGTGTCTGGAGCTCCTGATCGGCGGCCAGCAGGGGCCCCAACACAGAACCGCGGCGGAGGAGAATTCATGACCGGCGACCGCCCTTCCCAACACGAAAAGCCCATGGCCCTGATCAACGGCCGGGTGATCGACCCCAATGCCGATCTCGATGGGCCGGGCGGCGTGTTGCTTTCCGGCGGCCTTATTTTGGCGGCCGGGCCGGATATCCGTGCCGATGCGGTTCCGGCCGAGGCGCGCGTGATCGATGTCGGCGGCGCTGTGATCGCGCCGGGACTGGTCGATATGCGCGCCGCCTTGGGCGAGCCAGGGCACGAGCACAAGGAAACCCTGGCCACCGCCAGCCGGGCGGCACTGGCCGGCGGCATCACGTCGATCGCCTGCCTGCCTAACACCGATCCGCCGCTCGACGACGCGCCGACGATCGGGTTCATCGCCCGCCGGGCGCGTGAGAACAAGGGCGTGAAGGTTTTTCCCTATGCGACCATCACACGCGGTGCGGAGGGTCGTGACCTAACGGAAATCGGACTGCTGCTTGAGGCCGGGGCTATTGGCTTTACCGATGGCACCTGCGCGGTTGCCGATCCGTTGGTGATGCGCCGGGCGCTGGCCTATGCCAAGGGTTTCGGGGCATTGATCGTGCAGCATCCCGAAGAGCCGCGGCTGTCGCCCTCCGGCGTCATGAATGCCGGTGAAATCGCGACACGTTTGGGGCTGTCCGGCATGGCGCCGCAGGCCGAAGTGATGATGATCGAGCGCGATCTGCGGTTGGTCGAGATGACTGGCGCCCGCTATCACGTGGCCCATGTATCGACAGCGGAATCCGTCAAGGTGATCGCCGCCGCCAAGGCCCGCGGCCTTCCCGTCACCTGCGATACCGCGCCGCCCTATTTTGCCCTGACCGAGGTCGATGTCGGCGACTATAAGACCTTCGCCCGTCTATCGCCGCCGCTCAGAGGGTTCGAAGACCGGATCGCCATCGCCGAAGGCGTGGTCGACGGCACCATCGATGCGGTCGCCTCAGACCACCAACCCCAGGATGAGGACGCCAAGCGGCTGCCCTTTGCCCATGCCGCCCCCGGCATGGTCGGGCTGGAAACCCTGCTACCGATCACGCTTCACCTATATCATCGCAACGATATGCCGCTGGCGACCCTGATCCGCCGGCTCTCGACCACGCCGGCGGCGATCCTCGGCCTGCCCGGGGGGCGGCTGGCGGCGGGATCGCCGGCCGACATCGTCGTGTTCGACCCCGACATGCCCTGGAAAATCGACGCCGACCGGCTTCGGTCGAAGTCCCGCAACACCCTTTTCGATGGCATGCCCGTCATGGGGCGGGCTCTAATGACGGTCGTTGACGGCCGCATCCTGCACGAGGAAGGCCTATGTTCCTGATTGATCCGATTAGCTGGTCCTTTGCCTGGCCCTATCTTACCGCCGCCCTTATCGGCGGTTACCTTCTGGGGTCTATACCATTCGGCATCGTTTTGACGTCGCTGGCCGGCCATAGCGACATTCGCCGCGAGGGGTCCGGCAATATCGGCGCCACCAATGTGCTGCGGGTCACGGGCAGCCGCCTGCTTGCCGCCGCCGTTCTGGTCCTCGACGCTGGCAAGGGCGCTGCTGCCGTCCTTGTGGCCAATTACTTTTTCGGTCAGGAGATCGCGGTCGTCGCGGGCATCGGCGCCATGGTCGGCCATATTTTCCCGGTCTGGATCCGATTTGCCGGGGGCAAGGGCGTCGCGACGGCGCTGGGCACGTTGCTCGCCATCGCGCCGGCTGTCGGGGCCTTGGCCTGTCTGACCTGGCTTCTGGTCGCCGCGACGACCCGGTACTCGTCCCTTGCGGCCATCGTCTCGCTGGTCCTGGCCCCCCTATATGCGTGGGCGCTGTCTTGGATTCCGGTCAACGGGATCTATCTGGCCGACCCGCAGCGCCGCGACTTCGCGGTCGTCATCGCGGTCTTGGTTCTTATCCGCCATATCGGCAACATCGTGCGCCTGCTGCGCGGCACCGAAAGCCGGATCGGCCAAAAGGCCAAATCCGATAAGGCCAAACCTGGATCGTCCAAGTCAGACTAGCCCGACACCGATTCCGCCTCGGCATAACCGCCCGAGTCGAATCTACGCTTCCTCTTTTGCTTGCAAAAAACGCGCTATGCGTGTAGCCGGCATGCGTTCGCATGATCGATGGCGACGCATGGGTCGCTATCGATCGGCCTGAAACCGTATCGCAAGGCGACGATCCAGGATTATGACCGCAACTTCCCAAAAGCCGCGCACCCTCACCCGCAAAGAGCGACTGGACTGGCTGCGTTTGTGGCGCTCCGATCAAGTGGGGCCAATCACCTTCGATCATATGTTGCGGCAATATGGCACGGCAGAGCAGGCGATCCGCAATCTGCCCGCCCATGCGGCCAATGCCGGGGTCAAGCATGTCGGTATCTGCAGCAAGGCCGCCGCCGAGCGCGAGCTCGACGCCGTCGAGCGGCTGGGCGGCCGGATCATCGCCCTTCCCGAAGAAGATTTTCCCCCGCAATTGCGGCGCGAGCCGCATGCCCCGCGCCTGCTGACGGTGCTCGGCAATGTCCATCTGCTGCGCCGGCCGACGATCGCCATTGTCGGGGCCCGAAACGCCTCTTCCAACGGGTTGAGCCAAGCGCGACGTCTTGCTGCCGACCTTGCCGAGGCTGGCTATCTCATCGTTTCCGGGCTCGCCCGGGGGATCGATACCGCCGCCCATCGAGGCGCTCTCGCGGGCGGCACGGTAGCGGTCGTGGCGGGCGGTGCCGACATCGTCTACCCCCCGGAAAACGAGGCGCTGCATGCTCAAATCGTCGATATGGGCGCCGTCGTCGCCGAAATGCCGGTCGGCATGAAACCCCAAGGCCGGCACTTTCCACGGCGGAACAAGATCATCGCAGGCATGGCCGTGGGAACCGTTGTCGTCGAGGCGGCGACCCGGTCCGGCTCGTTGATTACGGCCAAAGATGCCGTGGGGATGAACCGCGAAGTCTTTGCCGTACCCGGCTCGCCGCTCGACCCGCGCAACGATGGGACCAACAGCCTTATCCGAAGCGGCGCCATCCTGGCTCGCGACGCCGCCGATATCATCGAGGAGCTCGCCCCCATGTCCGACAAGGGTGTAAACGACCCCGTCACCAACGCCGAAAACGAACCGGCAGGCACGCTGTTCCCCATACAAGCCGGGGCAGACTCTGCCGAACCGATCGACCCATCGACGCTCTCCGAGGCGCGCCTTGCGGTCGCGACGCTATTATCGCCGACCCCAACGCCGGTTGACGAACTGATCAGAGACTGTCAATTCTCTGCAGCCGAAGTGCACACCGTGCTTTCCGAGATGGAATTGGCCGGCCGGGCGGAACTTGTGGCCGGTGCACGGGTTATGTTGATAAAGGAACCGGATGTCTTCTGATCCCGCCAGAGAGATGACGATCCGGGCTGTCCACAGCAGAAACGGGCGCTGATCATTGTCGGGTGAAAATCTCGTTATTGTTGAATCCCCGGCGAAAGCCAAGACGATCAACAAATATCTCGGTAGCGGATACAAGGTCCTGGCCAGCTATGGCCATGTCCGGGATCTGCCGCCGAAGGATGGATCCGTTCGACCCGACGACGACTTCGCCATGGAATGGGAACTCGGCGATCGATCGAAAAAGCACGTGTCCGAAATCGCCGAGGCCGCCAAAAACGCCGATATCGTCTATCTCGCGACTGACCCCGATCGCGAGGGCGAAGCCATATCCTGGCATGTACAAGAGGTGCTCCGAGGCAAGCGCGGCCTGTCCAAGATCGAATTCAAGCGGATCGTTTTCAACGAGATCACATCCAGCGCCGTCAATGCGGCGATCGCCAACCCCCGTGACGTGAACCGGGAATTGGTCGAGGCCTATCTGGCCCGGCGCGCGTTGGATTATCTCGTCGGCTTCACCCTGTCGCCCGTGCTCTGGCGCAAACTGCCGGGCGCAAAATCGGCCGGTCGGGTTCAATCGGTCGCGCTTCGCCTCATCTGCGAGCGCGAAGGCGAGATCGAGGACTTTCGCCCCCGTGAATACTGGAGCATCGAAACCCGCCATAATACCGTCGAAGGCCAGCCCTTCAGCGCCCGGTTGACTCATGCCGACGGAAAAAGGCTCGACCGCTTCGACATCCCCGACGAGACGACGGCAACCAATCTCGCCGAGCGCATTCGCGCTCAGGGATTCGAGATCGCAAAGGTCGAGCGTAAAGAAGCAAAGCGCAATCCATATCCGCCATTTACGACCTCCACCCTTCAGCAAGAGGCATCGCGCAAGCTGGGCTTTTCGGCCAGCCAGACCATGCGGGTCGCCCAGCGTCTCTACGAAGGCATCTCTCTTGATGGCGAAACGGTCGGACTGATCACCTATATGCGGACCGACGGCATCCAATTGGCGGGCGAGGCCATCGCCCAGACGCGGTCGGTCGTCGCCAAAAACTTCGGCGATGCCTATGTCCCGTCCAGCCCGCGCGTCTATAAGTCCAAGGCCAAAAACGCCCAAGAAGCCCACGAAGCCATCCGGCCGACCGACCCGGCACGCAGCCCTGACCGCGTTCGTCGTTTTCTCGATACCGATCAAGCGCGCCTTTACGATCTGATCTGGAAGCGGACGATCGCCTGCCAGATGGCAAGCGCCATTCTGGACCAGGTCGCGGTCGATCTGGTGTCGGCCGACAAGTCTCTGACCCTTCGGGCGACCGGGTCGATCGTCAAATTCGACGGCTATCTTCGGGTCTATACCGAGGATCGCGACGATCCCGGCGACGATGAGAAAGAAAAGGAAAACGACGAGCGGCGTCTGCCGCCGATGGCCGAGGGGCAGGATGCCCCGCTCAAAGCCGTCGACCCCAATCAGCATTTCACCCAGCCGCCGCCGCGCTACACCGAGGCAAGCTTGGTGAAAAAGCTCGAAGAACTTGGAATCGGGCGGCCGTCGACTTATGCCAGCATCATTCAGGTTCTCCAGGATCGCGACTATGTTCGGCTGGAAAAGAAACGGTTCTATCCCGAGGATCGGGGCCGCATCGTCACCGCCTTTCTGCAAACCTATTTCAACAGATATGTCGAGTACGACTTTACCGCCTCGATGGAAGAGCGGCTGGACGACATATCCGGCGGGCAAATCGACTGGAAAACCGTCCTGCGCGAGTTCTGGCAGGAGTTCCACCGGGCGATCGAACAGACCAAGGATCTGAAAGTCTCTGACGTCATCGACGCCCTGGACCGCGATCTCGGGCCCCATTTCTTTCCCATCCAGGAAAATGGCGCCGATCCCCGCCGATGCCCGAGCTGCGCCGACGGCCGGCTTGGTCTCAAGCTGGCCCGAACCGGCGCCTTCATCGGCTGCTCGAATTATCCGAACTGCCGATTTACCCGGCCGCTGGAGGTCGTCGACGCCGAGAAGATCGCCGAGGGCGAAGCATTCCCAAGGTTGGTCGGCACCGACCCGGAATCCGGCCTGGAAGTGACGGTCCGCAAAGGGCCTTTCGGTTTCTATCTTCAGTTGGGCGAACAGACCGAAGACAAAAAGCCCAAACGGGCCTCGCTGCCGAAAAACTACGATCCGCTTACCGTCGATCTCGATACGGCCCTGGCGCTGCTCGCCCTTCCACGGACGGTCGGCAACCATCCTGAAGATCAAAAGACAATCGCAGCCGGAATCGGGCGCTTCGGGCCGTATATCCGCCATGCCGGAACGTATAAATCCCTCCCGGCGGACGAGGATGTCCTGACCATCGGCATGAACCGGGCGGTTCAACTGCTTGCCGAGGCCACACCCCGGAAACAGGCCGAACCCTTGCGAGAACTGGGAGGTCATCCCGAAGACGGCGAACCGGTGGCGATTTTCAAAGGCCGATACGGCCCGTATGTGAAGCACGGCAAGACCATGGCCTCGTTGCCCAAGGGTACCGAAACCGATGACCTCACGATGGACGCCGCCGTGGCGCTGATCGAAACCAAGCGGGCCGCGTCCGGCAAGTCGAAATCGAAATCCACGGCAAAAACCGGCACCACAAAGAAAGCCGCCACCACGAAGAAGACGACAACCGCAAAGAAAGCCGGCACGGGGACGAAAGCCGCGAGTTCTAAGACGGCGAGCAAGACGGCCGGAAAGTCGGCCACAGAAAAGCCATCCGCCAAGAAATCGGCGGCAGCATCCAAATCGACGCCGACGAAAAAAGCCAAGCCCGCCACAAAACCGGCGGCTGCGGCATCGAAGGCGAAATCATCGGCGGTCGGTACGGACGCTGATGAAACCTAGGAAGCCGCATGGAAACGGTTGTCAATCGGTCCAGGCGATGGGACGCCGGCAATGGCCGCTCGTGACAACCCCGACATCAAGGGATTTTTGCCTTGCCAATCGACGGGAAAGACTTCCCGACACGCGAACAGATCATCGACTTCATCAGCCGCAGCACCGAGCCGGTCACGAAGCGCGAGATCGCGCGCGCGTTTAATATTCGCGGCGACGATCGTCGCACATTGAAGGCGACCCTCAAGGAGATGGAGCGCGACGGCAGCCTGGACCGGACCCGCGGCAAGGCGCTGACAGCGCCAGGTCAACTGCCGCCGGTGCTTGTCGTATTGGTCGACTCCATCGACAGCGATGGTGAATTGGTCGTCCGTCCGATGACTTGGCAGGAGGACGGGCCGCCGCCGAAGATTTATTTGTCGCCCGACGGCCGCGGCCATGCCCGGCTGTCCAAGGGCGACAAGGCCCTGGTGCGGGTCCGCCAGATCGAAGCCGATTCCGGCGCCGATCCGGGCGAGGCCGCTGCCTATGAAGGGCGGATGATCCGGCATCTCACCGACTCGCAGGCATCACGCGAGGTCGTTGGTGTCTTCCATGCCTCGCACGACGGCGGACGAGTCACACCGGCGGCACGCGGCCGGGCCAACGATCTTGCGATCGCAGAGCGGGACCGGATGGGCGCGGAAGATGGCGATATCGTCGTCGTCGAAGTACCCAAAAGCAGTTCTTCACGTGATGACGAGTCCGACAGGCGAAACCGAACGCCCCGCCAGGCCATCATCCGCGAACGCCTCGGCCATCGAAACGACCCCTATGCGATTACCGAGATCGCCATTCGCTCGGCGGAAATCCCGACGGAATTTCCAGCCGCGGCCGTCGAGCAGGCCGAAAAAAGCACGGTTCCGCCGTTGGATGGCCGTGTCGATCTGCGGACCCTGCCGCTGGTGACGATCGACGGTGCCGACGCGCGGGACTTCGATGATGCGGTCCATGCCTGCAGGGACGACCAGCCCGACAATAGCGATGGCTGGCTGATCACCGTCGCCATTGCCGATGTGGCCGCCTATGTCCCTGCCGGATCACCGCTGGACACCGAGGCGTTCAATCGCGGAAACAGTTGCTATTTCCCGAACCGCGTCGTGCCGATGTTGCCGGAAGCTCTGTCGAACGGTGTATGTTCGCTGGTACCGGACGAAGAGCGGGCCTGCATTGCTGTCAGGATACGCATCGGGCCGCGGGGCCGCCTTCTGGACCACCGGTTCATGCGGGGCTTGATGCGGTCCCAGGCACGCTTGACCTACGAGCAAGTGCAGACGGCGCGCAATGGCGCACCCGACGAAACGACCGCTCCCATCGTCGATGATGTCATCGCCCCGCTCTATGGCGCATTCAAGGCCCTGTCGGCAGCGCGCGACGAGCGGGGGACGCTCGATCTGGACCTTCCCGAACATGTGGTAACGATCGCCGAAGACGGCCCGTCGGCCGGGACCGTCTCCGGTATCGGCCTTCGCGCTCGGCTGGACAGCCATCGCTTGATCGAGGAATTCATGATCGCCGCCAACGTAGCGGCGGCGCAAACCTTGATCGCCAAGCGGGTCCCTTGCCTATTCCGGGTTCACGACAGCCCGGATCAAACGCGCTTGGAGGCGCTGCGCGAGTTCCTGCAGCCCCTTGGATACAGCCTCAAAGCGGGCCCGGTCGAGCGGCCGGGCGCCTTTGCCCATATCCTGACCCAGGCGATCGGCCGGCCCGAAGCCGATATCGTCAATCAGATGATTCTCCGCAGTCAGGCCCAAGCCAATTACAGCCCCGACAATATCGGCCATTTCGGTCTGGCGCTGCCTCAATACGCCCATTTCACATCGCCGATTCGGCGCTATGCCGATCTCACGGTGCATCGCGGCTTGATCCGCGCACTCGGCCTGGGATCCGACGGATCGCCCGACACGGAACTCGAGCGACTCGAACCCATAGGCGAGCATATCTCGTTTACCGAGCGGCGGGCGGCGCAGGCCGAACGAGACGCCGTCGATCGGTTTGTCGCCGCCTATCTGGGTGATCGAATCGGAACGGTATTCGCAGGCCGGATATCAGGCGTAACCCGTTTCGGGCTTTTCATTTCGCTTGAGGAAACAGGCGCCGATGGCTTGGTGCCGATCTCAACGCTGCCCGACGACTATTATGTACACGACGAGCATGCCCATGCCTTGATCGGGCGTCGATGGGGCCTAATATTTCGTTTGGGTGCTCCGGTGCGTGTTCAACTGGTCGAAGCAGATCCGCTGACTGGATCGACGCTATTCACGCTTATGGATGCAGAAGACGGCGCTGACCCGCTGGGCGACACGTTGCCGAAGCCGAACCCAAACCAGGATGCGACAAAACGGCCCATAAGGGGGTCGGTGCGCCGTGAAAAGAAGGGTCGGCAAAAGCGGCGCAAATAGGGCTCCAGCCGGCGCCGGCGGCGCAAGCCGGGCGTTTCGCGCGGGTTGCAGAGCGCCACAGCCATCATTGGGGCAAGCCGTACACGCCTTGATCGCCGAAGGGGTCGAAATTATTGCGGACTCTAATTGCGAGACTACTTAACCTTTTGCCGCTAACATACTAGACTTATTGTTGGAAGGTTCGATCCGAACCGTTCCTCAGATTGGGTTGGGCAACGTGGCCAAGCAGCGACTCTTCATCAGCCTACTCGCCGCCACCGCTCTTAGCGGTTGCACGGGCGTTGCCGGCCCCGGCAGCAGTCCGGGCGGTGCCTCGGACTTTGGGCAACGCGCCGATCGCGATTACTCTTCGCGCGCGATCGCCTCGGCGGATACGCGCATCTACGGCGATGTTTTCGAAGTCGGCTATCAACAGATTCGGGACATCTATTTCCGTGATGTCGATCTGGAGATGCTGACTTTTGACGGCATTAGCGGCCTGTCGGACCTGGACGATCAGATTTCAGCAGACCGACACAATGGGTCCATTCGTGTTCGCGTCGGCGACGAACAGGTCGGCGATTACACAACGACACGGACCCAGTCGCCTCATGATTGGGCACGGGTGACGACCAATGCCATTGATGCGCTCAGGACCGCGTCGCTGGATCTGCGCGACGCATCGGCCAACGAAATCTACAGCGCCGTCTTCAGCGCCATCACCGACGACCTCGACCCCTATTCCCGCTATGTCGACCCCAATCAGGCGCGCGACGAGCGGGCACGCCGCGACGGCTATGGCGGTATTGGGGTGGTCCTTGATCTGGATGACGAGGATCGTCCGTTGGCGCGTGAAATCTTCCCCGACAGTCCGGCTGATCGGGCCGGCGTGATCGCGGGCTCGCGATTCGTCTCGGTCGATGGCCGTCCGGTTGAGGATATAGAGCTCGATGCCCTGGGCGATGCCCTGCGCGGCCGGGTCAACACGAGCGTCCGTGTCAGAATGGCCCTGCCCGATGGCGGCGAGCGCGATTACACCTTGCGCCGCGCCCAGGTGATCCCGACGGTGGTTGAATCGAGCATTGATCAAGACATTCTCGTCTTGAAGGTGAGCCGCTTCAACGCGGCAACGGCCGCTCAAATCGCGGATTCCGTGCTCGCCGGCATGCGCAATCTCGGCCCCTCGGCGAAGGGTGTGATTCTGGACCTGCGCGGCAATCCCGGCGGCCTTCTCGACCAGTCGATCACGGTCGCCGACATGTTCCTGCCGCAAGGTGAGATCATCCAGACCCGTGGTCGCCACCCCAACAGCTTTCAGTATTATCCGGCCGAATCCAATGACATTCTAGCTGGCTTGCCAATGGTCGTGCTTGTCGATGGCCGGTCGGCGTCGGGCGCCGAGGTGGTTGCGGCGGCCCTGCAGGACAGCGGCCGAGCGGTCGTTATCGGGGCGTCTTCGTTCGGAAAGGGCAGTGTCCAGACCGTGACCCGGCTGCCGAACGATGGTGAACTGTTCCTGACATGGAGCGAGATCTATACCCCGCTGGGCTATACCCTGAACCGCCAGGGCGTGCTTCCCACCATCTGCACGGCCGGCGCGGATCCTGATGCCGACGAGATCCTCGATCGGTTCAGGCGTGGCGAACTCGCCGCGCCGGCAAGCTTGGCAACCTGGCGCATGGAAGCATCGACCGATCGCCAAGCCCTTGACCGGCTTCGCAATCTTTGTCCTTGGCGGAGCCAAGACGGCACCATCGATTTGGCCTTGGCGAAACTGCTGCTCTTGGACAGTGATTTGTATGAGCAGGCGCTTGGGACGAATATGAGCGTCGTGCGCGAGGTCGGCTGGGGCGCTACCCAAACCGTCGATGCCCCCAGCCAGTGAACCGGCGGGCCAGTCTACCGGCGGAAATGAGCCTGAGAGACCCGTCGATTGGAATGGCTGCCATCGCTGGCGCCTGAATGTCTTGACAGTTCTGCTAGGGTCGGTATTTTCTCGCTCACGAGACAACGCGGGGGCCGATCGACAAGGCGCGGGTATCCCGGCGAAACAGTAACGTCAGGCTCGATTCATTCGATCCCGGCAAAAGCTAGTAGGAAATCATGGCCAAAGCGAACACGATCAAGATTCGTCTCGTCAGCACCGCTGATACGGGATATTTTTATGTTACGAAGAAAAACCCGCGTAACATCACGGAAAAGCTGACGCTTCGGAAATATGACCCCGTTGCGCGCAAGCATGTGGAATTCAAGGAAGCGAAGATCAAGTAAGCTGGTCTTCGAATAAGGGGGCTCTTAATAGGGCCTCCTCTTGGCCACTCAGACCGCCGATCAGACCATAAACTCAGCCCATCTGCTGAATTCTATGGTCTTTTTTGATTCGCACTTGCAGCCTTTCTCGACGGCTGGTCTAGCCTGTGGCCTCAAGCGCGATGTCACGGACGATATCAGATTTCATCGAGGCCTTCGGCAACGACACAGTTGCGTCCCTTCGCCTTTGCGGCGTAGAGCGCCTTGTCCGCCCGCTCGATCAGCGAGTCGGGATCTGCGCCAGCGTCGTGAACGGCCGCGACTCCCAGGCTTACCGAAATATCAAGCTGACCAACCGACGCGCTGACCTTAAAGGGTTCATTGGCGATCCGCATACGCAGCCGCTCGGCCACGAATGACGCCGCCTCGATTGGCGCTTCCGGCATGATGATGACGAACTCTTCGCCGCCCATTCGGGCAACCATATCGAAGTTGCGCAGGTTCCGGCTGACTCGGTCTGCTATCTCTTTCAAGACTTCGTCACCGACACCATGACCATAGGTATCATTGACCACCTTGAAATGGTCGATATCGAACAGGATAGCCGAAACGGGCTTTCGCGTTTCAGCGATCCTCTGAATGATCCGCTCGAGATGGGTGGTCAGGTAGCGCCGATTGAACAGCCCGGTCAGACTGTCCGTCAGGGCCATCGACAGGCTTTCTTCATAGTTCTGGCGCAGCCGATCCTGATAGCGTTTACGGCGGATCTGCGTGCGAACCCGGGCCAGCAATTCGCTACGTTCGATCGGCTTGACCAGATAATCGTTGGCGCCCAGCTCTAACCCCTTGGCGGTTCGATCAAGATCACCATCATCGGCGAGCAGCAAGATCGGGATTTGTCTGGTTCGTTCCTGGCTTCGCATCTGCGAACACAAACGTAACCCATCTTCGTCGATCAGAGTCAGGCTGATGATGATCAAGTCGAAAACCGTTCCCGACAGGGCCTGGAGCGCCGCAGCGCCGGTTTCGACGACGGTTAGTGTGTGGGTCTGCTGCTGAAGTGTTGTCTCGATGCGGTCGCGATCCATAGCGCTGTCTTCGACCACAAGGATTCGAGCACTTGTACCGTCTTCTTCGATTTCGCAAGGGCCGCGCTCGATAACGCCCAATTCGTTGCTGGTGCTCTCACGCGCCCGCCATTCGTCCATCATCATTTTAAGCCGGGTAAGGGATCGAACCCTCGAGAACAACGCCGTATCGTTGACCGGCTTGGTCAGGAAGTCGTCCGCACCGACCTCAAGCCCCCGCACCTTGTCCGATGTATCACTGAGCGCGGTGACCATAACCACAGGAAGGTGCTGAGTCGCGGGATTTGCCTTGAGTTTCTCGCATACCTCAAACCCGTCCATACCCGGCATCATGACATCCAGGAGAATAATATCAGGCTGCTCGCGTTCCGCCTTTTCAAGCGCCTGATACCCATCTGAGGCGGTCAAAACCTCAAAATACTCTCGTGTTAATTTTGCTTCTAGAAGTTTGACATTGGCCGATACGTCATCGACGACCAAAACCCGTGCCGACATTGCTTACCCTAACCCAAATATTTATGGACAGTTTCCAGAAATTTGGAGACCGAGATTGGTTTGGCAATATAATCTTCACAGCCACCTTCACGAATTTTTTCTTCGTCTCCGCGCATGGCAAAAGCTGTCACTGCAACAACGGGGATAGATTTTAAATTATCGTCTTCTTTAATCCATTTTGTTACTTCCAGCCCCGACACCTCTGGCAATTGAATGTCCATGAGGATCAAATCCGGACGCTCCTTCCTCGTGATTTTCAGCGCCTCCATACCATCCTTCGTTTGAATGGTCGTATATCCATGTGCTTCTAATAGGTCATTGAATAACTTCATGTTGAGTTCATTATCTTCAACGATCAATACCGTTTTTGACATTTTATTTATTCCTCAGCAAATGCGGAAGGGCAGGTCGAAAGGATCATACGACGGCTTTACGGGCGGAACAATGACGTCTCGCTGATTTGGCGGGATTCCTGGCGTAGAAGTTCCGTGCGGCCTCATGAGTTGATCGCCGATTGACCATGTTGCGTCGAATTCCAAGGCCAATTTTTTGCATCAGTGCCATTGTCACAAATACCTGCTCCGAACGTTGTCTTTTCAGAAAAAACCAGTTGAAATTTTTTCGCCTCGAAACGAAAACACCCGCCAGCGCCTTCTAGTAGCTGTAAAGCTTTTCCGTTAACATAGAATGTTCAACGCAATTTATCTCATGATAGCCCTACCATGTCGATCAATGACAATTGGTTAACGGTTCTGTGCCGGGATTGCGACCACCTGTCCGCAAAATGTGAGGAATCGCCGCATCGCTGCCCGCATTGCGGGTCACCGCGCCTTATTGCTCACGCGGAACTGGCGACGCTGACTCTTGCCCATTTGGACTGCGATGCCTTTTATGCTGCGGTCGAGAAGCGTGACAACCCTACAATCGCCCATAAACCATTGATTGTCGGCGGCGGCCGGCGGGGCGTTGTGACATCGGCCTGCTATATCGCCCGCTTGTCGGGGGTAAAATCGGCCATGCCAATGTTCAAGGCTCTCGAAGCCTGCCCCGATGCCGTGGTGATCCACCCCGACATGACGAAATACACGACGACCGGCCGTGCGATTCGCACGATCCTCGAAGCGGCGACCCCCCTGGTCGAGCCGCTGTCCATAGACGAAGCGTTTCTGGATCTCGCCGGTACCGAGCGTCTTCATGGCGCCTGCCCGGCAGTCGTATGCGCAAGGCTGGTACGCCGGATCGAGGCCGAGACCGGCATATCGGTGTCAATTGGCCTGAGCCATAACAAGCTATTGGCCAAAATGGCCTCTGACATCGACAAACCGCGAGGATTCGCCGTCATCGGCCAAGCCGAAACCCTCGATTTTCTTGAGAAGCGGCCGGTTTCGGATCTTTGGGGGGTAGGAAAGTCGCTGGCGCGCAAACTCCAGGCCGACGGCGTCCGAACAATCGGCGATCTGCGTCACCGCGATCCGGCCCGACTGGCGGCACGCTATGGATCGATCGGCCATCGGCTGGCGGCTTTCGCATACGGCAGAGACGATCGGCGGGTCAGCCCCAGACGGCCTGCCAAATCAATATCGGCCGAACAAACATTCGAGCGCGACATCGCCGATATCGACTCCCTTCTCAGCCGGCTCTGGTCTTTATGCGAAAAAGTTAGCGGACGGCTTCTCAAGGCCGATCTCAGCGGCCAAACCGTCGTGGTCAAGCTGAAAACCGGCTCGTTTCGCACCCTGACCCGCAACCGGCGCCTTCGTTCGCCGACGAAGCTGGCCGGCCGGCTTTTCGATACCGCCTCGCAAATGGTGCGCGAGATGACCGATGGCACCGGCTTCCGTCTGATTGGGGTTGGCCTCGCCGATTTGGGCCCCGGTGAAGCAGCCGATCCGCCCGACCTCGCCGATCCGGGGCTGGCAAAGCGCAAATCGGTCGAATCGGCCATGTTTGCCATCCGTGAAAAGCTCGGCCCCGGCGCGATCGGCACCGGCCGATCGCTGCCAAAGTGACAGCGGCCGGCGACCGTAATCCAATAGACGGTATTACCCGCCGCAGGACGGCGGGTCCAGCCGCTCCAGTTCGGTCAACTGAGCATCGATGACGAAATCGCCATAATCGAGTTGAAGCTGGTCCGCGACGCCGTTTGCAAACAATCGCATCGAAACCTCCAATCGCGGCTCCATGGCGTCGGCATCGGACGAGAAATGAGCCATCGACATCCGCCACGACTCACCCTGAAGCAGCGAGTCGTCGATATCGTCGCCGTGTTCGGCATCACTGGCCGTCCGGCTCGGGGAAATTGAGGCGCTGATGTCAAAATCACCGCCATGTTCACGCCAGTCGAGTTCGGTGCCGTCGAAAACCCGCGCTGCGTAGAAGGCCTCGCCGGCTTGGGCGCGGTCGATCAGTTCGACCGTGTGAGCAACCGGAAAGACGACATCGGCGGACAGCGATTCCCGCCCCTGTTCGGGCAGCCGGTAGTCGACCCGCGTCTCATCTGCGTCTGCCATGCGCGCCGCGCTTCCGCGCATCATCCGAGCCCCTTCAATGTCGGACTCTTGGGACAGCGTAAAGCTCATTTCAGACCCGTCAAACGCCTCCCAAGTGGCATAGCTGGACACGATATCGATCTCACCGCCCATGCGGTCAAACAGGGTCATGTCGACTGTCTGCCCGATCATCCATCCTTCGCAGTCATGGGTCCATTCGCCGGTCATGCCGCCGGACACGCCTTCCAACCCGCTACTGCTCTCGGCCTCGGCGAGCGAAAAGGTAAAGACCGTGCGATGGGGCACGAGGGATCCGGGATCGGTCTCGTCTTGGGCGATTGCAGGCGCAATGGCGGCCGCCACCAACACGGCCGACAAACATGCACCGATGATCGGGGGCCGGCACGCAAATACAGGGTTCCGGCGCTGGGTGGCGTGAAGTACGATTGTCATCATCCCCTCGTTTCATGGACCGTGCAGGGCGTCCGCATGGCGGTTAGACTGTTGCGGACATGAATAAGCAAGCATCGAATAACGGCACCAACAAGGAAAGCGACGCCGCAATGACGGATTCTGCAGCCGATAACCAAACCAGGCCGCGCGTTCTCGTAACCCGCCGACTGCCGTACGCTGTCGAAGACAGGCTGCGGGCCGAATTCGCGCCGTTGCTATACGAAGATGGCGGCTTGATCGGCCACGACAAGATCAGTGCCGAGGCCGATCAGGCAGACGCCCTGTTCATCACGGGCGGTGAAAAGATGACCGACGCGGTCTTCGCCAGCTTGCCGAAATCGATCAAGATCGTTGCGACCCTGTCCGTGGGCACGGACCACATCGATCTGGAAGCCGCCCGCAAACACGGTTTCGTCGTCACCAACACCCCCGATGTGTTGACCGATGCCACGGCGGATATCACGCTTCTGGTTATGTTGGGCGCGGCAAGGCGGGCCTATGAGGGACAGAAGATCCTGCGTGACGGCCAATGGAAAGGCTGGGCACCGAGCCAGTTTCTGGGCACCGACCTCAAGGGCAAGCGCCTGGGTGTGCTGGGAATGGGCCGGATCGGTCAGGCGGTCGCCGCCCGCGCGCGCGCTTTCGGCATGTCGATCCATTATCACAACCGCCGGCCCGTTGCCGAAGCCGATGCTCTGAACGCCGTCTATCATGACAGCGTGGACAAACTGCTCGCCGTCTCTGACGTCTTGTCGCTGAACTGTCCGGGAAC
>LFIK01001684.1_pt1 | contig 17674 bp, 15 predicted proteins | sample 643401 | NCBI WGS metagenome assembly LFIK01 (sample SAMN03777447, study PRJNA286221) | soda lake metagenome | biome: soda lake; feature: Kulunda steppe; material: water; isolation source: sample T5-Br brine of Lake Tanatar-5 | place: Russia: Kulunda steppe | collected 2010-07
CAACGAGGCCCTGCCCTCCTCGCGCGGCTCGAAGGGCCGCTGCTCGCGGGTGAGGGTGTCGTACAGAACGAGGGTCATCGCGCAACTCACATGACGGTGGAGGGGAACGGGCTCTGGGGCGCCTCGATGAGCCTCGTAGGTTACGACGCATCGGTCAGCCGGCGGGGCCGTACGGCGGAACGAACGAGGACCGCAGCGGTCCTCGACGGCCATGGAACAGAGAGGCTCGCTGGGCGAACAGCCACAGGGGTCGGCAGCGTAGCCCCGATGTTCCAGTCGGCTGAGGTTGGGGGCTGGATGCTGGCCTTGGGGACGGGCGGCGCGCTTGCGAGGTCGGTGACGTCCTGGTGTGAAGACTGACGTTGTCAGGCAGTGCGGTGCAGTGCGACCTGTTGGGTACATGTACTCAGCTCCCCCACGACCTCTGCCGGCGGGCGTACCGCCATCGCCTCAGCCCTGTGGTGGCGGGCGCAAGCACCTGCCGGAAACCGACCTGCCGATCCATCTCGACCAGCAGACCTGCGCCCATCCGAGACACGCGGCCTCACCCGCCACCGACAGCCGCAGATGAACATGGGTAGCCCTCGCTTCCCAGGCGAACCCATCTGTGAGGAAGGGGGGTGGGTAGCTGGCACCACCAGGCGGGCTCATCGGCGTGAGCAGCACTGTTTCCGGCGGAATCGCTGCAGCATCATGACTCCGCTCGGGACTCCAGATGCTGCGGGAACAGATCCGTCTTTGCCATCCACGGGCTCGCGGCTCCAAGGTGTGCGACCTCACGGATCAGTTGCATCGATGGAGAGGTGCCATCAGCGGCAGCCAGGAGCGTCTGCACCTGGTCCTCGGAGTTGGCACTGACGATGAGGGACGTCACTGCGGGGTGGGCCAAGGCGAAGCGCAGCGCGAAGTCCGTCCACGACACCTCCGGATCGCCCACCACTTCCCGGACCTGACCCAGCAGCTCGTAGCGGGCATCCCAGGCAGGATGCTCCATGATGTCGCCTGGCGGGAGGTCGGCCCGGTTGATGCGCTTGTCGGTCAGCAATCCTTGCAGCAGGGGGCGGATCGCGAAGTACCCGAAGCCCTGTTCTTCCGCCTCATCGAGGAGATCGAGTGCTTCGGCTTCCAGCAGGTTGAAGAAGTGCGCAACCCCCGCGTAGACCCCCGTCTGCAGGGCCGCACGGGCGTACGGGACCGTGTGGGGGAAGGTCACGGCGTGGCCGACCTTGCCTTCATCCTGGAGCGTGCTGATGATCGCACCGAAGTCATCGGCGATCGACGGCAACGCACCGATCCGGCGGCCGTCACCTGCGGTCGAGTACGCGTCTTCCGGTGAGACCCGGGGCCCACGTTGGAGATGCTGCACGAAGGAGATCCGCTCGGCATGCAACGCGCGCAGAGCCTCCTCAACGCTACGTCGCACCGTGGAGGGATCGAAGTCCACCTCGTCGTAATCCGGGGACATGACCTTGATGACGTGATGGAGCTCGTCGCGCTTGGGATGGTCAGCCAGGATCTCTCCGAGCAGCCCCCAGGTCCCGTAGTCCTGACTCGAGTGGATGCAGTTGACGCCGCCGTCGAGGGCGGCCAGCAGCGCTCGACGTCCAGATGCTGTCTGCTGCTGTGCCTCGGTCGCGGACAGCGGAGTTGGGCGCGGAACATGCGCCGCATCACCGCCCAACCGCATCGCTCCGAAGCCGAGCTCCGAGATTTGGAGGTCGGTGGTGCCGAACCGGCGATACCTCACGTCACGACCCTCCGGGAACTCTTCTGAGCGCCAGCCAACGCCCTCCGAGACACTAGCCCCCGACGACACCAGGGGGCTAGCTCCGGCTCGAGGTGAGCAGACTCACGCACCACGCCGCGATGCCCTCCGCGCGACCCAGGGAACCAAGGTGATCCGTCGTTGTGAATCCGACGTTGACAGCCTCCACGGCCACCCCGCATGCCGTCGCGAGGTTCTCCCGCATCGTTGCGCGGTACGGCTCCAGGCGAGGCAACTGCGCGACCAGTCGGAGGTCGAGATTGGCGATGGTCCACCCCTTCGCGGCGACATCACCGACGACCTGACGCAGCAGTTCCATGGAGTCGGCATCGATGTGCTCAGGGCGAGCGACCCCGAAGCGGCTCCCGAGATCACCCAAGCCGGCAGCACCAAGGAGTGCGTCTGCAACCGCGTGGGCGCCGACGTCTGCGTCCGAGTGGCCCTCCAGCGGTGGCGCGTCCTCGATACGCGCGCCACAGAGCACCAGCCAACCTTGCCGAGACGCGTCACCGTCCGCGAACGCGTGGACGTCGATACCGGTACCCACGCGCACGTTCATGTGCCGGGCAGCAGTGTCACTGGCGCTGCACCATCCCACACCACGCGAACAGCGTGGCCGGTGCGCACGAGGAGCCCCGCCAGGTCATCGATACGACGTTGACCGTTCTCGAGGTCGAGAGCTGCTGCCAGCGCCTGCCGACGCACCACATGGGGCGGGTGCGGGACGTAGAGACCACGGCGATCCATCGAACCCACGAGCCGAGACCCATCGGCCAACTTGAGCGCGTCGGTGACCGGCGCGGCGCGCACAACGGCCGCATGATCCTCGTCGAGCCATGAGATCATCTGCAACACCGGCTCGATGCCCAGCATGCCGAGCACTTCCCCGTCGACGTAGGCGATGCGCTCAACGTCCTGTGGAACGGACGACATCCCATCAACGAGTTCCTCCAACATGGTGCGACCCAGGAGTGACCCACGACCGACCGGGTTCAGCCGCGGCAGCGAAGGCACCTCGACGACGCCGTCGAGGTGATCAGCCAGCAGGCCGAGCAGTCGCTGGGCGACGAGAGCGTCGCCAGCGGTGGTGGAGAGAACACCCCAGGTCCTCAACGGAGGACCGAGAGGACAGACGTGGCAGCGTGCAGTGGGAGGCGTGTCATCGTCGTTAGTGTACTCCGAGGTGTCGGTGAGGATGGCGATGTCGGAAGAAGACCGGGCCCTTCGGACATGGCCCCTCCCTGTTCGGAGCGAGCGGACGTTCGTCTGAGTGCAGACGACCTCGCCGCGGTAGCGTAGAGAGTACGCAGGATGTGACGCCACACCCGGGCCACACCGCCCGTGGCCCCTCAATCGTGCGCAAGAGGTCAACGGTCGTCGTGATGGCACCGAACGCGCAGGAACGCCTCGCGGGATCGGCGACCCTCCACCTGCCGTCCGCATCGCGTATCGACGTGGACCTGACCGACCCGGCACTCAACTCCAAAGGCGGCCGGTCAACCCCTGGATATGTCGTGTGCTGTCCGTGCCGACGACTGCGGCCAGCACCGGATTCACGCCACCTTGACGCCGCAGGACCCACCATGAACGCAGTCACCCCTCTTGTCGCGGCCATGGCGCCCCGTCTTCGAGCCGTTGTGCTTGACCTCGACGGCACCCTGCTCGACAGCGAGCATGGCCTCGGCGAGCAACGCATCGCGGCCGTGCAGGAGTTGCAGCGCGCCGGCCTCGAGGTGCTGCTCGCCACCGGCAAGATCTGGCCCTCCATCGCGTGGATCTCGGACCGACTGCACTTGGACGGCCCTCACGTGACCTGCAACGGGGGCGCGATCGTGACCGCGGATGGGCGACTCCTCCACACGTTCCCGTTACAGCACGAAGCCGTCCACCTGGTCGGTGCGGAACTCACTCGTCGAAAGATCCCGCATGCGCTGTTCCTCGATGACGGGGCGGTCGTGACACCAACTCGGGGTCCGGAGCTGGACATCGTGGGACTGATGGGCGAGCCAGACCCGACCGAGGACGACGTCGGCGATCGTCGTACACTGAAGATCCTGGGCATCGTCGCTGAACGGGATGAAGACGGCATCAGAGCTGCCGCACGCGATCGGGCGCATGTCCAACGCACCGGCCCTCGGTTCCTGGAATGGACGGCTCCCGGCGTCGATAAGGGTGCCGGCGTACGGCTCGCAACGGAGGCGCTCGGCTGCTCTACAACGGACGTGATCGCTATCGGTGACGCAGAGAACGATGTGCCGATGCTGCAGGTCGCTGGCCTGAGCGTCGCGGTGGCCGGCGCCAGCGCACCTGCGGTTGCAGCCTCGGCGATCCACCTCGAGCAGGACCTCAACTGGTTCCTCGAACTGCTGGCGCAGATCGTGTCCACGGCTGGCGGACGGCGCGCGGGAACGGCGTTGTGACCACGGTTGCGGTTCTACTCGCCGGGGGCTCAGGCACCCGTCTTCAACGCACGGAGAACAAGGTCTACCTCAACGTGGGGAACCGGCCTCTACTGGCGTGGTCTCTCACCGCGTTCGAGCGGAGCCCACTCGTGGATCGGATCGTTCTGGTGGTCCGCGAGGGTGACGAAGGCCGAGCACGGACGATCGTGGCCGAGACGCGATCCGAAAAGGTCACCGACGTGGTGCAGGGTGGTGCAACCCGGCACGAGAGCGAGCACGCCGCGCTCGAGTCCATCTCCTCCGACATCCTTGACGGCAGCGTGCACCTGGTGCTGGTGCACGATGCCGCCAGACCCTTCGTCCGCGACGCCCTACTGGAACGGGTCGTCGCCACAGCCGACCGGGTCGGTGGAGCGCTACCGGGCCTGCCCGTAGAGGGCGATTTCCTCCTGCGTGTCGACCCTGACCGTCCCACCCCTACACCGGTGCCTACCGATGATCTCCGGCGGGTCCAGACACCTCAGGGGTTCCACGCGCGTCCGCTCCTGGAGGCGTACCGGCTGGCATCGGAGGCCGGCTTCCACGGGGTTGATACCGCCGGGTCGATCGAGCGCTTCTCCGAACTGGAGGTCGAACTGGTCCCCGGCGATCCGGACAACCTCAAGGTGACCTACGTCGACGATCTCCTCATCGCCGAGGAACTCGCTGCGAGCTGGGATCCAGCCTCGCCGGTCTGAACGAGCACGACCGCAACCTGCGGACGTCCTGGCGAGGTCCCTCGACCCGGTCACAGCTCCAGTCGGTCAGCGAAGGTGGAGAGCATGCGTGCGCCATCGGCGCCGTCTGCGACTCGGTGGTCCACCGTCAGACCGACTTCGATCATCGGACGCACACGCACGCGACCATCGACCACGATCGGCGTGTCGACCATCCGTCCAACCGACAGGATGGTTGCCTGTGGCGGCAGAAGTAGCGCATCGAAGCGGTCCACGCCAAGCCCGCCGAGGTTCGAGATCGTGCTGCTGATCCCGGCGAGATCCTGCGGCTGCAGCTTGCCTTCGCGGGCCCGGGAGATCGCCTGCTTGATGCGGCCGTCGGCTTCTGCCGGATCGGTGCCATCAGGGTCATCGACGCCGACCACCACCAGACCGTCAGCGGCATCGACGGCGACTCCGATACGTACGGTGTCGAGGTGGCGCGGTTGTTGCGCCTCCTCGTCCCACACCGCGTTACAAGCCGGATGGCGCCACAACGCCGCCGCCAGGGCGCGGGCGATCTCCGTGGTCCAAGAGCGGCCGTTCCGGCGTTGCGCTGCAGCCCCGACGTCGATCCGACGGTACAGCGTGAACTGGGGGATGGCCGCTGACCGGGTCGTGGAACGAGCGGTCGCACGCCGGATGGCCGCGCGTCGGCCGCCACGCTCCGGCTGCTCGCGTTGTTCGCGACGCGGCATCGAGTCTGCGCTGGACGTCGGCTCCCGGGACTCCGACTCCGGCTGCGATCGGCTGTCCGGTGCAGCACCACCTTCGCGCTGCTGATGACGGTCCAGGTCAGCGTGGGTGACGTGCCCCCGCGAGCCGGTCGCCTCGACCATGTGCAGATCGATCCCCAGCTCCTTCGCACGCTTGCGGACCGGGGGTGGTGCAAGGAGCAACCCCCGACGTTCCCGCGGCGCTCCATCCACCCGCGAGGCATCCGTCTCCGGGGTCTCGGCCTCATCGGATCGCGCTGCAGCGGGGGCATCGGCCGGCCGAGAGTCCTCTGCCTCAGGAGCTCCGGTCACGTCACCCTCGGAGCCTTCGAGGTCGAGATCGCCGAGCAGCTCTTCCTCGTCACCGCTGAGCGTTGCGACCGGCTCACCAAGAGCGACCTCGGTGCCGGCCTCGACCAGGAACTCGGCAACAACGCCGTCGTAGGGACTCTCCAGTTCCATGTCAACCTTGTCGGTTGACACCTCTGCCAGCGGCTGGCCGCTACGCACCTCGTCACCGACAGCGACCAGCCATGTGAGCAGCTCAGCCGACTCCATCGTCGCGGACAGGGCGGGCATACGGACCGTCAGGCTGGCCATCAGATCTCCTCCGCGGCCAGCGAACGCATGGCCTTCACGAGGTCGTCGGTCTGCGGGATCGTCGCTGCTTCGAGCGCCGGGGCGTAGGGCATCGGGTTCTCCCGCCCACAGACCCGTACGATCGGTGCGAGTAGCCGGTCGAACGCGCGAGATCCCGCAACGGCTGCGACCACCTCGGCGCCGACACCGACGGCGCGTGGTGCTTCGTGTGTCACCAACAGCTTGCCCGTCTTGTACACCGACTCGATCACGGTCTCAGTGTCGAGCGGCCGAAGACTGCGCAGGTCCACCACCTCGGCACTGATGCCCTCACCCACCAACTCCTCCGCGGCCTCGAGCGCCTTCGAAGTGCCTAGGGAGTAGCTCACGACGGTGAGGTGCTCGCCCTCGCGAGCGACGGCAGCTGTACCGATCCCGGATGGCGCCTGAGTGCTGCGTTCCCGTACAACCAGCGGCCCCTGAGCCTTGTAGAGCAGCTTGTGCTCCACGAACACGACCGGGTTCGGGTCCAGCAACGCGGCCAGAAGGAGATCATGTGCATCCTGCACCGTGGCAGGTGCCACGACCTTGAGTCCCGGGACATGCGCGAACCACGCCTCGAGGCTCTGTGAGTGCTGCGCCGCCGCGCCGGTGCCCGCGCCACCCGGCAGGCGCAACACCATCGGCACCTCAACGTTGCCGCCATACATGAAGTGCAACTTCGCCGCCTGGTTGACGAGCGGATCCATCGCGTTGACGACGAAGTCCGAGAACTGCATCTCGACGATCGGGCGCGTTCCGGTGATCGCGGCACCTACGGCCATACCCACGATCGCGTCCTCGCTGATGGGTGTATCCCGCACGCGTTCTTCCCCGAACTCCTGCAAGAGACCGTCGGTGACCCCGAAGGCTCCGCCGTAGATACCGATGTCCTCACCGGCCAGGAAGACCCGCTCGTCTTCCTGCAGTGCGGTGCGCATCGCTGCAGAAAGGGCTTTGGCGTACGTCGTGGTTTCAGCGGCGGGCATAGACGGCCTCCTCGAGGACATCGACCGACGGTTCGGGTGAACGAACGGCAGACCGCACCGCTTCACGGATGCGGTCCCGCGCCTCAGCGCGCGCTGCTTCGATCCCGTCCTGGTCCAGCAGGCCCTGGCTCTGCACCGATTTCTCGAACCGCATCAAGGGATCGCGTTCCTCCCGCCAGCGTTCGATCTCGTCCTGTGTGCGGTAGAGGTTGCGGTCGGACTTCGAGTGCCCGCGGTAGCGGTAGGTGACCGTCTCGAGGAGGGCTGGACCAGCACCCGAACGAGCGGCTTCGACCGCTTGCGCGACCCCCTCGAAGACAGCCGTGAGGTCGTTGCCGTCGAGCTCCACTCCATCGATGCCGTAGGCCGCTCCGCGGGCAGCGACCGAGCCGCCTGCCGTCGCTCGATCGGCGGACATCGACATCCCATACTGGTTGTTCTCGCACAGGAAGACCACTGGGAGTTGCCACACGCCGGCGAGGTTGAGTGCCTCATGGAAGGAGCCTTCGTTGGCCGCACCATCACCGAAGAAGCACAGCACCACGCCAGAACGCTGCAACAGCCGCTGGCTCAGCGCGGCTCCGACCGCCAGGGTCATCGAGCCCGCCACGATCCCGTTCGCCCCCAGGTTCCCCGAGCCGACGTCGGCGATATGCATCGAGCCACCCCGACCCCTGCAGTAACCACCTTCGCGGCCCAGCAGCTCAGCCAGCATCGGCTCCGGATCGGCGCCGTGTGCGATCGAATGCCCATGACCCCGATGGGTCGAGGTGATGTAGTCACCGTCGTCGAGGGCACCGCAGGCACCGACAGCGACCGCTTCCTGACCGATGGACAAATGGTTGGTCCCGTGCAACATGCCACGCGAATAGAGATCTTCGAGCGCCTCCTCGAAGCGCCGGATCGTCCACATCGCCGTCAGGGCCTCTCTCGCCCCCGCGGTAGTGGTGGGGTCTCGTCGTGCCATGTTCGGTCCATTCTCGTAGGTTCCCGGACGAACACCGTCCGCCGGGGGTGGCGGTATGACGACACCGTCAGGACGGACTGCCAGCGGCGTCAGGGACGTCACGCTGTAGGTGCAGAGCCGCGGCCGCAGCCGACTGGTCGGTGATCAGGACGTCGATGAGGCCTCCGCGCAGCGCTCCGAGGATGCCGCGCGCCTTCTCCGCACCCGCGGCGACGCCGACGACCGTCGGGATGGCACGGACCTCATCGAGGTCGAGCGCGAGCACCCTGTCACGCAGCGGGGTATCCAGGGTGATGCCGTGGTCGTCGAAGAATCGCGCGAGGATGTCACCCGCCGGTGGTGCGGCGTCGAAAGCGGCTCGCTCCTCGGCACTCAGGTGAGCTGACTCCAACAGCTGCGCCGAGAAGCCCCGCCCGAAGGTCCCGATACCGACGAGCGCCACGTCAGCGGTGCGCGACCGGGTGAGCTCCGCATCGATAGCCGGAAGTGCGACCAGCTCAGCAACGGTGCTGGGGCTGTCCAGGATGGCAGGGGCGTGGAGGTAGGAGTACCGGCCACCGAGCCGCGACGCGACTTCACGGACCAATTCGTGACCTGAATGACCGGGGTCCAATTGCAGGTCGCCGCCCATCTGGACGACCTCGACATCGATCGCCTTCTCAACGGTCAGTGCCTTGGCAACGCTGTTGAGTGACCTGCCCCACGACAATGTCAGACGCATGCCGTCGACGAGGAAGCGCTCCAGCCACCTGGCACCCAGTTCTGCGACCTGCGGCAGTGTGTCCACCTCGGTATCGGCGGCGAGCACGACGGCCTCGCTCACCCCGAACTGCTCCTCGAGGGCGCGCTCGATCTTGCGCTGCCGGCTCAGTGGCCGCACGACCTCGAAACGCACGATGCCGGCGGCGCGGGCCGACTGCAGCATGCGTGAGACGTTGGACCGGGTCGTACTCATGACGTTGGCCACCTGCTCCTGGCTGAGGCCTTCGATGTAGTAGAGGTGGGCCGCATCCGCGAGCGTCTCCGCATCCCGTCGCGCACTCATAGCCACCTCCTCCCACGATGCCGCACCGAACCACAATCGTCACATCTGTGACAGGTAGCGCGCCTTGCAGCACGGATACAACCACAGCCGCTTGGCGCACGCCTACCGAATCACCCTCACATTCGTGCTGATTTTGCCCGTCGTGTGCCGGCATCGCGCAGCAACAAGCCGCCGATGACCCGTGGAAGGCACGGAGATCACGGGCGTGTCGCGCAAACCCTTGGTGCCCTACGGCGGTCAGCGGGGAACACCGACTTCGCGAGGCACCGCACAACCCGCACGAACGTGACGGTGTTCTTCTTGACTCCGACCCCACGACCGTCGTAGTGTTCCGCACATCTGCTCATCGTGCACAAACGTGCAAGAAGTGGCGTGGGAGCGCCAGAGCTTGGGAGAGTGGTCCGCTATATCGGGAGTTGGGCCGCAGCGGTCTTGTCGCCGTGCGACGAGGCCTGTCAGCTGCGCCGAACGCCGGGGAGCGCCCACCAGGAGAGGAGACGCTTCATGGCCACAACCGACGTGGGTTCGTCCAGTGCGACGCCCGGACCGGCGGACCCTGATTCTCCAGGGTCAGCGTCCCCGGAGACGGAGAAACTGACGGCCGCGAAGGCGCTTGACCGATTGGTGGAGACCGGCACCTTCCTCATCGTGCCGCTGCTGTTGATCGGGCTGGCTCTCACGCTGTACACCGACACCTTCCTGTCGACAGGAAACCTGTTCCGCATCATGCGGACGGCCGCGGTCTACGCGATCATCGGAGTCGGCCAGACCTTCGTGATCACCTCCGGCAACATCGACCTCTCAGTAGGGTCGATGCTCGCGCTGATCATGGCCATCACAGGCACGTTCGTGGTCGCCGGCGTGTCGATCCCGGTCGCCATCGTGATCGCGCTCCTTCTGGGCGTGATCTTCGGGATCATCAACGGACTGGTCGTCGCATGGCTCAGGGTGCCCGCGCTGCTCGCAACCTTAGGGACGTTGATCACGTTCCGAGGGGTCGTGATGGAGTACATGGATGGCGAGTACCACACGCGGTTCCCCGAATCCCTCGTCATGCTCGGCCAGGGTGCCTACGGGCCGGTACCGATTCCCGTGATCATCGCGATCGTCGTCGCGGTCTTCGGCTGGTGGTTGTACAAGTTCACCCGCTTCGGCCGCTACGCGGTCGCGATCGGCGGGAACGAGCGTGCAGCGGTGCTCGCCGGCATCAACGTGCGGCGGTGGAAGATCATCATCTTCGCGTTCCAAGGCGCACTCGTTGGGCTCGCTTCGATCATCATGATGGGCCGCCTCAACGCCGCCCACCCGTCCACCGGACAGTTGATGGAGCTGCACGTGATCGCCGGTGTCGTACTCGGCGGCACGCTGCTGTTCGGCGGGAAGGGATTCATCTTCGGGACGCTCCTCGGGATGCTGCTCATCGGTGTACTCGAGAACGGACTGCTACTTGCCGGACTCGGCTTCTTCTGGCAGCAGATCTTCCTGGGCCTGCTCCTGATCTTCGCCGTGGCTCTGCAGCTGGCGAGGAACCGCAAGGGAACTACCAACGTGTACTGACATGAGCCCGGCAGCCGCTCATGGGGACGCATCATGAGCTCCAGAGCGCTGCCGTTCTGGACACAGAGCAGCACGAAGACACGAGAAGCTTCGCCATCCACCGGGATGGCGTGGGAGACCCGCCATCCATCTGGGTGGCATGGGAGAGGAGAGCACCAGTGAGATCAATGACCCGTTACCTCGCGCTATCGGCTGCAGCGGCGTTCATGGCCGCGGCATGCGGCGGCGCGGAGATCGTCGACGAAACCGCCGAGCCGGATCCGGCCACCGAGTCCGAGGAGCCGGAGAGCGATGCCGGGGAGGCAGATGGTGACGCAGACCTGGTGATCGGTTTCGTGAGCCACACGCAGGACATCACGGACCTGTTCGGCCAACTCAAGATCGGTTTTGAGGAGGAGCTTGCGGACGCCGGGATCGAGTACGAACTGATCAGTGGCGCCCCCCCGGCAAGCGACAACCACGAAGCGATGGATCGCATCCTGACCGATCTGCAGTCCGCCCAGCCGGACTACATGGTCTTCGGTCCTTCCTCCTTCGAACTCAACCAACCACGCCTCGTGGAGCTCGAGGACCTCGGAACCAAGATCATCATGACGGACTACGAGCCGCCGGAGGAAGGCTTCGAGATCAACCCACTCACGTGGGTGATCTACGACCACTACGAGATGGGCCGTCTGGCCGGCTACACGGTCGCCGCCGACATGTGTGACCAGGGCCGCGACAGTTTCGAGGTGGCCATGTTCTGGGGCCCGGGGGCGTCCGAGATCTCCGAGGCGCGGGGTAACGGCGCGCTTGATGGGATCCAGGAAGGCGCTGACGAGTGTGGCGCAAGCTGGGAGGTCGTCGACGAGGTGTTCGCGGAGTTCAACCGGGAGATGGCGTTCAACCTCGCGGAAAACGTCGTGACGGCGAATCCTGACGTCGACGTCCTGATCGGTGCCAACTCGAACACCGCACTCGGGATCATGGAAGCGCTGATCGCCGATGGTGAGCTTGAAGGCCGTGCCGTCGTCGGGATGGGTGGCCAGCTCGACGAGATGGCTGCCATCTGCCGTGGCGATATCCACAACGCACCCTTCCGTGACTCGCAGGACATGGGCCGTCTCGCAGCCCAAGCCCTCATCGCTGACCTCGAAGACCGCACCGATGACATCCCGGAGCTGAGCCAGACGGAACTGCCCGTTCTCTCCAGCTGCGACGACATCTTCGAGATGGTCGATCGTGCTGTGCTCGAGCAGGACGACTTCCGCGACAACCTCCTTGAAGGGCAGTGGCAGGACTGACCCCGTCAGCTCGGGTGGGTGGCTCTGCAAGCGCCACCCACCCGAGCCATCCAAGGTCCAACCGCGACGTTCAGCGCACGCTGAACGAAGGGAGCACCGATCAATGGGAACCGGTCCCGTTCTGCAGACCCGAGGGCTGTCGAAGTCCTTCGGAGCGATCCAGGCCCTCGACAGCGTAGATCTCGACGTCCACGAGGGCGAAGTCGTGGCGCTCGTGGGAGACAACGGAGCGGGCAAATCCACGCTCGTCAAGTGTGTCTCCGGGGTGCACACCCCGACCTCGGGCACCATCCTTCTCGATGGCGTTGAGCTCAACCTCGGTGGTCCGGGCGATGCCCGGATGCTGGGCATCGAGACCGTCTACCAGGATCTCGCCCTGGTCGAGGAACTCGATGTCGCCGGGAACTTCTTCCTGGGCAAGGAGGAGTTCAAAGCTGGCGCGCTCGGCCGCTTCTTCGGCATCCTCGACCTGGCTTCCATGCGCGCTCAGGCTGAGACGGCCATCCGAGACCTCCATGTCCGGATCCCTGACGTTCGCCAACCCGTGGAACGGATGTCCGGCGGACAGCGTCAGGGCGTTGCGATCGGCCGATCGGTCTTCTGGGGCCGCCGACTCCTCATCCTCGACGAACCGACGGCCGCACTCGGGGTCGACCAGTCCGAGGAGGTCCTCAGCATCATCGAACGACTCGTTGAAAGCACCCAGCTCGCGGTCCTACTGATCAGCCACAACATGCAGGACGTCCTGCGCGTCGCGCATCGCACGGTGGTGCTGCGTCAGGGACGCAAGACCGCGGATCTGGTCACCAAGAACACGACCTCACAGGAGATCGTCGGCCACATCACCGGGGCCTTGGAGCCCACCGCTCCCTGACCACAACGACCCCTACTGCTTCGATCCAGCACCAGTGCCAGTGAGACCGCAATCGCGCACCACGCCCGTCATCAGGAGACACACATGACCACCACCCGGACACAGATGTTCATCGACGGCACCTGGCGCGATGCTGCGTCCGGGCTGACACGCGCCGTCTACAACCCCTCGGACGGCACCGTGGTGGCCGAGGTAGCTGAGGGGTCGTCTGCCGACGCAACCGCTGCGGTCGATGCAGCGCAGGCCGCCTTCCCTGCCTGGTCGTCGACGCCGGCAGCGGAGCGCGCCTCCCACCTGTACGCGATCGCGGCGAAGCTGCGTGAGCGCGAGGAAGAGTTGGCGCGCCTGGTCGTCGCCGAGCAGGGGAAGCCGATTAGCGAGGCCCGTGGCGAGATCGGGGGGACAATCGGGTTCTTCGAGTACTACGCCGGGCTGGCTCGAACCATCACCGGAGAGATCCTGCCGTCGGACCTGCCCGATGAGGAGATCTGGATCCGGCGTGTCCCTCACGGTGTGGTCGTCGGGATCATCCCATGGAACTATCCTTCGGCACTGACCGCCCGGAAGGTGGCCCCTGCGATCGTCGCGGGCAACACCGTCGTCCTCAAGCCTCACGAGGACACCCCACTTTCGGCCCTTGCGGTGATGGAGGTGATCGAGCAGTCGGACCTCCCGGCCGGGGTCGTGAACGTGGTGATGGGCGCCGGAACCGATGTCGGTGCGGCACTCGTGCGTGACGCACGGACAGCCTTCGTGACCATGACCGGTAGCGTTCGAGCAGGCCGTCAGATCCTCACCGACGCAGCCGAGCGCATCACGCCGGTCTCCCTGGAGTTGGGTGGCAAAGCACCGCTGATCGTGATGGACGACGCCGACCTGGACATCGCCATCCCGTCAGCGGTCACCAGTCGCTACATGAACTGCGGGCAGGTCTGCATCTGCAACGAGCGCACCTACGTTCACAGGTCCATCTATGACGACTTCGTCGAACGGTACGTGGACGCGGTCAGCGCGCTCAAGATCGGTGACCCGATGGATGCCGCGACCGACATCGGTCCCAAGATCAACCGTCCTGAGCGGGACAAGGTCGCGGCCATGGTCGACCAAGCACGCGCCGCGGGAGCCACGGTTCGTCTCGGTGGACATGTACTCGAGGAGGGTGCGCAGGCCGCTGGACACTGGTACGCCCCAACGGTGCTGACCGATGTCGACCACTCGATGCCACTCCTCCACGACGAGATCTTCGGACCTGTGACACCGATCATGGCCTTCGACGAGGGCGAGGAGGTCGTTGATCTCGCCAATGACTCCCGGTACGGCCTCTCGGCGTACATCTTCACCAACGATTTCCAGCGCGCGATGCGTGCCATCAACGACATCCGGTTCGGTGAGATCTACCTCAATCGCATCGGCCCCGAGGCCTTGCAGGGCTTCCATGTCGGGTACCGGCAAAGCGGGCTCGGTGGCGATGACGGCACCCACGGACTCGATCTGTACCTGCAGCGGCAAACCGTCTACGCGAACTACTCCGGACGTGCTATGGACGGTCTGATGCCGTACGGCGATTGACGACGTGCGTGCCCTGCTCATCGCCGACGACCTGACTGGCGCAGCCGATAGCGCGGCAGCTTTTGCCTCGCTGTCGGCGCCGGTCCGGATCGTCCCGGCCGGCAGTGTGTCCAACAGCGCGCTGGACGAGGCCATCGATCACGCCAACACGACAGATGGTGTGCTGGTCATCGAGACGGATACACGGGACGAGCGGGGCGAAGAGGCTGCCAGTCGCCTGAGGCAGGCGGTTTCCCGACCGGGGCTGTCCCTGCACAGCGGATGGACCTTCAAGAAGATCGACTCCATGCTCCGTGGGCCGATCGCAGCGGAGACCGGTGTGCTCCACGACGCTGGCTTCGCGGAGCGGGTGGTCTGCGCACCAGCGCTCCCGGCTCGGGGCCGGTTCACGATCGGCGGCACGCAACTGCTCGGCACACAACCCGTCCACTCGGCCGTCGGTGCGGATCCGCGCACTGGTCCACGGAGTTCGGTGGTGGCGCAGACGGTTGGCCTGGTCCCCCCACGGGACGGCGTGACGATCTACGACGCTCGTACGGATGCCGATCTCGATGCGGTCATCGCTCCGCTGCCCGATCCACCCCATGATCCGACTTTGCTGCTGATCGGGACCGCAGGTCTGGCCGCGGCACTCGCGCGGCGCCTGAGGACGGGGGCGCCTGCGCCGACCGGCGGCGCACGCTCGCAGGATGCGGCGTGTGGCCCCATCCTGCTCATCAGCCTCTCGCCCAATCCCGTCGCGCGGGGTCAGGTCGAGCAGGTCCTGGCGAGGTGGCCCCCGGCTGTCAGGATCGTTCTGACCCCGGATACCTCCCCGACGGATCGCGCTACACAGGTCGAGGCGTTGGACCGAGCACACGCGGATGGCTCTCCGCTCGCCGTGCTCACGGTGGACACCTCCGGGAGCAGGCATCACGACGCGGACGCTCTGCGTGCGGCCATCATGAGCAGTGTCCACGGCGTCCTGGCCCACATCAACCCATGGCCCCGCATCATCGCCAACGGCGGCGATGCCTGTCGCTGCGTGGTCGACACCCGCGTTGACCCAACCCTCGAGGTCAAGGAGCCCGCTGGCGAAGGTGCCGTTCGGTGCCGGTTGCGCAGCGACTACGGGCAACCTCAAGAGCTCATCACGAAGTCGGGTGGGTTCGGCGGCCACAACACCCTCGTCGACATCATCGAGACCATGACGCCCGACCTCCGCGTCGCTGGCTAGGAGTTATCTGTGTCCCTCCCCATCATCGGCATCACAGCGGGCGATCCGGCCGGCATCGGTTACGAACTCACGCTTCGCACGCTGGCGCAGAAGGGACTGCATGACACCATGCGGCCCATCATCTACGGCTCTCGGCCATGCCTCGAACGCGATCTCGGTTGGCTCGGTCTGGAGGTGCAACTGATCACCCACGATCCGTCCCACGTGCGTCTGCCCGCGCGGACGCACGCTGACCAGGTACTGGTCCGTGACGTTGGGCTCCCAGAGGACGACACGATCACCCTGGGCGATCTCCAGCCAGCCGCCGGCGACATCGCGGTCCGCTCGGTCCGGGTCGCGGTGGGAGATGCCCTGAATGGGCACCTGGACGCCATCTGCACAGCGCCACTCAACAAGGAATCCATGTGGCAGGCCGGGCACCGGTACGACGGACACACGGGGCTGCTCAGCGAACTCTGCGACGGCTCGCGGGTCTCGATGCTGCTGGTCGGTGAGCGCCTGCGGGTAGCGCATGTCACGACCCACGTTGCCTTCGAGGATGTTCCCGGCCGACTGAGCATCGATCGGATCGTCGAGGTGATCGACATCGCCCGTACGGTCCTTCGCTCACTCGGGATGCCGACCCCACGCATCGCCGTGGCGGGCCTCAACCCCCACGCGGGCGAGCACGGGCTGTTCGGCGATCAGGAGGAGACCGTCATCGGACCTGCCGTCGAACACGCGCGAGCACAGGGATGGCAGGTGACCGGCCCCATCTCCCCGGACGCCGTCTTCAACGCTGCCCTCGCCGGCCAGTACGACATCGTCGTCGCCATGTATCACGATCAGGGCCACATACCCATCAAGCTCATCGAGTTCGATCGAGCGGTGAACATCAGCGGTGGCCTACCTATCGTGCGAACCTCGGTCGATCACGGCACCGCGTTCGATATCGCGGGTCGCGGGATCGCACGCACGGACAACCTCGTCGCTGCTCTGGACATGGCAGCGACGATGGGTCGCAACCGCACCGCGGCGCTCAACCCAAAGGAGGCGCGGTCATGACCATCTCCCATGTCGCCGGCATCGATTGTTCGACACAGGCCACCAAGGTGGTGGTCGTCGAGGTCGCTACCGGGCGTATCGCCGCTGAGGGGCGCGGCCCCCACGAGGTTCACTTCGGAGAGGGAAACGTCGCCGAGACCGACCCCGAAGTCTGGTGGAATGCGCTCGCCGACGCGGTGCATCAGACCGGTTTCGGTGACCGCATCGACGCCCTCGCCATCGGTGGCCAGCAACACGGGCTGGTGGTGACCGATGACCGAGGAAACCCGCTACGTCCCGCCATGCTGTGGTGTGACCTACGGGCCTCCAAGGAAGCCGACGAGTTCGTGGATGCGCTTGGAGGACCACAGGCTGCCGCGGACCTGGCTGGGAGCCTCCCGATCGCCAGCTTCACGGCGCCGAAATGGGCCTGGTTGCGTGCCAATGAGCCGACCATCGCCTCACAGACCCGGGGCGTACGCCTGCCGCATGATTGGCTCACCGAACGGCTCACCGGGCGTGCTGTCACAGACCGAGGCGATGCCTCCGGAACCGCGTGGTGGTCGCCGGCTGAGGGACGCTACCTCCCAGAGGTGCTGGACCTGCCGGGTATCGAACTCGACGCATCGCTGTTGCCTGAAGTGGTCGAGCCGGCCGAGGTCGCCGGCACGGTCACGCCTGCGGCCGCGGCGTTCCTCGGGCTGCGACCGGGCATCCCTGTCGGACCCGGGACGGGCGACAATGCTGCCGCAGCGCTCGGTCTCGGCCTCCAGCCCGGAACACCCGTGCTCAGCCTTGGAACCTCCGGTACCGCCTACCTACGGGCCACCACCCCCTCCGCTGATCCGAGTGGCGCCATCGCCGGCTTCGCGGATGCCACCGGCGCCTACCTGCC
>LFIK01001685.1_pt1 | contig 17671 bp, 27 predicted proteins | sample 643401 | NCBI WGS metagenome assembly LFIK01 (sample SAMN03777447, study PRJNA286221) | soda lake metagenome | biome: soda lake; feature: Kulunda steppe; material: water; isolation source: sample T5-Br brine of Lake Tanatar-5 | place: Russia: Kulunda steppe | collected 2010-07
CTCTGGTCTTCTACTCCATGACAATGTACCAAGCGGGACTGAGGTTGCATATGTGCACGTCAGCCAAAGCTGTCTATGAAGACAGGCCAACAAACTGTACTTTTTTAGATGCTTGCTTTTTGCTGTATACTTGCATTTTGCTTAGGGAAATTTGAGAATATGCAAAGCCCCAGGCTGTAGTACCTGTAACGAAATTGATTTGGCTTGTTTGAGCTCCTCCTCAGCATTGACTAGCTGCTCTTCTGCTTTAATGGCGTAATCATTTGATGAAATCCCTGGAGGTATGAGAAGCAGATAGAGTCGCTGGCTATACATCAACGCCAGAGGACTTATCAGTGATGTATCAAGCAAAAGAGCATGCCTCAAGCTATGTGTCATCGTAACATTTTGGCTTCATATGAAAAGGCGTTTAAGGTGAGATTGATTGAATCTGTGGTGCATAGCAATACAGCATGAAGCATGCATCCTTGGTCTTGCCAGAATTGAGGTTGACCGGCTTGCATTGGGGTGATAGGTTCTCTGTAAGCTCCACTACTTAATTGGTTGCTTAACAATTTGACTTTGATATTTCAGCCTTACATAGGACCAATAATCCCTTAGGCTAATCACGGGCTCTTGGGCAATGCACGTAATTGCATCAATGAGTCTTACCTGAAGCACATTCCACTTTTCTCAATTGGCTCTGCTGTTCATTGAAAGCCTTTGCTTGAGCGTTCATGGCATGCTGAAGTTGTTGCAGCTTCTGCTCAAGGTTTACAACCAGCTGGGTGGCAGCTTTAACCTGAGTCTGGGCCTGGTGTCCAAGTTGCACAAAAGCAATTATCGTTAAGCATGTCAATCACATGCCATGGAATGATAGGACTGTTGTACGGGGCAAATGCACCAAACTTAACTTGGGATTGACAAATGCATGTGTACGCATAAAGCATGCATGCATTCTAGGGGTTATTGGAGCTGTAATCATGGAGATTAAGGGTTGTTAGCAATGCTGACAAAGAACCTGACTGAGCAATGAATAAGAGGTTGAGACCTCATTACTAATGAGTCATTAGCTTTGATAATACCTAGCCACCTTAACCACGTTACAAGATAATCTTAGTCCCCCACCTGCTCCTTGCGAGTTTGCAGCTGAGCAGCACTGGCATCTGCATGAAGCTTTGCAGTAGACACTGATCTTATTGCAGCCGCATGTTGAGAGCCCAGGTGCTGCAACTGTGATACAAGCTGCCTTTGGCTTGCCTCAATAGACCTCAGCCTGCCACAACATATGCACATGATTGTAAGTACATGGTCGTTGAGAAATTTTTGAGAGCTGTTGAGGTAGTTGAGGTATAAAATGGCTATTGGTCGCCCAGTTATGAGTGAGGACATCACGCATCTGCAGGCCCTTGCGCTTTTCAATGCATGACCTGGAGGGAGAGGACCTGCATATGCATTGCAGTACTTCAAAGGCGCAGCAGCTTGCAGTAGTTGGCTACATACATGGAGGCAACCGAGCCACGCAGAGTTTGAGCTCAAGACTCGCAAACACAGTGGTGCCTTTTGGTACGTTATTATTGTGAACCCATGCATACTACTGAAAATGAATTCATACCGAGGAGAGGATCACAAAGGTGGCATGCTCAGGTGGCAGCCTCCAAGTCTTCAATCCAGAATTCGGCTGGCGTCTGAACCTGGCCAGAAATCTGATGCATCATAGAAGGCTCTACTGGTACCTATAATTTCTGCGTGCGCCACCCACCTTTCATGTATACTTCTCAACTCCTTTTGTTGCATTCCCAGGTCTTCCTGAGCTTGCCTTGCCTGATGCTCTTGCTCCTCTAGCACCTGGTTTGCTGCTGCCTCTGCTGCTGCCTCTGCCGCTGATGCCTTACATGTGCCGTTTCCAGTGGCTTGCCTACCAGCGGCGCAGCTGCTTTGATCTGCACTGCCAGATGCCAATCTTTCTGCTGTGCAGCTTCTTGAACGAGGGTCTAAGCTTTGGGGTACAGTGTCAAGGTCATAAGGGCCTGGTGAGTTGGCTACTTCTTGATGGATGGCTCGCATGCCAGACAATGACTGTGTAGATTGAACCTGAGTGAAAGAGAGATGGATGTGGTGCTTGTTATCAATTATATTTTGGCAGTCATGAACTGCCACTGAAGCACCACTTGAGCATGCACAAGAGGTACCAAGGGGTAAAGGTGAAGGGATAGACATGGATGACACAATTTGGCATACCTGTAAATGCCATATAATTTCATAACAGCCAAAACAGAATGTGTGTGCACAAATTTGGGCAGACGATCACATTGAACTTGAATGTCCTTTGCTGATTATTTCAAATGACAAGCATTCGACCTAATGGCAAACGCTCATGATGACTCTATTTGGATACTCCAGAAGGTTGGCAGTCTTCCTTTTTTGGGATACCAGAAAGATCAGTGAGATATCCATAAGCATTATCATTATTGTGGTAGCTTTGTAACTGTGATGGCTTATGTGTGGAATGGACCCAAACAACTTGCTGAGCCCTGTTGGGTGGAAACGCTCAAGCTCAGATTACCTTCACCATGATCTCGCCATCCGCTCGAAAAATTTCACCAGCAGCGGTGACAAGATTGAGTCTGAAGGCAGGAGAGAAAATATGACATACGCTAGGATACAGTACTTGAAAGCTGGAATCGATTTTGGCATAGATTAGGGGACATTAGAATGAGACAACAGCAGCCTGGCTTTAACTTGCCCAAATGCAAATGAGGTCCTGGAGCTTAAGCCTGAGCATGGTCAAAAAGACTGCTATGCCATATCTCACCCACAATGCAAGGCAATCCCAAATTGTCAAATTGTCAAATTGTGTACTCATAACCAGGCAATATCTGCCCTATTTAAGCCAACTTTGATCGACACACAACGACCATGTGCCACACGTCTCCAGCACTGCGTGTGCACATGCACATTCAAAAGCATGGCTATGCAGCAGCCAACTCTTGATAAATAAAGTTAGGATAAAAGATCAAGTGTAACTCTTTGCGCCTCTTGTCAACCTCTGTGGTCCATCATGTGTGGCTTTGGCCTGAAAATTTTCATACCTGAGATGTTCCCATATGGTGAAGTACTCCCAGCAAGCGCACCTGTGTTTGCAACCACTGCTGGCATCCATCAGGCGCAGTGCGCAGTCCCTGTTTGCCACCATGTACCAGCCTGCTGTCATGGTATCCAGCAATGTGGACAATTGCTCCTGCAGCACATCGTGCTCCTGCTGTTGCTGCTGCTGCTGCTGCTGCTGATGATGATGATGATGATGCAGGCCTTGGATGAGACCATGCAGTGCGCCTTGCTGCTGCCCTAGTGCTGCAGGAGCTAGGAACGCCCGCAAGGGTGTCACTTGGATGCTTTGTTGCGCCGCCACAGTCACAGCAGCTGTTGTGGATCCCTGCCTAGGAGGCAATATTTCTGAAAGCACCTGGCGAGGTAAAGAGGAGCACGGCCAGGCACACTGATGGCCTAAGTCTGTGACACAAATTAGCTGCCTGTCAATGCCAGTGGCCTTTGTGAGCCTTAGCAAAGGACGCTGCTTCACCAGATGCTAGACTAGAAAGACCTTGTTTACTAGCCATGCATGTACACAGCCATGAGGAACACAGGTCAAAAATATCTGAATTTTCATGTATGCAAGGAAGGCAGAAGCTGCTGCTTCACATTCACGAGCGACTGTGTAGCACATATGGGAAGGTCAACGAGCAAAGCATTGATCTGACTACTGCGCATGCGTGTGCACACAAACGAGCACACAGCAAAATTCAACACACACACAAAACACATACCTTGCAAGTCACCATGCCTGCCCGGGATGAAGCAAAGTGCGCGACAACAGCCAAAGCTGTGGGCCTGTGAGTAGGTGGTCCCATGTTTGGGCATTGACATTATGTTGCGTGTTTGCGATTTTGCTTTGATGCAAGTTTGCATGCTTTCACATGTACATACGCTTGCTATGAGAGGGGCAAGAAGCAAAGCTGGTACACCTGTGCTCGAACCCAAAGTTCAAGCTTGGTAAGGCGTCCAGGCAATCTTTACAGCACATGCCTGGGAATGCATGTAGAAACTTTGAGGCGTGTGGCTACACGGTGACGCATGACAATGTGCGGTCTGATAACCCAGTCTATTGTGGTGCGCCCGGTGGTGTGCCCAGATTCTTGCCTGTCAGCTTCAATCACCAAGTTAGCCAAGCTACGCATTGCTGCCCATATTCTTGCCTGTCAGCTTCAATCACCAGGTTAGACAAGTTACACATGGCTGCCCATATTCTTGCCTGTCAGCTACAATCACCAGGTTAGCCAAGTTACACATGGCTGCCAGGGCTGCGTTGACCGGAAGTGCCAGGCTTCCATCAGTGAGAATGGCAACATTACACAGCCTGCAGTGTGTACACATGTTGCAGTTCAATATTACACAGCCTTGATTGGGTGCATAAGGCAGTGAAAGTTGGTGACCGTGCTTGGCAGGACTCTACGTCCTGGTTCCTGTGCTGCATTTTGGTTGGCAACGTTGCAAGGTGCAAAGAGATGGAATTCACAATATCTGCTGCATAAACAGCATCCTTATAATAACCAGAACGTGCTTCCTGCACACAGGGCAGCCCAACAAATGGCCAGGAGGTGGAAGGCCTCACCTGCCCAGGAATTTGCCCGGTGGGCTGCCTGCTTGACCCTGCTGCCACAGCTGCTCAATGGCAGCGTCGTGTCTGGACCATTGCCCCTGACAAGCGCTCACGTTCCCATCTCTAAGCTGGTGAGCAGGTTGGCTGGACCTCTCACGCTGCTGCTGCTGCTGCTGCTGCTGCTGCTGCTGCTGGACGGTGGTTTGTCGCACCAAAGCCTCCGCGATTTGGACCTTGACCTGCACGTGTGGAATATCAAGGTAGATAAGCACAAATGTTTGCACACCAAAGTAACAGTAGGCACTGTCTAACTTAAAGCAAAATGAACTTGCGCGCTGCCGGAAGGTCTGCTGGGCGCAGCAGGATGTATGTTCTGAGCACGTGTGCATGCAAAGCCCACAGTTTTTACAACATTATGATTAAAGCCAGTGGGTCATGCACATTGGCAAGCAGGAGGATGTATATAATCAGCAATCTCTAGACCGATTCCGAGGGATATTGCCAGGGCTGTCAGCATCTGGCTGCTGCCAAAGTTGCCTAATGTCAATAGTGGGTTATCTGCTACATTCAGTTTCACTTCAGCGTGTATGTTCAGATTACAACACACACATGTTGGTCACTCAGGCTTCAAAACATGACCTGGGACAGTGGTCCTTGTGAGGCTATACCTTGGGCAGCACATGGACGACAAGCACAAGCCGGGTGAGAATCGCACATGCAAAAGGGAGCCACGGCACACCTGGGCTTCAATGTAACTTTGGCGGCAGCACTCCAGGGCAGCTGCTCCCTCCTCCACCTGATAATTTGTGTATGTGTTCCAAGGGGTCATGGACATGCTTCTACACATAGATTTTCCAAATCTACCTTTGGTGGATCAGTTCTACTCCATCCCCTAACACACCCTTGTACAATGCAACTTTGCAAGCAAGCATGGCTGGACACACTGATAAAAGTTGTTCAGCTCATTTGAGCAACATTGCAGCATCCATCAGGCAAGTTCAAAGGACTTGAAGTCAACCCAAACAATACAATTGCCTGTTTGTGGTAAGGAAAGGGCCAGGCGTGTAGGTAATAGACTACCTAGGGCCACCACGATGTACAATATGGCCAAAGATCCCAGACTACTGTATCCAGCGTCTGCATGATGCAAATTTCTATTTTTCAATTATCAAGAAGGTTCCTGTAATTTTCTGGTGGCATTCAAGGTGATAAACCTATGCTCATCAATCTACAACAGACAAGGCCTTGGGAGCTGCTAAGTTGGCGAGCAAGGGTCAAAGTTTTGGCACCTCAGCTTACCGCCACCTGAGCCTCTGCCCAGCCAGTAAATGTCTCACTTTTGCCTGCATCTCCCCAAGTTGCAACCCCAGCTGGTCAGCAGAAGCCTGCTTGCGCTGTAGCTTCATTGCCTGCTCTGTCTCTAGCTTTACCGCAGATGCTTCTGAAGTTCTGGCTCCATCCAAGCGGTGCCGCGCCTGTGAAAAGTGCGCATTTTAAAGAAGCTCACCCGCCCACAGCTCGAAAGGCACTTCCTGAGATGCTTCCACGTGCACCTGCAAGCTGGATAGCCTGCCACAGAGCAAAGCCGCTCTTGCCATACACTCTGCAACCAGTCATGCCAGGAAGCTGTCCCACAGCAGCAAAGCCCGCCCGCCAGGCACAACATGCGCCTGCAGCAAGGCCAGCCAGTGCGCCAGTGCACCGCGCTAAGGGCATGCAGGCAGCCTACACCCCATAGCTACACCTGCAGCAGGGTGCGCTCTGCTTGCTCCACTTTGTCCATGCTCTGCTGCAGGTCTTGCTCTGCCTGCTGCAGCTTTGACCGGGCCTGCACCACTGGATCTGGAAGAGCCTTCAAACTGGGCCCTGCATTTTGGCGATCATGCCGCAGCCGCTGGCGCAGAGCAGCCACCTGATTCTGCACCGCCGCCTGCAAAGCATGCGCAAACATGGGGCTGTACAAAGAACATGAAGCATGCATGTGCATGCACACATACGTGATTGCATACCAGGCCACAAAAGCGGTTGCAAGCATGCTGCGCACAGAGTAAACGTGATTGTGGCTAAGAACACTCATAATTGTCATATCACTGCAAAAGCAACATGTGCACGTGCCCCAGTTGTCGACAGTGAAGTAAGGACTTGATCACCAAAAGCAGTCATCTGCCGCACTTGGGCTTCTGCCTGACATTTCTCAGCCAAGACCACTTCTTGCTCTGCATCCGCCTTTGCAGCGCCAGCTACTTTCAGGCGCTTGCACAGCAGTGCTAGTGCACGCCCGCGCTCCTGCGCCGCTGCATGGGAAGACGCTGCACGAGCTCGGAGCTTTGCCACCTCCACCCTGCACTGCCGCTCCTGGAACAAGCAAGGGAACATACCTTTCTTCATTGTCGAGTCAGTGCTTACAGCCAGATTGCATGATCGTGCTGCATGATCATGCTGAGCTGCAGCTGACAGGGCAGGCAAGGGCACACGTAGGGCTTGGTGTTGTTTGCCACTCGCGCCAGTGCAAGCTTGTCTACTTAGTCTCTACGGGCCCTTTGCTCACCTCTGTCTCGGAATGGCTGAGTTTGGCCTTTGAGCAGGCAAGGCACTCCTGGGCCTCTGCTTCTGACCGCAGCAGCTCTTGCAATTTGCGGTTGCCTGCATCCAGCTCCCTCTTTTGTGAAGAAATCTGGGCCTCTCCTTCTTGAACCTGCCCACAAAATGCTGCAAGACAGTGTGCTGGGATGCCATGATAGGCAGGCAGCATTGTGGTGGAATGGCACAAAAGGTCAAAACGACATGATGGACTAACGAGACAGAGGCTGAAAAGATAGGGCCATGCCTGCTAAATGTTCCAGCAGGCAGGGGTGCCAGTGTGCGCACTCCAAGCAGACCAGCATGATCTGATTAGGTTATGATTTAAGCACCAAGCTCGAGCCCTCCACATCACTTCCCATACTAAATGGAGTTCTAGCGCACAGACAGCGTAGTCTTGTTCCTTGCAAGCCTTGCCATAAAATTTTCCCTTGCTGCCACCTTCTTTTGAGTTGGACTTTTACACAATATCAATACAAAGCTGCCTCAATTCAAATCACAAAAGATTTGTAAGTCATTCAAACCTGAAGAACTGCGCTGCTTTATAAATCTTTATTTAGAAAGCATGTGAGTAATGCTCCCTGCACACGATGCCCAGGGATGTTGCAGGGGGTACTGAGCCCCTCCAAGATGTGTGTGTGTGTGTGCGTGGGCGCACGTACCTCCTTTTGCAAGCGCTTCATTTCACAAGCCATGTGGCTGCATTTGGTGTTCAGGTGCACCACCTTCCGTTCTACCAGCTCCTTTTGACCACACTGGAAGCGCTGCCAGCGATTGACGTGGGGGGCTAGGGCCATTCTCTTTGCGCGCAGCCTGATACACATGCAGAGTATTGCATGGGCACGCTAAGAAACTATTCTAGGGACGGTAGTCTCTAGCCTCAAAGTTTGGGCTGGGGCTAAGATTCATTGCCATGGCCTCTCAAGTGCAAGGCGCCTTTAGCTGTGCATTGGAGGGGCAGGAGGCAGTGGCCTCAGTTGCAGCGTTAAGGCATGGACAGGGTGCTGATGTATGTAAAACATTGATTTGTCGGTTGCAGCGTTAAGGCATGGACAGGGTGTTGATGTGTGTAAAACATTGATTTGTCCGTTGCAGCGTCAAGGCATGGACAGGGTGCTGATGTGTGTAAAACATGGATTTGTCGGTTGCAGGCTTAAGGCATGGACAGGGTGCTGATGTGTGTAAAACATTGATTTGTCCGTTGCAGCGTCAAGGCATGGACAGGGTGCTGATGTGTGTAAAACATGGATTTGTCGCTTGCAGCGTCAAGGCATGGACAGGGTGTTGATGTGCGTAAAACATTGATTTGTCCGTTGCAGCGTCAAGGCATGGACAGGGTGCTGATGTGTGTAAAACATGGATTTGTCGGTTGCAGCGTCAAGGCATGGACAGGGTGCTGATGTGTGTAAAACATGGATTTGTCGGTTGCAGCCTTAAGGCATGGACAGGGTGCTGATGTGTGTAAAACATTGATTCGTCGGTTGCAGCCTTAAGGCATGGACAGGATGCTGAAGTGTGTAAAACATTGATTTGTCGGTTGCAGGCTTAAGGCATGGACAGAGTGCTGATGTGTGTAAAACATTGATTTGTTGGTTGCAGGCTTAAGGCATGGACAGGGTGCTGATGTGTGTAAAACATTGATTCGTCGGTTGCAGCCTTAAGGCATGGACAGGGTGCTGATGTGTGTAAAACATTGATTCGTCGGTTGCAGTGTTGGGATGTGGTGACAGGCAGGGCGTGTAAAACATTGATTTGTCGGTTGCAGTGTTGGGATGTGGTGTCAGGCACATCTGTTCTTGTGGGGAAGTTGTACAAAGCATGACAGTATCTGGCAGGGTTATATCTTGAGCTGCAGCACGTCTGAGATCTGTGAGCTTCAGGAAGCTATAGGGAAATGCACAGCCAGAGGCACACAATGTGCCCCTTTGTCATGGGCATGCATCAAGGACTGTGTGTTTCTCAATCATATGCAAAGCGCTTGTGGTGCTAGGACTGTTGCTTAGACATGTAGATGCTGTGGCTCTGTCGTGCAAGGGCTATTGGTGCAAGGGGTGCTGCAGGGCAAGGACAGCTTCTCTATCATGCATGGAGTTGTGATGCATGGGGCTGTTAAGTGCAAGGACTTTTGCTCTGTTTGGCAAAGCTTGTGGTGCAAGGGCTGTTGCTCTGTCAAGCAAGGGCTTGCGATGCAAGGAAAAGAAATGAAACCACATAGGCAGTAAAAACACTCCCATCATCAACTAGAGAAAGCAAGGGTTATCTAGAGCAAGGTTTGTTGCTCTGTTGTGCAAGGGGACGTGGTGCAAGGGCTGTGTAGTGCAAGGGGACGTGGTGCAAGGGCTGTGTGCAAGGGGACGTGGTGCAAGGGCTGTGTGGTGCAAGGGCTGTGTGGTGCAAGGGCTGTGTGGTGCAAGGGCTGTGTAGTGCAAGGGCGGTTGCTCTGTTGTGCACGGGCTCTGCTGTGTAAGGGATGCTGCAGTGCAACGGCTGCCACTCTTTTGGGCAGCCATTTGTGAGGGCCCTGAGGTGCAAGACCTTAGTATTTGTATGGAGCCTGAGCTCGACAGAACCAGAAAGTCTGACCTCACCAAGCATGAACATTTTAAACATGAGCATACACATGCAGGCTTACAGCTTTCAAGCAAAGAGGCAGTTTGCTTGCAGAGAAGGCGATGATCTGCATGCATCTAAAAAAACAATGTCTTATCAAAGCAAATCAAGCGAATACCCTTCAGCCTTGTCCTCCAGCTCGTTGCATCTTGTGGCGATGGCCCTGATTGTGGCCTCTTTCTCAAGGATGGCCTCTTCCAGGTGGGATGTACCCTGGTGGCCCACAGCCGCATGTGTGGCACAAATCAGTGCACCCAGATCTCGGCTGCTGCAGTAAATATAGGCCTAGGCTTTGTTAAATAGCAGCATCCTCTGCAATTGATCAGAGCCTTGTTGTAAGAGTACCTAGCCGTGTATCAAAGCACGTGGCATGGCCTTGTTGCAAGGACTGCGTTTCATGTTTGTCTTTGTCGGCCCAAGTATGGGGTCAGCAGTGCGAGTGTCAATACAGCTGACAGCAGTGCCAAGCAGTCTGGCTGCTGCCTGTCTGTTCGTGCCAGGTCTTCTCAAATGGTCACAAGTCTGGTTGCGGGAACATTTTCCGGAGCCGGACCGCAGCAGTGCAGATGGGGCAGCTGATCAGCCCCACAACGCATGAGCCTTTTGGCAAGTAACAATGCTGGCTTGTGCCCTCCTAGATGACCTGCCGTGTAAGTTAGTCACCATCAAGAATGCAAGCACGCCAGTGCTCATTCATGATGGCTGCATGGCCAGCATGTGACAGACACCCCGCCCTGCTTTATTTGCCCCGCCAAATCCAGCTCCGAAAAGCACAACATCGCATTGGCACACTCACCAGCAGCAGCTCAAAATGGCGCACGAGAGCAACGGGGTCAGCCACAGCCACAGCCTGGCGCTGCTGTGTGACCACGTATCTGTCAATAGCTTTGGTGTTGAGTCCATATGGCAGCAGCAGCTCATGCAGCTCCTCCTGCAAAACAGTGCGGTCCAGCAGATCCTGCTCGTGAGGCAGGCCCCTATACACCTGTGTGCTGCGTGCTGCACAAACATTCCATCACCACTACCAGCCATGCCGCAGTTTTTACATCAACTTTCCCTGCAGCTGCCATGCAGCTGCCTTGTACCAGCAGGGCCATACTTGGGCCGCATGTGCAACTTAGTCGGCCTAAAGATCTTGGTGTAGCATGAAATGTGAGCATGAACAATGGCTTTCCTTGAAAGTTTCAAAACCTAATGACATGTTTCATGCCACACAGATCATAGCCTGGGCGCCTTCTTTTGACAAGCAATATTCTTGGCATTCTCCCACAATGCCTGACTCATAAGATATATACATATGCTTGTGCCTCACCCGCGATTGCAGCTCAGACCTTTTGATCTATAACAAAATAGACACGTGACACCAAATGCTTCCTTTGTCAAATTACCTGTGACACATTGCGCCATTCAGGTGCTTGCGCCAAATCAGATGGCGTCACGCTGAAGTATGTCTTGGAGCGTGTCCCGCCACCCAGCAACACGCGTCGGATGCGGATGATTTGAACATGCTCCACTGCACTTAAGGAATCTCTCACTTCGAGGCCCAACTCCACCTGCATATCTATCCATTTGAACTGACCCTGAATTGCAGATTCAGGACTCAGCATAACTGTAAATAGGGCGAATCCTCAGGGTCCAGCCACCTAACTTGCAAGAAGCCACGTAGCTTGCAAGCTTTGCAATTGCAAATGCCAAGAATTGTGGGCGCACATCTCCAAGAGCTCTGTGTTGACATGCTTTGATCGTCATGCAAATCATCAAAGAAATGTTACCTGAGCATCAAAGGAGTTATCAGTCTCTGTACAAGCCTGCCCCTCCTCCTGGAGTGAGGTGTATCGCCGCAGGCGATCCTTGTTGATCAGTGCCGCCGCGCTCTTGGCGCGCAGCATGCGCCTTCACCAGATAAGTAAAAACAGGCAGCTCATTATCGAGGCGAATCTCTCAGCATGAGCCATGATTTGAATCTTGGCAGCTGTCAGCGGGGCAAGAGGATGGTCCTTGACACCCAGCGCACCTGTTTCCACCAAGAGCAAATGCGATGGCCTCCCCAATTACTGATTTACCACTGAGTAAGATGAGGAAGGAGGCGCAGCATAGAATCAGAGGGCGGGGCAGAGGGATTCAGACGGCTCGCAGTGCCTCCTGTCGACATCTGCTTACCAGCCGTTTGGACCGATGATGGCCACCAAGGAATTTTCTCGTCGACATGAGTCGTTGGCGCTAGTGGTCGTGAGACCCTGCAGCTCTGCTTCCTCGTAACACTTGAAGCCTTGTATCCTGATGCTTGCGAGAGTGCAGCGCATTGCTGCTTGATTTACATGTTAAGATCTACAATCCTAAAACAAAATGTTGGAACCAGACCTGTCTCTGTGATGAACTGTAGTGAAGGCACAGACCTGTCATAATTTCTGTATATTATCCTGTGTCTTGTAGTCCTGCCTGTGTCTCTAGTTTTTCAGTTTTTTCTGGTCAAGGTCGTCTATTCTCTTCTCATCGTTGCTTAGCATTTAAAGGGAAACGATCCTCGAGCCAACACAAAATTCTGATTTTTTGCAGATTGGACTGCAACTTCATTCAAAAGTCATGATCAGACACTTGCAGTTTACTCTCAAGTAGGGCTGCTCCTGCTCTGCCCCCTAGGTACTGGTCCCTGGAAGCACTGGCAACTTTCTCAAAACTTGGCTCGAATTGTACCCACAATGCAGCACAAAGTGCCTGCACCAGATTCGCTTGCCAGCACATGCACAGAAAGTTACATACGGTCGGTTGCACATGGTCATAAGATAGTAACACAAGCAAGCTGAGAGTACAAGCTAAGCTAACCTGGAATGAATTAAATACAAAGCTTCCACACCTTCGTGCCATACCACACTCGTCCGAAGCCACCAACAAGCCTTTCAAAGGCATTCAGAAGTTCTGAGTGAAATCCAGCGCAAACCATAGGCTAAGTAAGCATAATGATACACCGTGTATAAGACAGCTGAGCTTGCCTCGTTTAGAGCACAGCTCGACAGTGAAATAATCAAGCAATACAAGGGTATCCCTGAAGGAGATATGAAGGGGCATGCAAAGATGACAGCACAATGAGAGCAAGTCAGAGCCACTACCCCCTTTGGCAAACATGGGCAGGCAGCCAGGGAGGCAAAGCAACTTCTCATGACCCGGAATTATAGTCAATCGGGTCAATAGAGCCCAATGACTTGCTGGCGATGTCGTTTTCTGCAGTGATGCTCGCTGCTGCGGCCATAGCAGCTTCAAACTGCTCTGTCTGGCCCGGGAATTCGTCCTCGTCGTCGGTGCGCTCGTCCAGTGTGTTGCAGCCATCAAACTTGAGGTCCCCCACGTGGCCCACCTCAGAGGCACCTGCAACATAGCACGTACATAAGATGCCATACTCTGTCAAACAACATGGCCATGACAGAAAGGTCCCTGAGGCGTCCGAAAAAATTGCACACGTATGTAAAATGTATGTCCAGCAGATGTGAATGTACATTGCATGTGAGTGCACTGTGATATGCACACATCAATACATGTGGACTGGAGATCCCACCCAAGCAGGCCAACCCCGAAGCACATGAGATCTTGGTTTGTCTCATGCAGGTGTGCGAGCATGGCAATTTTGCATGATCTCGGTGCATTAGGCCATGGCGGTACAGAACCGCACGGCAGGCCATGGTCCTATGGAGTCGCACACAGGCAAGATGCCCTAGCCAGGTCCTGCACGATGCAACTCCAGGATATAGGTTAACCCTTTAGGCAGCACCTCGACCTTCTTGGCAGGCTACGCATGCTGCTACAAAATCATGAGCATGCCCCTCATCCTTAGCGCAGCAGTGCGCGCCTCCAGAAACAAGCCATCACCTTGCTCGTCCCCAGCGTAGCTCTGGCTGCTGCTGGCCGCACCAACCGCCGCGCCAACTGCCACGGCGCTGCTCGCAACAGCACTGAGTGTGCTGCTGGATGGGGAGCTGGTAACGCTGTCTGGGATGGTGTCAGAGCCTGCGCGAGGTAGGCATGCAGCGGAGGATGAGCGCATGTGGTGGGCAAGGATTGCTCTCCGTGGTGGCCTCAGGGCCTCTGCATGAGCAGTGCACGAAAGCACAGCAGGACGCGCGGCAGCGCAGGCCCGCGGCATATGTTAGCCATGCATGCACACGCGCAGTCTTTCTAGCAGCAGGAATGGGCACACACAAACTCTTGCAAGCAGCAAGAGTGGGTAAGCAGTGCCGAGGGCAGCTCAAAGATGGCCATTTGTCATACACAGACCATGCGCAGCGCGCGCACAGGCCTGCCACAGCATGCGCGGCCTGTGCTAACTCAACACACACACCCTCTGGCCGGATCCATGTGACATACACCTTGAGGGCTGCATGTGCGTGTGTCACGTGTGCTTGTGCGTGCGTAGTGTGCTTTATGCGTGCCATGTGTGCTTTTATGCGTGCCATGTGTGCTTATGCGTGCGTCCTTTGCTTTTATGCGTGCCATGTGTGCTTAAATGCGTGCGTCCTGTGCTTGTGCGTGCCACGTGTGCTTTTATGCGTGCGTCCTGTGCATTTATGCGTGCCACATGTGCTTAAATGCGTGCGTCCTGTGCTTGTGCGTGCCACATGTGCTTTACTGCGTGCGTCCAGTGCTGGTGTGTGCACCACGTGCTTTTAAGCGTGCCACGTGTGCTTTTGTGCGTGCGTCCCGTGCTTGTGCGTGCCGAGTGTGCTTATGCGTGAGTCGTGCGCAATCGTGCATGAGCGGGTAAGTGTGCGTGGCGCCCCACCATACTGCTGGCGCGCGACCAGGTTGTAGTACAGGCCTCCATACTCCACAAGAGAAGCATGGGTGCCCACCTCTGCCACCTGTAAACGCCAGCAAGCACACAGCAAGAAAAGCGTGGGCAACCACCTCAGTGATCTGCCGGCCCCAGGGAGGAATTGAATTGTATGAGTGCCAAACAGAACACACAGGCTTTACGTCTGCCACCTTGTACCTAATTGCTTTATTATACACTATATATAAAAGAGTACAGTTGCGGTTGTGAGCAACCCTGTGCCTGCAGCGGGAGCCCTTGCTAGCCACAGGCACCAATCTTACGCAATGCTCTTGCAGCGCAGAGGTGCTGGTCACCTGACGGTGCTGGTGGTCACCAGAGCCAGGCTAACCCTGCAATCCAGCATGGTCCGCTTTTTGCACCATCCTACGCGCATGATCGGCTCGTCGGCGGCCAGCATCATCAGCAGCCATGCGTTGCGCATGCAGACCTGGTGCACTCCGTACTCTGCACACCCTGATGGCGCGGACAGCAGGCCTGCGTCCCTGCGTGCACATCTGTGCGCGTGACTGTGCGGGCGCACCTGCCCCTTGTCCATGACGACCGTCACGTCTGCGTTGCGCACTGTGGACAGGCGGTGCGCGATGACGATGACGGTGCGGTCGCGTGCAGCCATGGCCGCGTCCAAGGCCCCCTGCACCTGGGCCTCGCTCTCCGCGTCCTGCGCAGCAGCAGCGGCAGAAGCAGCAGCAGGACAAGTTGAGGGTGGAGAGGTAGTACTGCGCAGCAGCAGCGGCAGAAGCAGCAGCAGAGGACAAGTTGAGGTTGGAGAGGTAGTACTGCGCAGCAGCAGCGGCAGAAGCAGCAGGACATGTTGAGGGTGGAGAGGTAGTACTGCCGTCACCACCACTACCACTACTCTCATCATGACCATCGTCATCGTCAGCATCAGCATGAGAGCATTAATATATGAGTATCAGCAGCTATGACAATGTAAGCAGACTGCAACAGGTGCTCCCTGCATCAATTGACTGGCCCCGTATGGTGGCTGCCGACGCATGACTGCGAGTGGGTCGCGTGTACAAGACCCCTTTTCTGCAGCAACATGCTGGTAACTGCCGAGCACTAATGAAGACGCATCTGGCGGGTATACCTGCCGGCACAAAGCACTCGTGCCATGGGCAATTAAACACTTCTTCTTGCAACATCACGGCTTGCAGCTACCGCAGTCTCCCAAAGGATCCTTGTGTTTCGAGTGCTCTGCCTCAAGGAGGAGCTCAACTGGAGGAACCCTTGCGACACGGCAGTGGCTCAAGCTCCTGAATGTGCAGAGTGCCGGCAGGTGATGGCTAGCCAGGAATGCAGATCTGACTTGGCAAGGGACGCACCAGCGCGCTGGTAGCCTCGTCAAGGATCAGGAACTTGGGGCGGCGGACCAAGGCACGCGCCAGCGCGATGCGCTGCTTTTGGCCCCCTGACAGCAGCCTGCACGAGATGCCATGACGGATAATCGTATCCGCTTCACAATACAACGTTGGAGCTGAGAGGACAAGCACAGATACGTGCACACACACACACACATGAGCAGCAGCACCGCAGTTGCGCATGGCCATGCAGAGCCCTGTACAGGAGCAGGATGGGGTGCATGCACTTCGGCCAGCAGGTGGCCTCCGCACCCCAAGCAGCGTGCAGGGACAAACGGATGGACAGCAAGGAGATGCACACAGTGTGCGGCTGTGAGTGGTGAACAGCTGCCGCAGCCCCTGTCAATCGCTCTGCTTCAGGTGTATAGGTCATCTACTTCACGCCCAGGCAGCTGCGTGTGCCAGCCTGCAGCAGCCACAGGGACTCTCTATAGCTGCCTGAGACTGAAAGCAACCCCCCACCTGTCTGTGACCACTGTGTCAAAGCCCTGGGGCAGGCTGCGGCAGAACTGGTAGGCGTTGGCTTGGTGCGCGGCGTCCTCTACCTCGGTGCGCGTCACAGGGTGCGGGCAGCCATACGCAATGTTGTCTGCGACGCTCATGCTGAACAAGCGGGGTTCCTGCGGTCGCGCATTGTGTCCAGAGGAGCTCTCAAAGGGCAGCTTGTCAGGTGGGCCTGCAGCTGTGCGAGCGTTGCTGAACCGAGTCAGCAGGGGTAGGAGGAGCAGTGGGCAGGTACGGCATGTGCCAGAGGGGTCAAAGGCGAGCCAGAGCGGTCCAGTGGGTGTCGTTCGTGGTGGCTGTGACAAAGTGGCTGGCGCATGAACGGAGGAGCACAGTCACCTGGGGCGCGTCCCGGTGCATCAAGCAAAGCTTCCTGGTGCGTATGCCCCTACAGCTAGCACAAGCTGGAAGCAGAGGGCGGAGGACATGCTGGCTGAGGTACCACAGGCAGGGCACACGGCCATTTTGGTCAAGCGTCATTGGATTTGCCTTTGAGCAGCAAAACAGTGCAAGACAGGACAGAGCTGGGCAGGATGAGACCAGGGCATGCACAAAAAGAAATCAGGATTGTCAGAGGGCAGGGGAGGGCACACACACCTGGCTGACCACACCGATCTGTGCGCGGTACCAGGCAGCGTCAATCTCTCTGAGGTCAGTGCCGTCCACCAGCACCATGCCCTCATCAGGGTCATAGAGCCGCTGCAACAGCGCCACCAGCGTGGTCTGCAGGCAGGGATGGATGCAGCAGCCACGGCAGCTATGAATTCAGCAACAGTTGTGCTAACAGGGGCAGAAGCTGCTGGCGCCACCAGCGTTGGTCTGTTTTGGCAGGGTGGCAGGTAGTAGCAGCAGCTGTTTTGAACTGTGGCCTATAAAAGCAGCTGCTGTAGGAGCATGTCCACTGGCTTTTTGGTGAGCAGTACCAGTCCACGAACACCATGCCTTCATCTTGGCATTGCTTTGCCCAGCACCTTGCGATCAGCAGCAGGGGCACGTGCCCCAACAATCTCATCCATGGTGCCCTTTCTTGCAGGGTTGCCCATTTCCCAGGTGTCCGCCACAGCCTGCTTTGAAACGTGGCTGGGATGCCATGCCCCAACACGCACCATGTCGTGCCACATACACAAGCGCGCACACACACACGCACACACA
>LFIK01001686.1_pt1 | contig 17670 bp, 16 predicted proteins | sample 643401 | NCBI WGS metagenome assembly LFIK01 (sample SAMN03777447, study PRJNA286221) | soda lake metagenome | biome: soda lake; feature: Kulunda steppe; material: water; isolation source: sample T5-Br brine of Lake Tanatar-5 | place: Russia: Kulunda steppe | collected 2010-07
GAGGCGCTGCTTGAGGCGCGGCGGCATAATTTCCTCGCCGCCTGGGTCGAGGTGCGCGGGGCCGGTGCACTGGCCTGGGCCGACATCTCCACCGGTGCGCTGCGGGTGATGGGGTGTGCGCGCGTGGCGCTCGGGCCCGAACTGGCGCGGCTCACCCCGCGCGAGCTGCTGGTGCCGGACACGCTGGCCACTGACCTGGACGCGTTGTCCGCCGACCATGGCGCCGCGCTGACCGCGCAGCCGCGCGTCAGCTTCGACAGCCAGTCGGCGGAGAAGCGGCTCTGCGCGCTTTACGGCGTGCAGACGCTGGAGGGGTTCGGGGCGTTTGACCGCGCGGAACTGGCCGCGCTGGGCGGGCTGGTGGCCTATCTGGACCTGACCCAGCGCGGCAAGCTGCCGCTCCTGCGCCCGCCGGTGCGCGACCAAGCCGCGCGGCGGATGCTGATCGACGCGGCCACCCGCCGCAACCTGGAACTGACCGAGGCGCTGTCCGGCGCGCGCGAGGGCACGCTTCTGTCGGCGGTTGACCGGACCATGACTGCGGCCGGGGCGCGGCTGCTGGCGGCACGGCTGTCGAGCCCCTCCTGCCTGCTGGACGAGATCGCCGCGCGGCAGGCCGGGGTCAGCCATCTGCGCGCGGTCTCCGACCTGCGCGCGGGGCTTCGCACGGCGCTGCGGCAGGTGCCGGACATGGACCGGGCGCTGTCGCGGCTGGCGCTGGAGCGGGCCGGGCCGCGCGACCTGGCGGCTATCCGCGACGGGCTGGCGCAGGCAGGGGCGGTAGCGGCGCTGCTGGAGGCGGCGGCGGACCTGCCGGAAGTGCTGGCCGATGCGGCGCGGGCGCTGCGCGGCCATGACGCGCTGGCCGGGCTGCTGGAGGCCGCGCTGGTGGCCGACCCGCCGCTGATGCTGCGCGACGGGGGCTTCGTGGCGCCGGGGCATGACGCGGGCCTCGACGAGGCGCGGAAGCTGCGCGACGAAGGGCGCGGGGTGATCGCCGCGATGCAGGCCGAGTATGCGCGCGAAACCGGGATCACGGCGCTGAAGGTCAAGCATAACAACGTGCTGGGCTATTTCATCGAGACCACCGCGACCCACGCCGAGAAGATGCTGGCGCCGCCGCTCTCGGAACGCTTCATCCACCGCCAGACCACGGCGAACGCCCTGCGGTTCACCACCGTGGATCTGTCGCAGCTGGAAACCCGCATCCTGAACGCGGGCGCGCAGGCGCTGGAGATCGAGAAACGTCTGTTTTCCGAACTCACCGCGGCGGTGCTGGACGCGGCGGGACCGCTGGGCGCGGTGGCGCGGGCGCTGGCCGAGATCGATGTCGCTGCCGGGTTTGCCGAGCTTTCGGCGGCGCTGGACTGGTGCGCGCCACAGCTTGATGACAGCCGCGCCTTTGCCATCACCGGCGGGCGGCATCCGGTGGTGGAGGCGGCGCTGACACGCTCCGGGGCGCGGTTTGTCGCCAATGACTGCGCGCTTACCGCCGAAGAGGGCGCCGCAATCACGCTGCTCACGGGGCCGAACATGGCCGGGAAATCCACCTTCCTGCGCCAGAACGCGCTGATTGCGGTGCTGGCGCAGGCGGGCGCCCATGTGCCCGCCGAGGCCGCGCGGATCGGGCTGGTGAGCCAGATTTTCAGCCGGGTGGGGGCGTCGGACGATCTGGCGCGGGGGCGGTCGACCTTCATGGTGGAGATGGTGGAGACGGCGGCGATCCTGAACCAGGCCGATGACCGCGCGCTGGTGATCCTCGACGAGATCGGGCGCGGAACAGCAACCTGGGACGGGCTGTCCATCGCCTGGGCGGTGCTGGAACACCTGCACGCCGTGAACCGCTGCCGGGCGCTGTTTGCCACGCATTACCATGAGTTGACCCAACTGGCCGCTCGGCTGGAAGGGGTGGCGAACGCCACCGTTGCGGTGCGCGAATGGGAGGGCGAGGTGATTTTCCTGCACGAGGTACGGGCGGGAGCGGCGGATCGCTCCTATGGCGTGCAGGTGGCGCGGCTGGCCGGGCTGCCCGAGGCCGTGGTGGATCGCGCCCGCGAGGTTCTGGCGCGGCTGGAAGAAGGCGCGCGTGAGGGCGGGGCGCGCCCGCAGGCCCTGATCGACGATCTGCCGCTCTTCTCGGCCCGGCCCGCGCCCGCCGCGCCCGCGCCCAAGGCCGACCCCGCGGCGGTGCGGTTGACGGAACGCCTGTCCGAGGTCGAACCAGACGCGCTTTCCCCGCGCGAGGCGCTGGCGCTGGTCTACGAGTTGCGGGGGTTGCTCGAGCCGGGTGCGGAGTAGGCGCGCCGGCGTGCGGGCGGGAATGGGGTCGCACCTCCGCCAGAGGCGTTGCGCTGGCGCCAGCGCCCGCAGCGTGTCAGCGATTACCCCGGGGCGCAGGTGCCCAGGGTTTGCCATCGGCGAGTTCGGCGAGCAGGTGGTCCACCAGTGCCCGGGTCTTGGCGGGCATCGGGGTCACCGGCGGCCAGAGCGCGAAGACCGGGAGCGCGCGGGTCTCGAATTCGGGCAACACCTGTTGCAGACTGCCAGCCGTGATTTCCGGCGCCGCGATGAAGCGTGGTATCATCGCCAGCCCCAGCCCGGCGATGGCGAAATCGCGCATGGCCTCGCCATTGTTCAGCGTCAGTCGGCCCTGCACGGGTGCGGGCGTCATGTCCCCATTGTCACCGAACAGCCAATGGCGCGAATCCGGCAGATGCGCATAGCTGATCACCTGATGCGCGGTCAGATCGTCTGGCACACGCAGTTGACCATACCGCTCCAGGTAGTCGGGGCTCGCGCAGGCCACCATCCGGTCGGTGCACAGCTTGCGCCCGACCAGCGCACTGTCGCGCGGCGCGCCGATCCGGATGGCCAGATCATAGCCGTCGCGCACCAGATCGCGGGCGCGGTCGTCATAGTCGATGCGCAGGTCAAGCTGCGGATGACGCGCGGCGAAGCCCGCAAGGATCGGCCCCAGATAGAGCGTGCCGAAGCTCATGGGCGCGGTCATCGCCAGCCTGCCCCGCAGCGCGGCCTGCCCATCCATCTCCCATGCCGCGCTTTCGGCCGCCGCGCGCAGATCGGCCAGCGCCGGGCGCAGGCGTTCGGCAAGGCGCAGCGCCGCCTCCGTGGGCGCGACCCGGCCCGCGGTGCGCAGGAACAGGGCGGCACCCAGCGCCGCCTCGAGATCGGAAATCCGCTTGCTGATCACGGATTTCGACAGGTTCATCCGCGCCGATGCCGCGGTGACCGTGCCCAGTTCGATCACGGTGAGAAAGGTTTCGATCTCGTCCAGCGTGTAGCGCATGATGGCAGGGTAGCCGCGGCGCAGGTGTTCGGCAATCGCGAACACCGGGTTGCGGGCGCCGCCCCTGCAAGCGCGCCCGTCAAGCTGCCATATCTGGGTCAAGGAAAGGAGGCCATCATGGATCTCACAGGCATTCACCACCTTACCGCCATCAGCGCCGATGCGCCCGCCAATAACCGCTTCTACACGCAGGTGCTGGGTCTGCGGCGGGTCAAGAAGACCGTCAATCAGGATGATACCTCGGCCTATCATCTGTTCTTCGCCGATGGCGCGGGCAGCCCGGGCAGCGATCTGACCTTTTTCGACTGGCCGGTTGGTCGCGAACAGCGCGGCACGCATTCGATCAGCCGCACCGGGCTGCGTGTCGATGAAGCGAGCTTAGACTACTGGGCCGCGCGGCTGTGCGATGCCGGGCTGACGGTCGGCGATATCGGCACCACCGACAGCCGCCCCACCCTCGATTTCGAAGACCCGGAAGGCCAGCGCTTCCGCCTCACCGCCGACACCCCGGGTGCGGCGCATTCCTGGGAGCGCAGCCCGGTGCCCGCCGCGCACCAGATCCGCGGCCTCGGGCCGATCACCATCTCGGTCCCGGAACTGGCGCCGACCGAAGCTGTGCTGACGCGGGTGATGAACATGCGGCGCGTGCGCGATTATCCCAGCCCGGACGGGGTCGGTCAGGTGCATGTGTTCGAGATGGGCGCGGGCGGGCCTGCGGCTGAATTGCACGTGGCCGTGCAGCCGGGGCTGCCGATTGCGCGGCAGGGTGCGGGCGCGGTGCATCACGTCGCCTTCCGCGTGCCCGACCGCGCGGCGCTCAGCGCATGGACCGAGCGGGTCGGCGGCTTTCGCGTGCCCAATTCGGGCGAGGTCGAGCGGTATTACTTCCGCAGCCTCTATTTCCGCGAACCCGGCGGCAACCTGTTCGAACTGGCCACCGACGGGCCGGGCTTCGATGTCGACGAACCGTTCGAGACGATGGGCGAGTCGCTGTCGCTGCCGCCCTTCCTGGAACCGCGTCGCGCCAGCATCGAGGCCAGGCTGAAACCGCTGGACTGAGGAGACGACCGCCGCCGGATGCGATCCGGTGGCGGTCGTTGCACAAGTTGGCGAAATCTGGCTCCCTTGCGAGGTGTCGCCGGGCCGCAGCGATGCCCGGGCAGGGTTTGACGGAAGACGGGGGACAATCATGGCTGCACTGCGATCAGCGAGCGGGCGGCAGCGGCGGTGATGGGGCGCGGGCGTGCATCGGTTTGCCGCGCGGCGCCTGACCGAAATGGTGCAGGGTGACACCATGTCCGGGCACAGGCTGTTTGTCGCGCCGAAGCCCGAGCCGATGAAGCCCGGTCGAAAACCACAGGAGAAAACCCCATGACCAAGACGATCCTCGGCCTGTCCGGCAGCCTGCGCCGGGCCTCCTTCAACACCGGGCTCTTGCGCGCGGCGGCTGAACTGGCCCCCGAGGGCGCGCGCGTCGAGATTGGCGCGATCCGCGAGGTGCCGCTCTATGACGCCGATCTGGAGGCGGCCGAGGGTCTGCCGCCCGCGGTTGAGCGCCTGCAGGCACAGCTTCAGGCCGCCGATGGCGTGCTGCTGGTGACCCCCGAATACAACAATGGCATCCCCGGCGTGTTCAAGAACGCCATCGACTGGATGTCGCGCGGGCCGGGGCTGAAGATGTGGGCGGGCAAGCCCGTGGCGGTGATCGGCGCCTCGCCCGGCGGGTTTGGCACCACGATGGCGCAGGCGCATTGGTTGCCGGTGTTGCGCACGCTCAAGGCCGATTTCTGGGCTGACGGGCGGCTGATGGTGTCCCGCGCGCGCGATCTGTGCGATGAGGATGGCAACCTGATCGACCCGAAGAGCCGCGAGCGCCTGGCCGAATTCATGGAAGGCTTTGCGGCGGCGCTGTGAGCGCGCCCCGGCAATCCGAACTGCGCCATTGGCCTTGAAAGGGACAGGGGCAAGCGGCCCCTGTTTCGGGTTGCGGTCAACTGCGCGCGGCAAGCCAATCCCGTGCCGTCTCGAGGTCGGCCTCGGTGAGGTCGTGCCCGGCGTTGAGCACCCGCGCATCGAGCGTCGCGCCCGCCGCGTGCAGCGCCGACTCCAGCGCCGGGGCCATGCGCGCGAAAGGGTCGCGCGCGCCTGACAGAAGCAGCACTTCGGTTCCGTGCAGATCGGGCGCGGGCGGATCGTCCAGGCCAGCGATCCCGCGCAACAGGATCGCGCGGCGGACCGCGCCGGGATGCAGCAGCATCACGGCGCCAAGGAGGTTGGCGCCGTTCGAGAAGCCAAGGAAGGTCAGCTGGTCGGGGTCCAGCCCGTAGCCGCGCACCGCACCGTCGATGAACCCGGCAAAAGCCCCGGCCTCGGCGTGGATGTCGGCCTGATCGTAGGTCACGGCGTCATGGCGGCGGAACCAGCGGTTGATGCCCTCCTCGGTCGAGCGCCCGCGCACGCCCAGAAGCGTGGCGCGGGGGTTCAGGCGATGGGCGAACTGCATCAGATCGGCCTCGTTGCCGCCCGTGCCATGCAGGTGAATGATGACGGATCCGTCGGGGTCCTCGGGGGTGTGCAGGCGGTGGATGAAGGGCAGGTCGCGCATCGGGTTCCTTTCCTCGTCCGGTAGGGCGAATTGCGGCAGCATCACGCGCAGATCGTCGGCGCGGGCGGCGTCATGGGGCGGGAAGAGCAGGCATTCCCCGAGGTTTTCCTGTGGCTCATCGACTGCGAACCCCGGCGCATCGGTGGCGTATTCGATGAGCAGCCCGCCCGGATCACGCGCGTAAAGCGACAGGAAGTAGCGTCGGTCATGCACCTCGGTCAGCCCGTCGGCGCGGGCGAGCGTCTTGCGCATGTCCCGCACGGCCGCGGCATCGGCGGCGCGAAAGGCGACATGGTCGATCATTCCGGTGCCGGGAATGGCGGGCACATAGCCTGCCGCGTTGCGCAGGTCTATCGCGTCGGTGGCCGAGACCAGCCGCCGCAGCGCGCCTTCGCGCGCAACCTCGCGATAGCCGAAGCGGGACAGGAAACTGGCGCTGGCCTCGGCCTCGGCGCTCAGCAGGGTGACGGCGCGCAGCCGGGTTGGCGCAATGGGGTCAGGCATGGGCGAAGCAGCGGGCAGGTCCACGCCCACTAGCTTGACGATGATCCCGTCGGGGTCCTTCAGCCGCAGCACCGGCTCGCCGAATTCGCGCCCCGGACCCTGCACCGGCACCTGTGCGGCCAGCGCGCCCGCCAGCCAGTCGCCAATGCTGGCGGGCGGCACGGCAAGCGCAATTTCCGAAGGCTGGCCATGCCCGGTGCGCCCGCGCGCGCCCGCCTCCCACACGAGGAAGCTGACGATACTGCCTGGGCTGCCGGCGGCGTCGCCATAGAACAGGTGCAACTGCGCGCCGTCGGCGAAGCCTGCGGTCTGCTTGACCAGCCGCAGGCCCAGGAACCCCATGTAGAAATCCACATTGGCCTGAACCCGCGCCGTGATCGCGGTGACATGGTGGATGCCGATGGGCATGGTTCTCGTCCTCTTGATTCGCCTGCGGCGTCAAGGCTGAGTGTCGCAGATAGGCAGACAGCCGCACCCGCCCAAAGGCTGCCAGCACGAAACCCGTGTTCGCTCCAGCCGAACGGGAAGTGATTGCCCACGCGGCCGCCAGCTCATACCCTTTTCCCAAATCGAGAAAGGAGTGCGCCCGATGAGCTGGAACCCGACACTGGACCCCGGTTGCCCCGCCGATATCGGGGTCGACGCGATCGAAACCCTCATCGTGCCCCGTGCACGCGATCTTGGCGGGTTCGAGGTGCGCCGCGCCCTGCCGGCGCCCAAGCGGCAGATGGTGGGGCCGTTCATCTTCTTCGATCAGGCAGGGCCGGCCGAGTTCCTGACCGGGCAGGGGGTGGATGTGCGCCCGCATCCGCATATCGGGCTCGGCACCGTCACCTATCTCTATCGCGGCAGCTTTCACCACCGCGACAGCACCGGTGCCGATCAGATCATCGAGCCCGGCGCGCTGAACTGGATGATCGCCGGGCGCGGTGTGACCCATTCGGAGCGCACGCCGGAGGCCGCACGCCGCGGGCCGTCCAGCCTGTTCGGGATCCAGACATGGATGGCGCTGCCCGAAGCGCAGGAGGACGCGGCCCCCAGTTTCGAGCATCACGGCCAGGATGCGCTGCCACGGATCACCGACACCGGCGTGGCCGCGCGGCTGATCCTGGGCCATGCCTATGGGGAACGCGCCCCGGCGACGCTGCATTCGGAAACCTTCTACCTCGATGTGGTGCTGGAGCCCGGCGCGCTTTTCCCGCTGCCCGACGATCACGAGGATCGCGGCGTCTACATCACCGAAGGGTCGGTCAGCATCGCCGGGCAGAGCTATGATGCCGGGCAGATGATGGTCTTCCGCCCCGGCGATCGGATCACCGTGCAGGCCGGACCGCAGGGCGTGCGGCTGATGGCGCTGGGCGGGGCGACGATGGGCGGGCCCCGCTACATCTGGTGGAATTTCGTCGCCTCCTCGCGCGAGCGGATCGAGGCGGCCAAGGAGGAATGGCGCGCCGAACGCTGGGGCGAGGGGCGCTTCGACCTGCCGCCCGAGGATCGCGACGAGCATGTTCCCTTGCCCTGACCGCCCGGCGCCGGGCACGAGGCCTTGTCAGGTTCGGGTCCGGCTTGCGCAGGAAAGGCGCCCGGATCAGCCGCCCCGGTCCGTTGGGGTCGCGGTCGAAAACCGCATGGCGCTTGGCATAGGGCCCGGCCAGATCGGCGCGCGGCACGGTCAGTGCATGCAGGGCGATGCGACGGGTGCGGTGCCCCCGCCCGCCGCGCCGTTCTGCCGGTAACATGGGCCCCGCTGGCCGCGATGGACGTTCCGCGATGTTGGCGATGTCCGATCTTCCGGCGAGCGCAAGCAGCACGAGGAGCACTGCGTCGGAATGACGTGCAAGCGACACGAGATGCGCGCCGCTTGATCCCGGCTCGCCCGCAAACCGGTATTCCACCGTCCGCCCGCTGGCACCCGTCCATCGCGTCACGGCGTTGACTGCCCGGAGGCCGGACTCGTTGTGCCGAGAGCAATCGGCCTCAAGCGCTCACTTCCGGATCGGTTGCGCGGCATGACGGGATGCTCCCGCCCCCTGCACCGCCGCAGGTTCCCTGCGACAGCACAGGCGTTGGGCCGGGCGCCGCGCTTTGCGCGGCGCCCGGCCCAACGGGATGACGGAGGCGTCAGCCGACGGAAGACAGGCGGGAGCGCACCGCTCGGTTTGCGCGCGAACGGTCCTGCCTGGCGTGTGGCGGACCCGGTGGGGGGCTGATCGGGCGTTGGCACCGACCGCTGCGGCGTTGCGCTGACCGGTAACACGCATCGCGCGCTGGTCTCAGGGGGGATTCACGCGCTGCCGCTATACCTCGGCGCAACCCGTCCCGCGGCCCGGAGCGCCGCCCGGCACGGGCGAGCAACCGAGGAGTGCCGGATGACCCGACCCGATGCAGAAGGCCGCGCCCCCGAGCCTCTGGCCCAGCAGGCGATCGCGCCTGCGCGGCCGGTGGCGGAGCTGAGCGCGGCAGTGACCGGTTTCCTGAGCGAGATCAAGGCGTTTCAGGATGACATTCATGATTCCCTTCAACAACAGGAAGAGCGACTGACCATGCTGGATCGCAAACACGAAGCGGCGGTGACCCGCCCGGTTCTGAGCCGTGCCGATGACGGCGCCGCGCCGCATCTGAAGGCCTTCGACGCCTATCTGCGTTCGGGCGACGACAGCGCCATGCGCGGCCTCGATATCGAGACCAAGGGGCTGAACACCCAGGTCGCGGCCGAGGGCGGCTATCTGGTCGATCCCCAGACCGCCGAGGCGATCCGCGGCGTGCTGCATGCCACGGCCTCGATCCGGGCCATCGCGTCGGTGGTCACGGTCGAAGCGACCTCCTTCGACGTGCTGGTGGATCATTCCGATGTCGCTTCGGGCTGGGCCACCGAAGCCGGTCCGGTGCCCGAGACCACGGGCCACGCCATCGACCGCATCCCCGTGCGCCTGCACGAGCTTTCGGCCATGCCCAAGGCCAGCCAGCGGCTGCTGGACGATTCGGCCTTCGACATCGAGGGTTGGCTTGCTGCGCGGATCGCGGGCAAGTTCGCCCGCGCCGAGGCCAAGGCCTTCATCGACGGCGACGGTGCCGACAAGCCGCGCGGGTTCCTCGATCACCCCAAGGTGGCGGACGACGCCTGGAGCTGGGGGAACCTCGGCTACATCCCCACCGGCAATGACGGCGATTTCGCCACCAGCAATGCCGCCGATGCGATCGTGGACCTGGTCTATGCGCTGGGCGCCGGGTATCGCGCCAACGCGACCTTCGTGATGAACTCGAAGACCGCCGGTGCGGTGCGCAAGATGAAGGATGCCGATGGGCGGTTCCTGTGGTCCGACGGGCTGGCGGCCGGGGAACCGGCGCGGCTGATGGGCTATCCGGTGCTGATCGCCGAGGACATGCCGGACATCGCCACGGGCAGCTACGCCATCGCGTTTGGCGATTTCGGCGCGGGTTACACCATCGCCGAGCGCCCGGACATGCGCGTGCTGCGCGATCCGTTCAGCGCCAAGCCGCATGTGCTGTTCTATGCCACCAAGCGCGTGGGCGGCGATGTGTCGGACTTCAAGGCGATCAAGCTTTTGCGCTTTGCCGAGGACTGATGCGGGGCAGGGGGCTTCCAGCCCCCGCCCGGCCCCGTGCGGGGCCGGACTCCCCCGGGGAGTATTTTAGGCAAGATGAAGCGGCAGGCGGGGCGCAAGGGGGCGAGCCATGGAGCTGATCGAGACAGGGGCGGTGGCGCCGGAGGTGTTGCCGGTGGCCGGCTTCCGGGCGCATCTGCGGCTGGGGCACGGGTTCACTGATGCCGCCAGCGATGACGGGTTGCTGGCGGGCTTCCTGCGCGCGGCCATGGCGCAGGTCGAGGGCCGGACCGGCAAGGCGCTGATCCGGCGCGGGTTCGAGTTGCGGCTGCGGGTCTGGCGTGCGGGGGACGCGCAGCCGTTGCCTCTGGCGCCGGTTGCGACGCTGGATGAGGTGGCGCTGATCGCGCGCGACGGGGCGGAGACGGTGGTGGACCCTGCCCTTGTGCGGCTGGTCGCCGACCGGCACCGGCCGGTGCTGGCGCCGGTGGGGGCGATCTTGCCGACCATCCCGTGTGGCGGTGCTGTGCGGGTGCGGTTTCAGGCCGGGTTCGGCCCGGACTGGGCGGATCTGCCGCCTGATCTGGCGCAGGCGGTCATGTTGCTGGCGGCACGCCATTACGAGGATCGCGATTCGAGCGGCGCGGCGGGGGCGTTGCCGGAGGCGGTGGCGGCGCTTTGTGCGCCCTGGCGCTTGGTGCGGCTGGGAGGGGGCGCATGAGCGCGCCGCGGCTGACCCGCGCGCTGGTGCTGGAGACGCCGGTGGCGGCCCCGGACGGGGCGGGCGGGCATGTGATCACATGGACGGCCCTGGGCACGCTTTGGGCCGAGATCCGACCTAGCGGGCAGGGCTCCGAGCGGCTGGCCGATCCGGGTCCCGAGGCGCTCCAGCGGCTGCGCATTATCCTGCGCGGCGCGCCGGTGGGCAGTGACGCCCGCCCGCGCCCCGGCCAGCGGCTGGTCGAAGGCGGCGCGCGACGGTTTCGCGTGCTGAGCGTGGCCGAGGTTGACCCGGAAGGCCGCTACCTGATCTGCAGCGCGATCGAGGAGGAGCCGGCATGAGTTACGCCATGGCCGTGGCCTTGCAGGCGGCGCTGCACGCGCGCCTGTCGGGCGACGCGGAGCTTTCGGACGCGGTGGGCGGCGCCATCCATGACGCCGCCCCCCCCGCCGACCCTCGCGGCACGCATGTGCTGATCGGCGCCGAGGAGGCGCTGGACCGGTCCGACAAGACCGGCGGCGGGGCGGAGCATCGGCTGGTGATCTCGGTGATCTCGGACGCGGCGGGGTTCCTGCAGGCGAAGGCAGCCGCCGTGCGGATATCCGACCTGCTGGCGGGCGCTGATATGGAGCTCTCGCGCGGGCGGCTGGTGGGGCTGTGGTTCGACCGGGCCGAGGCGAAGCGCGAGCGCGGCGGCCGGGTGCGCCGGATCGACCTGCGCTTCCGCGCCCGGGTCGAGGATGACTGACGGCCCCCGCGCGGGGCCGCGAAACACCAACCTGCGGCCCCGGGCCGCCCGAGAAGGAGAGTGCCGATGGGGGCGCAGAACGGCAAGGACCTGCTGATCAAGGTCGACATGACCGGCGACAGCCAGTTCGAGACCATCGCGGGGCTGCGCGCCACGCGCATCAGCTTCAACGCCGAAACGGTGGATGTGACCAGCCTGGAAAGCGCGGGCGGCTGGCGCGAGTTGCTGGGCGGGGCCGGTGTGAAGTCGGCGGCGATCTCGGGCGCGGGCGTGTTCCGCGATGCGGGCACCGATGAGCGCGCGCGCGCCATCTTCTTCAACGGGGAGCTGCCGGTGTTCCAGGTGGTGATCCCGGATTTCGGCATCATCGAGGGGCGGTTCCAGATCACGGGCCTCGACTATGGCGGCAGCCACAATGGCGAGGCGACGTATGACATTGCGCTGGCCTCGGCCGGGGCGCTTGATTTCGTGGCGCTGTGAGGGCGGGCGCGATGGCCAATCCGCAGGCGGGCGAGGTGGCGCTCTGGATCGACGGGCAGCGCCATGTGCTGAAGCTGACCCTGGGCGCGCTGGCCGAGCTGGAGGCAGCGCTGGGGGCGGACAGCCTGGTGGCGCTGGTGGAGCGGTTCGAGGGGGCTGCTTTTTCCAGCCGTGACGTGCTGGCGCTGATCGTCGCGGGCCTGCGCGGTGGCGGCTGGCAGGGCGCGGCGGCGGATCTGATGGCCGCCGAGATCCGTGGCGGCCCGGTGGAGGCGGCGCGGGTCGCCGCCCTCCTGCTCGCGCGGGCCTTTGCGCGGCCGGGGGCGGGATGAGCGGAGAGCGGCACTTCGACTGGCCCGCGCTGATGGGCGCAGGGTTGCGCGACTTGCGGCTGACACCGGCGCAATTCTGGGCGCTGACCCCGATGGAACTGGCGGTGATGCTGGGGTTCGAGGGGGGCGCGGAGCCATTGAGTCGCGCGCGGCTGGAGGAACTGGCGGCGCGGTTTCCGGACAAGGGGCGCGCAGGCGATGAAGGGAAGGACACATGACCGATCTGACCGATTTCGAAAGCCAGCTTGCGGCGCTGGAATCGCGGCTGGGCAATACCGCGTCGCTGGTCTCGGGATTCGAGGGCGAACTGGCCGGGCTGGAACGCTCGCTGGCGTTCACGGGGCGGCAGGTGGACAGCCTGTCGCGCTCGTTTGGCGGCGGGTTGCGGCGCGCGTTCGACGGCGTGGTGTTCGACGGGATGCGGCTGAAGGATGCGCTGCGCGTGGTGGCGCGGAGCATGTCCGGCGCGGTTTACAACCAGGCGATGGCGCCGGTGCAGGGGGCCTTTGGCGCCGCACTTGCGCAGGGGGTCAGCGGGCTGATGGGCGCGGTGCTGCCGTTCGCGCAGGGCGGGTCTTTCGCTGCCGGGCGGGTGATGCCCTTTGCCAAGGGCGGTGTGATCTCGCAGGCCACGGCGTTTCCCATGCGCGGCGGCGCCACCGGCCTGATGGGCGAGGCGGGGCCGGAGGCGATCATGCCGCTGGCGCGCGGCCCGGACGGCAAGCTGGGGGTGCAGGCGCAGGGCGGCGGGCGCCCGGTGCAGGTGACGCTGAACATCCGGACCCCGGATGTCGAGGGCTTCCGCCGCTCGCAGACCCAGATCGCCGCCGAACTGGGTCGGGTGCTGGCCCGTGGCGAAAGGAATTACTGAAATGAGCGATGCGACTTCAGGCGCGGGTGGTTTCCATGATGTCCGCTTTCCCGCCACCCTCAGCTTCGGCGCCCTTGGTGGCCCGGAACGGCGCACCGAGGTGGTGACGCTGACCAGCGGGCATGAAGAGCGCAACAGCCCCTGGGCGCAGGCGCGGCGGCGCTATGACGCCGGGCTGGGGTTGCGCTCGCTCGACGATGTGGAGGCGCTGATCGCGTTCTTCGAGGCGCGGCGCGGGCGGTTGCACGGGTTCCGGTGGAAGGACTGGGCGGACTATCGTTCCGCCCCGGCCTCGCGTGCGGTGGCGGCGACGGATCAGTTGCTGGGCGTGGGCGACGGCGCGCGCAGGGTGTTCCACCTGCGCAAGGGGTATCGCTCCGGCGCGCAGGTGGAATGGCGCGCGATCACCCGGCCCGTGCCGGGCAGCGTGTCGGTGGCGCTGGGTGCGGACCTGCTGGTGGATGGCAAGGGCTGGTCGGTGGATCACGCCACCGGCGCGGTCACCTTCGCCGAGCCGCCGGGCGCAGGCGCCGAGGTGCGCGCAGGGTTCGAATTCGATGTGCCGGTGCGGTTCGACACCGATGCGATCCAGGTCTCCATGGCCTCGTTCCGCGCGGGCGAGGTGCCGCGCGTCCCGGTGGTGGAGATCCGCGCATGAGCCTGCTGGAGCATTTGCAGACCGGCATCACCACCGTGGCGCGCTGCTGGAAGCTGACGCGCGCCGACGGGGCGGTGATGGGGTTCACCGACCATGACCGTAACCTGAGATTCGACGGCGTGACCTTCCGCGCCGACACCGGGCTGAGCGCGCGCGCGGTGGAGGCCAGCGCCGGGCTGGCGGTGGACAATTCCGAAGCCATGGGCGCGCTGGTCAATGCCGGGCTGACCGAGGCCGACATCATGGCCGGGCGCTACGATGGCGCGGAGGTCGAGTTGTGGGAGGTCAACTGGGAAGCTCCCGCGCAGCGCCGGATCGCCTTTCGCGGGGCCTTGGGCGAGATTACACGCGCGGGTGGCGCCTTCCGCGCCGAGTTGCGCGGGCTGACCGAGGCGCTGGGCCAGGCGCGCGGGCGGGTGTTCCAGCCGCATTGCGGGGCGGTGCTGGGCGATGCGGCCTGCGGTTTCGATCTGAGCGCGCCGGGTTTCCGGGCCGATGTCGCGGTCGACGGGGTGGCGGACGCGCACAGCTTCACCTTTTCCGGGCTGGAGGGGTTTTCGGACCGCTGGTTCGAGTTCGGGCGGCTGGAGGTGCTGGACGGTCCGGCGGCGGGGCTTTCGGGCGTGATCCGCTCGGACCGCATGGGCGCCGACGGGCTCCGGCGGGTGGAGTTGTGGCAGGGCTTGGCGCAGGTGCCGCGCCCGGGGGATATGCTGCGGCTGGAAGCGGGCTGCGACAAGCGGGCCGAGACCTGCCGGTTCAAGTTCGCCAACTTCCGGAATTTCAGAGGCTTTCCCCACATCCCGCGCGAGGATTGGGTGCTGGGTTACCCGCGTGCGGGTGGGTTGAACGATGGCGGGCCGCTGCGTGGGGATGGGGCGTGAAGCCGGGCCGCGCGGCGTGCGGGCAGATCGGTGTGTGCCGAGGCGTGGCGCGCAAAGCGCCCTCGGGCCGTGCCCACCCACCCGCCCCCGCACGCCCCGAGGGCGCTTTGCGGACCCGCCGGATCAAGCGGGCGGATACGGCATGAAGGGCGCGCATGCGACACCTTCCGAGGCTGTCACGGCGCCGGACGGCGCGGCGGTGGCGGCGGCGGCGCGGGGCTGGATCGGCACGCCGTTCCGGCACCGGGCCTCGGTCCGGGGGGCGGGGGCGGATTGTCTGGGGCTGGTGCGGGGGTTGTGGCGGGCGTTCCATGGCTCCGAACCGCGGGCGCTGCCGTGTTACGCGCCCGGCGGTGACGCGGCGGAGGATGAGAGATTGTGGCAGGGGCTGGCGGCGATACTCGCCCCGGCCGCCGCGTCGGGGCCGGGGGTGGTGCTGCTGTTCCGGCTGCGCCGTGGGCTTCCGGCGCGCCATGTCGGTGTGCAGACCGGGGCCGCGGCTTTCGTGCATGTCTATGCGCGCCACGGGGTGGTGGAAAGCCCGTTGGCAGGGCCCTGGGCACGCGGGGTGGTGGCGCGGTTTCTGCTGGCCCCGGTGGGTTTTGGGGGCGTTGCCCCCGTCGGCGCAAGCGCCGCCACCCCCAGGATATTTTTGCACAGATGATGCAGCCAAGGGTCCGGGGTGACCCGGCGGTGATGAAGGGAAGCAAGGATGGCGACACTGGTTCTGTCGGCGGCGGGGGCGGCGCTGGGCTCGGGGTTCGGGGGCGCGGTGCTGGGGCTTTCGGGCGCGGTCATCGGCCAGGCGGTGGGCGCGACCCTGGGCATGGCCATCGACCGCCGGGCCATGGCAGGCGGCACGCGGCGCATGGAGGGCGCGCGGCTGGACCGGCTACGGGTGACGGCGGCCGGCGAGGGCGCGCCGGTGCCGCGTGTCTGGGGCCGGGTGCGGCTGGGCGGGCATGTAATCTGGGCCACGCGATTTTCCGAGCGCGCCGAGGTGCAGCGCTTCGGCGGCGGCAAGTCCGGTCCGCGCACGGAAGTGACCGAATACAGCTATAGCGTCAGCCTGGCCGTGGCGCTCTGCGAGGGGCCGATCCTGGGCGTGGGACGGATCTGGGCCGACGGGGCCGAGATCGCGCCGGAGGATCTGACGCTGCGGGTCCATCACGGGGATGCGGCGCAGATGCCCGATCCGTTGATTGCGGCGGTAGAGGGCGCGGGGCGCGCACCCGCCTATCGCGGCATCGCCTATGTAGTGATCGAGGATCTGGATCTGGGCCGGTTCGGCAACCGGGTGCCGCAATTCGCCTTCGAAGTCATGCGGGCGGCGGCCCCGGGCCGGGATGACCCGGACCTGACGGGGTTGCACGATCTGGTGGAGGCGGTGGCGCTGATGCCCGGCACGGGCGACTATGCGCTGGCCACCACCCCGGTCAGCCGCGACAAGGGCGCGGGCGAGGTCGTGTCTGCCAATATCAACACCCCGCAGGCGCGCGCCGATCTGGAGGTCGCGCTGGACGCGCTGACCACCGAACTGCCGCGCTGTGGCTCGGTGTTGCTGGTTGTCTCATGGTTCGGCGATGATCTGCGCGCAGGCCAGTGTCGGGTGGAGCCGAAGGTCGAGTTCCCTGCGCCCGAGGGGGAAGAGATGGTCTGGTCCGTCAGCGGGCGGGGGCGGGCGGAAGCGCCGCAGATCGCGCAACTGGAGGGGCGACCGGTCTATGGCAGCACGCCTGCCGATGCCGCGGTGATCGAGGCCATTGCGGCGCTGGCCGCGCGCGGGCAGAAGGCGGTCTTCTATCCCTTCCTGCTGATGGACCAGATGCCCTGGAACGGCCTGCCCGACCCGTGGTCCGATGCAGTTGACCAGCCGGAATTGCCCTGGCGCGGACGGATCACGCTGGAGGCCGCACCGGGCCGTCCCGGCAGCCCGGATGTCTCCGCCGCCGCCGAGGCCGAGGTGGCGGCCTTCTTTGGCACCGTCGGCCCGCAGCATTTCCAGATCGCGCCCGGGCGGGTCAGCTATACCGGGCCTGCGGAATGGTCCTATCGCCGGTTCATCCTGCATTGCGCCGCGCTCTGTGCCGCCGCGGGCGGGGTGGATGCGTTCTGCATCGGCTCGGAGATGCGCTCCCTCACGCAGATCCGCGGGCCGGGGGGCAGCTTCCCGGCGGTGACGGCGCTGCGTGACCTGGCGGCGGATGTGCGCACGATGCTGGGCCCGGAGGTCAAGCTCACCTATGCCGCCGACTGGTCCGAATACTTCGGCCATGTCTCGCCCGAGGGCGACCGGTTCTTTCACCTCGACCCGCTCTGGGCCGACCCGGAGATCGACTTCATCGGCATCGACAACTACATGCCGCTGTCGGACTGGCGCGACGGGGAGGGGCACGCGGACGCCGACTGGGGCAGTCTCTACAATCCCGCGTATCTGCGCGCCAATGTGGCGGGTGGCGAAGGGTTCGACTGGTTCTATCCCACCGATCAGGCGCGCCGCGCGCAGGCGCGCGAACCCATCACCGATGGGGCATATGACGAGCCGTGGATCTGGCGTTACAAGGATCTGCGGTCGTGGTGGGAGAACGAGCACCATGACCGCATCGGTGGCGTGCGCGCGGCCTCTCCCACACCGTGGGAGCCGCGCTCGAAGCCGATATGGTTCACCGAGATGGGCTGCGCGGCCATCGACAAGGGCACCAACCAGCCCAACAAGTTCCTGGACCCCAAGTCCAGCGAAAGCAGCCTGCCGCATTTTTCGACCGGGCGGCGGGACGATTTCATCCAGATGCAGTATCTGCGCGCCATGGTCAGCTATTGGGCTGACCCTTCGCACAACCCGGTTTCGGAAATCTACGACGGGCCCATGGTGGACATGGCGCGCGCGCATGTCTGGGCCTGGGACGCGCGGCCGTTTCCGTGGTTCCCGGCCAATCGGGATCGGTGGAGCGATGGCGAGAACTGGGCGCGCGGGCACTGGCTGAGCGGGCGGGC